>Ga0308160_10005800_pt1 | contig 12774 bp, 18 predicted proteins | sample PhyFR1_FD_201036 | JGI IMG/M metagenome (GOLD analysis project Ga0308160, IMG submission 201036) | Phyllosphere microbial communities from UC Gill Tract Community Farm, Albany, California, United States - DLSLF.R1 | ecosystem: Host-associated > Plants > Phyllosphere > Unclassified | place: USA... | reverse complement strand
ATCGTTTCTCAGTCTTCATTCGTCCAGAGGTTTTACCGTGGAATTTATGTGATAGAGATCGCCATGCTTCTTTCGGTGTCATTTCTATCATTAGCCTACATCCCACAGAGAAGTGAATTTAGCTTACCTCGTCCAAATTCATCATGATACTTGATCTCGACACTTGGTTTATACGATTTGTATAATTCCGCCGCATCCCTGATCTCTTGCTGTTCACGACGACGTTTCTCATATTCCCTCTGCGCATCGTCCATTGGTTGACCCCTGGCTCGTAGTTTCTCGACTTCTCGCATAGCTGCTCGTCGCCTGAAGTCTGCTTTCCAAAGATCGTTGGCTCTCTGGGTTGCTTCTCGTTCAGCATCGTCGGGGTTGGTGGTTTTCAGGGATCCCTGTTGACGGAGGAGGTTTAGGAAACTGGCAACTCCACCACCGGTATTGGCCGCTACTTCCTCTTCCTCTTCGACCTGATTATCAGCTTTGCCCCACAAGATTAGGCGATGACAGCTTACCTGATCTTCCGCCTTGATATTGGCCATCTCGTTCATTTCACGCTCAATCTTCAATCGGTATTCCTCGAGCGATAGGCCCTCTCGAGCAGCCATCTCTGCCAGAGTATCATCCTCGTCTTCCGATTCCATTCCCTCGTCTTCATCCACTCGCTCAAGCTTGACGACGACGGGTTCTTCCGTTTGTGCGTTGGGAGTAGGGGCTCGTTCTCGCTTGACTTGTACTGCTGCAGATTCGGCGTTGACGTTCCTGACGAATTCGGATGTATCGTCGAATGTGATTCGGCTGTCTTCGTCTCCGTTGGTTTGAGTGACATCTTCCTCTGCTTTTCGTTCGGCAACTGTTCATTAGCTGAATCCGATTCTATTCTCAGGAGTGAAACTTACTTTGAGCAGCGATATCCTCGGGCCTCATCTTTGGTTTACTCTTTGCGTTGGTCCTCCTACTCCTCGCAAGTGCCGCTTGAAGATCATCATCATCCACCAGATTCTGCGGTCCTTCATCAACGACACGCCGCGTAAAAGTCGGTTCGGCATCTACATCCATCCCATCTCCATCTTCCTCTACATCCGCCTTTCTCGTAGATCGCTTTGCCTTCTTCTTCTTCCTCTGCTTGAATCCAGCGTCTGCTTCTTTCATGTAATCGGAAACTTCAAAGTCTTTGGCGAAATCGAGACCGAGCTTGATCTTGGTCGAGGGTGCTTGGCCAATCATCTCGGTGTCTTCTTGCACGATTGGCTTTTCCTCAATGGGAGCACCTAGTCTGAAACCCTGGACGTTAGTTCCAGCTTGAGGAGCAGTTCGACAACATACCTCAGTCTTGACCTTTCCTGACGCAAAGCTGTCGTCGTATTTCCCCAGTACATCCGCCTTGACTCCAATCCTATCCTCGTCAAACTCATCATCGTCCAATCCAGTATATTGAGCCTGAGCTTTCCTTTTCCTCTCCTTGGCAGCTCTCAAAACCTCATCGTCCACCATGTTGACATTCTGTAGCTCATCCTCTGTTCTGTCAGCTGAGACATCTTGTGCGAGGTGTGACTTACCATCTTCTCCTAGTACCTTGCCATCTTTCAAGGTCAAGATGATATCTTCACCAGCCTCAAAGTCTTCGGCTCCATGTCCGACTTTGATACCTGCGAGATCACCTGATTATCAGCGAAAACATCCTTGAGGCAGTATAAGTGACACGTACTTTCACCATAAATGGCCTTGTCGGCATCCTCCAATTCCTTCTTCTTCCTGGCCAATTCCTTCTCCCTCTGCTTGGTCCTCTTGGCCAGCTTCTTGGCCCAGTCCTTAGCACTGAGCTTATCATCTTCATTCGAAGTACCAAGCGATTGACCCTTGAGTTTGGCGTTTAAAGCAGCCCGGTTCCTCGACCTATCGAACCATTAACGGTGTCCTAAACAGTGGTAAATCGCGCCCAATATAGGAAATGGGACGCTTGGAAACGATGACTTACTGTGCAATATTCTCCTGAACCTCTCTATCCCTTTTAGCCTTTTGCTCTGCTTCCCTACGTTTCGCATAGTTTGCCTCTGCAATTTCATCCTCGTCTGGTTCTGGCGTTCCTTCCGTTTCTCCACCTATGGGAGCTAAGCCGAGTGATGCTCTGACTTTGTTTGTCTCCTCCAAGGTAAGCGAGTCTGCGTTCATTGACTGCTCTGCCATTTTGAGTATAAGGGAAGTAGAGTGAGAGTATACAGAGTGTTGTTGGGTGGCGAGTGATACAAGAGTCAAGAGTAACGGATACATCCGATTGGGGGAGAATGATAGGCATGCAAAAGGGGTTGTTGATGGTATATCTGTACTTGCCTGACTATTACTCTGTCTATGCATCATGGCAGACAGAATAAAGGTGAGTAGTATAGCAGAGTATCAGGAAACGCTACTGACGAATCTCAGGGGATCCAAGTCCATAGGCCGATAATATACGGCTCACATTCCCGCCTGCTCACAGAAGACGAGAGAGCAGCAGCACCTGAACAGCGTGAGTCGACCACGGCTCTCGCATGCAGTAGCTGACAGGTGCCAGATACCCACAAATGGACAGTCTTTGTGACTTCAGCTGCCACTCCACCGCCAAAAGAAGGAGATGTGGAAAATATGGATTACATACCCGGCGGAGCGGATGATTTGGGGTACATGATCAAGAGAATCTCGTTCAAGCTATACGACACCTACCCCAATGCCAACAGGAGTGCGTACTCGTGCACATCAGTAAATGATGTACATCTCGGCTGACGGGCAGTAATTGACAGAGCCCCGTTCCAGGTCACCGAGACAGGATGGGGAGAATTCGTCGTCAATATCAGAATCCAATTTATCCCAGAAGCAGCCGAGAAACCGCTCACCCTCTCGCACATGATCAAGCTACATCATTGGGGTCCACCAATAGAAGGTCCACCCAAAGCAATCGACTCTCCTGCTCCATCCGCACCGGTAGATACATCAGCAGCGCCAACGCCAGCAACCGAGCCAGTCGACGAGAAGATGACCGAAGTATCAGCTGCGCCCACTCCCGCTCCGGCTGAAACGAAGGAGGAAGAAAAGAAGGACGATTCAGGCGAAGCGGTCAAGGTGGAAACCCAGGATGTTACACCCGCGCTCTCGCCATCAATCGTAGCTGTTCAACCTGGACTGCCTGAAGCACCGACACAATACCAACCAGTATCAATCGCAACGAAATTACCAGTTCATTCTTGGCAGTATGATGAAATCGTGTTCAATGATCCCCCAGCAGCATTCCTGGAGATACTCAATGAACATCCACCAACCCCTTTACCGGCCAAATTCAGACGACCAAAAGATCAGCGTGAAAAGGAGGAAGGCCCAAAGAAGAAAAAGGGGAGACCGTCAACTATCAGGGGTGATAGTCGGGCTCAGACGCAGGAACCTGGAGCTGTAGGGACACCTGTTCCCGCTGGACCTGTTGTGGGTATACCAGGTGAATCCGGGAGTGCGGATGTTCCGCTAGAATTCGCAAAAGAGATGGAGACGGGGGAGTTCAATCGTCTGACGGACGCTAGGTTGACAATCATTGATCAGATGGATAAATGGAGGTACGTCGTATGCGTCTCGCAGAGAGAGAGAGAGAGAGAGAGAGAGAGAGAGAGAGTGGCTGACAGTATAGAACTCGACTGATTGCTCAAGAAAAGGAATTGGCAAAATTGAAGGAAGAGATGAAGATATCATAGATTGCCTGTATACATACTCTCTAGACTGTTGTACGGAATTACACATTGCACATTGCATTTAATACACATATTCTACATCTGAGGCCTGAGGGGTGAGAACGTGAAAGCGCATTAAACAAGTCCAGTCTCCTTGTAAGGATAATCGAACTTGGGAGCATCCTTCTTCCTGAACAACTTTCGCCTGATTGTCAGCTCTCCCCGAGCTGAGATTTGGTCTGACTGACTTGGTCTTCTGCTTAGCATGCTCGACCCAAACTTCCACACAGTGTTTGGACTTGAACTCCCGAATAAACGTCGGATCCCATAATTCACTAGCAATCCCTAGATCCTTGCAGCATCGCATCAAGGCGTTTGATTTACAAGCCTCTGTAGCGGTAGGAATTCCCGATTCATCAAAGTATTCCTGTTCACCTCGGGCAACTGATACGAGTCTGCTCGTCAGCCACATCTCATCACGTTTTTGGATACGTACCGTCCTAGACAGACCAAACCCCATTCCCGACTAACGATTCGCTTATCAACATGTGTTTCACCCCTTGGGGCTAGTCCCCAACCTCCAGGTCCAAATGCTGCGTTTAACGTACGCCTGTACTTGATTTCGGGAAGATATAGTAATCCATCTAATCATCAGCTTGATCATGCTACCTCTCGATGATTCGTACCAGGTTTAACCTCTACATCCTCCTTGGTCAATGGCCTCAAAAGAGCATTGGCAATCTCCTTATCGAACGGTCTTTGACTTAGACCCGCAAAACTCGTCGACCAGTCATTGACGGCATCACCAAGTCCACCTGCAACGCCATCACCAGCAGCGGTAGTCGGTAAAGGCCGGTAAGAGTCATTAGGGAATGAACTAAGAGGTGGTGAGGGGGTGACATTGTTCATGCTCGTTGGAACAGTACGCGGTGTAGAGGTGGTAGCTTTAGGACGAGCTGGTGAAGGGGCGGCGGCGGGGGGAGTATGATCGTCGTAAGCTTCTGGAGCTGGAGCGAAATCATCATCGGCGATACCGTCAAAGTTTTCGAATGACTGTTGTGCGATAGGAGCGGGTTTGGGTGCAGCAGCTGCGGGTGCTGGAGTAGGACGAGCTCGGGGGGCAGCAACTGCAATTCGACGTGGGGGAGGTCGAGGTGCTGCAGCAGCCGCAGCCTGGGCCGGAGAGGAAGTATGAACCGCCCCGGATGTAACGGTTCCCGATTGACGGGGTAGTGCCCGTAAGAGGGGCGTTATTCTTGACATCTAGCGATGAGTGAGAAGAGTAAAGAGGAGTACAATAAATGTGTAAATTGCCGCTTGGATTAGATCGCGAAGTCATCCATCTGTTGATAGCTGAAATCGCTCAAAGAGGAAATAATTAGGGTATATCATAATATGCTGGTACATGAAATACAACTATGCTAGATTATGAACCCCCTCCCTCAGAAGGACCAGCTTTACGCGAATTGGCACTATCCCACAAGAAGAAATCACATCTGAAATTATGATTGACATCCTCCCTAGGCCGTTTTGTACGTCCTGTATCATACCCAGCTCCGACCGGCCTATTATCAGCCTAGTCTATCATAAGGACGTACAGTGAACATAACCAGAATCTCTTGCCTTTATTTGGACCTGGTATCTTGACCGCTTCATATCAGCTCTTTACTCATGGTTGAGGATCGACGGGGTGACTTACTAAAATCTTTACAAGGCTTCTGGTGAACTGTACAAAGAGGCGGTAATTTCTTGGCAAACAATTCATTCCACACCGGAGCAGCTTTCGCTTTCTGCACGGCACGCTGTTCTGATCTCTCCTGATCTGCTTCAGCGACAGCTTGAGCTATGAGGGCTTCTTCGGCTGGATCAGGGCCCAGTTCCGGTATATCTGTATCCACTAATGAATCCACCTCAGGCAGAGGTGATGATCGCTTCCTGGGTTGGAGGGAAATTTCAGGACTGGGTGGAGATTTGCGTTTGGCCTTGGCAGGTGGTTGGAAGAAGTTTGATAATTTCGTCTGGGAGGGTGTAGGGGATTTGGTGGGTTTCTTGGGCTGTGCTTTTGATTTAGTAGGCTTTGTGGTCGGGCTCATACGGTCGGTGGATTGAGTTGGGATTGGTTCATCGGCTGTCAGGTCGATTGTAGTGGATTTAGATCGTGATCTAGGGCGGGAAGAGCTCGCCTGGGCATTGGTAGATACAGAGGGTGAGGTATCGATGGACTCGAACGCTGCCCTCGCTAAGCCGAATGGTGTGGCGATACTGTCCACTGGCGCTATTATCTCTTTGGAAGCCCTTTCATCAACAGAAGCCTCCTGGATTACTGCAGGTGCTTTTGTAGATACAGCGAGACCAGCCTCACTAGCAGTCGGGGTGGGCGAAGGTGATATGACCGATTCGGATTTCTTCCTCCCTCCCCCGAAAAAGCTTTTCAAAGTCTGTTGTTTCCCGCTGAATTCGTCTAGGAACTTGGTAGCGAATCTAGGTGGTTCGGGAGCAGTCCTCGGCGGGTCCGTGGGGTAAAGCGGAGCAGTGGATGTTGGTCTATTTGGGGGATTCAGTTGATCTTTGATATGTAGTACTTCGCCCGATGCGGTGGTGATGGAATCGTGAAGGTCGATGTAGACTGGGCAGTGATCTGAACCGAACACTTTATTTTGGATGTCTCCACCTTTGATCCATGGTCGCAAGCCTGGGGAACAGAGGATGTAGTCGATCCTAGATCCATAGTTCGATGGCCTACAAGTCAGCTTTGTCGGGACATAGATCAAGCAGCTTACCTAGCATCAATCTTCTGATTCCAGCAAGTAAACATATCATCCCTCTCTGGCCAACTTTCCCGAACAACATCAATCATAGGCCCTTTGGGCGCACACCACGCTTCAAATATCCTCCTAGCAGGATGTTCGTAATGTTGTTCTGCCGATGTCCTGATTCCTCCTTCACCACTATCAATGGGTTGCCTGACTATATTGATATCGCCTGCGATGATCACCTCCCGACCAGCTTCCATGAGTAGTCGAACGCGTTCTTGCAGTGCATGGAGGAAATTCAATCGGTATGGTCGTCTAGAATCGTTCGTTTCATTAGGCGAGTACAAGTTGAATAAAATGAACATCCTACTTATCAGCAAGGTACTTTAGTTGAAAGAGGGGACCTACCCGAAATCGCAAACCACAGCTCGACCCTCCATATCCAACCTCTTCAAATCAGGAGCACTCCCATCAACCTCATCCGTCCATTCCAAAGAATCCATATCGGGATAACAGCCAATCCTCTCTTCTTCCTTCCAAGGTGGTTTCATCGTACTACCACTATCCCCCAATAATAATCCGGTTATCCCCTCCTCGGCTTTTATGGGTACACAAAGTCGTGAGTCGACATAAGTGCATACACCCGAATAACCAGTTTTGGAACGTGGGAAAGTCCAGAATCCATCATATACCCCCGGGCAGGCCATTGATTTCTCGAGTTTAAGGCGAGGGGTCTTGTGCTCTGATCATCAGCTTGTGAATGGCGGAGTCGCAGTACCTTGAAAGCAGAAAATCTGGGCATCAAGTAGATCAAGGAAGCTCTCGACATTCTTCTTCTCCATTGATGAGAAGCTGATATGAGTACATACACATGTTCAAGGTAAAGTGGCTTACGGGTGATAGTCGAGGCATGTCCGCAAGACGTTCTGTGAGCTGTCAGTGGACTTTCGGTGATTATGTGGAATACGTACCACATTCCAAGTCAATATCCTCATCCTGGCATCTCGTTGCCCTTTTCCGCGTCAACTTGCTTTTATAAAATGTACTCGTACGTCCAATAGTCGAAGATTGACTTAACGCGATCGATAACCATTGAATGACAATTACTCTCCCACGGTATTATCCCCCACTCGGCCCCAGATCTCTGAATTAGATCTCCGCTTCTCTGCTCCTCTCCCCCTTTGTATCCTTTGCTGTCGAACTAACTGACGAGTTACTAGATCTGGCTAGTACAGTAACCCCTACTCCGGACCCGGTCCCGCACTATTGTTACACCCACTAACGTCATTGCAACAGTGCTACCGAACATGGAAACTTGCCTTAAATATACAGCTCTCCACTGACAGTACATGCCTCTTCTACAACTCGTTACAAATTCGTACAGACGTATCAATATGACTATAATCTCATATATAGGTGTCCTGCTAGCCGCTCTTTGGTTCACGGTAGCTCAAAACCAAACGATAAACGGTTCAAATAGTACTTCCAGCGAACTCGACTTTGGGCCAGTCAATTTTGGGGGATATGATAATTACGTTTATCGAGATAATGTAACTGCTGTTCAGCTTGTCATCACCGAGTGAGTCCAGTCATAAGTAATCAAACAAGTAATCAAACCAAACAGCTGACAGATAGCAAATCGAGTTCAACAGATCCAACTCGGTTTTTGGTTGCTTCTCCAAATGGAAATACTGGGGCTGTAGTCTACTTTGTACCTGTATCTAACAATGATACTTCGGGAGGAAATTCGACTACAACGTCCAACATAACAACCGGACTTGGAGCGACTCTTGTCAATTCCACTCTCCAGTCGATTTCCGGTGACAATAATCAAACGGGTGTACAAGGGGAGTTGTCCATTTCAGAGGATTTTGACTTTGGAGTTACCATTAGTGAGTTCTAATTCATCTTTGGTTCAAGCTAATGATCAGTCGGGAGTATAAGGACCGTCCGAGATTATGTAGAATCAGGAGGAAATGTATTCAACTCCATATTCAATTGGACTCTTGGCGACAATAACGCTTCGTCCGTTACATTCGTCCGAAACTGGATTAACGGCACTACCGTCCAATACCTCTCTTTTGACGTTATCTCCAACGGGAACATCTCCATCACGCCCAATGCGAACGCTACTCTACCTCCTGATATCAGCTTGACTCGACCCGATATCTCGACAAACATGACTCTCCGATTTACTCATACCTACAACTGGACGACCACTACGCCCGAAACGCCATTCGTCCCATTTGTGGGGTTGGGCAGGCAGGACCTCTTCCTAACAGAGACACCGGACAATGGGACTGATATCCTTGGAAATGTTCTTTCAGCTATACAATCGAATGAAAAGATCGCAGATCAAGTGGCTTGGCTCTCGTATACCTCCGAATCATTTGCTGGGGGATGGAGATTCTTGACTTATTTCGGGAGGGATACATTGTTGGCTCTCAGATTGTTGTTACCGGTTGCAAGCCAAACTTCGGCTGAAGCCATCTTGGGAGCGGTACTCCAGAGAATAAACGAGACAGGGACAGTATGCCACGAAGAGACGGTAGGGGACTACGCTTCATTCGTCCAGTAAGCCCAGCATCACTTTATCTTTCGCAGCTGATGGGTAGCATACAGAACAACCAAAGCGAACTAGGTAATACACCAGAGTACAACTACGTAATGGTCGATACCGATTTCCTACTACTTCCAGTCTTGGCCGACTATTTCCTAAACTACCCACAAGGTCAAAATCGATCTACCGAATTCTTTGCTCGCAACTCCACCTTGAATCAAGGGACATTCGAAGAATTGTTGATCAAGAACGTCGACCATGTCCTCAACCTCTCCATGCCATTCGCATTGAATGCAACACAAGAGAACCTGGTTCAGATTCGAGATCCACTAGTTGGCAATTGGCGAGATTCGGGTACCGGCTTGGGATATGGGATCTACCCTTTCGATGTCAATTGTAAGCTTCCAGCTATCTCGAGCTGAAAGCTGATCGGCAGGTGCATTGGTACCGTCGGCTTTACGAGCTATCGTCCAGCTCGCTGAAGCTGGTATCCTGTCGTCCAATTATACAGAGAACGCAACACAATGGGCAGAAGTTTGGGAAACCCAAGCATCTCAATTCTTCGAAGTCACCATCGACTCTACCACCGCATCATCTCGCTTGAGCAATTACATCACTCAAGCGAATCTCACTGAATCCCTCCTTTATGGTGCGGGAGCATTGAACGACACCCAATCAGCCGGGAGTAATGGTACGAACAATACCTCAGCCTGGGGCGTCGCTGAGCAGACGATCGGCGGTGCGGATAATTCGACTTTCTACGCTTTGTCAATCGCCCGTAATGGATCTTTGGTCGAGGTGCTCAATTCTGATCTTGCCTTTGTGCTACTCTACGCCAACAACGTCTCGGAAGGCATCATCCAGGCGACCATCGAGGCTTTGCAGCCGTACCCTAGGGGACTGTTGACCGATGTTGGGATGGTTGTTGCAAATGCAGCGTACGATTCGAACGTCACAAATATCGAGGCAAGTCCACTTGAAACGATTGAATGCAGCTGACTAGTAGACGTTCAACAATCTGCAATATCATGGGGCTGTCTCTTGGTCTTGGCAGCAGGGATTGATGGCTGCTGGAGTCTCGAAACAATTAGGTCTATGTGGAGCAAGCAATAACACCCAGCTAGAAATGACAACTAGTACGTATTATCAAAGATTCAGCTGATAAAAGGCGAAACACCAGGCTGGTGTTCCAATTCAACCCTTGTTGATAATCTGACCTCGGCCCAGATCAGGTTATGGGATTCAATCGAAGGATCAGCACCTGCTTTGTATACCGAAGTCCTATCTCCGGTCTTTGATTCGACCAATGGGACGTTCTCGATTGGTGATCTTGGGGCTATTAGTCCGACTGGGACGGAAGGTGATGCAATCCAGTTGTGGAGTTATGGGTTCTTGGCGCAGGTGGATCCGAGGTCTGGAAGGGCTGTTGCTGCTGGATTTGAGTAGGATGGAAGGACTATTGTCTTTTATTAATCATAAGAGAAACAACACTGGTAGATTTGCACTATGCACTGATACATGTGTAAAAGTACATCACGGTCAAAGTTACCGTTTGAACGAACGTTTCGATGACCGATCGCAAGCAATATCTCATGACGGAAAGCGTCAATATGCAGCAATACATGTGTAAGAGTACGCTCGACTATCTCTTCTTGAACTTGTTTGGCTTCCTACTAGGCATACCAGCCTCGTGCTGATCATCATCCCTATCCCTATTATCATCCTCCCTACCCCTCTTTCCATGATCCCTCCCTCTCTTCCCACCACCACCCCCAGTCCCAGCATCACGCATCTCCAACATAGCTTCTCTCGTTGCCCTATTCACTGAATCATGTAATAACGCCACTGCCTCCTTGTCCACTTCGAACGCTGCCATTTTCTTTCCGATATGCGATTCTATACGTTGTAAAATCTCGACATCGTATTGCGTTACTAGAGTTACTGATTTTCCAGCACGTCCTGCTCGGGCTGTACGTCCTACTCGATGAACGTAATCTTTAGAGTTGGTTGGCATGTCGTAGTTCTATCATCAGCTTTCTTGGATACCCCAGAGGAATCAAAAGCTTACAATGACAAGATCGACCAATGGGATATCTAGACCACGAGAAGCGACATCCGTAGCTACAAGAATACTCCTTCCACCAGATTTGAATTTGTTCAGACTTGCCAAACGCATCGATTGACTCATTTGACCATGCAATGGAATGGCGGGGAAACCAAGGCGACGAAGGACGATGGAAAGTCGCTGGGCATCATGGACGGTACGGGTGAAGATGATCATGGATGAAGAGGAGAGTTCGTTGACGAGGTAGAGGAGGTGAGAATCTTTTGCTTTGAGCGGTAGGAGGAGGTAATGCTGTAGTAGAGTTGACACTGTCGAGTATCTGACTGTAAGCTACTGACCAGGATCCAGTCATAGATAGCTCACTTGGAAGAGACCTCAACTCGGACGGGCTTGTTCAGACTTGCTCGCTGTAGCTTGGCGACTTTCGTCGTCATGGTAGCTGAGAAGAGGTAGGTGTTTCGTTCCTTGGGAATGACCTTCAAGATCTTGTCGATAATAGGTCCGAAATCCATATCCAGCAATCTATCGGCTTCATCCATGATCTGATTGTCAGCTGTGGCATCGAACGAAAGTTGGAAGCTTACTAAGTACTTGAGTGCCTTCAATGAGAATCCCTTCGTGTTTTCCAAATGGTCCATCAATCGTCCAGGAGTGGCGACGATAACATGTGGTCTCTTTGAAAGGGCGACGGATTGAGACATCATATCCATTCCTCCGACAATGGTAGCAGCTCTCACTCCGAGCGGTGCCCCAAGACTAGTCACCTGCTGTGAGATTTGGTACGCAAGTTCTCTGGCCATCAGTCATGGCGTTCGAGGACAGGGGACGACTAACCTGGTAGGTGCGAGTATTAACGCGTAGAAAGCCTGTGGATTCTCCCATAATGTCTGCAAGATGGGTAGGGTGAATGCAGCGGTCTTTCCACTACCCGTCTGAGCCAGTCCGATAATATCGTTCCCTGCTAATGCGTGTGGGATCGATTCCACTTGAATAGGTGTTGGCCTCTTGTATCCGAGAGACTCGCATGATTTACAGAGCTCGTCGATGATGCCGAGCTCGGCAAATGTCTTGTTCTCGGAAATCTCGACACCATTCTGAGCGGCAGCGTCGGGCGATGCGGAGCGTGATGATCCTGCTGCAGATGATTCTGCGTCTGACATTGTAGCTGTATAGTAGTGTTACAGTGGCCACTGTTACTTGTACATGGCTTAACTTTTGAATCACGGAATCAAATTAACGCGGGGTAATGTAATGTGCCTGTGTGGGGATAAACGTGGATTATACCCTGAGATGACCAAGTACGCAGTTGATACCTTACAGCGTACAGCATACAGCTTACCTTGGCATATAGCTATACATACTAGGACTACACTACAGCTCAGCCGCCCTCCTCAATCCTATACATCTACATATATCAACTTGCGAAAGATGTCAAAACCACAGACCGTCCCGTGTCAGGTATGTGTCTCTTTCCAACGTTCCTTTGAGAAGTAGTCAAAGAGCTCGAGGACCTATCAGCCGTCTATGGGCGAGGGTATCTCAGGAGGCTCGACCTTTGGTCTCTGTTCAATATAGCTTGCGAATGAGCTGACGAATGTAGTACAAGACTGGAAAGACATTAGGAAGGTAAGTGTTCTCATCTACCTTTGTGTATATCAACGCTGACTTGTCTAGCGGAACATAGTATGTTAAGCATGCCGAATGAGTTGGCTG
>Ga0308160_10005799_pt1 | contig 12774 bp, 12 predicted proteins | sample PhyFR1_FD_201036 | JGI IMG/M metagenome (GOLD analysis project Ga0308160, IMG submission 201036) | Phyllosphere microbial communities from UC Gill Tract Community Farm, Albany, California, United States - DLSLF.R1 | ecosystem: Host-associated > Plants > Phyllosphere > Unclassified | place: USA... | reverse complement strand
TGTCGATTTCCAGCGCCTGCGTGATGAGCGGGTAATGGAAGTCGACAGGCGCCGGGGTGCGCATCTGCCACGACGACAGGCCCATGCCCCACACCAGTTCCAGCGGACGCGCCGCTTCTTCGGACTCGAGACGGGCCTTCAATGCGAACAGGTCCGCGTACAGCGTGATCACCTGGCGCCGCGGACGCTCGCGCGCCGCCCATTCCTGCCACGGCGGCAGGAATGCAGCCAGCCCCTGCGCGGCGCGGGCGCGGCGCTCTGCATCGCGTTCTTCAACGCGCTGCTTCGCCTGGTCATCGGTGGCATGGGCGGCATCGTCATGGCGCGCATCGGCCAGCGTGGCGTCATTGAGCGCCGGGGGATTGCCGGATGGGTCGGCGCCGATCAGCAAATAGGGCGCCAGCGCGGGATCGGCCAGCAACGGCGGCGATGTGGACTCGAGCCGGTGCACGCGCAGCCACAGGTCATCCTGCTCGGTCTCGACGTTGAACTCGATCCACGGCAGCGTCGACAGGTCGGTAAAGGTTTTCTTGAATTCGGTGACTTTCGCGAGCGTGAACGCGGAAGGGTCTATGTCTTTGGCCTGCTCGACGAGATAGTCGAGCAGTGCGCTCATGCGCTGGGCAGATGTGTGCATCGGGTGCTTCCCGGCAGGGCCGGTGGGTAAGGTGGCGGCCATTGTACAAGAGGGCCGCCGTGCGTGCGCCGCGCACGAATGGCGTGCGCGGGGCCATGCTAAAATCACCGGGTCGCCGGCTTTTTTGCGGTAATTTTCTCCTGTCTATGAGACGAGTATTCGTCATCTGCCTGATCCTGCTGCTCCCCCTGAACATGTTTGCCCTGGCCATGGCAGCCTCCGCGATGCTGCCGCCCGCGCCATCGCAGCGCGCTGCTGACGCCGCGCCGGTGGTGCAGCCGACGTCTGCCCCCGTCTTCGCCGACGCCTACCTGCCCGATAACTACGACTGCCAGGCCAGCTGCGATATCGATCCCGATGAACCGCCGGCCGGCGCCGACGTGCACGACACCATCAACGAAGAGCTCTCGCTGCGCCTGGCCGACGTGCGCGGCGGCGCGCTCGCACCCCCATTCCTGTCCCACGCCAGCCGATCCTGGCACCCCTTGCTCAAGCCCCCGCGCGCGGTGTGACGCCAGCCTGTGCCGCTTTTGCGGCATGTCCCTGCTGCGCGCTTTTGCGGCGTGATGCAGCTGCACGTTCACATTGATTCAAACAAGAGGTAACACATGGAATGGCTATTCGACCCCACCATCTGGGCGGGTCTGCTCACGCTCGTTGTCCTGGAAATCGTCCTGGGCATCGACAACCTGATTTTCATCGCCATCCTGGCGGACAAACTGCCGCCGCACCAGCGCGACAAGGCGCGCCTCATTGGCCTGTCCCTCGCCATGCTGATGCGCCTTGGCCTGCTCACGATCGTCTCGTGGCTCGTCACACTGACGACGCCGCTGTTTGCCCTCGGGTCGATGGCGTTTTCCGGCCGCGACCTGATTCTTCTGCTGGGCGGCGTGTTCCTGCTGTTCAAGGCCACCGTCGAACTGCATGAACGCATGGAAGGCGTCACGCACGTACAGACCAGGTCGCGGGTGTATGCGGGCTTTGGCGCCGTGGTCGCGCAGATCGTGGTGCTGGACGCCGTGTTCTCGCTCGATGCGGTCATCACCGCCGTCGGCATGGTCGACAACCTGTACGTGATGATGGCTGCCGTGATCATCTCGATCGGCGTCATGATCCTGGCGTCCAAGCCGCTGACGCGTTTCGTCAATGCGCATCCGACCGTCGTCGTGCTGTGCCTGAGCTTCCTCTTGATGATTGGCCTGTCGCTGGTTGCCGAAGGCCTGGGCTTTCATATCCCGAAAGGCTATCTGTACGCTGCCATCGGTTTCTCGATCCTGATCGAGGCGCTGAACCAGTTCGCACGCCGCAATTTTTTGAAGCAGGAAGCGCGCGTGCCGCTGCGCGACCGCACCGCCGATTCGGTGCTGCGCCTGATGGGCGGCAAGAAGCGGGCGCACGTGGATGCCGATGCTGAACCGCAGGATGAACCGGTCACCGAGCCGGAAGCGTTCGGCGCCGAAGAACGCAATATGGTGAGCGGCGTGCTGGCGCTGGCCGACCGGTCGATCCGCTCGATCATGACGCCGCGCTCGGAACTCACGTGGGTCGATCTGGACGACGACGCCGACACCATCCTGCGCCAGTTGCAGGCGTCGCCCCACAGCGGCATGCCGGTGGCTCGCGGCCAGCTGGACCAGCTGGTGGGCATTGCCCGCACCAAGGACCTGGTCAGCGCGCTGATGCTGCACGGGCGCATCGACGCCGCGCCCGATGGCGGCATCGTGCGCGCGCCGATCCTGTTGCCCGATACGGCCGGTGTGCTGGGTGCGATGGAGACGCTCAAGCGCGCCCATGGCCAGCCGGTGCTGGTGACCGACGAATTCGGGATCGTCCAGGGTCTGCTCACGCCGGTGGACATCCTGGAGGCGATTGCCGGTGAGTTCCCGGACGAGGACGAACAACTGGCGATCCGGCCGCAGGGCCCTGACCTGTGGGAAGCCGACGGCGCGGCCGACCTGCACCAGCTGGAGCAACTGCTGGAAACAGATGTGCTGGTAGGCGATGACGATTACACGTCGCTGGCCGGCTTCCTGCTGGCGCGTTTCGCATCGATGCCCGAACCGGGCCAGGCCATCGAGCTCGATGGCTGGCGCTATGAGGTCGTGGCGGTCGAGGAGCGCCGGATTGCGCGGGTCGCGATTTCCCGAGTGGCTGGCGCCACAGCGCCCGACGCGCTGTAAGTGCTACCCGCCGCCGCCCGCCGGCACTGGCACGCCGGGCGGCATCCCCAGGGTCTCTGCCCGGGCGATGGTGGTAGCGGTGGGCAAGCTGAATGAGAACGGGATAAACGACGCGAGGGTCCGGTACGGCACCGGATCGCAAGCGTCGCTCGCGCCCCCGGGCAAGCAGATCCGTACCCGGACCAGCTGGATGCAGTCGGCCGCATTGGGATTGGACGTGCAGTTGATCCGGTTCTGCTGAGGACTTGCCGGCAATGCTGTCCCGATCGGAACGGGATTGGCAGTCGCCGGGATCTGCAGATAATCGATCTTGACGTGGGCGTCCGAGATGGGATCGGCAAATGCAAGCATGCCGGGTGTGGTGCGAAACACCGCCTGCGTGCGCAGCCGCGCCATTGCCGCCGCATCGGTGAAGTCGGTATTGACGGCTTGCGCCGTCGCGCGCCGCGTCACCTCCTGCAGGATATTGCAGATATAGAGTGCCCGGATGACGTCGACGATGCCGAAGAAGAGCATGAAAAAAATCACGGCCACCACGGAGAATTCGACGGCGGCGACACCACGTTGCCGCGTTGACGTTTGGCGGGTCATGGCAGGTTCATCCGTCAAGGGTACAAGACAACGCGGGTGCCCAGCGACTGCTCGGTCGCCAGGCCTGCAAACTCGCCGTATAGAGAGGTCTTCGTCGCGGGCACGGTCATGAAGAATCGGCCGATGCCACGCACCGTGGCGTCGCTGCCGGCAACCGGGCAGGCGAGCAATGGCAGGTGCAGGACGCGGCGTTTGGCCAGACTCTTGTTGGCCGCCGCCGGCCCTTTGAAAAACTGGGTCCCGGACGTGTAGGAGTAGGGCGTTGGCGTCTCCGCGCTGTCGGGATAGGGCGTGGTCAATGATGCGGTCGGCTTGCCCGGCGTGTACAGGTTGCTCCATTCGGTGACGTCATAGGTTGGATAGCCGGTTGCCGGTTCCGGCACGCCTGTACTGGCGTACGATGCATACGGGACCGCCTTTGCGTACGACCAGAGCGGGCCGAATTGCACGGCAAGGGTACCGCTGGGCGCGGTATCGGGGCCGGCAACCGTCCACCGGCGTTCGGTTGTCGCCAGTAACGCGGCCGACTGCTGCGCGGGCGTCGCGCCCATCCAGGGGGAGCCGGCGTTGAAGGTGAATTCCTTGATGTTGATGTCGGCGGGCGCCGTGCGGGCATCGCATGCGGTCGCACCCGTCCCGTAGGTACCAAAGCGGGAATTGAGCTGCTGCCAGAGCTTGTCGATCGGGAACGATGACGAGACCTTGACCGTGCCACCGGACAGCCGTGACATGGCCAGCGTGCCGGTGCAGACGAACGGCGCCAGCGTCGCGACGTCGGTGATGGGCGTGCCCTGCGCAACCGGATTGACGATGAAGGTCTGACCGGTGGTGGCGCCGGGCAGGTTCAGGTCCAGCAGGTTGTAGCTCACGCCCCGGCGAAATCCGAATTCCTCCAGTTCGCCCCCATGGTTGCGGTGTGCTTCGTCACGCATGGCGCAGATGCCAAGCGGGGTGACCTTGATGGCAGAGCGGCCGGCGACGGCGCGGGCGCTGGTGAAGGTGTCACGGATGTCAGTGAATGTCGAGAGGAACAGGGTGGCAACGGTTCCGTATTCGGTATCCAGCCCTGCAGTATCGACTTGCACGTACAGCAGATTGACAGGGTTGGTCATGGCATCACCTGCCGGGCGCCACGGACCGGACGGGCTGCGGGCGAATTCGATGGCAGCATCCGACCAGGTCATCGTCGCCTTGCCGTAATGGTAGGTAAATCTGTCGGCGCCTTGCAGAAAGCGCTGCGAGGCCGAGGTCAGTGCGGCGGTCATGCCCGCCGCAGTCCCGTCCAGTTCTTGCGCCGCCGCCAACGCAACGGTGTCGGCGACATTCTGGAGTTCCATCTTGCGGTGCATGACGAGGGACAGGTCGATGGCCAGCGCGAGAAACCCAAGGATGATGAGCATGCCGGACATGAACAGCCAGCTGATGACGCCGGCCTGTTTTCCGGGGCATGGCGCGTTTTGCAGGCGCAGGCGCGCCGGACAAGTATGTTCACTGAACGACATAGCGCATCGTGACTTCGCTGTTCATCGTCAGACCGGCAGAACCAAGGTACTCCATCGTCAGGCCGCCGAGAATATTATCGTGCAACCCGATTTTCACGGCGGTGCGAACCCTGACAGGCGCCAGCAGACCGCAATTGTCGCCGTCGCATAGAATCGTGATGAGAATGCCATCGGAAAACGTGACGATTTCGCCCAGTTCCTGCTGGGCGATCCAGCGGGCGATTGCGGGTACACGTGCTTCGTTGAAGCCGCTGCCAGCGGTGCGCAGTTCGGCCTGCGTCGCGGTCGCGATATAGCGCGTCGCATCGTGCGCCGCTTTCTGCCCCACGCTGTAAAACCATGCAGCGCGCGCGAGGTAGAGTGGCCCGGCCAGCAGGATCAGGAACAGCGGAAGGATCAGCGCCATCTCGACGGCGACGCTGCCTGTCGCCGATCGGCGCAATCGTTTGTAGTGCCCAACCATGGCTGACTCCCTGTCGCGTTCGACCATGGTCGATACTAGTGGAAGCCTCTGGTCCTGATTTGACTTGCGGCAACTATTGAGAGAGCCCGCGCGGTAGCCCTCAGCGCATGCCGGGTACGCCGACGCGGATCGCGTGCGAAAAATCGCTGCCATCGACATCGGCCTGGCGCGCCCGCGCGTTGATGTGGCCGCGCTGCTGCAGTACCGCATACGGCACGCCCGGCGTCAGTGCGTTCTGGTCGTAAGCGTATTCGGCGAAGTGGCCCGATGCCAGCAGCCGATAGTCGAGCGGCAGGTCGGGTGCGATGCGGTGCGCCAGTTCGTACAGGATCGTCGTGCAGTTGCTGGTGAGGGTGTTGTAGAACTCGGGCTGGCGGCGCAATGCTTCGGCGCGCTCCAGGTAGGCCAGCAGCACGGCGCGCAGCTGCCCGGGTGTGGCGCGCAGGCGGTACAGGTAGACCTGTTCGCCGCGGGCATTGCTGCGCGTGCGGATCAGGTCGCGCTCGTCGGAGGCGATGATCACCTGCTCGAACTCGCGAAAGAAGCCGCCGACCGCCGAGAACGTCTCGGTGCGCTCCTTGCGGATTTCGAGCGAGAATACCAGTTGTTTGCCATCCCTGAAGCCGAAGGTCACCAGTGTGTGGGCGATGTGTGGCCCCATCCAGTACGACAGGATCAGGTCGGCCGACACGATGCCAGCCAGGTCATACTCACGCGTCTCCCAGCGCGGCGTGTAGTCGGTCTCGGTGCGCCAGTCGAAGTTGCGCACGTTCTGCAGCACGAGACGATCGCCGTCGACATGCGAGACAAGCATGCGCGACACGTCGTCGGCCCACACGCGGTCGTGCGATGGCGTGAGCGAGAGCCACCAGCCGAGCAGCACGGCCAGCGCGACGGCGCCAGTAACCAGCGCCCTGGCGCCCGGCCATTTGCCCGGGCCGCGCGCGATGGCGATGGTGGCGGCCAGGCCGGCAAGAGACCAGAGGGCGACTGCGGCGTAGCCGCCGGGCCTGGACAGCTGGAACCACAGCGCCAGCGCGCCCCATGCGGTGACCAGCAACGCGCACACGGCAAGGAGGGCGCGGGGAACGGGGCGGCGCATGATCATCGGCTACTTTCGGGAACACTGGGGTGGTGCAGTGTAGCCGTTCGGTTTGGCGACAACAAGCGCGGTCCCGGAGCGCGCCCTGTAAAATGCCGCCTCCAGGGGGGACCAATGACGACGCCAGGCTTGACCATTTCGCGCATCCTGCATGCCGGTTACGTATTCGCGTGCGAGGGTGCGACGATCGCCTTCGACACGATTTTCGAGAACCCGTTCAGCCGCAACTGCCATGCATTTCCGGACGTGCGCTTCGATGTCGCGGCGATCCGCCGGCAACGCTTTGACGCCGTCTTCATCTCGCACTTCCATGACGATCACTGCTCGCTCGACAGCCTCGATCTGCTGGACCGCGCCACGCCCCTGTACATCTACTGCATCTTTGACGAACTGTTCGAGATGGTGCGCCAGCTGGGCTTTACGCACGTGCACCCGCTGCGCCTGAACGTGCCCGTCACGGTCGGGCCGTTCACCGTGACCCCACGCGAGGCGATGGATGTCGACGTCGATTCGATGTTCCAGGTGCAGGCGGCCGGGCAGAACGTGCTCAATGTCGTCGACTCGTGGATCGATGACGACACGCTGGAGCAGCTGGTCGAACTGGGGCCGTGGGACATGGTGCTGTGGCCGTTCCAGACGATGCGTGAAATCGAGGTGCTCACGCCATCGCGCGCCGCGGCCGCGCCGCCCGAGCTGCCGGCCGAATGGATCGCGCAGCTGCAGGCGCTGCAACCGCGCTATGTGGTCCCCAGTTCGTGCCAGTTCGTACAGGAGCCGTGGTCATGGTACAACCGCGCGTTCTTCCCGATCACCTATGCGCAGTTCACGCGCGAGGTTGGCGCGGCGCTGCCGGCGGCATCGGTCGTGCGGCTCGATCCCGGCACGGCCGTGCGGCTGGACGGCGCCGTGCTGCAGCCGTCGGCGCCGCTGGCGTGGCTCGAACCCGTAGGGCCGCAGGATGTCGATTACGCGTATGAAGGCAATGCGGCGCCGCCTTCGACGGCGTCGATCGCACAGCATTTTGCGGCCCTGAGCGAAGCGCAGATGGCGCGCGTGGTGGATTACTGCCGCGCGGGTGTGCCTGCCAAATACAGCGAGGTCGAGGCGGCATCAAGCTACTTCGACGGTCCGCGCTTCTGGCGGCTGTCGGTGTATGACCACTCCGGCCAGGCAAGCGTGTTCGATTACCTGCTCGAGGGTGACATGGCCACGCTCGTGACCGGGGCCGGCCCGCTTGGCTGGACCACGGAGATCCCGGCCGCCAGACTGCATGGCGCGCTCGAACAGGGCGAGTCGCTCACCACGATGTACATGCGCATCAACGATGCCCGCTTCGATGCCGACACCGAACGTGACCTGCTGGACGTTGACGTCGTGGACGATCCGCTGATCCGCTGCCTGTTCAGCGATACCTTCGGCGCTTACCAGGCCGCGCAGTTGCGGCGCCTGCTGGCGCGCGCGTGACCTGATTTACTTGCCCAGCAGGCGCAGCGACTGTTCCCAATCGTCTTCCCAGTCCAGCAGAAAGTCGTGGGTCTGGAACGCGCGCCGTAACGGGCCCAGTGGTACGCGGTGGAGATCATGCAGGCCGAGCGCCAGCGTCACCGGGTTCCACACTGCGTTGCGTTTCGACTTGCGCACACTGGCCTTCACGCGCGCGCCATCGTCGCCAAAGATGCCGATGGCATTGTCAAGCGCCGCGCCCAACTCCATGCGCGCATGGGCTGCGAACGCTTCCAGTACCTGCGCCTTGTTGATGCCGAAGGCCGATTCGGTCGGTGCCTTCGGTTCCGGTGGCGGCGCAGCCGCTGCAGCGATGGCCGTCTGCGCCTCACGCGCCAGCCTGGCCACCAGCTGCGTCAGGTCCTTCTTCTGGAACCGCAGCGCATCGAGCGGACGCCTGAAACCCGGCGCGGGCAGTTGCGCGACGATCTTGTAGGCGTCCTTCGTCATTGTCATCAAGACGTCGTCGCTGCCGGCGATCAGGCGCGCGATATCGTCCTGGAAGAAGATCGGCGCGGCGTAACCGCCATTCGCGTCGCCGAACAGGTCGGCATGGGCCGGGTCGTAGTCGAGCCAGACATACGGCGTGACCGCCTGTTCGAGCAGGCGCGCCAGGGTCCAGGGCGATGCGGTCTGTTGTTCGAGCCAGGTGCAGGCTTCGAGCAGGGTGGCACGGTAGGGCAGGTCGGTGGCGCTCATGGCAATTGAATGGGGGGCGTGGCTGGCCCCCATTGTAGTGCATGCATTTGCCGGGTTGGGTTCAGCGGCCGTCGCGATTGTGGTCATTGGCGTCCGGCGGCTCGATCCCGCGCGCCGTCGGCAGATGCCAGCCATAGCGGATCGCGGCCAGGCGCAAGCCGAAGCACAGCGCCGCGCCGACACAGGCGGTGGGCGTCGTGGGCCACTGCAGGGCGTCGCCGATCACCACCACCGAGGCACCCGCCAGCGCTGCGACCGCGTAGATATCCGAGCGGAACACGGCCGGCACGTTCGACAGCAGCACATCGCGCGCGACGCCGCCGCCAATGCCGGTCAGCATGCCGAGCAGGGCGGCCATCACGGGCTCCAGCCCGAACACGAGCGCCTTCTGCGCGCCCGCCACGCAAAACAGCGCGAGGCCCGCGCCATCGAACAGCAGCACCGGATTGCGCGCGCGGTGGATAAACGGATGCCAGAAGAAGATCGTCACGCCTGCCAGCAGCGACACGCCGAGGTAACGCCAGTCGGAAAACGCCGCCGGCGGCGTGGCGCCGATCAGGAGGTCGCGCACGATGCCACCCGAGGTGGCGGCCACGAACGACAGCACGAGCACACCGAACAGGTCGAGATGGCGCCGCACGCCGGCGGTGGCGCCGGACAGCGCAAAAACAAAGGTGCCCACCAGGTCGAGCGTGAGCACCAGCGTTTTCATGGCGGCCCCCATGTCGAGGGCAAGAACGGCAAACACGTGAATCCACCTCGCAAATACTGGTGCACGCGGCACCGAAGAGGGCGATTCTAGCGCATGGCCGCGACTACTCCCGGATGAATGCCAGCAAATCAGCGTTGACCTGGTCCTTGTGGGTCTCGGTCAGGCCGTGCGGTGCGCCCGGATAGACGATCAGCGTGGCATGCGGCACCAGCGTTTTCGACGCCCGGCCGGCTGCGTCGATCGGCACCACCTGGTCGTCGTCGCCGTGGATGATCAGCGTGGGGATCGTGAACTTCTTGAGGTCTTCGGTGAAGTCGGTTTCGGAAAACGCCTTGATCGAGTCGAAGGTGTTCTTGTGGCCGCCCATCATGCCCTGCATCCACCAGGTGTGGACCAGGCCCTGCGACACGGTCGCGCCCGGGCGGTTGAAATTATAGAAGGGACCACTCGGCAGATCCAGGTACAACTGCGAGCGGTTGGCCAGCTGCGCGGCGCGGATGCCGTCGAACACCGCCATCGGCAAGCCGCCGGGATTGGCGTCGGTCTTGAGCATCAGGGGCGGTACCGCCGACACCAGGCTGGCCTTGGCGACGCGCTTCGTGCCATGCCGGCCGATATAGCGGGCCACTTCGCCACCACCCGTCGAAAAACCGACCAGCACGGCGTTGGTCACGTCGAGATGATCGAGCAGCTCGGCCAGGTCGTCGGCGTAGTGGTCCATGTCGTTGCCGTCCCACGGCTGGCTCGAACGGCCGTGGCCGCGCCGGTCATGGGCGATGCAGCGGTAGCCGTGGTCGGCCAGGAAGATCATCTGCGACTCCCAGCTGTCCGCATTCAGGGGCCAGCCGTGGCAGAACACGATGGGCTGGCCGCTGCCCCAGTCCTTGTAATAGAGTTCGACGCCGTCCCTGGTGGTGAATGTGCTCATGAGTGCTGCTCCCGGTGGTGAGTGGTGAGTGATGTTCGCTCAGTAGAACCGGAAATGCACTGGTGCGCATCGCACTGAAGGCGTGTAAGCAACCCCCACTTTCGATAAGGCGGCGCGCCGATGAGGATAAACCTGCGATTATTTGGTAATGCGCAAAATGGCCGAGGCAAGGCGCGAAAAACAGGGCGTCAAGTCGTTGTCGGTCGCAGCGTAGCAGTACATGCCGATCGGCTGATTTGGCTTCTGGCAGCGTTGAGGGGCATCGACCGTGTTGGCCATGCATTTCAGAATCATCTCGCCTGTGTCGCTATCGTAGGTACCCCGGTTTTTCAGATCAGCGCCCAAACCAAGTGTGAACACGACGATGCCTTGATCACGCGCGCTGCTGGCTATTGCCTCCGCGAGGTTACGTGATGCGCGTTCGATATTGCGCCGATAAATGTCGCTATTACTGGCGGGATTGCTGCTGATATCGGCGGTCACCGTGCGAGGCCAGTTCGTCACGATAGGGAATTCGCGTTTCGAGGTGTCATTGGGGGTTCGCGCGTCGTTGTGTGCGTTGTACCAATCAGGCAAGCGCCGGGCAGTGTATGCACTGTTGCGGTATATGCGACAGCTATCCTTGATGATGACGAAGTCGCTGTCGTCCATCTTGCTCAGGCCATAATTTGCATCACGAGAATCGAGCGTGCCTGCAATGTCGCGCCCGAGCAAATCCTTGCAGTCGTTGTTATTAGTGAATGACATATACGAACCGAAGGCAGTCGGGTCTCCGTCCGAGAAAAACACGATCACACGCGTTGTTGACCGGTTGGCGAGGGGAACGAGATTGAGCTGTTCACGAGCGTTCCACATGCCTTCTATTGAGGCCGTGCCACCGGCGAATACATAGCTGTTGATCTTGCTTGTCATCATCGTGCGGTTAAAGCCACGGGTCGTCGGGTTGATAGCCACATCGGTTTCTGCGCCAGATGCAAAATGGATGAGCGAGACGCGGTCCTGCGTCACATTGAACTTGTTCAGGAACGATTTGGCTGACGCACGCACACCCGGCCCTGCGGCACCGATCGAGCCCGACGTATCCACCACGAGTGCCATATCCAGATCATTCCGAACCGTCTGCGCCGCCGCGACCGGCATCAGCGACGTGAAATTCATGATCTGCATGATCGACACCGGCATCGGCGCTTCGGCCTTGACATCGATCGTCGCCTGGCCGCCGTTGAAGGTCACGTTCGTGCTGGTGATCCGTGGCGACGACAACAGGTAATTGTTCGGGATATTGGCAGCAAAGAAGTCAGCAGCAGCCGCGCGCGCGCTGGCGATCTGCTCGGTCTGGTTATTGCCGGTCGTGACCGCGCGTGCGCCGGCCAGCGCGGCCGAATCCACCGCTGCATTCAGGCGCGCTTTCACCAGATACGCCAGACCGGCATCGACACACAGGCCCACCACGGCAAGCAGCACGAGCATCGAGACGGCGACCATGATGGCGACCGCACCGCGCTGACGGGAAAGATTCGGATTCATCTCAGAACACACTGATGGAATACAGGTCGGGCCCGAACGTGGGCAGCGTGTTGGGGCCGGTAGTGAAACCGCTGACCAGCATGTCGAAGCGATAGAAGGTCTCGACCACGAAGATGACTTCGCCCGGATCGAGCTTGCCGGTCATGATCGTCGTCACCGGGCGAGAGACACTGCTGACACTCGAACATTTGCCGGTGCTGCTCCAGGCGCCGCAGCCATAGACCTTGCTCTGGGGCGCGTAGCCGCTGCGGCGAAACCCCTGGGCGCGCTCGGCATCGTCCCAGCGGTACTGGTCCAGCACGACACTGCGCGAGACGCCATTGGTGACCTCGCCCATCACGCGGGTGATGTACATCATCCCCAGCTGGTTGACGTTCAGCGGCGGAGCACTGGCCATCAGCGCATTGATCGTGTCCTGGCTGCTGTCGTCCAGATCCGCGCCGCTGCGCGACAGGATGTTCGCGCCTTCACGCGAGATATTGGTGATGATGATATTGGCCTGCAAGGCGCGCGCGCCGTCGATGGCGCACAGCAGCAGGACCACCAGCATCGGCAGCAGCAGGGCCAGCTCGACGGCGGCAACGCCGCGCTGGCGGCGTGTGTGGCCGAGAACAGCAAACGATCGGTGCCGCATCAGAAATACTCGTTTCGCATGGTGGCGCCGACGGCAAAATTGTTCTGGCCGCCGGTGAAGAATGCCGAGAGCAGCGGCGTCGTCACCGGCCAGGCACAGTCGAGTTGCAGCACCACCATCTCGCCCGCACCGCCGAACATGGCGTTGCTGTAGCTGGTGCTCGCGTAGCTCTTGCCATTGACCGACACGACGCAGTTCATGCGCTCGTACATGCCGAGCGAGTTGTCGCGGATCTTCGCGATCACGGTGGCGTAGCGCTGCTGGGTGCTGGTCCCGCCGTCGTTTGCGCGGCCGGT
>Ga0308160_10005798_pt1 | contig 12774 bp, 10 predicted proteins | sample PhyFR1_FD_201036 | JGI IMG/M metagenome (GOLD analysis project Ga0308160, IMG submission 201036) | Phyllosphere microbial communities from UC Gill Tract Community Farm, Albany, California, United States - DLSLF.R1 | ecosystem: Host-associated > Plants > Phyllosphere > Unclassified | place: USA... | reverse complement strand
GTGCGCTCCTTTACCGACACCAGCATGATGTTCATGATGCCGATGCCGCCCACCAGCAGCGCGATGCTGACCACGCCGCCCATCACCAGCGTCACCGTGCTGCTGATCTTGTCGAAGGTTTTTGCGACCTGGTCGGCCGATTCGATCTCGAAATCGTCGCGCTCGTCGGGCTTCAGGCGGTGCGCCTGGCGCATTACCGCGCGCATGCGGCTGCGCGTGGCGTCGAGCCGGGACAGGTCGCGTACCGCCACCGTGATGCGCAACTGCGGACGCGTATTGTTGCCGATGATGCTTTGGCCGGTCTTGTAAGGAATGATCAGGACGCTGTCCTGCGACATGCCGAACACCTCGCCGCGCTTTTCCATCACGCCGACGATCTTGAACCACTCGTTGGCGTACAGGATGAATTGCCCGACCGGGTTGGCCGGCAGGTGCAGGTCCTCGATCAGCTTTTCGCCGATCACGGCCACGCGGCGCGCGCCGGCATCGTCGGAATGGCTGATGAAGCGGCCCAGGCGCGCATAGCGCTGGTTGACTTCCTGGTAGCTGGCGGTGGTGGCCGTCACCTGCGCGACCGTCGACTGGCCGGTGAAGCGCACTTCGGACATGCCGGGGACAAACACCGGGCTGAGGTCGCGGATCTCGTCGACGCGCAGGCGCAGCTGCTCGACGTCCTCGAAGCGCAGGAAATTGATTTTGCCGCGCATGACTTCCTTGAACTCGTTGTGCGGCTGGACCGTCAGGCCGTTGCCGCCGAGTCCCATGAACTGGTCGCTGACGCTCTTGGACAAGCCCTGGATGAGGGAAATCACCGTGATCACCGAAGCCACCCCGATGATGATGCCGAGCGAGGTGAGAAAACTGCGCAGGCGGTGCGCGCGGATCGAGGCCAGCGCCGAGCGCACGCTTTCCAGGAACAGGTTCATGCCGCGCTCCCCGGCGCCGAAGACGGCGCCGCGGCGGTACCCGCGCCGCTGCCCACGCCCGTATCCGACATGATCACGCCATCGCGCAGGCGCACGATGCGCTGGCACTGCTCGGCGATCTCGGGTTCGTGGGTCACCATCACGACGGTCTGCCCGCCCGCATGCACTTCCTTGATCAGCTCCAGGATTTCGAGGCTGGTGGTCGAATCGAGGTTGCCGGTCGGTTCGTCGGCCAGCAGGATCGACGGCTTGCCGACCAGCGCGCGCGCGATCGCCACCCGCTGGCGCTGGCCGCCCGAGAGTTCGTTGGGCCGGTGGTGCAGGCGGGTGCCGAGGCCGACCTTCGTCAGCGCTTGTTCGGCCAGCGCCAGGCGCTCGCGCAGCTTGATGCCGCGGTAGATCAGCGGCTGCGCCACGTTGTCGAGCGCACTGGCGCGCGGCAGCAAATGAAAACTCTGGAAGATGAAGCCGATCTCCTGGTTGCGCACCAGGGCCAGCTCGTCGCTGCTCATGGTCGCCACTTCGCGGCCGTTGAGCCAGTATTCGCCGCTGCTGGGGCGGTCGAGGCAGCCGACGATGTTCATCATGGTCGACTTGCCCGACCCGGAGGCGCCGATGAAGGCGACCAGTTCGTTGCGCCGGATGTGCAGGTCGACGCCCTGCAGCGCGTGGACGGTCTGGTCGCCCATCTGGTACTGCTTCCGGACGGCTTGCAGGCGGATCACCGCGCCACCTTCGTGGTCTTGACGTCGGCTGCCTTCCTGGCCGTCACCAGGTCGCCGTCGTGCAGTTCGCGCAGCAGCCGCGCCGGCCCCACCGCGATGGTCTGGCCGGGCGCCAGCCCCTTGGTCACTTCCTGGTTGGCGTCGTCGGACAGGCCCAGCTCCACGGTCGTCTTCTTGACCTTGCCGTCCTGAACCACGTACACGTAACTGACGTTTTTCACGTGCTCCTTGTCCTTGCCGCCGCTGTTGCCCTCGGAACTGGCGATTTCCTCGTTCAGCACCGCCTGGATCGGCACCGCCGGCCTGGGCGCGCTGTTGCCGACCACGATCTCGACGCGGCAGGTCATGCCCGAACGCAGCGCCAGCTTCGGATCGTCGAGGCGCAGCTTGACCACGTAGCTGCGGCCCTGGCTCTGGGCGCCCGGCAGCGCGCCTTTCGGCGCCATGGCGACGCTCTCGACGTGGCCGCTCACCGGCTGGTCGGGAAAGGCCGCAGGAAACACCTTGGCCTGCTGGCCGACCGCGACCCGGGCGACGTCGGCTTCGTCGACGTTGACCTCGGCCATGATGGAACCGACGTCGGCGATCGTCATCAGCGACGAGCCGGCGATGCCGGTGGCGCTGGCGACTGCCGTCTCGCCGATCTTGATCGGCACCGCGGTCACGGTACCGTCGATCGGCGCCCGCACCTCGGTCTTGGCCAGGTGCTCGCGCGACTGCGACAGCAGCGCCGCCGCCTGCTCGAGCGTCTCGCGGCTTGCGCGCAGCTCGACCTTGGCCAGGTCGACCTGGTGCACGGCGTCGTCGTACTTCGAGATGTCGATGTACTTGGCCTTGTACAGCTGGCCGGTGCGCTCCAGGCCGCGCTCCTGGTTGGCCAGGTTGATCTGGGCCCGTTCAATCGCGATCGCGGCGTTGCGGCGGTTGGCTTCCTGCTGCGCCACCTCGGCCACGTACACGGTCGGATCGAGCCGCAGCAGGGTCTGGCCGCGCGCCACCTTGTCGCCTTCCTTGACCAGCACGGCGGCCACCTTGCCGATGACCTCGGCCGACAGCTGCACCTCCTGGCGGAACACCAGGTTGCCGGTGGCGAGGATCGACGGGTGGATCTCGAGCTTTTGAACCTGCGCCAGCTCGGCCTCGTGCTGCGCCGTCTTGCCCGAAAACTTGATCGCCACCGGGATCGCCAGGAAAGCCACCACGACGGCGGCGCCCATCAGTTTCTTCTTCATTGCTTATCCCAGCAGGGCGATCTTGGCGGCCCACAGGCCGTAGATGAGGACGTAAGGCAGCACGGCGACCGTCACGCAGGTGCCGGTCGAGCGGCCGGTCCAGGCTTTCAGGCCGATCACTGCCAGGAAAATGCACCACAGGCTGGTCAGGTTGACGCCGTTGGCAAAGCCCGCCCACGGATGCGAGGCCGGCAGGTGCAGCAGCAAGTAATTCAGCGACACCATGTTCAAGTCCTCGGCCACGACGTGACCGCGCGAACTGATGATCTGGACCGCCGTCAGCGGCACGCTGAGCAGGCTCGGCACACTGGTCCAGACCGAGAAGCCGAACCATTTGCCGTAGCCGATGCTGCTGCCGAGCACCTTGCCCGCGATCAGGTAATACAAGCCGCTGAAGGCATACACGATCAGCGAACCGATGACGCCGCCGATCACCGTGGTCAGCATCATCGATTTTTGCGTCATGTGGCGCATTGCCGCCTGCACTTCCGGCTTGGTCTGCGCCGACGCCATGCGGTCCACCAGCCACGGGAAATCGACGGTCGAGATCCACCAGTACATGACGCCCACGCTCAGCACGATCAGGAGCAGCAGGGGCAGCCAGGCATGCGTCTTGGCCTTCAGGCGGGCGAATGTGGAAGAGGGTTCAAGAAAGACATTACCGATATCGAACAGCGCTTGCGTGGCCATGGGGGCTCCTTTGCGATTGACAATCGAGTCTATGCGATTCCGATACTATAAATACTCACTTATTGTCACAATGTAACTTTGCTGCGCCACTTGGTCAACATATGCATGTGACCGGTGTGGTGAAAGCCTTCCTGCGATAATTCCCCGATGAGTGCATTGACCTTCCACGCCGGGCCGCTGGCCCTGGCCCAGATCCGCGCGCACGGTCTGCGCCCCCAGGACATCGCCGTGGTGCCGGCCGCGGCCGGCGGTCCCAAGGGCCTGATCTTCCGCGCGCTCGACCAGTGGCTTTTTGGCGACTGGTTCCCGCGCGCGCCGCGCGAGCGCATTTTGATCGGCTCCTCGATCGGCGCCTGGCGCATGGCGGCCGCCTGCCAGCGCGATCCGGTGCGTGCCTTCGAGCGCCTGGGCGAGCTGTACAGCGGCCAGCGCTACACCAGCACCAAGCCCTCGCAGGCGCAGATCGACGAGGTGGTACAGGGTTTATTAGGCGAGTTCGTGCGCGGCCACGAGGACGACATCGTCAGCCATCCGGATTACCGCCTGCACCTGATCACGGTGCGCGGCAAGCGCGGCCTGGCCGCGCCCGGTCACAAATACGCCGAGATGCGCGGCTTTGCGGCAGCGGCACTGCACAACCTGGCATCGCGCGACCGGCTGGCACAGCTGATGGACCGCGTGGTGATCGGCGACCGCCGCGCCGATGCGCCCTGGCTGCGCGAGCGTTTCGACACGTTTTCGACGCAGTTTGCCCCGCTGACGGCCGAGAACCTGGCTAGCGGCCTGCTGGCGTCCGGCACACTGCCGATGCTGATGAAACCGGTGCGCGACATCGCCGGCGCGCCGCCGGGCCATTACTGGGACGGCGGCATCATCGACTACAACCTGGCGCTGCCGTACGCGCGGCTGGCCCGGCAGGAACCGGAATCGATCGTGCTGTATCCACATTTCAGCGAGCACATCGTGCCGGGCTGGCTGGACAAGGCGTTGCCGTGGCGGCGGGCGGCGCGCGGCCCCAACCGCGGCTGGCTGGACAACGTGCTGATCGTGGCGCCCAGCCCGGCCTTCCTGAGCGGCCTGCCGCGCGGAAAACTGATCGACCGCAGCGATTTCAAGTTTTATGGCTTGAACCATGATGCGCGCATCCTGGCGTGGAAGCAGGCGATGGAGGAGGGGGAGCGCTTGCGCGATGCCTTTGCGGCCTTTGTCGAGAAGCCGGATATTGCCCGGATCCGTCCGCTATAAACGACGAAGCCGACCGAAACCCGGCGCTTTGGCGGCGAGCAGAGGTAAAATACGGGGTTTCGTAAATTCGACCCAGAAAGTTTCCCCATGAGCCTCAAATGCGGCATCGTCGGCCTGCCCAACGTCGGCAAGTCCACCCTGTTCAACGCCCTGACCAAGGCCGGCATCCCGGCTGAAAACTACCCGTTCTGCACCATCGAGCCGAACGTCGGCGTGGTCGAGGTGCCGGATCCGCGCATCGACCAATTGGCCGAGATCGTCAAGCCCGAGCGCATCGTGAAAGCGATCGTCGAGTTCGTCGACATCGCGGGCCTGGTGGCCGGCGCCTCGAAAGGCGAGGGCCTGGGCAACCAGTTCCTGTCGCACATCCGCGAGACCGACGCCATCGTCAACGTGGTGCGCTGCTTCGAAGACCCGAACGTGATCCACGTCGCCGGCAAGGTCAGCCCGATCGACGACATCATCGTGATCCAGACCGAACTGGCGCTGGCCGACCTCGGCACCGTCGAAAAGGCGATCCACCGCGAGAACAAGAAAGCGCGTTCGGGCGACAAGGATGCCGCCAAGCTGGTCGCGCTGCTGGAAAAAGTGCTGCCGCACCTGAACGAAGGCCTGCCGGTCCGCACCCTGGGCCTGGACGCCGAGCAGATGGCGCTGATCTACCCGCTGCACCTGATCACGGCCAAGCCGGCCATGTACGTGGCCAACGTGTCGGAAAGCGGTTTCACCGACAACCCGCTGCTGGACCAGCTGACCGACTTCGCCAACAAGCAGAACGCCCCGATCGTCGCCATCTCGGCCGCCATCGAAGCCGAAATCGCCAACCTGGACGACGCCGACAAGCTCGAATTCCTGGCCGACCTGGGCATGGAAGAGCCGGGCCTGGACCGCCTGATCCGCGCGGCGTTCAAGCTGCTGGGCCTGCAGACTTATTTCACTGCCGGCGTGAAGGAAGTGCGTGCGTGGACCGTGGCGATCGGCGCGACTGCGCCGCAGGCGGCTGGGGTGATTCACACGGACTTCGAGCGTGGGTTCATTCGTGCGCAGACGATTTCGTTCGATGACTACATTGCTTACAAAGGTGAGTCGGGCGCGAAAGAGGCTGGCAAGATGCGGGCGGAAGGCAAGGAATACATCGTCAAGGATGGGGATGTGTTGAACTTCCTGTTCAACGTCTAAGCAACACCGATCGCCGGCAAACGCCGGCAGACAAAAGCCCGGTCTTCACGCGAAGCCGGGCTTTTTTCATGCCGCGGGCGCCAGGCACACTAGCTTGATCTCCCGCTGCGCAGCCACCAGCAACGTCGTCTGCACGAACGTCAACATCCCCCGCACCGGGTGCAGGAACTGCCGCTCACCGCCTTCCCGCCCCAGCACATCCTGCCTGTTCCAGCACTGCGCAAAGAAGGCGCTGTCCCTGCATAGCTGGTCGACCAGCGCCTTCATCTCCACATCCCCGGGCCGCCGATGAAAATCCGCCCGGAACTCGGCGGCCAGCCGCGCTGCACGGGTCTCCCAATCCGCGATGAGGGCCCGCGCCACCGGCGACAGGAACACGTAGCGCAGCAGGTTCCGGTCCTGCGCATCCGCATCCAGCCACCCCGTGAAGAGTGCCGCCGCGGCATCGTTCCAGGCCCGCGCCGTCCACGCATGGTCGAGCAGGTAGGAAGGCACGGACATCAACCCCGGCAGCGCCAGCAGGGCAGGAGAGAGGCCATCGACCGGTTCGTCGGCAGCGCTGGGATCCTTCTTGCCCGCCAGGTCGAACAGCGATGCCCGTTCGGCCGCAGACAGTTGCAGCGCCTCGGCCAGGCGCGCCAGCGCGGCGACGGAGGCGCGCACCTCGCGGCCCTGTTCCAGCCAGGTGATCCAGGTGACGCCCAGCCCGGCCGCGTCGGCCAGTTCCTCGCGCCGCAAGCCGGGCGTGCGGCGGCGGCCGCCCGCCCTGGCCGGCGTCAGGCGTTCGCAATGGGCGCGGATGAAGGCACCGAGCATCTGCCGTTGGTCTGCATCGATCATGGCGTTATTTATACCAGGATAACCAGGCTCCTTGTAACAGTTAAACAGCCGGCCGACAATCGGTTTCCACCCTTCTTTTCCGGAGACCTCATGACAAGCGATACGCACAACGCCGCTGTTCTCGAACAATACGATTCGCGGGCCCAGGCCTACCTGTCCAGTGCCGTGCACGCGCAGGGCGAGGACCTGGCCTTGATGGCAAGCCTTGTCGGGCAGCGTTCGGATGCGGTGGCGCTGGACATGGGATGTGGCGGCGGCCACGTCGCGTTCCGGCTGGCGCCGCTGGTGAGCAAGGTCGTCGCCTGTGATTTGTCGGCGGCGATGCTGGACACCGTCGCCGCCGAGGCGCGCAAGCGCGGCCTGGACAATATCGTCACGAAGCAGGGCGCGGCCGAGGCGCTGCCTTGTCCATCGGCCTCGTTCGACGTGGTCGCCACCCGCTACAGCGCGCATCACTGGGGCGATGCCGCTGCGGGCCTGGCGCAGATGGCGCGCGCCGCGAAGCCCGGCGGCATGGGGATCTTCATGGATGTGGTGTCGCCCGGCCAGCCCTTATTGGACACCTGGCTGCAGGCCATCGAGCTGCTGCGCGACCCCTCGCATGTGCGCAATGCCTCGCTGGCGGAATGGCAGGCGGCGCTGGGGGCGGCCGGCTTCGCGGTGGAGCAGGTGGCGACCTATAAACTGCGGCTGGCGTTCGGACCGTGGATCGAGCGCATGCGCACGCCCGAGGTCCACGTCGCCGCGATCCGGTCGCTGCAGCAGCGCGCGTCAAACGAGGTGCGCGACCATTTCCGTATCGAGGCGGATGGCAGCTTCACCGTCGATACGGTCCTGATCCAGGCGCGCAAGGCCTGATCAGGCCAGCCGGTCTGCCAGGTCCTGCGCCAGTCCGCACACGGCAAGGGTCGAATCCCACGACCCCACTGTCGGGAACAGCGCCGCGCCGGTCACGTACATCGCCAACGCGATCGGGCCGCAGCCGGTTTCCAGCGTCGTCATGCGGCCTTCGCAGTCGTGCAGCAGCTGCCGAGCAGATGGCGCTGATCTACCTCGTTTCATGACTACGTCGCGTACAAGGGTGAGTCGGGCGCGAAAGGGGCTGGCAAGATGCGGGCTGAGGGCAAGAATGCATCGTCAAGGATGGGGATGTGTTGAACTTCCTGTTCAACGTCTAAGCCGGCACCTGGCATCTGGTTCGCCTGCGGAAACGACACCCTTTTCCTGAGGGCAGAACCGGCTCTGCGTCTCGAACATCAATCCTCGTCCTGCCCGGCCCTGGCGTTTGCCGGCCTGGCAGCACGACGGCACCGCTCCGAGCAGTACTTGACGTTCTCCCAGTCGCGCGCCCACTTCTTCCGCCATGCGAACGGCAGGGCGCAGTGCGCGCACGTCTTGCACGGCAGCTCGGATTTTTTGCGCATCTTCATACAAGCATTGTATAGCCATCGCGCGGCACGGTTCAGGCGATCCGGTCCGCCAGATCCTGCGCCAGCCCGCACACCGTCAGGGTCGGATTCCACGACCCTGCCGTCGGGAACAGTGCCGCGCCGGTGACATGCACGTTGGATACCCCGTGCGGCCGGTAATCCAGCCCCACCACCGAGCCTGACGGGTCTTCGCCGATCCACAGCGGCGATGCCTCGTCCACGACCAGGTGCGAGCGCACCTGGCGGCGTGGAGGCCGTACGCCATGCCAGCAACTTGACTGGCCTTCGTCGATCCAGTATTCGACAGCAGCCGGTACTGCCGCATCGCGGCTGGCCAGCGCGGCTAGCGTCTGGCAGACCGCATCGTCCATCACATCCCAAAAGGCCGTTTCCATCGGCCCAGCCTGCAGCTGCACAGTCATGTTCGTGGTCGGATCGGCGCCGTCATCCAGCCGCATCCAGTTGTCGCCATGCGCCTCGCCGATTTCCCCCAGCGCCATGCACGCGAACAGCACCCAGTCCTCCGATCCCTGAAATTGGGCCAGCGACGGCACGGCATCCGGCGCCTCGGCCGCAATCGTGGCCGCGTCACGCGCCGGATCCGAAGAAGCGAAGGCACTCACCTGCACCTGATACTGCAAGCCATTCTCGGCCCGCCCATGCAGTACATGCGCCCCCAGTTCCAGCGCCCCGGCCTGACGAAACGCCGAGCGCGGCACCCGCGCCGTGAAGCGCGACATCAGGTGGCCGGTATAGCGCTTGCCCGCGTTCGGCAGCAGCGCGCCGAAGGAATTCATCAGCAGGGTCGCCGACGGGATCGCGCCCATTGCCAGCACGACCTTCGCATCGCCGACGCGGATCGGACCGCAGCCGGTTTCCAGCGTCGTCACGCGGCCGTCGCCGTCGTGCAGCAGCAGTTCGACCGTGCAGCGGTCGACGATCGCCAGCTCGCGGCCCTGTCCGCAGGCTGCCAATGCTTTCTGGCGCTGCTGCAGGCCGAGCAGGGTGCCGACCGTGGAGAATTTGTGGAAGCCGGCGCCCGGGCGTTCTTCATGTAGCACCGCTAGCGGCGCCGCGCCGGCGTCCAGTGCCGAGGGCACGCAGCGTTTGAAATTTTCGCGCAGGCGGGTGTCGAGCTGGCGCTGCAGGCTGCCGTAGACGCTGTCGTCGATGCGGTCGGCGCCCGTCACATGCAGGAAGGCGCGTGCGTCATCCCAGAAGCCGGGTTTTACGGTGCGCTCGACCAGGGCTTGCGGCCAGCCGCGCAACTGGTCCGGTTGGGGCGCCGTGCACCAGCCGTGCCAGCAGGTGGAGCGGCCGCCCAGCATCGGGATCATGCCGGCCTGGGCCAGCCGGGCGTCGATTGCCATCGCCGCGCTGCGGGTCCAGGGGTAGGTGGTGGCGTCGCCGGCGATGGCGCGCAAGGCGGCAGGCAGCGTCTGCACGTGGGCCGGCAGCCAGTAGCCGCCGCGTTCCAGCACCAGGATCGCGGCGTGCGGGTTGCGTGCCAGCGTGCGTTCGATGAAGGCGACGCCGGCGGGGCCGGTGCCGATCACGATGACGTCGTAATGCGCGGCCTGCACCTGTTGCCAGCCCGTGCAGTAGGCGTTGCCGATGAGCTGGCCGGCGCCCGGCGATTGCGAGCCGGGGGCAGGGTAGCCGCGGGATGGGGTGGGGTGGGGACGGGTGGACATATGCAGCCTCCTCGGGTGAGCGCGCCAGTCGGGCAATGCAGTAGGAGTACCCCTGAAAAATAATCCAAGGGAAATGTCACAGTTCCGTCTCAGCTAAAACAGTTGCGATGCATCAAGGCCAGCAGGCGGCGAGACTGAGGTATTTACAACACTTCAAATTTTTCGATGTCACACAGCGGTTAAATTCGTGTCATGAAGGTGACATACGCGGCCACTAAGCTCTGCCGGATTCCGTGCCCCATTGCGCGGCCCTCCCATTGAATCCAGGAGCTTTAAGAATGAACGCGAATACCGATCTGTCCCGCCGCCGCCTGCTGCGTCTCCTCGGCGCCACGCCGATGCTGCCGATCGGCGCCGGCAGCGTGGCCGCCATGCTGTCCGCCTGCGGCGGCGGTGACGACAGCCCGGCAAGCACCACGCCGCCGACCCAGACCACGCCGACGGTGACCCTGGCCGGCGTGTCGTTCAGCGCGATGGCGGCGCCGTCGCTGGCGGATGCCGCCGCGATGGCCACGACCACGGTCGGTTCGACCATGACGGTCAATTTCAGCGACAGCAGCAAGCTCGATTTCAAGCTGTCCTATAAACCCTTCTTCATCACCGGCGACGCGGTCCCGAACGGCAGCGGCGGCACCATCGTCGCCGGCGGCTACTACGACATCAACAACAAGCCGATCATCGACACCACCGTGGCCGGCAGCGAACGCCAGTTCTTCTCGGATTCGCCGGACGGCACCTCGCTGCTGACTGTCCCGAACGCCAGCGTGGCCGGCGTCAAGGGCAACCCGGTGTTCGCCGTGGTGCAGTTCGAGTACACCAGCTTCGCCCAGGACGCCAAGACCGACATGTATGGCCGCCTGCCGTCGCCGATCGCCGTGCTGACCCTGGACCAGGACAAGAGCAGCGGCAAGCTGTCGCTGGTGAAGTACCACAACGTCGACACCTCCGGTGTGAACGGCCTGTGGATCACCTGCGGCGCCAGCCTGTCGCCGTGGGGCACCCACCTGTCGAGCGAGGAATACGAGCCGAACGCCTTTACCGCCGCCACCGACGCCCAGTTCAAGGCGTACAGCAAGAACCTGTACGGCGACGAGACCAAGGCCAACCCGTACAACTACGGCCACCTGCCGGAAATCACCGTCAACCCGGACGGCACCGGCAGCATCAAGAAGCACTACTGCATGGGCCGCATCTCGCACGAGCTGGTGCAGGTGATGGGCGACAACCGCACCGTGCTGATGGGCGACGACGCCACCAACAGCGGCTACTTCGTGTTCGTGGCCGACAAGGAAAAAGACCTGTCCTCGGGTTCGCTGTACGTGGCCAAGGTCGGTGCCGGCTTCTCGCTGGACCCGGCCGCCGCCGCCGCGCCGCTCACCTGGATCAAGCTCGGCTCGGCCACCAGCGATGAAATCCGCGCGCTGGCCGCATCGACCAAGCCGACCGACATCATGGACGTCAAGACCGCCGACCCGCAGGACGCGACCTATTCCAAGGTCACTTCCAACGGCCGCGTCGAGTGGCTCAAGCTGAAGCAGGGCATGGAAAAGGCCGCCGCCTTCCTGGAAACCCACCGCTACGCTGCACTGGTCGGCGCGTCGATGGGCTTCACCAAGATGGAAGGCACGACCGTCAACCTGAAGGACAAGGTGGCCTACTCGGCGCTGGCCAACTGCAACGGCTCGATGGTGGCCGGCAGCTCGACCAACGTGCCGGGCAATGGCATCTCGATCCCGAAGGCGCTGACCGCCGGCGCGGTGATGATGCTGAACCTCAAGGGCGGCCAGAAGGACACTGCTGGCGGTACCATCAACAGCGAGTGGATGCCGGTCGATACCAAGGCGCTGCTGGTGGGCGAAGACATCGCCGCGGACGCCCTCGGCAACACCGCGAACCCGGACAAGATCGCCAGCCCGGACAACCTGAAGTTCTCGGAAAAGATGCGCACCCTGTTCATCGGCGAGGACAGCGGCAACCACGTCAACAACTTCCTGTGGGCCTACAACGTCGACACCAAGACGCTGACCCGCATCCTGTCGACGCCGTCGGGCGCCGAATCGACCGGCCTGCACGCGGTCGACGACATCAACGGCTGGACCTACATCATGAGCAACTTCCAGCACCCGGGCGACTGGAGCAGCAGCCTGCACGCCAAGGTGAAGGACACGCTGGATCCGCTGGTCAAGGCCAACTACAAGAACAAGTTCGGTGCGGCGGTCGGGTATTTGACGGCGGATCTGAGCCAGTTCAAATTGGCCAAGGTTTAAGCCGACGGCGTTGTGGGGCGTAGGTGGACGCGTGGACGGCAGAGCCGTCCACCCTACCCGTAACGCCAGCGTCGTAGGTAGCGTGGACGGGTCCCCCGTCCACGCGTTCGACCCGTGCGTTAAAACAATCCAGCAAACGTCCGCGCAGCCTCGTACGGATCTTCGGCCCCATACACACTGCTGATCGCCGCCACCAAATCCGCTCCGCGTTCCACCAGCGGCCGCGCATTTTCCACCGTCATCCCGCCGATTACCACCACCGGCACCTGCAGCGCGGCCTTCGCTCGCGCCACGATATCGGGCGGCGTACTGACCTCATACACCTTCACGCGCGACGGATAGAAGCCGCCGAACGCCACATAGCTGGCGCCAGCTGACTGCGCCGCCACCGCCAGCCCGAACTGCCCGTAGCACGACGCCCCGACGATCCGCTCCGGCCCCAGCGCCGCGCGCACCTGCGCCACCGAGGCATCCAGGCCGCCGACGTGCACGCCGTCCGCATCCAGCGACAGGCACAGGTCCAGGTGGTCGTTGATCACCAGCGGC
>Ga0308160_10005797_pt1 | contig 12775 bp, 10 predicted proteins | sample PhyFR1_FD_201036 | JGI IMG/M metagenome (GOLD analysis project Ga0308160, IMG submission 201036) | Phyllosphere microbial communities from UC Gill Tract Community Farm, Albany, California, United States - DLSLF.R1 | ecosystem: Host-associated > Plants > Phyllosphere > Unclassified | place: USA... | reverse complement strand
GTAGATAAGTCTGCCGATCTGCATCGTCCCACGACATCAATTCCTCCAGCAGATCATCGAAGAACGTTCTATCCGTCCACGTCCTGAGCGCGCGCGCTCTAAGCGCCACCAGAGCAGGACTATTTAATCCGAAAACACGAATGGTTTCGTTACCTCGAAGCGTGTCATCCGGGTTCAAGCCATTTCGGACCCTCACCTGGCCCGAGGAATGGAAATACAGGTAGTGTTCCGGATCGTGCTCGTCTGGCTTGATTAGCAAGGCAGGATTGTAGGGTTCGCCAGTGCTGCGGTCTTTGTAATGGCCACAATGGTCCTTGGAGCCGCAAGCTAAGAACAGGTTGTCCCAATCAAAGCATAGTTCCGGGAAATGCTGGGGATTCTTACGGCGAAAGTGCTCAATATGGCTTGCATGAACAATCTGTTCCTCACAATAGGCGCATCGCACCCCATACTCACCGGCACTGGCTACCGTCACATCCGGGATTCCCTGCATTTGAGCCAAGGCAAAACGAACCTGTCGCTTGCATTCGCTACCCAAATCACCCCAAGACTGGGCCATGTGATCTTAGTCGTCAAGACATAGCGGTTTGGCAACGCACGTGCGATCCAGTTTGTGCATCGCTCTACCCGTGTGCCGTTGAGTTCCTGTGCAGCTTGAAAGCCTGGAAGCGAATCAGCCTGTCGGCATCCAGTATGAGTGGATGATGAGCGCCAAAATGGTCTTCCAGCTTTCGACGTAGGGCTACTCCTTCAACATCTCCGTGTGTTGCGTTTTCTATTTTTGCTATGTAATCGGCAAGCCAGGCTGATTCCTGTACCGGTGGGACAGGATTCGCTCCCATAATGTCAGATAACACATCCGAACTGGGCACACCCTTAATTTGTTGAGTGACCCCTTCCGCTACCGTCATTTGCTTCTCCGTTGCCGCATCGGGGATTTCCTTGATAATACGAACGCAAGACGCGTCTACGCTTGTGAGTACCTGTGGGCTATGGGTTGTAACGATGAATTGCGTGTTCGGAAAAGCACGCATCAGATCAGTCAGCACCCTTTGTTGCCAGATAGGATGCAAGTGCAGGTCAATCTCGTCCACAAGCATAATAGCGGGCGCGATGAGCGGCGCGGATATGGGAAGTTCCATATTCTCGATGTCAGAGCATGCTTCCGTGACCTGTGCAAGTGCCTCGGCGATAGAATCCGCATTCCCATAATCCAAATGGCTATTCGCCAGTGCAAGCCGGCGCGCGAAATCCATGCCGAGTGCCAGCATGCTTTGGTAGCCCTGGCTGAGCTGCGTTACCAATAGAGGGGCGCCGCCATCCTCTGGCTCGATGACAAACTTGTGCTCGCGGTTGAAATAAGGACTTCCAAAACCTTGTCCTATCAAGGTTTTCATTGCTTCACGCAGTGCGTCAAGTGCGACTGACGGCACATACTGGTCATCCGCAGCATTTTTGTTGGCCCGCAACTCGGCAGCCTCTTCGCGGTCGAACCATTTAAGGAACTCTTTGAAATCGTTTCTGGAGTCTAGGGCTCCAATCAATGCCGATGTAGGGGAAATTGTAATTTTCCTTACTCTCACGTAAGCACTCCGGAACATCGATATCGCCCCGACGCGTGCCGTAATATGCAAAAACGGGAGTCAATGCAGGATTGTCGGTATTGTAACTTTCATAGATCGAAACAATGTGTTTCTTTAGTGCAGACAAACCGTACTTGATCTCGGGTGCAGCACCTGTCGATGCCGACGGTTTCCAATAATCCCATTGCAACCCGTCCGTCGTTTCCGCCATCACTTGAGCATAATCTGCCAACTTCCAACGTTTCTTGCCACGTATCTCGAATTCTTCGATGCGAAAATCAGTATCCTCGATTCCGCGACCAGAAAGTCTTTGATTTGCCGAGGATAAATAGGTCAGCATTTGAGAAAGGGCGGTCGCAATCCCATCCAGGATCGTCGTTTTGCCTGCGCCATTTTCGCCAACCAGAACGGTTATCCTCGGATGCAATTCAATTTCCAGATGTTTGAAAGAACGGAAATTGTTCAGCGTAATCTTCTTCAGATGCATTGGGTCTCGTTGCGATGAGTAGATTTTTCAGTGTTGGACTGAGGCTCACGATAGCCAACCGAGATCGTGCGTGAGTGGTTTGCCAATGATAACCGTGCCGATTATACGCTGGCTATCCCGGCTTGCTGTCGACGACCAAGACACTTGCGGCCGGCTTTTTTGAGATGAGATGAAATGCCTGGAGAATACCAAATACGGCGGAAGGGGCGGTGAGGAAACAAAAACGCCACCCGGAGGTGGCGTTTTGAATTCTTGGTGGCCCGGGGCGGAATCGAACCACCGACACAAGGATTTTCAATCCTCTGCTCTACCAACTGAGCTACCAGGCCAAGGCGGAGAATTTTAGCACGAACTCGCCCAACTCCACAATTTCCAAACCACAAAAGCTCATCCCGCCGCCACATGCTCGCGCCGCCACTTCGCCGGCGACGTTCCCACCTCGCGCTTGAAGGCCCGCGCAAACGCCGCTTCCGACTCGTAGCCCACGTCCAGCGCCACCGATGCCACCGGCGCCCGGCTGGTGCGCAGCAAGCCGGCCGCCGCTTCCATGCGCCAGCGCGCCAGGTACTGCATCGGTGGCTGCCCGAGCAGACGCAGAAAGCGTGCACAGAACACCGAACGCGACAGGCCGGCCGCGCGCGCCAGGTCGTCGATGGTCCAGGGCCGCGCCGGCGCGCGGTGGATCAGGGCCAGCGCCCGTCCCAGTTGCGGGTCGCGCAATCCGGCCAGCCAGCCGGTGCTGCCTGCCGGCAGGTGTTCAAGGTAGCGGCGCAGGGCGTCGATGAACATGGTTTCGCTGGCACGCTCCAGCAGCGCCGCCGCGCCCGGCTGGTTCTGCTCGACGCGCGCGGCCAGCGCGGCCAGGTCGGTACGTGCGCTGGCGCCGCTGGCGGGCAGGTGCAACACGCGCGGCAGGGCGCCCAGCAGCGGGTTGAAGGGATGGCGGTCGCAGCTGAGGAAGCCGCAGGTCAACCCGTTCTCGGCCTGCTCTGCCGGTTCGCCCCAGGTAATTTCGTACTGCGAGTGAAACACGATCGGGATCGGCTTCGGCGCGTCGCGGGTGGCGGCCACCCAGGCCGGGTCGATCCGTGCCGGCTGCTGGGCCGGATCGCTGGAGAGCACGTGGCCGTCGCCGTGCGGCAGGATGATGGTGTCGCCCGGCTGCAGGCGCACCGGCGCCAGGCCGGCCAGCGTGGCCCAGCCGCTGCCGCGCGTGAGCACGTGGTATTCCATGACGTGCTCGGCGTCGGGGAACAGCAGGCCGGCAAGGTCGCGCATGGGCGGGGCTTCCACGGCCCAGTTCGCAGGCAAACTGAGTTGATAGAAGACCGCGCCGCGCAGGCGTACCGAGCGCAGCACATCGGAGAGGGTATCGATTGCCATCGTTTCAGGATGCGCGGGCAAACCGGAACGACGCTGGAGCAAGCGCCGGGCCGGACTGGGCGCGATACTGGCATTCCTCAATGTCGAACCCGGAGCATGACACCATGGACAAGCCAACGCAATCGACTTCAGCCGTAGCACAGGGGCGCCCGGCCCAGCCGGACTTTGCCGCCATCAAGGGACGCCAGCAGGCCACCTGGGCCAGCGGCGACTTCGCCGTCATCGGCGTCACCTTGCAGATCGTCGGGGAAAGCCTGGCCGAGGCGGCCGATATCCGCGCCGGCGAGACCGTGATCGACGTGGCGGCCGGCAACGGCAATGCCAGCCTGGCCGCGGCCCACCGCTTTGCGAAAGTCACCTCGACCGACTATGTGCCGGCGCTGCTGGACAAGGGCAGGGCGCGCGCCGCCGCCGAAGGTCTGACCATCGACTTCCGCACCGCCGACGCCGAGGACTTGCCGTTTCCCGAGGGCGCCTTCGATGTGGCGCTGTCGACCTTCGGCGTGATGTTCACGCCCGACCATGTCAAGGCCTCAAACGAATTGATGCGCGTGGTGCGCGCCGGCGGCCGCATCGGCCTGGCGAACTGGACGCCGGACGGCATCGTTGGCCAGCTGTTCAAGACCATCGGCAAGTATGTGCCGCCGCCGGCCGGGCTGCGTTCGCCGGCGATGTGGGGGACCGAAGAGCATTTGCGCGAACTGTTCGATGGTCACGCGTCCGGCATGCGCGTCGCGCGCCGCCAGTTCCTGTTCCGCTATGCGTCCACCGAGCATTGGCTGCAGGTGTTCAAGGCATATTATGGCCCGGTGCAAAAAGCCTTTGCGGCGCTCGATGCCCAGGGCCAGTCTGCCCTGACGGCCGATATCACCCGCATGCTCGATGCCGCCAACACGGCGGGCGGCGCCTCGCTGGTGGTGCCCGGCGATTATCTGGAAGCGGTGATCGTCAAGCACAGCACGTAAAAAAGGGTGGGCAGCTCGCGCTGCCCACCCCCTTGGCTATTCAAGCAAGGAGAACGCTTACCAGCCCATGTCCTTCAGCAGCGGCAGCGTCAGGTCTTTCGGCGGCACCAGGATGTTGGTGAGGTCGGCGTTGATGTTCGGCTCCATCAGCAGGTTTGGCGAAGCCGTCACGTCCCAGTGCGAGACCGACGAGCCGCTGACCAGCGGATTCGGCGTGTACAGCAACGGACGGCCGAGACGGTCGGCGCCGGCGATGCGGGTCGGGTCCGAACCCAGCACTGCCAGCACCTCGCCCGGCTTGCCGCGCGTGCCGTAGCCCTTGGCGGCGTTCACCGCCGCGATCAGCGACGCGCCGTCGGCCTGGCTGACACCGAAGGACGGAATCGTGATCGAGCCATCGGTACCGCCTGGCAGCAGTGCGCCGGCCACGTTATTTGCCAGCACCGCGCCGACCGCGCCCGCGTTCTGCGCATTCTTCACTTTTTCAGCAAAGGTGCAGCCGCCGCGGACGATGATCGGCACCTTGCCGCGTACCGCCGTCGTGTTCGCCGCATTGAACGGGCTGCAGCCCGGTCCGAGTTCGCCGGCTTGCGTGGCGATCGTGGTCAGGGCGCCGAGCGTACCGGCCGGCGGCACCACGCCGAACGGCGAGGCGTTGAAGTCCATCTGCAAGTTGCCGCTCGCTGCAGGCGACGAGGTCTTCAAAACCGGGATCGGACGCAGGATCGAGGCGCCCGCCACCGCGTTCGGGCCGATCCACGCCAGTTGCAGCGGGTTGATGGCCGAGAAGCGGCGTTCCGCCGAGGTCATGTTCAGCCAGGTCTTGTTCAGCGTGTTGTCGAACATGTGGCGTTCCCAGATGCTCGGCAGGCCGCCATTGGCGACGTAGCCGCCGTTCGGGCCGAAGCGGTAGCCGGTCGAGGTCTGCACCGTCAGCACCGAGAAGCCCAGGCCGTGGCCGAGTTCGTGCAGCAGGGTGGTGGCAAAGTTCACCTGGCTGCCGGCATTGCCGTCCAGGCCCAGGTAGAAGCCGCTGCCGGCCAGGCAGTTCGGCTGGCCGAGGTTGATGTTGAACTGGGTCTTGATGTCGACGTTGCCGTAGCCGGTGCCGTCGTCCGGCTGGCCGTCGCTCAGGTTTTCGCCGGCCAGTTTGTTGGCCAGTGCCTGCGGATACCAGGTGCCGGGCACGCTGTTCGGGAAGTCGCGCCACACGTTCCAGGCGCCGGCGCTGCCGAGGACGGCCGAGCTGGCGGTGCAGGTGAGGGCTTCCCAGCCGGCGCTGACGTTGATCGCCACGTTGCTTTGCAGGTTGCGTTCCCAGATGTCGGCCACGTAGCGGTACACGTTCAGGCGCTGCTGGCCGAGCGTGGTGCCGGTGTTGCCGCCGACCGGCGCCACCGGCGTCGGGTCGTTGAAGCCGATGCCGGCAGGGTCGCGGTTCTGGATGTTGATGGTGGCGGCCTGGGACGCGGCGCAGGCGAGCAGGGCGGCAGCGGCGATCAGGGAACGGGACAGGTGACGCGAGTGAGTGATTGGGCGCATGCTTACTCCGTGACCGCGGTAGTGGTGGTGTGAACGTGGCCGGCTGCGGCCGCTTCGCCGGCGGCGCCGTGCGAATCGAAGCATTGGCTTTCCAGCGTGCCGTCGGCTTTGCGCACGGCAACCGACGAGCTGATCATTTCATCGGTCATGCGCACGCCGCGGGCGCCGTTGACGCCGTATTTTTGCTGGACCGCGGCCGGGGCCACGCGCATGGCGCTGGCCTTGTTCGACTGGCTGAGGGCCGTTGCTTCGGCGGCGGTGGCGTTGCGCAGCTTGCCGGTTTCGGCATCGCGCACGACGGTCAGGTTATCGTTGGCAGGGGCAGGTGCGGCTTGCTGCGCGGCGGCCGGCAGGCTTGCCAGGCCCATCAGGGCGAGGCCGAAGCCGGCGGCGCACGACAGGCGCAGGCGGGACATTACTTTCTGTGACATGACGATCTCCAGGTAGCAGTGTGTTCCAGAACAACGATGTGCGGAGCGCTTGGCTCAGCGGGAAAGAACAGTGGCAGGGCTCAGCCGCGGCGGCGGCGGCGCGCGGCCGTCAGGGCTGCCAGGCCGCCGGCCAGGATCAGCATCGATGCCGGTTCCGGTACCGCATTCACGGCCAGGCTGTCGATGCCGACATAGTTGGCGCCGTCGGCCAGGCCGTTGTATTGCACGGCGAAGCGGGCAGTCGAGCCGGCGCCTTGCAGGCTCAGGCGTGCCTTGTAGAGGGTCCATTCGCCGGTCGGGACGGTGAAGGCTGGTTCCAGCGTGAAGTCGGTCAGCGAGGTGCTGCCGTTGCTGAAGCCGAAGGAGATCTGGTCGCTGTAGCCGGCGTCGTCGCCGGCGCGCAGCCAGAACGAGACGACCACGTTCATGGCGGTGGAAAACTCGGGGGTGATCAGCCAGCTGGACAGGGTGCCGCCGACAGGGGCGTTGTTGTAGTTCGACGCGGCGTAGCTGTTGCCTGCGCCATCTTGTGCCTCGAAGATGCCCGCAGAGCCCTGGAACCAGGCCGGGGTGATGCCGCCGGGCGTGCTGTCGTTTTCGATGACCCAGCCTTTGCTGCCGAGGTTGCCGACATTGTCAAAACCTTCGTTGATCAGTGCGCCGGCCTGGGCCGATACTGCGACGCCTGAGAATGCCAGAACAACCAATGCTTTCTTCATCATGTGATGCGCCTCCAAAGTGGTGAACAGTGGGGCAGCGTCGAGATAGCGGCTTCGGCGCAACCCCCAGCATGCAACGGACATATTCCGTCGACATGGGGGGATATGCATTAAGCGTGCCACTTTCCTATGTGCTTGTTTTCTATTGGAAAAATTACTAATACGAAAATTCTTGTCATCAAGTTGTCAAATTTCTCGACAAATTGTCAGATTAGTCTGACATCTTGCACCGGAATGCAGCAGGCATGAACGATTTATACTCTTAGCCTGCTTGCACCGAAAGCGTGCCGAGCCATGGCTGCAAGCCGGCAATCGCTTCTTCCTTCGATTTCGCTTCGATCTCGATCCAGGGCGCGCCGGCGTATGACGACGGCATGGTGGCGATCAGGTCGGAATGCTGGCGGTCGTTGAAGCCTTCGCGGCCGTTCGAGATGTGCACCAGCTGCTGGGCTGGATCCGGCCAGGTATTGCGCGCCTTGGCCAGCATTTCGGCCACGCTGGGGTGTTCGTAGCTGTCGAGCTTTTCATGCACGATGTGGTGGTGGGCGTCGAACACCATCGGCACGCCGGCGCGCTTGCAGATGGCATAGACCTCTTCGGCGCTGTACGAATACTCGTCGTTTTCCAACGCCAGGCGGGTGCGGATGGCGTCCGGCAGGCGGCCGATCGCCGCCACCAGGGCGTCGGCACGGTCGGACTTGCCGCCGTGGATTTCGAGGATGGCCCAGGGCGAGCGCGGCTGCTTCAGTAAATCCATGATGTCGGCGTGCATCTGCAAAATCTTGACGCTGTTTTCCACCACCGACGGGGAATCCGAGCTCAGCACCACGAACTGGTCCGGGTGCATCACCAGCCGAATGCCGGCGGCGGTGGCGCGTTCGCCGGAACGGGCCAGGACCGGCGCCAGGGTTTCCAGGATCTCGAGTCCCATCGGCGTGTCGGAAAACGGGAAGATCGACGACGGCATGCGATACAGAGAGATCCCTTCCTTCTGACAATAGCGCATGGCTGCATCGAAGGTCTGGATGTTGTCCCGATAGATGTCTTCCAGAATCTTGCGCTGTCCTTCAAGCGATTGCTCGAGCAGACGCTTGCGGGTAACGGTCCGATACCGGACTTCTTTTGATACGGTAATGCATACCAGGCCGAGATTGGGTGGCATAAGGTTCTCGCAGGATGACGATCAACCCAGTATAGGCGTTCACCCAGGGGGCGAGAGCGCGGTTGCGGATGGGAACGCTGCCGGCCGGAAGCGTTCAGGCGGTCAGACTCTCGTTCCCGTGCGCCAGCTGCGCCAGCACCTCCGCCAGCGGCAGCGGGCGCGCAAACAGATAGCCCTGCATGTGCGGCGCGCCATGTTTGGCCAGGAATTGCGCCTGCTCGCGCGTCTCGACGCCTTCGGCCACCACGCGCAGGCGCAGGTGGGCCGCCATGCCGAGGATGGTCTGGACGATGGCAATGCCGTCCGGGTCGTGCGGCGTATCGCGGATAAAACTCTTGTCGATCTTCAGCTCATACAGCGGCATGCGCTTCAGGTAAGCCAGGTTCGAGTAGCCGGTGCCGAAGTCATCGATCGAGAAGCGGATGCCGAGCGCGGCCAGTTCGCCCATGCGCGCGATGATGCCGTCGCGCTGGTCGATCACCAGGCCTTCGGTCAGTTCGAAGATCAACTGGCCGGCCGGCACGCCGGTGTCCAGCAGCACGCGCTGCACCATGCCGACGAAGTCGTGCTGGCGGAACTGCAAGGGGCTGACGTTCACCGACAGCGGCATGGCGTGGCCGGCCGCCTCCAGCGCGCGCCATGCGAGGCAGGTCTGGCGCAGCGCCCATGCGCCCAGCGGCACGATCAGGCCGGTCGCTTCGGCCACCGGAATGAAGACGTCCGGCGCCACATGGCTGCCGTCCTGGCGGCGCCAGCGCATCAGCAGTTCGGCCCCGACCGGGTTGCCGCCTGCATCGAACTGCAACTGCAGGTGCATCGCCAGTTCCTCGCGCGCCAGCGCCAGGCCGAGGTCGCGCTCGAGCGTCAGGCGCCCCTCGACTTCGGCGCGCATGGTGGCCTCGAACAGCGCCACGCCGTTGCGCCCGCCGGCCTTGGCGCGGTACATGGCGGTGTCGGCTTCGCGCAGGACATCGTCGGCGCTCTGATTCGGGCGCGGCAGCAGGGCCACGCCGATGCTGGCCGAAGAGTTGTAGCGGTGGCCGTCGATCTCGATGTCGTCGGCCAGCGCCGCGCGGATCTGGTGGGCGTGCGCCAGGGCGGCGTGCGCTACCTCCGCTTCGTCCTGGCCGAGGCCGCTCAAGAGCACCACGAATTCGTCGCCGCCGATGCGCGCGACCATGCCGGCCGCGTCCGCTTCCACCAGCTGCGCCAGGCGCGCGGCGGCCTGCTTCAGCAGCGCGTCGCCGGTAGCATGGCCACGCGCGTCGTTCACGTATTTGAAGTTATCCAGGTCGATGAACAGCAGGGCGCCGCCGGCGCCGCCCGCATGCGCGCGCGCCAGTTCGTTTTCCAGGCGCTCGGTCAGCAGGCGCCGGTTCGGCAGGCCGGTCAGCACGTCGTAGAAGGCCAGGCGGTGGATGGCGCCGGCCGCCTTCTTGCGCTCGCCGATGTCGCGTCCGACCACCACCCAATGCGTGTGCACGCCCGCTTCGTCGAGGAAGGGATTGACCTCGAGTTCCAGCCAGTAGGGGCGGCCGTCCTTGGCATGCACCTGCAGTTCGGCCGACACACCCTGGCCGCGCAGCATGGCCTCGGTGATGCGCGCCACTTCCGCCTGGTCGGTCTGGGGGCCGTTCAGGATCGTCATGCTGCGCCCCAGCAATTCCTCGCGCGTATAGCCGGCGGCGCACAGGAAGGCATCGTTGGCGAAGATGATCGGCTGGCGCTGGTTCAGCCCCGGCGCGGCACGGGCGATGATCACCTTGTCGTTCAGCTGAGACACCGCGGCGGCGGCCAGACGCAGTTCTTCGTTGAGCGCCTGCATCGCGCTCTGGCCCTGTTCCAGCGTGTCGGCGAACAGGCGCAGGTCGGCCAGCGCGACGGCGAGTTTTTGCAGCAGACTGCCGCAGGACACCGTGATCAGGGCGCCGACGAACAGGAAATTCAGCGCCACCAGGCTCGACGACAACGGGTCCTGCGGCGCCAGGCCGGCGACGTCGGCATGGACGATGCCGGCCAGGCCGAGGGTGAGGACGATCGTGGAACTCAGCGCCAGCGCCAGCAGGGCCGGGCGCATGCCCAGCAGCACCACGGTAAACACCGGCGGGGCGATCAGGTACAGCTGGGCCACCTGGCCGACATTCACCATCATGCCGGTGGCAACGAAGAACAGGATGGCGATGAAGTTCAGGACGCGCGTGTTGTAGGCCAGGCTGCGCAGGCGCCAGATGCCGGCCAGCCAGGCGATGGCCAGCATATCGACCGCGATCAGCGCCCACAGGCCTTCGCGCGCGGCCACCACGATGCTGGGCACGGCCGTGGCGATGCCGAGCACGAGCACGATCGTGAGCAGGCGGGAAAAGATGTGGGTGCGCCAGTGCGCGATGTCGGTGGTGGGAGTCACTTGTTGCCTTCGGAATGCAAGCAAGTGCTAGTTGATCTAATGCACTATATTTTGCTGCAACGCAAAATATTAGCGTGCCGACGGCAGGATGTCATCCGCCGAACGGGCAAGTGTTGTGTGGATGATGCGGTCTGTTAAACGCGAAAAACGCGGATTTTCATTTCGAAACCAAGCGATGGCCATGCGCTATGATCGGGAACATGGACATCTTTCGAAAGCTGTTTGGACTGCAGCAAGCGGAGCCGCCTGCACCGATTCCCCTGGATTGCGCCGCATCGCCGGGCTATCCCGACGCCTGGCGCAAGGTTCAGATTGCAAATTTGCGGGAAGCGCATGCGCTCGACGACCTGCGGCGCTACCTGCGAAGCAGCGACGGTTTCGTGCGCCAGGCCGCCGTCGAGCATTGCGCCCGGCTCGATTTGCCGGGTCTGATGGAACTCCTCATCGAGCGCCTGAACGATTGGGTGCCGCAAGTGCGGCGCGCCGCGCAGCGTGCGCTGGACGACAACCTGGCGCACGCAGCGGGCGCGCACATCGTTGCCGCGCTGCCGGCGGTGTACCGTCTGGAGCAGGCACGGCGCGCCGGGCACGCCGCGTGGATTGCCGGTTTCGAGCAGGCGGCGCTGGCACGGGCCGGCGAGGATGCATTGCTGGCAGCGCTGGGCCAGGCCGACGTGCATGTGGCGCGCGCCGCGTTCCGCTTGCTGGCGCAAAGCGGGCAGCCTGGCGCCGCAGTCTTGTTCTGCCAGGTGATTCCCGCCAGCCACGACGTCGTGCTGGCCAGCCTGGCCTTCGACCATCTCGATCACAGCGCCGCCGGTATCGACGAGGCCATGCTGACGCGTGCCATGGCATCGCGCCTGACGAGCGTGCGCGTGCGTGCCCTGGAGCGTTTGCTGGCGACCGGTGCGCCCGAGCTTGCGGCCCAGGCCCTGTTCGCGCGCCAGTCGCAGGTGCGCGCCGTGGCAAGGCGCAGCCTGGCGCGCCAGGGCAGCGACGTGGCCAGCCTGTACGCCGGCGCGCTGCAGGCTCCTGGCCAGCCGCGCTGGAAAACCGTGGCCTGCCTGTTCGAACTCGGCCAGTTGCGCCAGCCGGCCTGGCTGGGCGAGGTGCGCGTTTTCCTCGCGCATGCAGCGCCGGCTGTCCGGGAAGCGGCGGCGCTGGCCTGGTTGTCGCTCGTGCCGGCGGCCAGAGACGAGATTGCCCTGTTCGCCTTGCGCGATGCGTCGCCGCGGCTGCACCGGCTGGCCTTGCGGCTGGTGCGTCGGCAAGGCGCTTACCTGCCGTTCGCGGCAGTACGGGATTTGCTGCGCGCCCCGGAGCACCGCGACAGCCTGCTGGCCTTTGCCGCCGGCGATCCCTGGGACTGGCTGGAAACGATTGCCTCGCCGGCCCAGGGTGACGAAACCGCGCCCCAGCGTATCGTGCGCATGCGCGCTGAACTGGCTGCATGGAGCCGTGCCTCGGTGAGCGTCTACACCCGGCCGACGCCGGCGCAACGCGCCTGCATTGCTCCGATGGCCGCCGAGTTGCTGGCGCTGGCAGAGGGCGAGTCCTGGCGCGGCAACCTGGTGCACGCGCTGGAACACAACGGATTATTGGCCTGATCCTGCTTGCTGGCGATGGCGGCGAAGACAAGATTTGCTATGCTAGCGGGTGGCACGCCGGCCGTATGCGCCGGCAATTCAACTTACGGAGAGCCGGAATGGCATCGTTGCAGGATCAATTTTTAAAGGCAGGCCTGGTGAACAAGGGCAAGGCCAAGCAGGTTCAACAGGAAAAGAGCAAGCAGGACAAGATCGACCGCCGCCACGGCACCCAAAGCGTCGACGAAGCCAAGCTTGCGGCGGCCGAATTGCAGCGCAAGAACGCCGAGCGCGCCCGCGAAATGAACGCCCAGCGTGATGCCGCCGCCCAGCAAAAGGCGATCATGGCGCAGATCCTCGACCTGGTGCACAAGAACCGCCAGGGCAAGGGCAATGGCGATGTTGCCTATAACTTCACGCACAACAGCAAGATCGAGCGCATCCATGTGTCGAACAAGGTGCAGGAACACCTGATGGCGGGCCGGCTCGTGATCGTGCGCATCGGCGAAGTGA
>Ga0308160_10005796_pt1 | contig 12776 bp, 3 predicted proteins | sample PhyFR1_FD_201036 | JGI IMG/M metagenome (GOLD analysis project Ga0308160, IMG submission 201036) | Phyllosphere microbial communities from UC Gill Tract Community Farm, Albany, California, United States - DLSLF.R1 | ecosystem: Host-associated > Plants > Phyllosphere > Unclassified | place: USA... | reverse complement strand
CGGCGGCGCGGCAGGTGGTGGCAAAGCCGAAGTCGGCGCGGCGCTCGGCCAGCTCGGCAAAGCGCCCCAGCACCTCGGCCATGAAGAAGCCGAGCCAGACGCTTTCGCCTTCGCCCGCGATGCCGACCCGGTCCATGGCCTCGTTGCAGTCGCCGCTGCCCATCAGCGGCAGGCCGTGCGCGCCGAAGCGCAGGCCGTGGCGGATGGCGCGCACGCAGTGTTCGTACAAATCGCCGCGCTGCGCCGATTCCTCCGGCTCGCCGATCCGGGCTTCCTCGCCCTCCTGCAGCGCCGGCCCTTCCAGGTACGGCAGGGATTCGCCGAGCACGGCCAGGTCGCCGCTGGCCGCGATGTAGCGGCAGGCGGCCAGCGGCAGCCACAGGTGGTCGTCCGCGCAGCGCGTGCGCGCACCATGGCGGCCGGGCGGCTGCCACCAGTGCTGGACGTCGCCCTCGACGAACTGGTGCGCCGCAGCCGCCAGCAGCTGCTCGCGCAGCAGTTGCGGCCGGGTGTGGACCAGGGCCATCGCGTCCTGCAAGCCATCACGGAAGCCATGGGCGCCGCCCGACTGCGCATGGCTGCTGCGCGCCCACATGCGGCAGGCGATCGTCTGGTACAGCAGCCAGCCGTTGGCCAGCACGTCGAGCGCCGGATCGGGCGTGGCGATGCGCACCGCGCCCAGGGTCTCGCGCCAGTAGGCGTGCAGCTTCTCGAAGGCGGCGCCGGCGGCCGCCGCGCCGCGGTGCTGCCGCACCAGGGCAGGCACGTCGCTTCCCGCGCCGAGCATGAAGACCAGTTCCTTCTGCTCGCCCGGCTGCAGGTCGAACACAACATGCAAGGCGGCGCAGGACTCGTGCACGGCGCCGGTGGCGCCGGACAGGCCGGCACGCCCCAGGGCGGCCGGCCGCGCCAGGCTGCCGCCGGGTCCGATGAATTCCATGCGGTCGCAGGTAAAGGCGGCGTTGCCGCCGTCGACGTGGAAGAAGGCGCTGTCCGCGAAGTAGCCGCCGGCAGCGCGCGCGAACAGCGCCCCGCTGGCTGCGTCGCGCCCGGTCGCCGGGTGCATGCCGAGCGCCCATGCGACATAGCCGGTGGCCGATAGGCGGCGCGGCGCGCTGCTGTCGTTGCGCACCCTGAGCAGCGTGTACTTGAGCGGCGCGTCGAGCGGCACGAAGCTGGTGAGTTCGGAATGGATGCCGTGCGCGGTGTGCTCGAAGACGCTGTAGCCGAAACCGTGGCGCGTCAGGTAGCCGCCGCCCGAGGCGCAAGGCGCCGCGCTCGGTGACCAGTACATGCCGCCGTGTTCGTCGCGCAGGTAGAAGGCTTCGCCGCAGGCCTCGCCCAGCGGGTCGTTGCGCCAGGGCGTGAGGCGACCGGACTGGGCGTTGCCGCGCCAGGTATAGGCCGCGCCGCTGTCCGACACCACGCAACCGAAGCCGGGGTTGGCCAGCACGTTCGACCACGGCGCCGGCGTAGCCTGGCCCGGCCCGGTGCGGATGAGGTATTCGCGTCCGTCAAGACTGAAGCCGCCGATGCCGTTGTCCAGCAGCAGCCGGGATGGCGCGGGTTCCGCCCCGCGCACGGTCCAGGCTTCCGGCGGCAGGTCGATGTGAAGGGCCGGCGGCAGCGCGGTCCGGACGCTTGCCGCGCGGCGCAGCTGGTCCTGCAGGCTGCCGCGCTCGTCCGCCAGCACGATGCGCGCGGCCTGCAGCAAGGCCGCTTCCGTCATTGCGCCTTCTTCCTGCGCCTGGTCGATGGAGAACACATACACGCCGCCGGGGCGGCCGATGTCGTGCGCCTGCACGCGCGAAGCCACCAGGTTCCTGACCTGGTCGTGCAGGGCCGCGTCGGTGCCGCCGATCCAGACCGCGAGGTCGGCATGCAGGCCTTTCAGGCGCCACCAGGCATGGGCCTGCAGCAGCTGGCGCACGAACTCCAGGTTCGCGGCGTCGCCGATGCGCGCCAGCACCAGGGGGTAGTCGCCGGTGATGCCGGAGCGCCGCGCATCCGGCTGGCCGTGGTCTGTGTCCACGGCGAGATCGGGGCCAAGGGCGCGGTTCGGGTACAGCAGGCTGGCCGCCAGGCGCGCGTAGACCTGGGCATCGGCCGCGCCGGCGTGCAGCTGGCGCAGCAGCGCCTGGGCGTGGGTCCAGGCTTGGTCGAACGCGCGGTCGGCGGGCATGCGCTCGCGGTAGCGTTCGGCCAGCTGCAAGGCGTGGCTGCGGGCGCCGGCCGCGCCGAGCACCAGGTCGACCGTGGCTTCCTCGCCCGGCGCCAGCGCCAGCACGCGGCGGATGGCCAGCGCCGGGTCGAGCACGGCGCCGTCGTGGCCGCCGAGCGCGCCCGCCTTGCGCAGCGCCTGCGGCAAGGCCTCGCCACCGCTGCGCCCGAGGAAGTGTTCGCGGCTGGTCTCGAAAGAGGCCGCGCCGGCGCTCCCGCCGCGCAGCGCCATCATGTGCAGCAGCCAGGGCGCCGCCTCGCCCGGTGCGGACGGACGGCGCGTGCACAGGATGGCCTCCTGTTCAGCGAGGATTTCGCTGTGCACGAACAGCTTGGAAAAGGCGGGATGGGCCCCGTCCAGGGCCGGCGGCGCCAGCGCCACCTCGGCATAGCTGGTCAGCTCGATGCTGCGCGCGCGGCCGGAGACGTTGCGGATGCGCAGGCGGCGCAGTTCGAGGTCGTCGTCGGGCGCCACCGCGATCTCGGCGGCCAGTTCGATGCCGTGGTCGCGCCGGCGCAGCTGCGCGCGCTCTTCCAGGAACAGCATCTCGTACTGCTCGGCTTCGCCCAGCGCCGGCTGCCAGGCGCTCGACCAGACCGCGCCGCTGTCGAGGTCGCGCAGGTAGCAGGACAGGCCGCCGTCGAAGCCGGTCGCATCCGCATGCCAGCGCGTAAGCGCGAGCTCGCCCCAGCGGCTGTAGCCGCCGCCGTCGCCGCTCACCATCACGTGGTAGCGGCCGTTGGACAGCAGCTGCACCTCCGGCTGGGTGGTGGATTGCAGGCTGGGCTGCGCGGTTGGTAACGTCAGCGCCTGCGCCGTGCCCGGGCGCGTGACCGACCGCAGCGGCGGCGCGGCGGCGCGCGGCGACGCGCTGTCGGCACCGGCGGCGTCAAAGGCGCCCGAGCGCGGCGCCCGTTCCTGCAGCAACAGCATGGCGGCCCGGCACTGCGGATCGGCGGCGAAGCGCGCCTGCATCGGCTTGCCGTGCAGCAGGCAGGACAGCGCCAGCAAGCCCATGCCCTGGTGCTCGCCGATGAAGGTGCGCACCACCGCATGCTGCTGGCCGCGCGGCAGGCGCGCGGCGGTGCAGTCGAGCGCATCGTAGAAACCGAATTCGCCCAGGCAACCCAATCCTGCCAGGCGCTCCAGGTTGGCGCAGGCCGCCTCCGGCTCGACCATCAGGCCCAGCATGCCGGCATACGGCGCGACCACCAGCTCGTCTTCCGGGCCGCGCCGCAGCGCCATGCCGGGCACGCCAAAGGCGCGGTATTCGGCGCGCATGGCCGCATCCACCGCGTGGCAGGCGGAGTCGGACATGCCCCAGGGGACGCCATGGCGGCGCGCATGCGCCATCTGCACGCGCACCGCCGCGCGGCAGGTACGGTCGAGCAGGGTGCCGCGCCAGGCCGGCATCACCAGCAGCGGCGCCAGGTAGGCGGCCAGCGCGCCGCTGTCGGACAGCAGCACCTGCTCGCCGTCGACGATGCCGAGCTGGCGGCCAAGCGCGAACCAGTGCTCCTGCGGCAGCTGGCCCTGGGCGATGCCGGCGAAACTGGCCAGGCGCGCGCGCGAGGCCAGCGCATCGTGGCTGGCGCTGTCCAGGCGCTCCTCGTCGATGCGGTAGCCGGTGGCCAGCAAGCCGGGTTCGGGCCGGTACAGGAAGCCAAAGTCCATGGCGCCGAAGGCCCGCGCCTGCCCTGCCAGCGCGGCGATCTCGGCGAGGCGCGCGCGGGCCGTGGCCACGCCCTCGTCCACCAGGGCCGCCAGCGAGCGCGCGGACTCGTCGCCCCCGGACGGCGCCGTGAACGCGGCCAGCTCGCGCAGGGTCGGGATGCGGGTCAGGCTGGCGTCGAGCACGTATTCGTGCACCGCGCGCATCCAGGGCGCCTGCGCCAGCAGGTCGGCGTGGGCGGCGCGGCAGCCGTCGTCCAGGCGCACGCACCATGCGCGCAGCGGCGGCTCGGCGTCCTCGGGCAAGGCGGCCAGCAGCGCCGCGGCGGATGTGGCGGCCGCCTGCAGGCAGTCGGCCAGGCCCGGCAGGGTGTCGGCGTTGCGGCAGCTGTCAAGGCCGAGCGCGGCGCGGCAGCGCGCCAGCGCATCTGCCACCACGCCGTCCGCTGCGCCCTGCGCGCGTGGCGCGTATTCCTCGATCACGTCCAGCGTGGCGCGCGCGCCGGCCAGCGCCCTGGTGCCGGCGATCGGCGCGTCGGCCAATTGTTCCAGCCCGGCGGCCAGGGTCAGCAAGTGCGCGGCCAGGTTGCCGCTGTCGACGGTGGACACGCGCTTGGGCGCCAGCGGCGCCAGCGTGCGCGTGTCGTACCATGCGTAGAAGTGGCCGCGGTGGCGTTCGAGCAGGGCCATGCTGTCGAAGGCGGCGCGCACCCGCGCCAGCACCTGGGCTTGCGGAATGAAGCCGAAATCCCAGGCCGACAGGTTCGCCAGCAGCCCCAGGCCGATGGCCGTGGGCGAGCTGCGCTGCGCCACCTCCGCCTGCGGGTCGGTCGCTACGTCCGCCTCCAGCCGCTCGGGCGCGAGCCAGTTGTTGTGCGCGCCGGCGTGGGTGTCGAAGAAATGCCAGGTGCGGCGCGCCAGCCGCCCCAGGAAGCGGGTCTGCTCGGCGGAGAGCTGCGGCGCGCGCGGCGCACCCGGCAGGCTGAGCCACCAGGCGAGGATGGGCGAAAGGAACCACAGCAGCAGCAGGGGCGCGGCCGCGAACAGCGCGAACGGATGCAAAAAGCTCAGCAGCACCGCCGTGCCCACCGCCAGCGCCGGGGCGAACCACATGCTGCGCCAGTTGGCTTCCAGGTCCAGGCTGGAACGCGCCAGGCCGGCCGTCTGCCATTCCAGCAGCCGGCGCTTCGACACCAGCAGGCGCCAGCTGCCGCGCGCGATTGCGTCCACGCTGTACCAGGCTGCGTGCGGCAGGAAGGCCATGTCGATGACCGCCTGCCCGAGCGCCCCGCGTGCGCCGCGCCACCAGTTGGCCACGTGCTGGCGCCACAGCATGTCGTGCGGCTTGTCGCCAAAGGCGATGAACATGCCGAGGAAGGCCGGCAGGAAGAACACGGCCAATGCCGCCGCGCTCCAGAACGCCGGCTCGGGGAGCAGCGACCAGCACAGCAGCAGGGTCGCCACCAGGGTCGGCGCCACCAGGCTGTGGCGCACTCCGTCGAACAGCTTCCAGCGCGCCAGCGGCGGCAGCGGATTGTCTTCGCGCCTGCCGTCCGCTGCGGGCACGCGCATGCGCAGCCAGCCGGCCAGCTGCCAGGCGCCGCGGATGCGGCGGTGGCGGCGCCCGACGTCGTCGCTGTAGCGCGCCGGGCAGGCTTCGACCACCTGCACATCGCTGGCCAGGGCGGCGCGCAGGTAGCCGTCCTCCAGGGGCTCGGGCGCCAGCAGCCGGCCTCCCGGCAGGCGTCCATCCAGCACACGCGTCCAGGTGTCGACGTCGTAGATGCCCTTGCCCAGCCAGGCGCCGCGGCCGAACAGGTCCTGGCAGACGTCGGGCGCGGTGCGCGCATACAGGTCGATGCCGGGCTCGCCGCCGCACAGGCGCTCGTAGCGCGAGGCCTCGTTGGCCGGCAGCGCGGCGCCTACGCGCGGCTGCAGCAGGCCGTGGCCGGCGATGACGCGGCGGCCGGCGGCATCGAGCAGCGGCCGGTTCAGGGGGTGCTCCATGGCCGCCACCAGCTGGCGCGCCGCATCGCGCGGCAGCTGGGTGTCGGGGTCGAGCACGATCACGTAGCGCGTCGTTGCCAGGCCATCGAGGCTGCCTTCGGCCAGGGCAAAGCGGTCGCGCGCGCCGCCGCGCAGCAGGGCGTTCAGGTTGGCCAGCTGGCCGCGCTTGCGCTCGCGGCCGATCCAGGCGCCCTCGTGCCAGCTCCAGCTGCGCGCGCGGTGCAGCAGCAGGAAGGGTTCCATGCCCGCATTCCCGTAGCGCGTATTCAGGGCCGCGATGGCGCCGCGCGCCGCCTCCAGCAGCACCGCATCCCCGGGCATCGTCTCGTGCGGCGCGTCGGCGAAATCGGTGAGCAGGCAAAAGCGCAGCTGCGGGTCGCGGTTGGCGAGGTAGCGCGTTTCCATGCCGGCGCACAGGGCGGCAACATCCGCCGTGCTGCCCAGCAGGGCCGGCACCGCGACCAGCGTGCGCGCATCGGGCGGAATACCGTTGTCGAAGGCCATGCGCGGCAGCGGCCGCGGCCGCACCAGGCGCGCCGCCATGCCGTTGACGAGGGACAGCGCCAGCTGGCTGGCGCCGCATGCCGACAGCAGGGCCAGCGCCAGCAGCAGCGGCATGCCGGCGCCGTCGATATAAGCGTGCACCAGCAGCGCCCCCGTGAACAGTAGGGTGAACGCGCCGACGGCCCCGAGCCAGGCCAGCAGCGGCCGGCGCCGCGCCGCCTGGCGCAGGCCGGCCAGCAGGCCGGAACGCATGCGCAGCCTGGCGCGCAGCGCGGGCAGGCCGTCGCCGACCAGGTAGTGGCCGATGTGGCGCTGGCGGTCATCGGCGCCGCCGGCCGGGTCCGCATCCGTCGTTCCCTGGGCCAGCGCCAGCGCCTCGGCCGCCACTTCCGCCTCGCCGTGGTGCGACTGGCGCGCCAGGCGCTCGACCGCCTGGCGATAGTGCTCGCGCGTGGCGCCATCCATGCGCGCGTAGGTCCCGTGCGGGTCCTGGCGCAGCGTGGCGTCGACCGCGCTCATGGCCTCGGCGAATGCGCGCCAGTCGGTGGCGCCCACCAGGCGCAGGCTGGCGATGCTGTTGGCAACCGATTCGCAATCGGCGGCCTGGGCATCGTGGTCGGCCTGCACCTGGGCCGCGATGCTGGAGTCCTCGTCGGCCAGGCGCGCGTCGATCCACTCCAGCACCTGGGCCAGCGCGGCGCCCTGCCCTTGCAGGCGGCGCGCCAGGTCGGCCACGAAGCCGGCGCCCAGCGGCTGCACGGCGCGCGCCATGTCGGCCACCAGCAGGACCAGGTCGCCGGGACGGTTCTCGAAGGTAGCGATCATGCGCTCGGCCCAGCCCTCGGCCAGTTCGCGCTCGACGCGGCGCCGGTCGAGGCGCGCGGCAATGCGGCGCAGGTTGTCGACCAGCGCCAGGCGCAGCATCGCCGGCAGGGTGCGCAGCTCGACCAGCCGCAATGGCGCGCCCTCCTGGTAGGCGGCGACGAAGCGCGCCAGGCTTTCCTGTTCCAGGCGGCCGTCGCCATGGGTGACGACTTCCAGCGCCAGCTGGTAGATGCGCGGCGCGCCGCCGGCCAGGCGCGGCAGCATGCGGCTGCAGGCCGGCGGCAGGTGGTGGCGCGCGCTGCGCACGTGCTCGTCGACCAGGCGGGCATGGTCGAGCAGGATCGTCGCGGCCGGCGCCAGGGCATGTCCGGATCGCTGCGCGCGCGCCAGGGCGGCGCAGGCTTGCCGGATGGTGGCGGCGTTCGCGGCCAGGCGCACCAGCAGGCGGTCGGGCCTGTCGTCCTGCGACAACTCGTGGCGCGCCGCCAGCTGGCGGCCGTGCACCGCCATCTGCGCCGCCCCGAACCGCTCGGCGCGCAGGGGCGCCTCGCCGGCGCCGTCGTGTGCGCGGACAGGGTGGCGCCCCGTACGCCAGGCGTCGGGCAGGAGATGGGGTTCGTCGTTCAACAGCGGCCTCGAAAATGCGCGTGCGCGCCGCCAGCGCGGCGCACGGGTCAAGGCATGCTAGAAGAAGCGCGGATGAGAAACCGTGCGCTAACGTACGCAGGTCTGCCCGCCGCCTGACGGGCATCAATGAACTTGACGGCAGCGTCAGGCGCGCAGCAGCGCCAGGCCCCCGGCCAGGTGCCAGACCCGTTCGCGCCCCAGCCCCTGCAGGCACTGCGCCGCCTTCAGGCTGCGGTTGCCGCTGCGGCAAAAGAACAGCAGCGGCCGCGTTTCGTCGCGCAGCCAGGCTGCATATTCGGCCAGGCGCGGCAGCGGCAGGCTATAGGCGGCGCGGCCGTGCAGCGCGGGCGCGCCGGCCGCATGCTCGCAGGCTTCGCGCACGTCGATCAGCAAGGCATCGGGGTGCTGGGCAAAGAAGTGTTTCAGGCGATGCTGCGCCAGCACGGCGGGCTCGCCATCGGCCGGGCTGGAGGCGGCGATACCGGAAGGCAGGCAGACGATCCCGCCGGCGCCCGTGGACGCGGCGCCGAATGCCAGGCGCACCTGGGCCAGCACGCCGTCTTCCACCGTCCCGAGCAGGAAGCCGCTGGTATCCGGCCGCCGCACCAGCGCGTCACGACCCAGGCGGATCGCCTCGGCCGGGGTGCCGTCGGCCAGGCGCAGCGTTTCGCAGGATGCCGGCCAGCCTTGCGCATCGAGCCGCGCGCGCAGCGCCATGGCACCACCCTCGTCGCCATGACTACTCACCACCGCGCGCAGCCGGTAGCCATGCTGGCGCAGCAGCGCCGCCACCTGCCCGGCCAGCGCGGCCGGCACATCGATCGCCACGCAATCGCCGCCCTCGGAGTCGAACACCAGCCAGCCGCCGTCTTCGCCGAAGTGGTAGACGCCGGCACGTCCGGCGCCGGCGGCGGCGGGCGGGGCTGCCAGCGGCAGCCGGCGCAGCGCTTCGCCGCAACGGGCGATGCGCTCGACGGCGGCGTCGACAAAGGCATCGTCCAGCAGCGGCCCGAGCGACAGGCGCACCGCGTTCGCGCAGCGCCAGGCCGGCAGGTCCATCGCTTCCAGCACGTAGCTGGGCGCCGCCTTGGCGGCCGAACAGGCGGAACCGGCGCTGACCCGGATCCCGGCCGCATCGAACAGATCGAGCAGCTCCTTGCCCGAGCGTCCGGGCACGGAAAAATTCAGCGTGGTCGGCAGCGTGTGCCCGAACGGCGCATTGAACGCGATGGCCGGGAAGACCGCGCGCAAGGCTGCCGCCAGCCGCTCGCGCGCATACGCCATCTGTTCGTGCGAACGGAAGACGCGGCCCTCTTCCAGCACGCGCAGCACGGCGCCGAGCGCGGCGATGCCGGCCATGTTTTCCGTGCCCGAACGCTGGCCGGCTTCCTGGCCGCCGCCGCACATCAGCGGCGTGAAGGGCGCGCCTTCGCGCACGTACAGCATGCCCACACCCTTCGGCGCATACAGCTTATGGCCCGAGAACGGCGCGTAGTCGATGCGGGTCTGGCTCAGCGACAAGGGCAGCTTGCCGAGCGCCTGCACGCAGTCGACCATCCACAATGCGGTGCTGCTTGAGTCCGCCAGCACCGCGGCGATGCCGTCGAGATCGGACACCACGCCGCTCTCGTTGTTGGCGGCCATCGTGCACAGGAAAGCCGTGCGCGGCGCCAGTTCACGCAGCACGTCGAGGCGGTGGCGGCCGTCGCCATCGACCGGCAGCGCCTGCAGGGTCAGGCCGGTGCCGAGGATGCGGTTCCAGTGCGCCAGGCTTTCCGGCACCGCCTTGTGTTCGGTGGCGCCGTACAGCAGCAGGTCAGGATAATGCGCGCCACAGGACGCGCCCGCGGCGCGGCGCTCGCGCACGGCGCACAGGGCCGACAGCACGGCGGTCTGGATGCCTTCGGTGGCGCCGCTGGTGAACAAAACCCGGCCCGTATCGGCGCCCAGCACGCGGCGTGCCCGCGCACGTGCATCGTCGAGGATGGCGCGGGCGCGCAAACCGGCCGCATGGCTGCTGCTCGGGTTGCCGAAATCGGCCTGCATGGCGGCGTGCGCGGCAACGATGGCGGCCGTCAGCACGGGCGAAGTGGCATTGGCGTCGAGGTAAAGTTCGGGGTCCATAATAAAACTGAAATAGCGGGCGAAGATCGTGTTATTGTTTAGAAATATGTTACGAATATGTACAGGATTATGCATTCTTAATTCGTTCATATATCGCCAAAACTAAGCATGTTTGTTCTAATAGTGACCTATAAATAGAATGAATTCACTAGACAAATTTGATTGCGCCATCCTTGCTGCGCTACAGGCAGACGCGACGCTGTCGATTTCGGGGCTCAGCGAAAAAGTGGGCCTGTCGAGTACGCCTTGCTGGAAGCGCGTCAAGCGCCTCGAGGAAGAGGGCTATATCGAAAGCCGCGTCACCATCGTCAACCGCCAGAAGGTGGGCTTGCCGGTCACGGTGTTCGTGAGCGTGCGCACCCGCGAGCACGACGAAAAATGGCTGGAGCGCTTTGCCGCCGCCGTCACCGCGCTGCCCGAAGTGCTCGAATTCCACCGCATGAGCGGCGACGTCGACTACCTGCTGAAAGTGGTCACCACCGACATCGGCGGCTACGACCGCTTCTACAAGAAGCTGATCAAGACCGCCCAGCTGACCGGCGTGTCCTCGGCCTTCTCGATGGAGCAGATCAAGAGCACCACCGCCCTGCCGCTGGAGCTGATTGCGCACGGCCTGCCGGCCTGAAGGCCGGGCCAACTGTGGGCCACGGACCGCTGGAGCACCTGGCTCTTTTCGTGCGATGATTGCGGCTGTTCGCAATCAAGGAGACAGGCTGATGCCATCGAAAATGAACATGGCGCCACTGGCGCTGGCCGCGCTGCTGTGCGTATCGGCGACCATGAGCAACGCCGCGCTGGCGCAGGAACAGGTCGTGAAAATCGGCGTGACCGGACCGCTCTCGGGCGCCAACGCCTTTGCCGGCAAGGACAACGAAAACGGCGTGCGCCTGGCGGTGGAAGACCTCAACGCCCAGAAAATCAAGGTGGCCGGCAAGAGCGTGCGCTTCGAGCTGCAATCCGAAGACGACGCCGGCGACCCGAAGCAAGGCGTGACCGTGGCGCAGAAGCTGGTCGACGGCGGCGTGAAGTTCGTGCTCGGTCCGTATAACTCGGGCGTGGCGATCCCCGCTTCGCGCGTCTACAACGAAGCCGGCGCCTTGATGTCCACGGTCGGCACCAATCCCAAGATCACGCAAGGCGGTTATAAAACCGTGTTCCGCACCGTCGCCAGCGACGCCCAGGTGGGCGGCTCGATGGCCAGCTACGCGGCCAAGGAACTGAAGGTCAGGAACGTCGGCGTGATCGACGACCGCACGGCCTTCGGCACCGGCATCGCCGCCGAATTCAAGCGCCAGGCGCAGGCCGCCGGCATGAAGGTCGCGGGCCACGAATTCACCAACGACAAGGCGAGCGACTTCGCCGCCATCCTCACCTCGCTGCGCGCGAAAAAGGTCGACGCCATCTTCTTCGGCGGCTACGCGCCGCAGGCCGCACCGATGGCGCGCCAGATGGCGGCGCTCGGCCTGAAGGTGCCGCTGCTCGGCGGCGACACCCTGTGCAGCCCGGAGATGGCCAAGCTCGGCGGTCCCGCCGTCGGCGAGAACGTGCGCTGCGCCCAGGCCGGCGCCATCATCGCCAGGCAGCCAGGCGGCCCGGCATTCCTGAGCAAGTACAAGGCGCGCTTCAAGCGCGAGCCGGACGTCTACGCGCCTTCCTTCTACGACCAGACCATGTTCATCGCCCAGGCGATGAAGACCGCCAATTCGTTCGACCCCGCCGCCGTGGCCCAGCAGCTGCGCACCCTGAGCTATGCAGGCGTGGTCGGCACCTACGGCTACGACGACAAGGGCAACCTGAAGAAGACCGCCGTCACCGTCTACACCTTCAAGAACGGCGCCCTCGCGCCGCTGGCAAGCTACTAAGGATTCATCGACATGACCCAGTTGTTCAAGCTCGGCGCATTCGCCGCAGCAGCACTCATCGCCTGCGCTCCGGCCATGGCCGCAGCGCAGGTTGAAAAACAGGCCGCTGCACCGGCCACGGAGCAGGCCGCCGCCAACCCGCAAGCCGGCAAGGCGCTCAACAAGCTCGCCGACGAGTACTACGATGCGGTGGCGCGCTTCGATCCGGTATCGGCCAGCGAAAGCGGCGACAACCGCTTCATCGACCGGATCGGCATGACGATCTCGCCGCAAGAACGGGCTAAACAGTTTGCACGGTATAAAGCGTTCCAGAAACGCCTGCACGCCATCAAGCGCGATGGCCTGGTCCAGCGCGACCAGACCAGCTACGACATCCTCGACTACGAGCTGACCACCGCGCTGCGCTTCGAGCCCTTCCCCGAGTACCTGCTGCCGCTCAACCAGATGGACAGCATGCCGGTCACGCTGGCCAACTACGCCAGCGGCCAGGGCGCCCAGCCGCTGTCGAGCGTGAAGGACTACCGCGCCTACGCCAGCCGCCTGGCCCAGCTGGGTCCGTGGATCGACCAGGCGATCGCCAACATGCGCGAAGGGATCAAGCGCGGCATCACCTATCCGAAATCGGTGATGGGCTCTGCCCTGCCCCAGTTCAAGCAGCTGGTGGCGGCCGCGCCGGAAGACAGCATCTATTATTCGCCGGTGAAGAGCTTCCCGGCGTCGTTCTCGGATGCGGACAAGCGCCAGCTCACCAGGCTGTACGCCGATACCATCAGCGGCAAACTCAATCCTGCGCTGGCGCGCCTGTCGGCCTTCCTGGAAAAGGAATACCTGCCCGCCGCGCGCACCAGCACCGGCTGGGACGCGCTGCCGAACGGCGCCGAGTGGTACAAGGTGCGCGTGGCGAGCCAGACCACGACCAGCCTCACGCCCGAGCA
>Ga0308160_10005795_pt1 | contig 12779 bp, 17 predicted proteins | sample PhyFR1_FD_201036 | JGI IMG/M metagenome (GOLD analysis project Ga0308160, IMG submission 201036) | Phyllosphere microbial communities from UC Gill Tract Community Farm, Albany, California, United States - DLSLF.R1 | ecosystem: Host-associated > Plants > Phyllosphere > Unclassified | place: USA... | reverse complement strand
TACACTCCCTTGAATCCTCCTGATTGTATGAAACCCTGACTCGATTGGACTCTCGTTTTGATCGTATCCAGTGGGAATAGGATGAAATCGACTGCTACTCCTGACACTGCTCCTGCCTAATTTTGTAAGCTAACTTCTGGGCGGAATACTCACCAAAAGGGCTCTCTGGAATGTGGGTGGCTGACGCTCATAAGGCATGACATCTGGATCGGACATGGTTAAATCTAGTGACAAGATATCTGATATCTGGCTGAGTCTAACGGTTCAATTGATCATGATAGGCCGGTGCCTGAATGAATGCCACACTCGGACTTTTCCGGGGGAGGATGCTCAAGATTTCAGATCGATCACTTTACACTCAGTAAAAGTAGTATATAGCCTTATATACACACTCAAAAATGCTCAGGACAAGACTACAGAGCTCATTGGTATCCGCCGTAAGGGGCGCAGAGGTCTCAAAGGGTATGTCCCTTTTCGAAAATCGTTAATTGAATGGTTTTTAGGAGAAAATTAAGCGTCATTTGCTAATCCTCAGTGTCTATGCGACCCTTGGCTGGACCTTCGACTTCGACCTTTACCCGATCATTATTGACTGGACCTGCTGGGAAGAATGTCCGAGCGCCACGAGCTGCTATGCTCACTGCCCGACTACCGGTTAGGAGCTACGCTGCCGAGGCTGGAGGTAAATTCAGCAGGAAGAAGCCTCATTTCAAGTAAGCTTTCTATCTTTCAGCAAACCATTGGAGTCAGCTGACATAGCAGCATTGGAACCATTGGTGTATGCTAGCTATATCCAGAAGGGGAATGGAGCTGATGAATAGCACGTTGATCACGGAAAGACTACATTGACTGCCGCTATCACAAAACACTTGGCCGAGAAGAACGGTGGAAAATTCATGGACTACAGTGCTATTGACAAGGCTCCCGAGGAGAAGGCTCGAGGTATCACCATCTCCACTGCCGTGAGTTCTGCCATACTGGTGCTGGGCTTAAGCTGACAATCAGCACGTCGAATACGAGACTGCCAACCGTCATTACGCCCACATTGATTGTCCCGGTCACGCCGATTGTAAGCTGCTGCTTCCTCGCACCTCTGATGGCAAAGCTGATTGGAAGACATCAAGAACATGATTACAGGTGCTGCTCAATTGGACGGAGCCATCATTGTCGTTTCCGCCACCGATGGTCAGATGCCCCAGACCCGAGAACATTTGCTCCTAGCCCGTCAAGTCGGTATCAAGAAGCTAGTCGTCTTCATCAACAAAGTCGACCAAGTCGATGACGATGAGATGTTGGAGTTGGTCGAGATGGAGATGAGGGAACTACTCGGTACATACGGCTACGACGGAGAGGGAACTCCCATCATCATGGGAACTGCGCTCGCCGCTTTGGAGGGCAAGGACCCCGAGAGAGGTGTCAAGAAGATTGAGGAGTTGATGGAGGCCGCTGATACCTGGTTGGATGTTCCTGCCCGTACGTCCTCAGCTGAGAAAGGGTGGACGAAGCTGATGAATAGGTGATCTCGACAAGCCATTCTTGATGTACGTCGAGGACGTCTTCTCCATCTCTGGTCGAGGAACTGTCGCCACTGGAAAGGTCGAGCGAGGAACCATCACCAAGGGTGCTGAAATTGAGATTGTCGGTATGGGAAACTCCATCAAGACTACCTTGACCGGTATTGGTATGTAGCACCCTCGCCTACAGCGGAACCCGCTAATAGTCAGAGATGTTTCACAAGGAGCTTGACCGTGGAGAGGCCGGTGACAACATGGGTGCCTTGTTGCGAGGTGTCAAGCGAGAGCAGATCCGACGAGGACAGGTCTTGGTTGCCCCCAACTCTATCAAATCTTACAAGAAGTTCAAGGCCCAGATCTATGTCAGTCCAGTCTCACTAACGTGCTTATCGTGAGCTGACTACCAGGTTTTGACGAAAGATGAAGGAGGACGATACACCCCTTTCATGGCCAACTACCGACCCCAGCTCTTCATCCGAACCACCGACGTCACTGTCGCACTCAACTTCCCAGAGGGAACCGAGGGTGCTCACGAGAAACTAGTCATGCCAGGAGACAACGTCGAGATGGTCGGAGAACTAGTTCACGATATCGCTTTGGAGCCAGGATCGAGGTTCACTCTACGTGAAGGTGGAAAGACGATTGGTACCGGAATCGTCTCTGAGGTGTTTGCATAGATACGATCTTTCACATTCATGACTTGTTATGCATTATAGCCCTACTCAGGATAGTCTTATGGTAATGCACTATTCAAGGATGCGACGGATAATCTACGTTCTTCCCAACTTGCGTTTTCTTTCTCTAGTCTTTCTAGCCATTTGCTGAGGAATGTTGTAAATTGATCGCGCTGAGCCTGGGTCGATGGACTCGAGATGGCGGCAAGGCGCGACTGTAATAACGAGATTGTTTTGCGTGAAACCGTCCCTAGATCGCGTAGGGAGCTCGAGATCTCGCTCTCATCTTGCTCGGGGTACATCGTCGAGATAGCGGTATCGAAAGCAGCAACAGTTTGACCCGAGGCATCGACAAGGTCGTGATATGTCGTCTCCTTATTCGACGTCGCCAGACAGGGTAGGAAACGAGGTATGGAGGCATGTAGTAATTGATGTAAGCCTAGCAGTGGCTTCGCCTGGACTGTCAGCTTGTTACAACCGCGAGTCGTCTAGCTTACAGCTTCCGCCCTTGACTGTTCCTCCGCAGACATCTTTCCTCCAGCCATACCCCTCTCTAATACTCCCCACTCGTCATCCTCATCGTCTCCACCGTCGCCGAAATCGTCCTCATCCTCATCATCACTTCCCTCCTGATCCTCCAAGAAGTCCTTAAATTCCGTCCAAGCGTCTTTGACAATCTCCTTCTGACCCTCCCATCTCTTGATCACAGCTTCATTCTCTGTCCTTGATAGACCTTTCATTCGATCAATGGCGGCCCATACCAGCCCCGTGTGAGCGAGATATGGGTTCTCATCCACCGTACTAGTCTCATGTTGATGGTCTTTCAAGATACCCAGTAATCGTTCTATCTCACTCCCGATATTCTCTGCGCCCTCCCTCCATTCATCTACTAGAACACTGTATGTACCATGGAAAGCAGCTCCGACCACACAGCTAGTGACTCGAGAGAATTCGTCGGCGACTTTATCGAGTTGCTGGATTGCAGCTGGAACCGTTACTGGGGGTTTGAACGATAACGCTAGAGCTGTTGTCGTGTGCCTGATTGTTTGGAGGAGGGCTGCGAGAATATCGGCAAGTCCCTCTGGGAGCGAGGGGACGGGCTGGCGGGTTGAGGATGATGAGAGTGGACCAAGGGCTTGAAGAGAGGTACGGATTGAAGTGATGGATTTGGTGAAACCTGTTGGTTAGTCTGTGCCCGCCTGAGCTAACTTCAGAACGCACTTATTTCTAGCGATGGAGCTATAAAGTCAGCTCAATCAGATCACTTCGGTCATGGCAGCTGAGACCTACCTGGATTGCCAGTCGTCATGATTACTGAAGTATGGTTACAATTGAGCCAAAATGACAAAAAGTTGATTTGTCCACCAACTTCCAGGAACGGGCGATCGACGGAATCAAATTAGATGTATACAGCAGCGACGCGTTTGACTTTCTTTTCCCTCTCATGTCACTATAAGTAATGCTATAAGTACTATACTATACAATACTAGAGCATCGGTGAACAGCATGAGTGCTCGGATGACACGATAAGAGCACTCGGTAGGTGATTGCATAGGAATTGAACCGGCATCGAGCGAGATAGCTAATATCTAGACAACATTAGAGGATTCACGTCGATCACTACGCATTCGATCGTCAGGCTTCGCTCTCCGGCTTAGCGACTTCTTTACCAATCACATTCGAAGATATGATGATGACGGCAAACACGACACCACAAGAGAGTCAGGAGGATTATGGGGACCTGCTATTAGGCCTAGAAGACGGAGATCTGAATGATTTCGATGGATTGGACGATTTCGGGGATGACCTAGATGAAGCTTGCGAGCAGATGCACCGTTCGCAAAGAGATCAGGCTGCACAGGATGGTAAGCTTTTCTTGTCGCTTCGGTAAGCTGATTATTCAGGCCACGGTCTACCTCTGCCCGACCCTTTCTTCAATACTAGCGTGATACCGAAAGCAGGGTTCACTTCCGGACACGGCCGACCTGTCGCTCCGCCCTCGAGTGCAGCCCTTGAGAGGGTCAAGAAGATGTTCGAGGAGGTCGAGAACCAGTCCTCATTCCCCAAACACGATAGTATCGAGACATCGAACAAGCGCCGTAAGATCGACCAAAGCGAGGAAGAGGAAGACATACCAGATATCCCAGCACCCGATTTCGTCATGATGGAAAGTAAAGGTTTCGTTACGGGGAAGGGAAAAGCTGTACCTCCACCTTCAAAAGCTGCTGTCGAAAAGGCAATGAAGATCATCGCTGCGGTTGAGGAAGAGAAGGAGGAATTCCTGGATTCAACACCGGTCGTACCAAAAATGTCAATTACTACTGGGAATGGGAATGCTGTTGCTGGACCATCTAGTCAAGCTTTGGCAGCTGCGGAGAAGGTCTTTGGGGCAGATGGGCCATCCTCGAGTTACGGAGGCCATATGGACATGGCTACACCAGTGAAGACTACCGGCTTCACGACTGGCTCCGGTGCTCCGGCTCCCATGGCCAGTGAAGCAGCTAGAAAGAGAGCACTGGCAATGTTCGGAGAGGACGAACCGACTACCACGCAGGAGCCGGGACCATCAATGGCTACGCCAGTCAGATCGACCGGATTCACCACGGGCTCTGGCGCTGCGGCTCCAGTGGCTAGTGAAGCTGCAAGGAGAAAGGCTATGGCAATGTTCGGAGAGGACAATACAGGATCACCAAGTCGACCGACAACTTCGATGTTGCCTCCCGCTAATACCCCTTTCCGACCCTTGGTCCAACCGACATCAACACCTCAGCGACCCACGAACACTGCAGAACCTTCTTCCGAGTTTAGGACTCCCCTTCGAATTACTACCAACATCCCCGTCGCATCACAGACATCCACTCTACCGCGAACAATGCCAATGAAAAAACTCCAAGCCATCGAAATCAAGACTCCAGCTCCTCAACGTCGAGTCGGCTTGGGCCGAACACCTACGTCCACCAAGGCTGGGGCCAAGAACAAATTCTCAACACCCTTCAAACAACCTGGTAAATCGTTGGGCTCACCGCTCAAACCCGCTACTTCGCTTCGGACTAGTAATGCTGTTGCTGGGCCTTCCGGATTATCGAGGGCTGCTACTCCCGCTCCTGTGAAGGAGGCTTCAGTACAGGTATTTGATCTTACTAGTAAGCTGCTTGTGTCCTAAGCTACATAGCTGACAGACAGAACCGGAAGGTCGCAAGAATATGAAGGACGCTTACCTACATCCTCAATTCAATCCCATCTCTGAATTGAAGGAATTGGGATTGTAAGTCTCGGCTAGAAGGTTGAGCTGATGACAGTCCCGACGAGATCTGGTTACTCGATCTGACGAACGCTGGAACCTACCAATTTATCGCCGAAGACGGAAGCCCCCTCAATCGACATCACGCATTCACCGTCATACAAAGGGACGGATGTGTTTTGATCAATCAGAAATGGGTCGATAACCACTGGGGTCAGATTCTATGGAAGATCGCAGGTCAGGTCCAGGCGAAACCGTCCCTATTTGATGAGAAATGGAATTGGGGAGAAGTGATTGCTCAGCTCAAATACCGGTATGTCATTCTGATCAGATAAGAATCCTACTGATCCCAGATACGAGCGTGAATACGGAAACGCACAACGACCGATTATCAGGCGTATACAAGAACACGACTCGTCACCTAGTCTACCCATGATCCTCCTCGTCGCTGCAATCCATCATCCCGGCCCGTCTACCGACCCAGACGAAAAAGATGCTCCTCCACCTCGACCATACTTAGAACTAAGCGATGGATGGTACAAGATCCTAGCTGAAATTGACGATTGTCTAGCTCGAGCTATCTCGACGGGTAAAATCCGAGTAGGACGTAAATTGGCTATATCAGGCGCTAAACTCGATTCGGGCAGTGAGGGGGCGGATGTACTAGAAGCATTCGATAAATCCCGCTTGATCATTAGTGGGAACTCGACATCCATGGCTAGGTGGCATTCGAGGCTTGGAGTTCAACCTACTCCATTCGTAGCTGGCTTGCCGAGCTTGACGAATGATGGTGGATTGATCGTTCTTATGGATGTTATTGTCGAGAAGCTTTATCCGATAGCTTACATATGGGGTGGATCAGGGCATAAGGAAGCACCATGGGACGAGAGCGAGGAACGTATCCGCTCAGACGCTTGGAGGGTCAGTCTTGACAAATGGTAAAGAAGCATGAACTGATGTGTAGGACAAATACCAAACCGAGTCGACAAGCCTGAGGGAGAAAATGCGTAAACAGCTCGAAAGTATCGAAGATCTAGTTGAAACGCTGTGTTCCGCAGCTCAAGATATATCTGGACCCGTCAACAGTAAGTTTCCCGAGTCATGATCAATGCGGCAACTGACGTAAAGGTAATCCACCTGAAACTCTCGATAGGGATTTCGATACACTCGTGTCCTCCAACAACGCTTCTGCAAAGATCCGTGGAATGTCCAATAGCAATATCGCCCATTTGGCGACTTATGCTCGGGAGCGATTACAACAGGAAATGGCAGATGGCGATGCCGAGATCGAGCGGGAATTACGAGTAGGTCCCAATCCACTAGTCCCTCGGTCCCGCTGATGACAGACCGTATGCCCACCTCGAGAAATCCGAGATTTCCGAATGGCCAAAATCGTGGATGCTCGCGAAGGCGACAGGGACGCCACACGATACGCAATGCTCAATATCTGGGACGCCAAACAACTAGGAGAAGGATCCTTAAGGGAAGGAGCGCGATACCTAGTCTCGGGATTGATGCCTAGTAAAGCTGGTCAATGGGGAATACCCGTTCCAAAAGATGAGATGAGGGAGATTTATCTCAATACTAGGAGGGATACTCGATGGCAGGAGGTTGGGGTTGAAGGTGGAGGGAGAGGTGGGGGCGGAAGAGACGAAGGGGGCGGGGATGGGGGGTTCAATATGTAGATTTAGATGTAGCTCTAGATTCTGATGATTTTAATGATGGCTGTGCATGTAATAATGCGAATCACCGGGAGATATTGGAATACTTAGTGGCATATCCTACATCTGCAACAGACTATCAAGGCATGAACCAAGTATCCTTCTAATCATGTAGGAAACCCCTAATAGCCCCTCCGACGTTCATAACATCCAACAAGAAGGTATCATGTCCCCAAACCCCACCCAGTTCGTAATACGTGACATTCTTATTCCCAGCCAATTTCAAGGCATCCGCCAATTCCCTCTGCTGTTCCACCGGGAACAATACATCGGATTGTACACCCAGAACAAGTGCCGGGATGTTGGCTAATCGTTGTAGACCTTGAGCCAGTTCTGGTAAATGGGGTGACTTCGAAGTAGGGATGAATCGTTCGTTCCGAACTGGTGGGGCTGGATGGGTAGGATCAGCAGGGTCGGAAGGGAGAGGGAATGGTGTATCGGGATAAGCGGCATTATGTTTCTCTGCGAGTGAGATTAAAGCTGGACCAGTCATATCGAATAAATCCATTGCTTTCGAGAGGTAAATCATTGAGTTTGCGTCGTATGTCAAGCAAAACCTTTCCCCTTGATGGTCTAGGTATGTTTCGATCAGGAAATCGGGTTTGAGTTTCGGGATCCCAGGGTGTCCGTCGGGATCACGTTCTTGTTCGGAAAGCATTCTGCGACCGAATCGTTGTTCCCATTCTGGGCCGGAGCGGTAGGTGATTGTTGCGATTTCTGGTCATCAGCCTAGTTTGTAAAGGAAAGATAGAAGAGGAACTAACGTCGAGCTAGTTTCATACCATTGTGAGGGGGTACTCCGTCGTAGTAGAACCCTCTGTTCCAGTTCGGGTCAGCCATAAGCACTGTCCTGTCAGCCTTGGGTTTGTGCACTTTGGGAAAGGCACTCACCGCTTCTCTGGGCATACCTCATCCCCACACCATTCAACCCACTCCTACCCGTAGCACTGATACTAGCCACCCTCCCCACCCTTTCCGGGGCGAGGTAAGCCATACTCAAACTACTCATTCCACCCATACTACTCCCAATGCAAGCGTATAACTTGTCGATCCCCAGATGATCCAGTAAACCCAATTGAGCCCTCATCATATCGTGTACACTCAACAATGGGAATCGAGTTGCCCATCTTACATTCTCCTCCAGATCTCCTCCTGGATAAGGGCTAGAAGGGCCGGTTGAGCCAAAACATCCCCCGAGGACATTTGTACAAATCACATAGAATTTATTTGTATCGATTGATTTTCCAGGTCCGACGAAATCTTCCCACCAGCCTGCTTTTGAGGATGTTGCGGATGATACTTCATTCCCGTTCGAGGCGACGTGGGAAGAAGCTGATAAACCTGTATGGAGGATTATAGCGTTTGATCGATCTGCATTTAGAGTACCCCATGTTTCGTAGGCTATATCGTATTTAGGTAATGGGTTGCTCGAGTATAGTAAAGGCAGCGGGTTCGGACATTGCCAGTGTAGTGTAGCTGGTGGGGGCTAATTATCAGTATCATTCTATCTGCTTTAAAGAGGTGACAAACCACATAACAAGCTTCCGCATCCCCTTCTTTAGCTTCAACATCCTCAACAGCCTTTTGTTTCCCTTTATCATTCTTGTACGATCCACCTAATCCAAATCCACCAGGGTTGTAAATAGGTTGACGTCTAGGTGGTAATTGGGGAGTTTGCGGTGGTTGAAAAGATTGCTGGAATGGAGGTAGGACATCGTGGTGTAAATTAGCTAAATGTGGTTTTGGTGCTTTCCATGTTGGTTTGGCTGATGCTGTAGTGTGTGAAGGGAGGTGTAGGCTGCGTGGTAGTGGTGCTCTAGGGGGCATCTTGGCTTGGTGATAATGAGTAATGCATACTGACTGACGGGTAAGAGTATATCTTATAGCCAGAATGACGTGAAATCGATGGCGACATCATTTCCGAATTCGCGGCTACTCTAGATTACAAGCAATAATACTGTTCACTCCTAGGTCTTCAAATGATACGGGCCCAGCTCTAGCTCCATCGCAATGGTTGACCAGTGCGTAGCTATATCAGGGGTACTTGACTCATTTGTGATACCGCTCTTCTCGTCATACAAATGCATAAGAAACACTTCTAAATCACACCAATCACTCGCTGATACGTCGGAAAGTCTCTTCAATCTCCTTGGACAAACCATCAAGTCTACCCTGGATATCCTGCTCACTCGACTCATTGGGGTCTTCAAATTTCATCTGGGATAGCTTAAAGACGATATCGGAGGTAGCGTCTCGGATCTGATTTGTCAGTTCTGCACTTATTATAAGTCTGGTGTTGGACGTACCTTTGAGAAAGTCATATCACTTGTCTCGACAACCCTTGTACATGCGTCGTGGTAAAGCACAAAGTTTTTCAACATACCGACAGTCTTGTAGAATGGACACATTCGGTCGTATTGCGAGATACCGTTCTGCTGCAAGAAATCGTCCTGTTCATCAGCTTTTATCACAAAAGTCGAATACGCGGAAACTCACCTTGAGCATCTGAGCGACCTCCAAAGTGATCTTGTCACCCTCTCCCAAAGCACTCTTTCCAACAAGCTGGACAATCTCGGCGAGATCCTGCTCCTTCTGCAAAATCTCCTTGGCTCGGGATCGTAGATCAATGAAACCGGGGTTAACTTTCTCGTAATGGGGGTCGAGGACTTTGAGGTATTTGGAGTATGAAAGGCTATATCATCAGCTGAACTCCGGTACGGCGACAAAGGCAACGTACTTCCAGTCAACAGATGGGAAATCTGACAATTAGCTTCGGCAGCTGATGCGGACAGAAAAGCTTACGTTTTCGCTGAGCCAATCGCTTGGATAGACCCCAGCTGTCTTGTCAGCTTTACCGGATCAGCCTGAAAGATACTTACAAGACCTGTACAATACCAAGAGTGGCACTAGTAACAGGGTCCGAGAAATCACCACCAGGAGGAGAGACACTGACATCAGCCCTGGATCCTACATTTTTCTTGGCTGACTCACGCTCCGACAATAGAGACTGTACCCTGTCGCTCGGGACTTCCCAGACACGAAACTCGACCAGCACGCTCGTAGAAACCAGCAAGCTTGGAACCGAGGTAGGCGGGGTAACCGGAATCAGCGGGCATTTCTGCCAATCGACCAGAGATCTCTCGAAGAGCCTCGGCCCATCGGGACGTAGAGTCGGCCATCATGGAAACGGCCATTCCTTGATCTCGGAAGTACTCTGACAAGGTGATACCAGTGTAGATGGAAGCTTCTCGGGCTGCGACGGGCATGTTGGAAGTGTTGGCGACGAGGGCGGTACGCTTCATGATGGGCTCTTCTCGGCCATCTCGTTCGAGAGTGAGCTCGGGGAACTGGGGTTAGCTACGTCGGGGAATGTGAAGCTTACGTCTGCCAAGACTTCGGCCATCTCTACGAAGTCAGCTTGTTTCGTGAGACAGACGAGGGGACGCACCGTTTCCTCGCTCTCCACATCCAACGTAGATGATGACGTCCGAGTTGGAGAATTTGGACAAAGCTTGACTCTGTCTGGTTAGCTGGCGGTTCCATTCAGAACGCCTTAGCTCACGATAACAGTCTTTCCACTAAACTCATTAGCTAGATCCTTGCAATGACAGACCACACTCACCATCCAAAAGCACCAGGAATAGCAGTTGTACCACCCTGAACACTGGGGAACAAGGCATCCAAGACTCTCTGACCAGTGAACAAGGGGTGGTTGGCAGTAAGCTTCTCGGCAACAGGTCGAGGAGCTCGGACGGGCCAAAGCTGCATAAGCTTGTGCTCTGTCTTTTTACCCTGGAACTCGGTTTCCATGACGACGTCCTGGTCATTAGCTAGCCCGCGGTACAGGGAGAATGAAGCTTACGTCGACAGTGTATGAACCCTTTTCGACAATGTTGGTGATAGTTCCCATTGCCCTTGGGGGTAACATGATTTTGTGGTTATCGATAAGGGAGTTTTCGTAAACGGAACCGAAAATGTCACCACCCGAGATGTGGTCTCCAACCTTGAACTGAGCTGGGTTGAAGTCCCATGAGATCCCTCGGTCAAGTGCTTGCGTGTTGATACCACCTGCAAGATTAGTGTTGTTACATGGTTTGGGTATGGTGACGTACGGGGAATGTAGATTGACTGAGATGCTTCTTGAATAGACTTCAATGGTCGCTGAATACCACTGGCCTGTCAGCTAATGTCCTCTCAATGAATCCTATCAATTCACTCGTAGATGTTGGTCATGAGACCTGTACATTAGCAAGGGCCTTTGACCTCAATCGAATGACTCACCAGGTCCAAGCTCCACACTGAGGGGTTTACCAGTTCTCAAAACTGGATCTCCAACAGTCACACCAGTAGTCTCCTCATAGACTTGGATAGTAGCTCGATCAGCTTCAACTCGAATGACCTCTGATCCTTGTCAGCAATGCTCGATCCGTTTAACACAGCATGACTGACCTCCAACTAATTCATCGTGACCGACTCGGACAAGCTCGTACATGGCTACACCTCGTAGGTTCTCTCCGATGATGACTGGTCCGGATACGCTATCTCATAAGCTCATCAACGGGGGTATGTAGCTCAGACATACGAAAAGACATTTCCAATCATTGCTTCATTCTCGGCATCCCTGATCTACAAAGGAGTCAGTACGATGTCGATGGCGTCCATTTGACTACTGCAGATGGACACGGGGAGTATGTAGGGACTGACCTTGGGGAGATCCCTCTTTGCATTGTCCATAGCGCCTGCCTAAAGGCAATGTCAGCTGACGATCATTATCTAATGAACGTGGACATACCATCTTGGGCTGGGTTTATGTTGATTCGGGGAAGTAGTACAAGGTGTTCAGATCCGTTTCTTGTGGATACTGAGTAGTGTGTATAGATATATACCCCTAGTATATGAGGTGTATGCGGTATAGATATGGATGTATAGGATGACGACCCGGTCCTCTTGACCGGAATGAGGTGTGGGAGGGGTGAGAAGGGGGAATGACGTGGCATTTTAACATCTACTATCCCTCCACTCAACGCGTAATCGAGCAACTCTACTCTCTATACACCTACAACTCAATTCACAACACTATATAACCTACCAGAGCATCGGAGTGGGAAGCAGACGCATATAACAGGACCAAATTACTCTCAATATAAATATGGCACCCAAAGAGTGAGTAGCTCGACTTATCCCAAGGGTGACACAGCTGACAAACGCAGGGATTGGGAGAAGTGCAAGTACCTCTTTGCCGCAACATAAACTCTTACTAACCAGTCAGACGAGAAGAAGGTGACCGATGAGAAGGAGGAGAAGATCCAGGGTGCGTTGATTCCAGATCGACTGGTGTGCAAGGACTAATCTTCAGCATTGGACGAGTCCGATATCCAAATCCTAAAGACATATGTAAGCTAGCCAGGTCTCTCGCCCTCGTGCAAGCTCACCTCCCAGGGACAAGGACCATATTCGCTAGCGCTCAAGAATATCGAGAATGAGCTGAAGGAAATCCAAAAGCGAGTCAACGAGAAGATGGGCGTCAGGGAATCAGATACTGGATTAGCACCAGCAAACTTGTGGGATTTAGCAGCAGACAAGCAGAGGCAAGGAGAGCATCCATTGCAAGTCGCAAGATGCCAAACTA
>Ga0308160_10005794_pt1 | contig 12781 bp, 17 predicted proteins | sample PhyFR1_FD_201036 | JGI IMG/M metagenome (GOLD analysis project Ga0308160, IMG submission 201036) | Phyllosphere microbial communities from UC Gill Tract Community Farm, Albany, California, United States - DLSLF.R1 | ecosystem: Host-associated > Plants > Phyllosphere > Unclassified | place: USA... | reverse complement strand
TCCACACCGGGTGTATTCGACATGCGAATGACTGTCCTCTGCTGTCCATCCGAGGGTGACTGGCCTTTACTACTAGATGATCGTGAGTTTTTCTGGTTTTAACGGGTGGAGCTGACGAGTAGATGAATCTGCCGATATTCGATTTGGAATCACCGGTCAAATCCCATTCAATTCCTCTCGTCGACTGCACCTTTGTGATCGAGCGACTGAGGCTGTTCAATACGAATCCGCCAGGAAGACGACGCATCAACAACTCACCTCCGTCATCACTTCCAATAGCAAGCAACATTCGCTATCGAGCAGACCCAATTCATGGGCTTTGAGAGACCTTCCACCCTGCTGGAATGACTGCGATGCGCCAACGATTTGCGTCCAGACTGGTTCTTGTCGATGTGTCCAGGCGGACAACTGCCCTCCCCGCCGAGAGAACCCTTTGTTGACTTCGAACCGTTCCAACTCGGTTTCGTCGAACGCCAAGCTCGGCTCGCACCTGGGATCACTCGCTGCCTACTCCCCAGTCTTGATCGAAGCTGTATCCAAGACCAACTGGAGAGATTTTCTCCTCCCCCACGCCCGAGAAGCTCTGGCCGCAAACCCGGATTTCATCAAACTTCACGTCGCAGACGGTTACACTGGCCAAGCCTCTATCGAATCAGCCGAATGTCACAACTTACAATCCAAACATTGTTTCTCGGCTGATAGTATCCTCTATAAAGCCATGCGGCATATCTCCGTTCCTGCCGATCAAGCCGATTTGATCGTTCTTCCTGTATATCAACATTGTACAGGAGCGGATTTCATGTTGCACGACGTCATGGCTTTTGCTAGAGAGACTATACCTGGCGTCAAGACTGGTGAGAAACCGGTTAGTGTAGTCATGACCCATGATTGGGGGATTTGTATTGCTTTCGCCTGGTACGTCTACGTCTTTGATGACGGCAAACAAGAGCTGATGAGATAGGGAGATCTGGTCGGCTAGACATAAACATAGTCTATACCCCGATTCGATATTGGACAATACCCTCGTATTCTCAGTCATGGGAGATTACGATTCACCATGTTATCGACCCGCTCAAGACGTCGTGATCCCCGCTAGAACCTGTCAATCAATCTCTCTCAAAGACCATTTCTCATCCGTCGAAAAAGTGAAACCAGCAAGAGAACGACCAAATCTCATGACCTGGTCAGGGACTTATTGGGGAACTGGTAAATCCGAAAGACTCCGCTTGACTTGTGAGAGGGGTGGAGCGGGAAAGAAGGAATTGATCCCTGGAGGAGGACCACGGAGTAATTTCGAAACTTGGGATTATATGAATGATCTCTCGAACGCTAGGTTCTGTCCCCAACCTAGGGGTATTGCTGGTATGCCCCCTTTGCCTTTCACATCTCAAAACTGACAAACAGGATGGTCACCGCGAGTCAGCGATGCCATCTACGCCGGCTGTATACCGATCTTGACAGCAGAAGGATCGCACTACCCATTCGCATCCGTCCTAGATTGGTCGAAATTCTCAGTTCGAATAGCCCCTACCGAGTTGGACAATATCGAAGCTATCCTCGCTGCAATCCCTCTAGAAAAAGTGGAAGAGATGCAAGCGAACCTGGTTGCCGTGAGGGAAGCATTCATATATGCGACGGATGAGAAACCGGAGGAGGAATTGGAAAGGAGGGGACCTATGTTTTTCGCATTACATGAGGCTGGGCTGAGGTTGAAGACCAAGTATCCTACCAAAGTCTAGTATTCTGGTGCAGGGGTGTAATGATATCACGAGGGGACATGTAGCATAGCATAGCATCACATTTTCGGGAGCCAGGTTGGATTAGGTTGTACAGTTTCATATCGCGTCATAATACTGCATGAATATCGCATTGCTCGCATCCGTATGTTTGGACAATTGTACCATATTGACTTGTAAGTGGGGTTGTCATGGTGAACGAGCAGGACTTCACTTCTCCCTCATATTGACTGAAACGGCTATCGAAGATGTATCTCGCTATCGAAGATGTATCTCTCAGCAGATCAAGTATCACACAGGTCTTTCGAGCCCCTATACCCTTTGTACGTGTCAATGGGATACATTCAAACTACATGCACCCCGACCTACAACAGAACATATACGCAAGAACTCGTCTCTTCTGCCTTTACCCATGAGCAGTCGAAGCCTTGGAAGCGGTCCCTTGATCCTGCCCGTTACCTCCCATCAGCACTGACCCCGAGAGACAAAGACGACAGGCTCACTAGATGGTGGAGGGACAGAGTACCCTTTCTTCCTCAATCGTTCATACCCAACGGAAGATAATTGGAGGTCCCCACTCTGAGCTAGAGAAGCGGCCTGACTAATTGTTTAGCTATAATAATACCACCCGATGAAGTAAGTGGCTTACGCGCTGGAGATGGGTGTCATTCTGGTGTAATTAGTATTGGTCTTGGGATTGATCGATTTGGAATCGGTCGCGGTCGAGGTCGAGGTTGAGGTGGAGCTCGGCATCTTGCACTCGTCAAGTAAATAGTCAGCGGTGAGTGAGGATAGGTAAGACCGTCTGTGGTTCTGTAAGCTATCATCTTTATATCCCAGTAATCGCAGATCCGAATCTTCTCCATCTCATACGTCCTTTGATGACTCCACCATCTCCGACATCACGCGAGTATCGACAGCTCGTGCTCTGCCCTGTAGTTCGCTTGATGGAGCCTATATGACTTTACCGCAGGACAGAAAGTTAAACAGGCTCCAACGAGTACGCGTAGATCGGAAGCATTATCAGCTGCATGCGAAAGAAAGGTATACGAATCCTGATCTATTTTTTCTTATCCATATCCGACATCTAGACGATTCGCTCAACCATGGTGATACCCTCCTCCTTCTCCAAGACGTCTCGGAAAAGCTTACAGGTCTAGGCTTGTTAGCTTTTGTTCAGGCTGGGGAAAGCTAAACTTACCTCCTCATCGTATGGGGCGTGGACTCCTGGCTTGGTGAGGACACCATCAAGGATGAGACGGACGGCAACACCACATGGGACACCGACAAGTCGAGCCTATCCATCAGTACTTCCCTCTGTTGATGGGTGTGACGGCGTACCATGGCGGAGTATCCACCGTTCCTGTCACCATAGGCTTCAAGGGTAGAAGTCATAGTCTCCATCTTTCCATCGGCACGCTCAATCTCGAAAGTGTGCTGAAGTAGGACGATATCGACCTCGCCTTCCTGGAACTGGCATTTCTGCTCCAAAAGGGCAGAGAGAGCTCGCATGACGGTTTCTCGCTGAGCGACGGGCTCGGAGGAGAACAGACCGAGTTGTCGGCATTTGGAGGTCAGGATCTTGTATTGGTCCTTGGGGAATGAAGAGAGGGTAGAGAGCTTCTCGAGGATGGATCTGATTGTCAGACATGATTCGTGGAACAGCAAGAGGACTTACGCCTCGTCGGCCTTGGATCCGATGAGCTTGGCGGTGAGCTCGACCCAGGTGATCTCCTTGGCACCCTTGCTGAGGGTCTCATCGGGAGTATCGTTCATCAAACCCATCTCCTTCCATGCAGTGACGACCTCGCAGAAACCGCCGAATCGCATAGTTCCTCGGACAAGGTTTTCACAGTCTTTGAGACCGTAGAACTCCTTGAAGACGGAAGAGTCTCGGTTGGCGTAACAGACGAGGTTGTAGGCGGGGGAGAAATAGTATGGCTTGGCGGATGCCCTGGGGGTCAGTATACACCGGGTGATACGGAAGCGCCGTCTCACATCAAGTCCTTGCCGGCGACCTCGGCGACTTTGCCGTCCTTGAGGAACTTTCCGTCGTTGTTGAGTGCCATGAGCACACCAGCGGGGGACCAAGAGAACTTGTATCCAAGAGCGTTGTCTGCAGCCTGACTGGTCAGCGGGGAAACTAAAGGCAGAGAGGTATACTTACAGCGGGCTCGGGGAGACCACCACAGTAGCTGTAGAAGCTCTTGATCTTGCCGCCAGCCTGGTGAACATCGTGGATAGCCTTGACGGCCCACAGGTGGTCAACTCCGGGATCAACACCAATCTCGTTGAAACAGATCAAACCGGCATCCTTGAATTTCTGTTCCAAAGCCTTCATCTGGGGGTTGATGTAACTGGTAGTGACGACGTGGACCTTCTCCTCGAGGGCGATCTGCATGACAGTAGCGTGATGAGTGTATGGGACGAGCGAGACGACGACATCGTGACCCTTGATGGCTTGTCGGAGAGCGTCGGCGGAAGAGACATCAACAGACATGGGGGTGGCGTTGGGGAACTTGGAAGCGAGAGCCTCGGCAGTGGCAAAAGTCCTGCAGGCAATGGTGAGCTCGTGCTTGTGCTTGGTGATGTAGTCGGCAGCGGGGGGAGCGACGAGACCGGAACCGAGGAGGAGAACCTTCTTCTTGCTGGTCTTGGCGGCATCGTAGTCCCGTAGCTTGGGAAGGACATTGACGTTGTCGTCAAGCATGGCTCGACCGAACTCGGGGAGGACGAAAGATGCCTTGTGAATCTCCGAGTTGTAGTATCGGCACTTTTCGACAGCTCGTAGGGGCTGAGCGAGATCTCGGCCCTCGGCCTTAGAACAGACAGTGATACCAATCTGACCAGAGGGGTCTGGACGTCAGCGAACCACTCATCGGTCGGTAAACACTACGACTTACAGGTGGGAATGGTGGTGAAGGCGTATCCGACAGATGGGAAGAGCTTCTTGCAAGTCCGCCTCAACTCCTTGATAAGAGGCAAGTGAAGCCACAAGCATTCTCCCTGAGTAGACAAGTTTCCTCCCTCCTTCAAAGCATCCTTCAACAATTGGAAGTATGGAGCCTCGAACAAAGCAGCGGCAGGTCCAACGGGATCAGAAGAATCGGTAATAATGACATCGTACTCGTTCTTGTGCTCGGGGAGGAATTTGAATCCATCACCGATAAAGACGGTAACTCGGGGATCCTTGTAGCACTCGGCCATCTCGGGGAGGAACTCCTTGGACACTCGAATGACGGCCTGATTGTCAGCTGTGACCATTCATTTTGATCAGCCAGCTTACCTCGTCAATGTCGACCAAGGTGACCTTCTCGACAGACTTGTGCTTCAAGGCCTCTCGGATGACACCACCATCACCACCACCGACAACGAGGACAGACTTGGGGTCAGGGTGAGAAGCGATAGGGATGTGGGCGATCATCTCCTGGTACCTGATCATCAGTCTCTACGCCAACTGGATTGACGATTGACACTCACGAAAACTCGTCTCGCTCAGTGCACTGGATAGCACCGTCAAGGACGAGGACGTGGCCGTAAGTCTCGGAAGCAAAGACGAGGACATCCTGATTTGTTAGCAGTCGTCCACGCACGGACAAGGAGGAGGTGTGGCCTTCGGAACTGTTCTCTTTGGCTGATCTTCCTTCCCGACAGATGGCTCACCTGGAAAAGAGACTGCTCATGGTGCAAAATCTCCTTGACCCTATACATCAGCTAGCTGTCTGATAATAAGGGGGACTCATATAGCTCACTTGAGGGTCATAGCCTGGCCTAGGGACATCAGTCGAGGACAAAGGATCCCAGCTAACAGTGCACTTACCAGGCCATTGAGAGTTGATCTCCCGGAACCAGCCGTCTGGTGTGTCAGTCTACAGTCTGTCGGTATTCTATGGTTGATACTTACCGACGATGGAAGGGTGAGACTTGGGTGCGGGCATTGTGTATATGGGTATAGATATTTAGAAGAGTATAGAGTAGAGTTGTCCCGAGTTGTCCAACATTTTGTTCTGTTTCGGAGTACTCCGCCCATTGACTCGCTTAAAAGAAAGGAACGTTAGGCACCAAGGGGATAGGCGCCCGATCTAGCAGGTTCAGTAGAGACAAAGGGTCAGCAAGCAGCACACACTCAGACACACCTACAACACAACCTACACAACTTGACGCAAGCTACAGGCTACTACGTTGAGCCCAATCCCCTCGAATCTACTCCTTTCACCTACTTTTATGACTCTATCGCCCACAGATCACTCAAATCAGCTAGAACCACCCAATTCGGACGAATTTGCCCCTATCAGCAATTCTCAAGATGACAACGATACTGCCCAGCCTGCCCCACTACGACTCCCACCTCGGTCAGCCAGGAAGTCACTCAATGCTCAGAAGAAGTTGACTCCGGGTAAAGGGAAGAAATGGCGTACTCGTAACGAAGGTATAGATGGGGAATGGTATGTCGAACGTGCTCAAATCTGTTAACGAGTCTGACAATTCAGTCATTTACTAAACCTGCCTGTGGATGTGCTTCATGTACTATTGGCTAGATTACCGCCTCGAAGCTTGAAGGCTTTGGCAGTGACTTGTAAGACCTTACAGGAGGATCTAAGTAATGAGGGGATCTGGAGACAGAGTTACGCCAATCGATTCATGTGGGACGGTGCTGCTAGGGAAGTAGCAGCCAAGACGGAGATGAAGGTTCTGGTTCAGGGATGTATGGGAGATGGAGCTAGAGGTTGGAAACGGGAAGCGCTGAACCGTGAAGCCATGCTTGAGTAAGTCGATTTCCCTGCCTGTGAGCAAAATTACTTACGCCTCAGTCGATGGTCCGGATCGAAGCAGGACATGGTAGTCCATTACCCACCTCTCGGCCTCATCGAGTCCATCTCCCTCTCCTACCCGACCTACTCTCCGCCTCCGCCTCGTTCCCTGATCGTGGGTAAAGGGCAGCACTCGGCGAATGGTGGAGCATCCAGCTCGAATCAAGAAGTATCGACACCAACCAAGATGACACATCGGCAAAAGTATGAAGCATTGATAGCCGCTACGACCCGACCTGCTCCGTATATCCTCAGCTCCAGTGTATTTATGGGAAGCATCGTCCGGAGTGATCCACTCAGTGGGAAGACTTCCAAAGGGTTCTGGGGTCCTGGTAGAGGTGGTGGGTCCTTCTTTGTACTCCATAGAATAAGCTAATGCTCTCAGCCAACGTGCACCTGCGACCACAGCTTGATCAATCGGCTTCTCCTTCTGCCGTCTACATGTCACCCCGCTCCCAGACCCGGGCCATTTGGGGATTGATAGATGGTTCATGCGTACACACCACCCTCGCAACCAAATCCCAATCCAGCCAAGGTGGTCGAGCAGCATCTGTCAATGTCATTTCAGCGTTCGCCGACTCTCACGAAGGCGAAGTATGTGATGTCTGGATGGAAGATCGGGCGGATGGACCCGTCAGATGGGTTAGCGGCGGCGAGGATGGCCGAGTCAAGTACTGGCAACTCGTTACTACCGAAACGCCTCGCTCGGGGAAACGTAATCCTGAAATCACTTCCACCATGGAATGCTTGTTCTCGTCCCCTGTCATCGAAGATACTCTACCAGGCAGATCGGAAGCGGTCAGGCGGAGACAGACGGGTAAACCTGACGATGTCATACTGGTGCGATGTTCCGCGGAGCATGGCATTGTATGCGGTATTACCGAAGATGGGGACCTGAGGGTCTGGTTTGGAGCTGGTACAGGTACGGAGAGGGATGTCCGGATCGATGCTGGGTCAGCCGAGGATATGGGGGTGGTCAAGCGGATGGAACTTGAGTCTCGGGGCAGATCGAGCGCATCGGTATTGGTCCATCATTATCGGTCATCTGTCTTTACGCGTTTCGATATCGCCCTCAATAACGACGAAAAACCATCTATCACCACCAGGACATTCACCTCGCCGGTACCTGGTGCATTTTCAGCCATCCAGGCTAGCCTCCGCTCTTCGCTAGCCATATCAACAGGTACACCCGCTCCACCTGCTCTTTCAGCCGTCGAATCCACAAGTGAGGAGCCATCTGAACCTCCTACACCAGGCGACGCATCTCCTCTCCCGACGCCAAGTGAGACACCATCAAGTAATCGTGCGGTATCGGAGTATGGAAGGCTGGTAGCTACTGGAGACGAACATGGGGTGGCTTGTCTGTGGGCATGGGACCAGATCCCAGGACGGAATGGCGATACCCCTTTGCGAGCATGGGCGGCCGTGTCGGGTAGGATCACTGCTATTGAGGTGTCGTGCGGTCTTGTGGCTGTCGGAAGGTGAGTCTCGTCTAATTACGCCCGAATGTTGTCTGATTATCAGCTTCGACGGCCACATACGAGTCTATGATCCCCTTCCCGACCCACCCATTCTACTGCGTAATTTCCACCCCGCTCGGCTCTCTTCCGCCGATGCTTTCGTAGCAGCTAGTCACGAGTCTGATGCTCGGTACTTTAACGTCAACCAGATCATCCTCGAGAACGACTTGATAGTAGCTACCATCGGTCGGAAGGTATTTGGTTGGAAAGCGGGCATTGGAAAGGGCCGGTCGAAGGTGGATTCGCATCGTCGAGTCAGTGGACAGAAGAGCGATTCAAAGGGCAGTGCGAAGAATATCGGTACGTTCGCTTTGTATCATGGTCATGGAGCTGATGGTAGATGCTAAATCGCTTCGTCAACAGAGCCTCACTGCTCAAGATGAGATCCACTCGCAACCGTCTGCACCCGTCCGACAGTCCAACTACGAGCGAGCTCAGTTCGCAGCGATGGACAACATGGGTCTGGAGGACGGGGATGACGCACTCCAATACGCGCTGATGCTGTCTATGGATGAACAGTCAGAAGTCTCGATGTCTAGTGAGACCGGCGCCGGTACTAGCTCATCTAACCCGAACGGCGATGCAGCCGACGCCGAACTCCAAGAAATGCTTGAAATGATCCGCATTGCGGAGGAGCAGGAAGGGCAGTCGTGATACATTAGTGTCACTAGTTCAAACCATATGCATCTTGATAGCCGTGACTCGTATTGAAGGACTTGGTCAATATGGTAAGGCGCGGAACCAAAGTGGAACAACAAAAGGAATCCGTGTTTGAACGCCAAAAAGGCCTTTTGTTCTGCCTCTAAAGCAGGCCTTTCCTAATCTAGTCTAGTCCCTGATTGGAAGAGGAAAGAACAATTGGAATGGGTGAGCAGCGCACGCCCGCTGACTGCTTATATCCAGATTGCTTGCTTTGTGCTATCCGATGAGAAATGCCCGAACCGAACCGAAGCCTAAAGTGCCTCTTTTCTGCTAAAGACCTTTGAAATGACAAGACGTTTCGGTATACCGTTATCGTAAAGGTCTTCCCCTTTCCCCTAGATTGGCTTGCGATCGAGGTGACTTCCCTTGACGGCCACGACGCCACATCTCGATGATGATCTCCCGAAATATAACGTTACCAGTAGTCGAAGTGGGACAAAACATACAATCTAAAGGGGTACGTTTCAAGTTGAATAGTCATTGAAGGGATACTTTAACCCAGTGAATAAGGTTCATCATCATCCCAATTTCAAAGCTCTGCTGTTACGCTTGAAGACGAGTTGATGGACGTGCGCTTTGCGCGGACTGAGGCTTTGCCAGAGTCGTGAGGTCGGACAATCAAAGGTTGTGACTGACCTGGAACCCGAGTGGGGTAGATTATATTGACGATCCCTAATAACATGGGCGACATGGATATTCATCATCATCTAATCAACCATCGTTGTATCGTACTCCAGGCCATACCGACGGAATCGATACATATCCCAGGATACCTATCATATCTACCTCCGATCGATCACTTCACTACCGCATCTCGAGTTACCTCACCACCACCAACCCCTCGAAAGTATCTCGTAACGAACTACTTTCATCTTCACACACCGATCGTCATTCAATCTCCTGTCCCTCCCGAGACACACTAGAGGGGTTCAAAGCTAGCTATAGCCGTGAGTCCAGCCCCCGTGACCTAGACAGAAGTCACGCACACACGCTGACGAAAATCGTCGTTTCATGAAAAACCACACACATACACACATACACACATACACCCATCTGAACCTTATAACTCCATCCCCGCCCTGTACCTACAACGCCATACTCCATCGGACCTTTCCCACCAATAGCCATCGACTACTCGATTTGGCCTAGTAGACAATCAGGTTGTAAGCCTGCTGAATCCCTTGTCCAGTTACCAGGGGCTGACGAAGTAGGCCGTATATCCCGGCCATCCGTTGTCCGATAAGACCCATCTACCTATCCTTTCGCGTATCAGTATAAAGCAGGCTTGGCTTTGGTGAAATTTCGACTTTTCCCAATTCAGGTCCCCCTTTTGCGATATAATCACCCATTTGGACTAGTTCAAAGGACTCTCGGTCAGGTCTCAGAAGTGTGGACCTTAAAGGACTCCTTTCGACTGCGCAGTAAGTGATGACTTCGGGATACTCGGGGTGGGGGATTGATCAGCAGCTGACACGTTCAGCTTTAACGCGACCTCACCCCTCGCCTGGCCTCGCTCGCCCCTCACTGCCTCGTGTAGCGGTCAGTACCCTTCAGACCCCATTCCTCATTTTTACGATACCTCACCGCCCCATTTTCTAGTTTCATCTCCCGGCAACGCGTATCCCATCTACACCATCGAAAGTCTTTGCGATCTGCACGGCCATCGAGTCAATTAGAAGCAGGCTTTCGGACTACTTGGCTATACACAGCTCCGAGCCTGACTACGCCACCGCCCTTAGTATAAGTTACCACTAAAATCACTCAACTGCCTACACAACAACGCCCCCATCGACTCCCGGTCGGGCAATCTTTGATCATCCTTTGAGATTTTCGACCCTCGAATCAGAACCTTATCTTTTCCAACTTGGAGCCGAAGTTTCAAGGAGAGGCAACAGGGCAAGGGGCACAGCGATAGCTTCCGGCGGTATTTCAAGTGTGAGTAATATATCGTGATATATCTCGACATCTAGGCTACAAGCGGCAAGATGGGGGAAATATGGCCATGTTGACTTTTCGCTGATACTAGTCTTGATCGTCCTTTGAAAACGCCCCATTGCCTTATTATACTATTCAATTATATCATCTTTCGCCCCTATACGTGACCGTGCGTACCCTGGCATCCCCGAACCCCGAATCATACCGTACAGTATATATCGAAAACTAAATCTTCAATACGATATATATCTTTCACCCCCATCTCTCGGTACCCATCTCTACCCCTCGTCATCGATTCGATTTCTTGTCCATCTTAATTTCTTGATTTCTTGTCGTCTTGATCAATCACCTCTTACTCTATATCGGGAACCCGACTTCGATCCCATCAGTGATACACTACACTACACCACACCACGACACGAACACGTCACCAGATCCCATCCCTCCTCGAACACACACGCCTCGACCTTGACGATACCTTTCAAGTCATTTTTACGACTGTAATCTCGCCGTACATATTTGATCTAGATATCATCTTGGAAAGAATCAGTATCAGTGGGACAAGTTGGAGACGTTGAAAATATTGGGAAGCAGAATAAAACAAGGGTACTGTAAAATGGATGTACTAGACGTGAGTTTAACCTCCACCTTGAAATTACATTTCCACCACCATCAATAGCACTTGTATTCATTCACACTACATCCCCCATACACACCCTCCCTCTGTCCCTTGTGCTCCCACTATAATGACAGTCTGCTGACGCTATATTTCCCTGTTAAAATCATGCCACCTAAACGCAAATATATCAAACGCAATCACACTACACTTTTCCCTCTTCCTTCCTCCTCCCTTACCACCTTACTCAATTTCGACGATGATGATGATCACTCCGAATCACCATCCAAACGACTTGCTTTTCCTCCTCTTCCCCTCACTCGCGACCTCTCCGACCCCTTCCCTATCTCTATATCCACCCTAAACTCCATCTCATCCCCACCCCCTACTTCCCATTTCCCCGAAGATCATTTCTCTTCCTTCGACTTTTCTCTCGATCCTGCTCTCTTTGACGACATTGATCATGTTGATCGTACCCTTATCGCTGATTTAAATCTACCTACTCCTCCCGATGATCCCGATGTCGACGATTCCATCGAACAGCTCGTAAATGATAGTAATCGAGTCGGTCCTGGACATGATATCATGGTCAGACCATTTGTCTGCGCTTTCCTCGATTGCAAAAAGGCTTTTGCGCGGAAGAGTGATCTCGCTAGGCATTTCAGAATACATACCAACGAGAGGTAAGCTGTTGGCCCCAAGCACAATGCATGAGCTGACGAATAGACCATTCCAATGCCTGCACGTATATTGCGGCAAGTCGTTCATCCAGAGGTCGGCTCTGACTGTACATGTCCGAACACAGTAAGCCAATTGGACTCAGCCTGACTCGAGCTGACTGGTAGTACTGGTGAACGCCCACACGCATGTGAAGCCTGTGGCAAGACGTTTGCCGACTCGAGCTCTTTGGCTCGTCATCGACGAATCCAGTAAGTCTCCTGCACACTCTAGTAGCGCTCATACTGAGCTGATAGTGCCAGCACCGGCAAGCGACCATACGAGTGCAAGGTCCTCGAGTGTGATCGCCAATTCGCAAGAAGAGGTACCTTCCTCAAACATTATCGGACTTCACATCCCGAACTTCCTCCTCCCAATGCCGAAGCGTCAAGACCGACCGTCCCACTACCGCTCTACACCACCCAGCGACTTGGTTCTGGTCCCATCATGCAACCCGGTCCCCCCGATTCAGAAGGTCGCCCACAGTATTGGGTTCCGACTCATTCTCAAAACACTACACATAGTGCCCCCCACGCCTACGCCGTCTCGTCTCCGTCCGGGAGCACGGCGTTTAGTCACCAGGACGGGACCGACCTCGACGATGGGGAAAGAGAAAGTGAAAGCCAAGATCCAACCTTTATCGAGGGCCAAGAGGATCAGAAGCCCTTTGCTTTCGGATCAAGATCAAGAGGAGGGAGAGCCGGAGCTGGAAGAAGTAGAGGACGAGGAGGAGGAGGAAGAAGA
>Ga0308160_10005793_pt1 | contig 12782 bp, 13 predicted proteins | sample PhyFR1_FD_201036 | JGI IMG/M metagenome (GOLD analysis project Ga0308160, IMG submission 201036) | Phyllosphere microbial communities from UC Gill Tract Community Farm, Albany, California, United States - DLSLF.R1 | ecosystem: Host-associated > Plants > Phyllosphere > Unclassified | place: USA... | reverse complement strand
CAGGGCGAGGCCGAGGGCGGCGACCGCGGCGAGGGCGGCCGTGAGGCGGGTGGTCGTTCGTCTGGTCATGGTTCTCTCCTGTCGGGGCGGTGCGAGGCGGTGCGGTGCGAGGGGAGTGCGGGGTGGGTTCGGGAGGCGCGGGTCGGGTGGATCAGGACGGCACGGCCAGGCGGTCGACCGTGTCGGTCGCGTCGGTCGTGGGCGCGGTCGCGTGGTCGTCCTCGTCGAGCCAGGACGTGCCGTCGTAGTCGCGGTCGGGGCTCATGAAGTCGATGTCGGTGAACGGTTCCTCGTCGACGGCGAGCTGGGCGAGCAGCTCGCCGATCGCGGGGGCGTGCTTGAAGCCGTGGCCGCTGTCGCCGCCGGCGACGACGACGCGGGGGTCGCCGCCCGGGTGGCCGATGACGAACTGGCGGTCGGGCGAGTTCGTCACCATGCAGGCGATCGCCTTGGCGGGTGTCGGGTCGAGCCCCGGGAAGGCCCGGGCCACGGCGGCCGAGAGCATGCCGTAGTCCGCCGCGGGGTGGATGTACCGGTCGACCGTGTCGGCCTCGGCGTCCTCGAAGGCACCGCCCGAGTCCTCGAGCCCGATCTTGACGGCGTAGCCGTCGCCGTCGCCGTGGTCCGCGCCGTGACCCCAGAGGGTGGTGCCGTCGGGCAGCTGGCGGATGAACACCGGGAACGCCGCGAGGTCGAAGTCGCCGCCCGGTGCCGTCGCCTCGGGAGTCGTGCCCTCGAACCAGAACAACGGGGTGCGGCGAGCGACGAGCGGATGGTCGACGAACTGCGGGGTCCAGGCGCCGAGCGTCACCACGACGCGAGCGGCCCGGAGCACACGTCCGCCGGCCGTGACCTCGACTCCCCCGTCGACCGGGTCGATCGCCGTCACCCGGGTGTCGGTCAGCACCGTCGCCCCGAGTGACCGGGCCACCTCGACGGCGGCCCGCACGCCCTTCTCGGGGTAGCTGATGCCGGCGGCGGCGTCCCACACGCCGATGTCGTCCGGGCCGAAACCGGCGTACTGCGGGAACCGGGCGACGAGCTCGTCGTGCTCGAACACCGTCGACTCGAGTCCGGCCTCGTGGACGGCTCGCAGGGTGCCCGCCACGACGTGGCCGTCGCGGGGGCCGACCATGACGCCACCCGTCTGACGCAACAGGGTCTGTCCGGTGCGCTCGCCCAGGTCGTACCAGAGGTCGCGGGCGCGCGTCGCGATCGGGGCGAGCCCCGGGTGCTCCATGCAGGCGATGCGGAACAGCCGGGTCGCGCCGTGGGTCGAGCCCATCGGGTGGCCGATGCCGAAGCGCTCGACGCCGATCACGCGGTGCCCGCGCTCGGCGAGCCGCCAGAGCGCCTGGGCTCCCCAGGCGCCGAGACCGACGACGATGACGTCGGCGTCGAGGGACGGGTCGAGGGGTCCGGGTGCCGAGGAGGCGCTGGTGGCGTCGTTCATGGAGCCTGTCTATCGAGCCGACGCTTGCGCTCTCAAATACCAAAAAGGGATGATCTGATACCCACTGCGTATGAGACGTGACCGACGAGAGGCCGACGATGGAGATCCGAGAGCTCACCTACTTCATGGCGGTCGCCGACGATCTCTCGTTCACGAAGGCCGCGGCGCGGCTGCAGATGAGCCAGCCGCCGCTCAGCCAGGCGATCTCGCGGCTCGAGGCCAAGCTCGGCACGCGGCTGTTCGAGCGGCAGGCCCGCACGGCTCCGCGGCTGACCCCCGCGGGCGAGCTGCTCAAGCGTGAGGGCAAGCGCATCCTGCACCAGATCGAGCAGACCGAGTCACTGCTCGACTCGGTCGTGGCCGACGTGCAGCCGCTGCGGGTGGGCAGCATCAGCTCCGTGCTCGCCGGGCTGCTGCCGACCGTGGTGCGGGCGTTCTCGGCGTCGCACCCGGGTGCCCGGGTGCTCGTCGAGGAGAGCGAGGAGCAGGCCATCCTGTCCGACCTCGTGCGGGGCTCGGTCGACCTGGGCTTCACGCGCGTGCGCTCGATCGACGACCGGTTCGAGGTCGAGCAATTGGCGCTCGAGCCCCTGGTCGTGGCGTTGCCCGACACGCACCGGCTGGCCGGCGAGACCTCGGTGCCCCTGGGCGAGCTCGCCGACGACGACTTCATCATGTTCAACCGCGAGGACGCGCCCCAGGCCTACGACCGCATCGTCATGTCGTGCGTCCGCGCGGGGTTCAACCCCCGCATCCCCATCCACGCGGTCAACGACCTCTCGATGCTGAGCACGGTCGCCTGCGGCCTCGGGGTCTCGCTCATGCCCTACCTGTCGTCGTACATCCCGATCCCCGGCGTCCGGTTCGTCACGATCGCCGAGGACTGGGCGAGGACGGCCCTCTCGATGCTCTGGCTCTCGGGGCGACCGAACCCCATGACGACCGCGTTCACGGCCCAGATCCGGACCGAACTCACCGTGATGCGCGACCGCGACCGGCGGGCCGGCCGCATCACCCTCGAGCTGATCGGCGGCTGACGCCGCTCCGTCGCGTACCCGCTCGCGGGCGCCCGGGGGACAAATCGATCACGGTCTCATCACGACGAGGCCCGGAGCCGAATCCACCTCTCGCCCGGTCCGACCGTGCTGTCTACAGTCGACCGACCGCGCTCACCCGACGTGCGGCACCACTCGTCCCGGGGGAACCATGTCCAGATCACGCCGCCTCGGCGCCGCCACCGCCCTGCCCGCCGTCGCCCTCGCCGCCGCCCTCGTCCTCACGCCCGCCACGGCCTTCGCCGCCGAGGGCGACGCCGTGGCGACCGACGCCACGACCGGCACGAACGCGACCCCTGCCGTCGCGCCCACCGAGACCGCGGTGACGCCAGCCACGACGGACGCCTCCGCCCCGGCGACCGGCACCGACGCCATCGTCCCCTCCGACCAGGACGCGACCAGCGCCTCCGGGTCCGAGACGGCCCCCGCCGACACCGACGCGCCCGTCGTCGTCACGACGCCGGTCGACGCCGCGCCGGTCGAGACCGCCGCTCCGGCCGAGATCGCTCCGGCGGACGAGGCGCCGATCGCCTCGGACCCGGTCGTCTTCAGCGACGACTTCGAGGCACACCCCGGTACCGTCCTCACGGTCCGCGCCGTGGGCTTCACGCCGGCGGACCCCGTCACCGTGACCGTCACCGGTGACGGCGTGCCGAGCGACGCCGACTGGGCCTCCGTCCCCCGGTTCCTGGTCTACGGCCTCGACGACGGCAGCGCGAGCACCTTCGTGAGCATCCCCGCGGACTTCCCCGTCGGCGGTGTCATCACGGTCACCTTCTCGGACGCCCACGAGCTGGCGGCCTCGGCCGACTTCGACGTGACGCCGTTCGCCGCGGCCCCCCACCTCGAGCCCCCGGTCGACGCGACCGCGGGCGTCGTGACGGTGAGCGGCGAGAACGCCATCCCCGGCGGCTACGCCCTCGTCGAGCTGTACGACGCCGAGGACGCCCCGATCGACGACGAACCCACGCAGTTCGCCGCCGCGGCCGACGAGCCGAGCGACGAGGTCGAGCCCGTCCTCGTCGACGTCGACCCCGTGCCCTACGAGACGACGGGTGGAGCCGTGACGGTCGTCCCTGTCGACGCGACGGGCCGGTTCTCAGCCCGGTTCGTCCTGCCCGCGGGCGACTTCGCAGCCGACGCCCTGACCTTCGACGCCGACCAGACGACGTTCAGCGACTTCTCGAACACGGTCGTCTTCTCGGTCGCCCCCGCCGTGACCGTGCCCACCGCCACGACCCCGGGCACGGTCGCCCCGGCCGCACTGCCGGCACGTCCGGTCACCGCCGTCACGCACGCCCGCGCGACGTCGCTCGCCTACACCGGGTCGGAGCCGTCGGGCGCGCTGACCTGGGCCCTCGGTGCCGTTCTCGCCGGGGCCGGTGCGCTCGTCGCCGGCCGCCTGCGCCTGCGTCGCCGCTGAGCCCGGCCCGACCGATCCGCGGCCGTCACGCCGCCACGAAGTACACAGCCCGCCACGAGATCTCGTGGCGGGCTGTGTACATCGTGGCGGGATGGGTCGTGGCGGCGTGCGCCAAGGCGGCCGACCGTCAGGGCGCGGACTCGCCCGGCGCCGGCGGGTGGCGGACGACCCGTTCGGCCCCGTCCTTGTCCAGCGTCCCCGGGAAGTTGAACCGCCCGAACTTCCCGGAGGGGTCGTGCGGGCTGACCGGGCGGGCGATCGAGGAGGCGCGGATCACCTCGATCAGCAGGTCGCGTCGGGCGTCGTCGAGCACGGGCGTCGACCGCTCCCGCAACAGCACGGACGCCGTCGGCCCCCGACGACGGCCGATCTTCAGCAGCAGGCCGGCCCGGTCGCCGTCGCTGGGCCCCACGAGCTCGGCCCGTTCGATCTGGTCGAACGGCACGACGCGATGACGGATGCGGAGTCGTCGCCCGTCGAGGTCGATCGCGAAGGGGGCGTTGAGCCACAGCACGACGTTCCACCCGACGGCGGCGGCGGTCGCCCAGAACACGAACGAGATCGGCACGGCGATCGGGCCGAACAGATCGACCAGCGACTCGCCGCCTCGGGAGAAGAAGGCACCGGCCGTCCCGAGGATCACGATCGCCGGCAGGACCACCCGCATCGCCCGCACCAGCACCCGCTGCTTCGGCTCGTCGTCGAACACGACCCAGGTCTCGTCGGACATGTCGTCACCGTACCGGGCCGTACCCCGCGAGGCGGCCGCGACGACCTCGCCACTCCCCTGGTGTAGACAATCCCCCATGGACAAGGCCGTGCCCGACCCGCCTCGCTACCGCTCCGAGCAGAAGCTGCGGGGCGGCCAGTGGTGGACGCTCGGCTGGGGCGTGCTGCTGACCGTGCTCTTCGTCGCCCAATCGTCCTGGCGCTTCACGACCGACGGCCCCGACGGCCTCTGGTACGCCATGGCGGCCCTCATCGTCGTGTACGTCGTCGCCCTGGGCGGCCAGGTCCGGCGCGTCTTCGCCATCACGTCCTGGCGACGGCTCCCCGTCGGGCCGGATGAGCGCCTCCTCTGGGGCACCTTCGCCGACCGGGTCCTGCCGATAGGAGGCGCGGCGTACCCCGGTCGCTTCGCCCTGTCGACGACGCGGTTGCGCTACCTGCCCGACCCGATCTCGCGCCTTCGTGGGGTGACGGGCGAGGAGTGGCCGGCCACCGCCCTGCACGACGTCCGTGTCACCCCGGTCGACGAACGTCGGCGCCGCCGCGGTGGCCGCTGGGTGATGGTCGACGTCGACGGTGGCGCCCCGATCACCCTGATGTCGAACGAGGCGCACCTCGTCGCCGACGAGCTCTTCGACGCGCTCCGAGTCGCCTCTCCTGCCACCCGCGACTGACGTCCCCGACGGACTCGCGCCGCGAACGTCGCCGTCGCGATCGCGATCGCGGTCGCGGTCGCGGTCGCGGAGAGTCGTTCCCCCTGCGCTTGATCCGGTACGTAACGGATCACCCCGCCCTGATCCGGTACGTAACGGATCACCCCGCCCTGATCCGGTACGTAACGGATCACCCCGCCCTGATCCGGTACGTAACGGATCACCCTGCCCTGATCCGGTACGTACCGGATCAGAAGAAGAGAGGAAGCCCCGCGGGCGGGCGCGGGCACAAGCACAGGTACGGCGCGGGCACGAGCACCGGCACAGGCACAGGCAGGGCGCGGGCAGGAGAACGCGACCCACCCGCTCAGGCGAGCCGCGCCTCCAGACCGGCGCGCACGTCCGGCCACTCGCCACGCACGATCGAGAAGTAGGCCGTGTCGCCCACGGTGCCGTCTGCGGCGACCCGGTGCGACCGGAGCACCCCCTCGGGCACGGCGCCCAACCGGCGGATCGCCGCCGCACTCCGCAGGTTGCGGGCATCGCAGCGCAGCGCGACCCGGTTCAGCCCGAGGGTGTCGAACGCGTGCCGGAGCAACAGCAGCTTCGTCGCGGGGTTCGTCCGCCCGCCCCAGAACGCGCGGGCGTACCAGGTGCTGCCGATCTCGACCCGCCCCTGCGCCGGCACGAGGTCGTACAGCGTCGTCGTACCCCGCACCTCGCCGTCGTCCGCGCCACGCACCGTGAACGCGAGGGTCGTCGGGTTCGCGAGCTGCGCCTCCACGTGCTCGGCGTACGCCTCGACGCTCGCCGGACGCGGCGTCACCATGCCCGCCCACAGGGCGTCGTCGGTCAGCGGCCAGAGCGCGGCCGCGTCGGCCACCTCGAGAGGGTCGAGCCGCACGCAGTCACCGGCCAGCCGCACGTCGTGGATCATCGGACTCCGCCCCTCGCACTCATGCGCACGATCCTAGGGAACGGCGACGAGGAGGCGCGGTGCCGGCCCTCGGCCGCCGGTCGCGTCGCCTCGTGCGGATCGGCTACGGTGATCGATCACAGCCCACGAACTGGGGGCCGCGGCACGACCCCACCGTGCCGCACCATCGTCTGACGCGTCCGACCCGACGGGCCCGCCCGAGGAGACACCCATGAGCACCCACAGCACCCCCACCCGCCTGCGCGAGGACGACGTCGACGGCGTCGTCTGGGACACCGCCCAGGAGGCGCGACTCGCGTCCGCCCCCGCCCGCACCTCGACCGCGGCCGCGACCCTGCCCGCTCAGGGCCCCGCCTCCGTCTGACCCGGCGCCCCGCGCCCGCGTCCGCCCCGGCCCGAACGCAGAACACCGTCGAGTGGACAGGGCACCGTCGCAGAACGCGGTGTCCCGTCCACTCGACGGTGTGCTGATCCGGTCGACTACCGCCGGTCGGCGTCGGCTCGCTCGTCCCGCTCGTCGACCCCGTCGAGCGGCGCGACCGGAGCCCCGGTCGCGACCGCACCGGCGGTCGCGGCCTCCGACGCCGTGCCGGCACCGCGCTTGGCGGCACGCCCCGCGCCACGACCCTGCGCGGCCCGCTCGGCGGCCTCGAGCTGCTCGGCCTCGTCGCCCGACAGCGCCTCGCCTCGCGACACCATGCCGGCCACGTCCGAGAGTTTGATCTGCGGCAGGAACAACGACAGGACGAACGCCACCGCGATGAACGGGATCAGGTAGGCGAAGACCGGTGCGAGCGAGTCGGCGTAGGCCTCGACGACCAGGCGACGGATCTGCTCGGGCAGCTGGTTCAGCGTCGCCGGGTCGAGGGTCGCCGTGGCCTGCGAGGCGTCACCGGCCGAGGCCCCGGCGCCCGTGAACACGTCCGTCAGGTTCGAGGTGAGCCGGCTCGTGAACAACGCTCCGAAGATGGCGACGCCCAGGGCGGCACCGACCTCACGGAAGTAGTTGTTGGTGCTGGTCGCGGTGCCGACGTTCTGGGCGTCGACCGAGTTCTGCACGACGAGCACCACGACCTGCATGATCAGGCCGAGGCCCGCACCGAAGAGGAAGAGGAACACGCAGATCAGCCAGAGCGGGGTGTCGGCGGTCAGGGTCGTGAACAGGGCCATGGCGATGCCGGTCAGGATCGTGCCGACGACCGGGAAGACCTTGTACTTGCCGGTCTTGGTGATCAGGTTGCCCGACAGGATCGAGGTGCCGATCAGGCCGACCATCATCGGCAGCAGCAGCAGGCCCGAGACCGCGGCCGAGGCGCCCGACGACATCTGCAAGAAGGTGGGCACGAACGCGATGGCCGAGAACATGCCGATGCCGAGCACGAAGCCGACGGCGGTGGCGAGCACGAACACCTTGTTGCGGAAGAACGACAGCGGGATGATCGGGTCGTCCGCGCGCGACTCGACGAGGACGAACAGCGACGCCGCGATCACGACGCCGGCGCCCCACAGCCAGGTCTCGGGAGCACCCCAGCCGTGGTCGTCCTGCCCGCCGAACTCGGTGAAGAAGATCAGGCACGTGGTCGCCGCCGACAGCAGGACCACGCCCAGGACGTCGATGCGCTTGGTGGCCTTCTTGCTCGGCAGCGTCAGCGCCGCCCACGTGATGACGAACGCGGCGATGCCGACGGGGATGTTGATGTAGAACGCCCACTGCCAGGTGAGGTGGTCCACGAAGAATCCACCGAGCAGGGGCCCGCCGATGGCCGAGAGGCCGAAGACCGCGCCGAGCGGGCCGAGGTACTTGCCGCGCTCGGAGGCGGGGACGATGTCGGCGATGATCGCCTGCGACAGGATCATCAGACCACCGCCGCCCAGGCCCTGGATCGCGCGGAAGACGACGAACATCCAGAAGTCGGTGGCGAAGGCGCAGCCGATGCTGGCGAGGGTGAAGATGGCGATGGCCGTGAGGAACAGGTTGCGTCGACCGAGGACGTCGCCGAACTTGCCGTAGATCGGCATGACGATGGTCGTGGCGAGCAGGTACGCCGTGGTGATCCAGGCCTGGTGCTCTACGCCGCCGAGCTCGCCGACGATGGTCGGCATGGCCGTCGACACGATCGTCTGGTCGAGGCTCGACAGCAGCATGCCCGAGATCAGGGCGCCGAAGATGATCCAGATGCGCCTCTTGGTCAGGAGGAAGGGCGCGTCGGCCTTCGCTGCGGTGGTGGTCGTCATGGCTGGGTCACAGCGCCTTTCGGTCGTGGTCGGCAGGGAGGGTCGAGGAAGCAGAGGGGGCGAGGGGGTCACGAGGCGTGGCGGCCGACGTGGCGAACAGGTCGCGGGCGATGACGAGGTGCTCGTCGAGGACCGCGTCGAACCGCTCGTCGTCCCGCCCGTCGGCGAAGAAGAACCGTTCGAAGGCCCGCTGCACGAGACCGGTGAGCAGGGTCACCGCGACGTCGATGCGCGGGTCGCCCTCGTCGAGCCCCTCGTGCGCGGCGACGGCCGACACGAGGCGCCGGCGCTGCTCGTCGCCCTGGCGCATCATGGCGCCGAACAGGCGGGGCTCCCGGTCGAGGGCGGCCTTGAAGTCGGCTGCCCGCCCCCGGGTGAGGCCGACGTTCTCGACCCGCTCGACGACGAGGGCACCGAGATCGTCGAAGACGGTCGACAAGGGCAGGAGGCGCGGGTCGCGTCGCGAGGACGCGTACCCGTCGAGCGTCTCGTCGTCTTCGTCGAGCGCGACGCCGACCACGACGTCGTCCTTCGAGGCGAAGTGGTTGAAGAAGGTGCGGCGTGAGATGCCGACCGAGGCGCACAGCTCCTCGATCGTGAATCCCGCGAGTCCGTGCTCGGCCGTCAGACGCCGGGCGGCGGCGGTCAGCTCGGACCGGGTGCGCGTCCGACGCTGGGCCGTCTTGCCGGTGGCCGTGACCATCGCGCGCCTCCTCGTCTCGTCGCTCGGTGTGATCGGCGACGTCGCCGGAGGCCTCGTGGCCGAAGACGATGATTGCACTTTGGCAGCCAGAGTGCAATCCTGCTTCCTGTGAACCCGTCGACCCGCGGGACAGGCTGAGGGCTACGCGGCAGAACGATCCGCGTCCCCTGAGAACGCCGTCGCCGGGCGGCAGGTGTTGCCTACGCTGGCCGGATGAGTGCACCGAGAGCCCGCCGCGTCTGCCTGTCGGTCGCCGGTTTCGCCCTCGTGGCGATCGGTCTGGCCGTGCTGGCGTTCACCTTCGACTGGGACGCCCCGACGATGTTCGGCCTGCCCACCGGTCTCGCCGGCTTCTCGCTCATGATCGCGGGCGCGATCGTCGCCGAGGTCGGCTTCCGCGGGGCGGTCAAGGCCCGGAGGCGCGAGGTCGCGACCCGTCGGCGCTCCCACGTCACCGACCTCGAGCGCACCTCGTAGCGGTCGCCGTCAGACGGTGAGCCACCTGATCGCCGGGTAGAGCACGCGGGCGATCTTGCGGGGGCACGGGAACGACGTGCTCGTGCCGTCGTGCTCGTTCAACGTGATGACGGGCCGGTCGCCGACGGTCGAGTAGTCGACGGTGGCGAGCGAGTCGGCCGGGATCTCGCGGGTCGTGGGTCGCCCGGCGGTGTCGCGGAGGACGTAGACGAGGCGGTCGTCATGCACCTGCATGCCGTGCTGCGCGTTGCCTGCCGTCCAGGTCACCGAGAGTCTCACGAGCCGACCCTAGCGGGTCGCCGGACAGCAGGGCCGAGGCCGTCGGACCCCCGCCGCCGCCCGACCCCGTGACGAGGAGGCGCAGTGACGGCCGCCGTCACCAGGCCAGCGCCCGCAGGGCGTCGCCCAGGTCGCGGAAGACCGCCTCGGCGACTGGCCTGCGGGACGCAGGCAGCGCCTCCTGCACGGCCCGACTGTAGGTGGCGCCGGCGTCGTTGACACCCCTCGTCCCCTCGTCGGTCAGGGCGAGGACGAAGCTGCGGCGGTCGGTGGGGTGCTGCAGCCTCGTCACGAGACCGCCGGCCTCGAGCCGGTCGGCGAGAGCCGTCATCGCACCCGACGAGAGCCCCAGCGCCTCGCCGACCTTCTTCGGCGCGGTGTCGCCCTGCACCGAGAGGTGCACCAGGGCGAGGAAGTCGGTCGCGCCGACGCCGAGGCGCTTGGCCATCTGGTCGTTGACGAACGCGATCTGCGACCGCAGGTGCTGCAGCGCGATGAGGACGGCGGCGACGTCACCGGACTGCGGCTCGGTGGGGGCGTCGCGGGCGGGTTCGGCGGACGTGGACGTCAGGGTCGAGCGGGTCATGGGGTCTCCGGGAGGTTCGGGAGCACTGCGATCGGGTTCGGCGTGCCGTCGGGGGCACATGTCACTTGGATGACGAGCAACTCGATCAGCGAGTAGTTCGACGAACGTAACATCTGACGGGCGTCCCGACAAGACCCCCACCCGGGGCGAGGAGCATCGATCCGTGAGGTACGGACGGCCTCTCGAGGCGAGTAAACTCGCCGCGGACTCGCCGCTCGGGTCCGGCCAACCGGGGTCGACGACGATCCGACGACACGATCGACACCGCAGGAGCAACCCCCATGACCGCAGACCCCCGCCCGCACGTCGTCATCGTCGGCGGCGGCTTCGCCGGCATCGCGGCGATGAGGTCCCTGCGAGACGCCGACGTCCGCATCACCCTCATCGACCGGCACGTCTACAACATGTTCCAGCCGCTCATGTACCAGGTCGCCACGGGTGGCCTCAACGCCGGAGACGTCACCTACTTCCTGCGCAGCCTGCGGTCCAAACAGTCGAACGCCGAGTTCCGCCACGGGCTGCTCACCACGGTCCGGGCCGACGAGCGCATCATCACCCTGCGCGACGGCGAAGAGATCGCCTACGACGCCCTGGTCCTCGCCAACGGTGTCAACACCAGCTACTTCGGCACCAAGGGCGCGTACGAGTACGCCTACTCGATGTACTCCCGCTCGCAGGCGCTGCGCATCCGAGACGAGCTGTTCACGCAGCTCGAGAACGCGGCGGCCTCGGTCGGCAGCGGGGAGGTGCGCGTCGTCATCGTCGGCGGCGGCGCCACGGGCGTCGAGATGGCCGGTGCGCTGGCCGAACTGCGCGACCAGGCGTTGAAGGACGCCTACCCCGAGATCGACGCGTCGAGCATCACGATCACGCTCGTGCACCGCAGCGGCGAGCTGCTCAAGCCCTTCTCTCCCCGTCTGCGCAAGTACGCCGCCAAGGTGCTGCGCAAGCGCGGCGTCGACCTGCGGCTCGACACGGGCGTCGAAGAGGTCCGGCCCGACGGCGTCGTCGCCGCCGACGGCGAGTTCATCCCGGCCGAGCTCGTCATCTGGGCCACCGGCGTCGCCGCGCACGCCGAGGTCGCGTCGTGGGGCGTGCCGCAGACCCACGGCGGACGCATCCAGGTCAACGACGACCTCACGGTCAAGGGACTCGACTGCATCTTCGCCGCGGGCGACATCGCCGCCACGGACGACGCCCTCGCGCAGCTCGCCCAGCCGGCGATCCAGGGCGGCGAGCACATCGGCGAGCAGATCGTCCGCCTGCTCGCCGGCAAGAAGCTCACGCCGTTCAAGTACCACGACAAGGGCACCATGGCCACGGTCGGCACGAACGCCGCCGTGGTGCAGCTGCCCAACGGCTTCACGATGACGGGCCCCGTCGCCTGGCTGCTGTGGGTGTTCGTCCACATCACGAGCCTGCTCGGCAACGGCAACCGGCTCTCGACCCTCACGCACTTCTTCGTCCGCTACCTCTGGGCGCTGCGCAAGCGGGCGATCCCCATCGTGGGCGACGTCCGGCCGGTCCGCCCGAACGGTGACCGCGCACCCGAGAAGTGGCAGACCGAGAAGGTCGAGTAGCGGCCAGCCGCTGAGCGCCGACGGCGCGGTCCTGCCGGCCCGCGCCTCCGCGCCTCCGCGCCTCGCGCCTCCGCGCCTCGCGCCTCGTGCCGGAGCGCGAAGAACCCCGTTCCGAACCATGAACCCAGAAGAAACGGGGTTGATGGTTCGGAACGGGGTTCGAGGCTGATCCGGTACGTACCGGATCACGCCGTGGTTCGGTACTACTCCGTGGCGGCGGTGATCTTCGCGACGCCGACGAGCATCTCGTCCTGGACGGCGTCGGTCTTGAAGGTCTGGTTCAGCAGTGCGGCGGCGTCGGGGCTGATGTGCACCGTGGTGCCCTCGAGGACGGCGTTGGAGCCTTCCATCTGGATGGGCTTGAGCGTGCCACCCCAGAGGTTGAACAGGTACGCGTCTTCGGCGGCGACGGCGCCGTTGGCGGTCACGGTGCCGTAGAGCTTGGACTCGCCCGGGTCGATGCGGAAGTCGGTGATCTCGACGACGGTGCCGTCGGCCGAGGTCAGCGACAGGCCCGAGCCGTCGTGGTCGATCTCGCCCTGGACGTAGGGACGCACGTCGCTGTCGGGGCCGTAGTAGTCGACGTTGCCGCCGGTGATCGGGAACGAGAAGGTTCCGTCGGTGAAGGTCGCGGTGCCCACGACGCCGGGGGTCAGACCGAGCGAGGTGATC
>Ga0308160_10005791_pt1 | contig 12783 bp, 22 predicted proteins | sample PhyFR1_FD_201036 | JGI IMG/M metagenome (GOLD analysis project Ga0308160, IMG submission 201036) | Phyllosphere microbial communities from UC Gill Tract Community Farm, Albany, California, United States - DLSLF.R1 | ecosystem: Host-associated > Plants > Phyllosphere > Unclassified | place: USA... | reverse complement strand
GAACCATGGCTCGTAGAACTTGGTGATGAAAGCGGGTTCTCCCTGCTTGATCTTGAATTTCCTCGCCAGGTTCTCCCACAAGGCTGGGTGCTCGTCATTGATGAACAGACCTCGATACTTGACCGAGGGTTCCCCGTGGGCCAGTATGCCATCCGCCTCGAAAGCGATCGCTTCGCGCTTCCTGACCGGAACGTCGGCGAAGTAGTGGAAAGGAGAGACGCCCATTTGCTCGGACATTGTATACAGCGCGTAGACCGTACCACGCTGGGATATTAGCTCATCATCTTGTGATTCGCTCACCCTATCGCTGCCGGCCACCACCAACGCCTTCTTTAGGCCCTTGAGAGGCTTCGCAACCACCCTCACGTCGTAGCTTTCCCATTTGCCGTCCAGATGCGCGAGTCGTTCGTGGTCATTGAGCCCGCTGATCAAGCTTGAGGACACGGATCCGATAATGACCGCATCATCCACATGATTGGGCAGAGTGTCGTTGTATAGCTCCGGCCTGCGCCCTGTCACCCGATATACATCATGTGCGAACGTCTGAGCCGCCACATGTATTGCTTGGTCGTCCGATGAGTCGAGCAGTAGAGGGATAGCTTGCGAGCGCTCGGCGATCAGAAACGGAGCAGCGGGTGCGGAAGCAAAAACGGCTTGCTTGTCGGTGTTGAGCGACCCCTGCAAGTCGCCTGTCGGGAACGAGATGACACGTTTCTCTCCAAGAGCTAGAGCCTGAGATGCGATGCTCAGCGCTCTGCACAGATGGGTGAATATCCGCATGGTCAATGTTACTTTGGGATAATCGAGTTCGGTTCGTTCTTATAGGTCGGCAGTCCGGCGCCGGTCCCGCCGTGTAGGGAGCGGGCCGCCCGGCAACTCGTGCACATGTGTTCAGATTGGACAATTGAGATGCAACGGCTCGTATTCCTACACGAAGTTCCTAATAAAAGACCGCAGACTTGCACGTGGATCCGACGGGGCCTTCATCATAGTCAGGGACGACTAAGCCGACGCCGCCAGCGCGGCCATGACGACCTCGGTCAATTTGATCACTTTCTCTTCTTCCAGTCGCAGCCCGACTATCTGCAGTCCAACCGGAGCGCTTACGCTCTCGACCGGATCGTCTGCTATGAGCCAAAGCAGACAATGTGCACTTACATCTTGACCAGATCTTCCTCTCCAAGTCGTTTCGCCCGGTGAAACCGTCGCTAATGACGTCTTCCGTAGTCGAGACGCCAACAGGGAAGGTGGTTGCGCTCTGATCGGTCAAGTTCCATATTCCAGTGTACGCGATATGGAAGTCAAAGCCGTCCTTGGGACAGGCTGCCCAGGGGGTAGTGGGCGACAGCAAGCCATCTATCGGCCGTCCGGTACCGGTATGGCTTTTCGTTGCAACCCAGTGCTCGAGGGTCTTCTTCACGAAGATCAATCGCTCTACCTGAGTATCCCAGAGCTTCTCGACGGTGGGTGGAGATGACTTTGTCGCCTCGTACGTCTTCCGGTATGCCTCCAGACCTTGCGGCCATGGTTCGCCAGACTCGGCAAGAACAGTCGCGATCTTTGCCCCTCCGTCTCCGCGGAAGAGTCGTGCGATGATGTCTATCGACTGTTCCGTGTTGTACCTATCATTAGATGGGCTTTGACCGGGACTCACGGTTTGTATTCGATGACCTTGTGGCCTGCGGCTTCGATAGCTCGCCTCGTCTTCTCTAGAGCTTTTTGAACAGGGGGCAGGGGTCTGACCACCCCGTCATCGACCAGGATACCAAAGCAGAGCTGCGATGGAAGGGTAATCTCACGCCAAGGAATAGGCACGACGTTGGGGTCTGTTAGCCATCCTTCCGAGTCGACGATAGCCTTGGCAAACAGCTCGAGAGACGACAAGTCCGCTGACATTGGACCGTTGATGCTGCGGACGGCTTCCTGTCCTGGCAAACCTGAACGAGCTCCATATCTAGCCGTCAGTCCCGTCTGCGTACAGAAACTCACGTGGAAAAGCGTCCGAAGGACGGCTTGAGCGAGTAGAGGCCGGTAAACGATGCGGGAATGCGCACGCTGCCTCCTATGTCGCTACCTATGCCGAGCGGGGTTCCTGTCGTAAGTCATGCATTCTACCCCACAGTAGCCACGCACCTCGAAGAGCAAGTAAGGAGCTCTCTCCTCCAGAAGAGCCCCCGCTACTTAAACGAGTGTTATGAGGATTTGTAGTGTACCCAAAGACGTTACAGTACGTCTCTGGCATCATCATAGCCGTTGGGACATTACTGCGCGTCAGCCTGTACAAGAGATCTATCCTGACGTCTTGCACAGTATGATCGCTCCTAATCGTTTGAGCGTCTTCACCAACTCGCTCTCGTTCTCCTGCTTCACCGGGTCGTTCGCCCAAGCGACAAAGCCGAGCGTCGTATCTAGTCCTTCGACGTTGAAGTTGTCTTTCAAGGATACGGGAAGTCCATGCAGCGATCCAGTCACTGTCCCGTCCCTCTCGTACGCATCGTCAAGCGCTCGGGCGCGGATGAGCGCGTCTTCAAAGTTGATCTCAGAGAAGCAGTTCGTCTGCAATCAGCTTCACACGGCTGTAAACGTACCAGCTGCTGAGCTATAGATGCTCGCTTTGCAAACGCCTTGACTACGTCATAGCTCTTCAGCTTGCCAACGCTCATCTGTTGCACCAGCTCTTGCGCGGACGTTTCCGTGATGGCTAGTTCCTGCTCTTCCAGGATCCCGCACGACGCAGGGACGTCCATGACATGGACCGAGTCCGCAGCTTGAATTCTCCATTCTGCCGGGATGAGCTTCGAGTTTCGCGCTTGCTTGGCTGCGACGATGTCGGACCAGTCTGATCGAGTGATAGTTACGGTCATGGCGGAGCGGATACATGCTGCCCACGAGCTGTAGCAAGGTCATATAGTGGCGCTGAGCTTTACGATAAGGTCCCCGCTGCCCGACAACCCCAAAGCAAGAAATGTGATATGACCTTGCCGAAATACTCCATCTCGCTCCTTCACAGCCGAGTGGGAGCGTGCACTATCAGCTGACTCTGCGATGCGACCAATCAAAGCAGATGCGGTATCTCGTTGTTGGTATTGTCGGAAGCCGGAGGAACGTGTTCCGATCTAGTCTTGGCTTTCCGTCTCGCGTCGCACCAATTTCGCTTTTTGGCGTTGTCTCAAAGTGTCCTCTTACCCCGCGGGCAACCTCGGCTGGTGGATTTCTCGCTCGAGCTTGTCAAATATCGGCTTCCCAAGCCACACGTCGGCTGTCCGGAGCCAAAACGGTCCCGTTTTCACGCCGCAGCTGTCGGGAGATACGGTTTCGGCGAAAGTGCCGAACGTCTTATCGTGGTCTCAGCTGACCCAGGCTTATATAGCTGGCAGCTAGACACTAGCAATTCCACAACATGTCTGCGCCAATGACCACCGCACGCGATACAGAACCGGAACTCCGAGACGAGAAGTCCGTCTACGATGTCGAGGTAACAGAAGCCAACGACCAAGCGCCAGTCTATAGCGACGATGCCGGAGTCAACATCAAGAAGCTTATCCGCAAGGTATGTCCCGCGTGGCAGCTGCGCTCAACGCTGATCGACTAGGTCGACTATCGTCTTCTTCCTGGGCTTGGCCTGCTGTATCTGTTCTCCTACCTAGACCGTACCGCTCTGGCAAATGTAAGTGTATGACAAGTTCACCACAGCTCATATCCAGGCAAGCATCTTCGGCTTCAAGAAAGATTTGGGTATCGATCAGACCGGTTACAACCTTATCTCCACCGTTTTCTTCATTGTAAGTGACCCCAAGTCCCGACGCTTCGGTGACTGACATGACAGCCATACGGTCTCTTCGAAGTCCCCTCGCAGATCTGCCTGATGTACGTTGCCCCGCACACGTGGATCGGCGCGATGGGTCTTGCATGGGGCGTAACCATGACCTTGTCCGGCTTGGTGAAGAATCTCAGCGGTGCCTTAGCCGCTCGTTTCTTCCTAGGAGGTGAGCCAATCACTGTGCGTCGTACTGACAACAGTCACCGAAGCAGGCTTCTTCCCTGCCGCCCTGGCCATTTGTGGTGACTGGTGAGCATACATAGTGTTGGTCTGACGCCGCTAACGCTATCTAGGTATCATCCACTCAATCTACAAGTCCGCATTGCTGTGTTCTACACTATGGGACAATTCTCTGGAGCCTTTGGCGGTCTGCTCGCCTACGCTATCCACTACATGGATGGAGTCGGTGGTCTGGCTTCATGGAGATGGTGAGTCTAAGCGCGTCTTCATGGGAACTTTAGCTCACGACAGGATCTTCATGATCGAAGGCATGTGCACCGTCATTCTGGCTGTCGCTCTGTGGTTTGTCTTGCCCAACCGCGTCGACGATTGCAAGTGGCTCAGTGCGGAAGAGAAGACGGCCATTTGGGAGCGAAAATCGACTGGTACCGCTGCCGACCCTCTCTGCAGGAAGTTTGAGTGGCACTACCTGACCGAATGTCTCCGAGACTACAAGGTCTTGATCCCCACATGGCTCGCTATGGTGAGCATCTTTCAGCGCTGTGATGCTCGTCTAACATCAGGTTTCGAACATCGTCGGCTTCGGGTACGTGGCAGCTCAACCTACCAGATTCGGACTCGAGCTGACACACAGATTTGCATTCCAATTCCCGACCATTCTGACCCAAATGGGTTACAAAGCGCAAAACGCTCAGCTCCTCACTGTCCCAGTGTGAGCCGCATATTTCACTGAAGAGCGTCACTCACTCCAGTCACGTCATCGGCTGCATTCTTACCTTCGCGACCGGATGGTACAGCGACCGTATCGGCAAGCGTTACCCCGGCCTCTTGTTCGGCCAGACGATGGTCTTGGTCGGGTTGATCCTGGTGTTCGCCTTCCCTATCGAGCCACGTTTCATCGGTCCAAGATACCTCGGCTGTCTTTTCGTTTCCGCTGGCGGCAAGCTTTGCTATCCGGGCAACTTGACTTGGGTCAGCAACAACGCCGAGACGAACGGTAAACGCCACATTGCCATCGCTATCACTTGCACAATGGGCAGTCTGTCAACTGTTGTCGGTACCAATGTCTATCTCGGCAAGGAGGCTCCAAAGTACACCACCGGGCTGTCCCTGAGTATTGTGAGTGCTGAATCGGCGTGCGTGGATATGAGCTGACGACGTAGGGTCTGATCTCCAGCGCCATCGGTGCAACCCTCCTATTGCGATGGCTCCTCATCCGTGCCAACCGTAAGCTCGACCAGGAGCAGGGTGGTCGGGCCGAGGGCGCTTTCCGCTACATTCTCTGACGGACGTTTGGGTGTTCAGGTGTGTGGTACACAGTCAAAGTTGTTATATAGGTGGATATGTGGGCGTTGGAATGCATCATCTTGCTACGCAGCTCCGTACCCAGTCCTCGCCATCATCCTAAAACCACTGACGATCCGAGGTCTATCAGAATCTCGCTCCACTCGCAAGCTTCCAAGTCCTCTCCGCTATCAAACCTCGTCCACATGAGCTCGACCAGCGTCTGTATGACCTCGATCTCGTAGCAACACTGAATCACAAATGACTTCAAGAGGTTCCGAGCTGTATTTCGCTGCGCGTCATCGCGCGTTACCCAGCAGGCGATGATGATTGGCTGCCGGTCAGCGCCTCGAAGCAATCAAGGCTTACCCAGTTCAAATACTCGACCTTGTCTCCTACTGAGCCGCATACTCTGAAGATTTCTGATACCGAGTACTGCACCCGCGGATCATTGGGCTGGGCTCCGCATCGCTTCATCCAGATCATGATCTTTCCGGCGTGCCAGAATGCCAATGTTCCAGCAGCGATACGATCATTGGCGCAGACGAGGGCAATGTCCGGATTCCAGGAAAGGTACAACGCGTCAGGCTCATGAAGCGCCGTTTGGTTGCTGGAAGCCAGAACCCCGCGGGCTGGCATGCGGGACATCAAGTCGGAGAACATCTGTAACATTTCGCGAGACACGCCGCAGAGCGACTCAAACCGTCCAGTCTGATGTTAATCACATGTCTCTCTGGATGCTCACCTCCGGATTGGTGATCTCTTCTATGTCGAGATTGCTCCACCAAGTGGTATCCGCGTCACCCAGATCAGTAGCGCCTAGAATGAGGTACGATTCGGCCGAACTCAACGTGCCTATCTTCAGTAGTGCCGTATATTTCCCACGTACAGCACAACGAAAGATTGACCAAGCTTTCGATCGCGCACTTGAGCGCCGGACTGAGGCCGGACGAGGCAGATAGTAGCGCCGAGCATCCTCCACACCTAGCGATGCCTTTTCGAGCGATTCGGATAGACTGTCTCCACCTCGGCTGCGCTGCAAGTAGCTACCTGTCAGCCACAGTTCTGTTGAGGCCCATTCGGTCACTTACGTCCGCGGTCAGACACAACGCGGCAGCTGAAAAGAAAGCTGCTCGGAGGAGCTCTGCTGGGTCTTCCAGCATGATCCTGAGAGTGTTGATAGTGCTTGATCGATACCGCAGTGCAAGAGCTCGAGTCTCGGTGCCTTCTCCCGAGTCGCCATCTCTTCCCTGCAGGCTGGTACTGTCAGCCAGCAACGCACACCAATGCTCACTATGACAGGTGGACCGCGCCAAGATACAGAAGCGCGTTCTTTATCGCCGTACTGCCAAGTATGCCCTGCTCTTCCGCCAAGAAGAGCCGCGCGACGTGGTCTGTCCACGGGTTTCTATCTTCGCTCGTGACGATGATGGACAGAGTGTACGTGATGCAGTGGTGAAACTAGGCGTGAGCTTGCCCATTGATCCACTCACGCATCGCAGGTCGTCTCGGATGGGGAATAGTACCCGAAGAAACTCCGGCGCTGGAGTCGGACGCGAGAAGAAGCTACTCATCCGCGTGTTGTTGCATAACGCAAGAAAGCGGTCTACGTCGTCCAGCACAGCTAGCGCCGCAGGATAGCCAAAAGCTTGGTTCAGTTCCGTTCGGGGTATCTTGCCACGCTGCGGTTCCGAAGTGTTTTGATGTAGATGTCCGGTATTCCATTGGGATGGAGCTGACTGAGAGGGAGGCAGCGGATCTCTTGACGAGTCCGGTCTCGTCGCGGACGGCTTCGATATGATTTGGCGAACTTGTCCCGCACGCTGCGGCTTAGGCCAGGTGCACTATCGTCAAAGCTGTCCTTGCCGATCAGGATCGGAGCTCACCTCTGCACCATACTTCTCGCAGTTGGCGCAGCTGGGTCTGGCTGAAGGCTCAGTCAAGAACGGCTATCAGAGCAATGGCCTACCCGCATCACACTTGACGCGCCGGGATCTACAGACCAGACACCCATTCCGGCTGCGAGTGATTGGCTTCCTCCTTGGTGCCAATGTTGAAACCACTGCAGCCGAAGGCCCAGGTGAGGCCATATGGTCGGTGTTGGCTGCATACGCCGCGGCGTCAGACATGTTGTTGCAGAAATCTGGTCGGGAAGCTCGAATGATATCGGTCCGAGGGCCAATGATATTGCATTTGAGAGGACAAGAATTTCCGCTTTTGGTCAAACTACTCAACAATCATCTATCTCTATCAACGAGTTCTAGTATCGCTTGCTCCTGTCATCAGCTGATAGTCGATACAAGGCGATCACACGCACGGTAGGGGCAACATATCTCTTTCTAGCCCACAATATCCAAAGTGCTAGCAATAAGACGCCAAAGCCGCCAACAAAGACGATCACTGCGATTTCAGTATGATGGAAAGCCCTGAGTACCTACCGTAATTCATTGTTCCAGCCGTCACCGGCTGCTTGTCAGGGTGTGATCAATTTGAGGGCGGATTACTCACCAATGATGCAGGCAAGCAGTACACCACACACGACTGAAGGACGAAGAATGTGGCGACCAAATTACAAGGGATTCCCCATCTACCCAGATTCGATCCGCGATCAGGTGCGGCGCGGTTCAACTTCTTCCTTCCACCTAGCAGCATAACGATCACTGGACTGACTGGACATGAGCTCAAGCTGCACCCTGTATCATTGAATCTCACCATAAGAAAGCTCAAAGACGATTGTCGCTGCCCCCAGCAAGGAAGCAAATGCGGAGGCGGATCCTAGTTGAACGAGACCGCACAGCAATGGAACTATGATACTAATGGCCAGTCCCGCGACTGGCTCACCACGGACGGTATGACCCCACACCTTTGGATAAGGAAGAACATTGTCGCGTCCCAAAGACATCAATACCCGGGACGCCGTGATGACGATACCTCTAACGCTGTTGACGAATAGTAGGCTTGGAATAAGGATGAAGATCGTGGTCGCCGCTCTCGATCCGGTCGCGTCCATGCAAATTTGTGCGAAAGGTAGGCTAGGTTTGAGCTTTGTCCATCTCCTGACTCACCCATACGGTGTTGCCAACACCTTGTCGAGATCCGCGATGCAGAACAGTATGGCAAGAAGTACCGCCATCCCCGACAGGGCACTGATGATGATTGTCCAATTCACTGCGCGGGGTGCTTGTCTTTTCGGATCTCGCATTTCTTCCGAGATGTGGTAGACTAGATCAAAGCCAAGATAGGCAAATGCCGATTGCAAGAGACCCAACAGCCAAGCGATGACTGGGGAGCTCCATCCGGTAAGATTGACCACTCCGCCGAATACGAAAGACTGGTTTGAGCGCTGCAGATGGGACATCGACTCACCGCTGGAGCCTTCTGCTTGGCTGTGGTAGGGAGTACAATCACGATCGCCAACACGCAGCCGACAGAAAGCACCATCAGCGCTTGATCAAGCCATCTGTTCCACCTGCCGTCTCAGCAAGATTATGCGGTTGCCACTCACCTCTGCCCGATGAGGATCGTGATTAGAGGTCCGACCAACGTGATACCGACGAATATAGCGTATTGTCTAGCAGGTGTCATCGAAACGTCCGCACTGTTGACCGCAATGGCCGATATGAGTAGATTTGCTTGATTGTCAATATCTTGGATGGTTCGGACAGCAGACGCACTTGAGAGATAGCCAGCAGTGGCGGCGCCTAGCCACAATCCCACCACATTCAACATCCCGGTAGTCCAGCTGACCGAATTCCGCCATCGAGCCGCGCTCAGCATCGCTACCCAGTGATACTGCGAGCCAGCCGTCGGGTACACCGCCAAGATTTCTCCATGAGACAGCGTCATGGCGAAATTGCACAGACTGGCGTAGACAAAACCCCAGACAACTGGGTGTTTAGCTCAATGTGGATGTCGGACGATTTCCTTACGTGCACTTGGACCACCAGCGACAAGTCCGGCTCCCAGACCAACTACCAAAACGACCCAGCTGTTGATGACCGAGAACGCCAGACCAAACGCCCCGAACAAGGTGAAATTGTCTTTCTCGACACCCGTCGGGGTGAAGATAGCATCTTGAGGGGCAGCCTCGATGACTTTAACCGAGTGGTCATGTTCGATGTCCTTCGGGGATGGCCCCTTGAAGGGCAGCTGCGTTGCCGTGGTTTCAGCGAACATTCCGGTGGCACTGTACGGTGTAGGATAGATCATCCACGGGTGAGCTTGCATTAGGCTATATATCAGGCATGCTCGCTCAGTAGGGGGTAAAGATTGCGCCTATCTGAGAACGAGAACTCCGATATCAAACATATACGCTGCGCCGTGCTGATACGGAAAGCCAGGGATAGCCCCCAGCGTCAGCCGTATCATTGGCGGAGAGAGCGAGAGGTGCGTGAAGCGAGAGCGAGCAGCGAAATGCGGGAACGATATCTCGCTTATCTCGCTTATTGAACCAATCATTCAATACAACTCTCAACCCAACTTCAACCACCTGATCGACTTATAATGCACCACATCCTTCCGCTCGGTATTGTTTCCCATCACCATCATGACCGTCATAGAATCTGTCCTATCTACCATCACCTCCAAAATGGGGCTGGCCAGCGTCTCATCTGACCCGTACCACCCGTTGAACCCCTTGTCAGCCGATGAGATTGCACGTTCGGTCCGCGCCATCAAAGCGCAGGGATCATCCGAAAGACTCTGGTTCAAGTCCACCCAATTGATCGAACCACCAAAAGTCGAGCTATCGCCATGGCTCGATGCTGTCGCTGCGGGCGAAAGTTTGCCGAAGCTCCCGAGGAAGGCAGAAACTTTGTTGGGAGAACGAAGGGCAGACGGGGCGGATTGGTCGGGTATGTAGCTGGACTTTGGCTGGACTGACCAACAGTCTACAAAACACTGTTGAAGGACGATGGTTCCGTCGATGTCATATCGGTCGAGGCTGTCCCAGCTGGACAGCACGTCGCGCCAGACATGGGGGAGATGATGGCTGCAGAAGAAGCTCTGCTCAATGACCCAGAGTTCAAGGAGGTTATCGCGAAGCTGGACCTCCCTGCCGGAGCAAAGGTCGTTGCCGATGGATGGATTTACGGTGAGTGCAATTTTCAGACCGGACTGACACCCAGGGGCAGACAGCCTGGAACCATCGATTCGATACATCCCCTTCATGGTCTATCTTTCCTTCTCGGACAACCCCGACACCTGTCACTATGCCGCACCCTTACCAATCGTCCCCACACTTCGCGCCGACACATTCAAGCTAGAGAAGATCGACTACACACCGATCTTTGGGACTGGCGAGAAGACTCTGCTCGATTATGGAGGTCGGTTCCCCTGGGAGGCCTATGTCCCGAACGAATACGAAGCATCGATTCGCGAAGCTGCGGGGTTGAAGCAGAGAGCCGACGTCAAGCCATACAGGGTTCTTCAGCCTGAAGGAGCTAGTGTAAGCGTCTGGAAGGGGCTGCGGCTGATCCTAGTTCACCCTGCAAGGGCGAGTCGTCAACTGGCAAAAGTGGTCATTCCACATCGGCTTCAACTACCGAGAGGGTGTCGTCTTGAGTGACATCCGTTATGACGGTCGCAAGACATTTTATCGACTGAGCGTCAGCGACATGACTGTCCCGTACGGCGACCCGAGGGTGAGGTTGTCGCTCGATATAAGCTGACGATAGTCGCCTTACCACCGAAAGCAAGCCTTTGATCTGGGTGATGTCGGAGCTGGTCTTACCGCCAACGAGCTCGCTCTTGGCTGCGACTGTCTCGGAGAGATTGCAGTGAGCAATATAGTCGATGATTTACATCGCTGACGCGCAGTACCTGAACTTTGACCACTTCGCCAAGGACGGCTCACCTACGCTGCAACGCGGCGTCGTCTGCGTGCATGAGCAGGATGATGGGATTGGGTGGAAACACACCAACTTCCGAACGAACCGACCTTCCGTAGTCCGGGCAAGAGTTTTGATCGTGCAGACAATTGTAGGTTCACACTACATGAAACCGCTAACCGCAGATCACCGTCGCCAACTACGAGTACATCTTCGCTTGGCGATTCGATCAAGCGGCAGGGGTCCATCTGGAAGTTCGCGCGACCGGTGGGTTATACGTTGATAATCGCTGATCCACAGGCATCCTCAGTACCGCTGCAATTCTGCCTGGAGAGACCTCGCCGTATGGCAATGTCGTGTCGCCCGGGTAGGTAGACTTTTCCACCACTCACGATATGCCCTGACATCCAGAGTCCTCGCTACCAATCACCAACACCTCTTCTCCGTCCGTATCGATCCCAGCATCGATGGCGATGCCAACACTGTCGTTCAAGAAGATTCGGTCGCGATGCCCTTTGACAAGGCCAATCCTCCCGCCGACAACCGCTGGGGAGTTGGCTACACCATTGAGAAGACGGCCATCACCAAGAGCGGATGGGCCGATGCGGCTCCGGAGAAGAATAGAGCGTTCAAAATGTAGGCGTCCGCCATGACAGCCGGCTGACTGCAGTACTAACCCGAACAAGATCAACCCCATTTCAGGACGGCCTATCGGGTACAAGCTTGTCCCTGCTCCATCGCAATTGATGCTGGCCCACCCGGACTCGATTGCCTATGCGGTAGGTCTTCTAATTGATGCCTCGGTTTGGGCTCACCTCAGCGCGCCGAGTTCGGGGAACACCACATCTACGTCACTTCGTACAAAGATGGCGAGCTCTACTCCGGCGGACTATACACCAACCAATCGAACGGAGGCGCAAACGGTATCCGCTCGTGGATCGGACGCGGCGACAACGTCGAGAACACCGATCTCGTGCTCTGGCACACGTTTGGTCTCACCCACAACCCCCGGGTCGAAGACTTCCCAGTTGTGAGATTGATCCAACGCGTAGTGGAGTCTGCTAAACCCAGATGCCGTGCGAAACTCACATGATCTCGCTCAAACCTAGCGACTTCTTCACCACATCACCAGCGATGGACGTTCCAGTCAGCACCCAAGCGTTCAACCAGTCGAAGCTGTTTGGAGGATCCAATGGGCATCTGCAGGGCAGTGATGCTATAGAGACCGCGGCCAAGGAGGAAGGGGGCCTGAACGGGAGTGCGTGCTGCAAGTGATGTGACGGAGCTTTCGGCTTCCAGGACGGATAGAGACGATTTCCATCGTATGTGTATACCGGACATGTACAATAATCCTATCTCATGCGTCGTCACATGCAGATGGTGGCAGATCCGGCGGAACGGGTTCCGGGCCATTTTGCAGTCTTGGCGGAATCAATAAAGGACTCTCAAGGACCAATCCGACGCGGCATATTTCCACGAAGCAGCATGATCCATACTCGCACGTACTTGGCTGAACACCTCTACTCGTGTGACCCCGCCGTGTCGGACCGTCCAGATAGCAACTGGCAACAGGCGGTACCAGATTGCCAAGTCTCCTCACGATAGACACGACGAACCTTCGCGTACTGTCTCGCTCCGGCGCGACGAACGGCCACGCACGGCCGCTGGCTT
>Ga0308160_10005790_pt1 | contig 12785 bp, 11 predicted proteins | sample PhyFR1_FD_201036 | JGI IMG/M metagenome (GOLD analysis project Ga0308160, IMG submission 201036) | Phyllosphere microbial communities from UC Gill Tract Community Farm, Albany, California, United States - DLSLF.R1 | ecosystem: Host-associated > Plants > Phyllosphere > Unclassified | place: USA... | reverse complement strand
TGGAGCCGACGACGGGACTTGAACCCGTAACCTACGCTTTACAAGAGCGTTGCGCTACCAATTGCGCCACGTCGGCCGACAGGGGCTGGCCCCGGTCCCATCCATCCTACGATGACGGCGGATCAGCCGTTGGTCACGGGCGACTCGCTGGCTCCCGGCGTCGGCGTGCCGGTGGAGTAGCTCTCGCTCGAGACGGCGAGGACGAAGGCCGCGAACTGCTCGGCGTCGGTGAGCGAACCGGTGTACTGCTTGCCGTTCACCAGGATGGTCGGCGTCCCCTCGACCTTGGCGACGTCGGTGCCGGGCAGCGGGCCGCTGCGCGCACGGTCGGTCGAGTCCTTCACCCACGACTTGTAGGTGCCGTCGTCGATGCAGGCGTTGATCTTCTTCTCGCCGCCGGAGATGACGCCCTTGGCGATCGACTTCAGCTCGGCGTCGGTCAGGCCCTCGGTGTTCTCCTTGGGCTGGTTCTCGAACAGTGCGGTGTTGAAGGAGAAGAAGTCGTTCGGCGAGTACTCCGCGACACAGGCCGCCGCGTTCGAGGCGCGCAGCGAGTACTGCGTCCCGAGCGAGAGGTTGCTCAGCGTTGCGAGGGGGTGGACCGTGTAGGTCGCGGCGCCGGCCTCGAGCCAACCCTTGACCTGCTCGGCGTTCGTGGTCTCGAACTGACCGCAGTAGGGGCAGAGGAAGTCCTGGTAGACGGCGATCTCGACGCCGTCGGCGGCCGGGGTCTCGGAGGCTGCCGGCGTCTCGGCCGGAGCGGGCTCCGCGGGGGCGGCCGGATCGGTCGCGCTCGGCGTCGGTGTGGACGCACCGGCCGGGGCCCCGACCAGCTGCAACCCGGCGGAGACGGTGAAGCCGTCGTTCTTGGCCGCGGTCGGGACCGGTCCGGCGGGCTTGATCGACGTCACGATGATGACCGCCACCACCGCCACGATCGCGAGCGCACCGAGCACGATGCCGCCCTGGAGCAGCACCCGGTTGCGGCGGTCGCGGCGCTTCTGCTGCTCGCGCAGCACCCGCGCCTTCTCGCGTGCCGCGTCGCGTCGTTCGTTCTTGGTCGGTCGGTTCTGCGATCCAGCGCCAGACATTGATCCTCGTTTCGGGGGGCTCGCGCTGCGGAGACGAGGCAGCGCCAAACAGAGTAATCGTAGACCTGCCGCCTGGGAGAGGCCCAAACCAGGCCGGGAGCCGGCTGTGCGTCCACCGAGAGATCCACTGGCCGCTGGACCTTCCATTCACAGGTGGTCGTGGCATACTGGAACGGCGAACCGGCCATCGATGACGGGTTCGCGTCCATTCACAACGGATCGTCCGGCACGTACCTGCCGGTGAAGGAGAACAACCATGGCGTCTGTGACGTTCGACAACGCAACCCGTTTCTACCCGGGTGGCACCCGCCCCGCGGTCGACAAGCTGAACCTCGAGGTCGCCGACGGCGAATTCCTCGTCCTCGTCGGCCCGTCCGGCTGCGGCAAGTCCACCTCCCTCCGCATGCTCGCCGGTCTCGAAGAGGTCAACGACGGCCACATCTTCATCGGCGACCGCGACGTCACCGACGTGCCGCCGAAGGACCGCGACATCGCGATGGTGTTCCAGAACTACGCGCTCTACCCGCACATGACCGTCGCCGAGAACATGGGCTTCGCGCTCAAGATCGCCGGTGTCGGCAAGGAAGAGCGTGCCACCCGCGTGCTCGAAGCCGCCAAGCTCCTCGACCTCGAGGACTACCTGACCCGCAAGCCGAAGGCGCTCTCCGGTGGTCAGCGTCAGCGCGTCGCGATGGGTCGAGCCATCGTCCGTCAGCCCCAGGTCTTCCTCATGGACGAGCCGCTGTCGAACCTCGACGCCAAGCTCCGCGTCCAGACCCGCACCCAGATCGCGTCGCTGCAGCGTCGTCTCGGCGTCACCACCGTCTACGTCACCCACGACCAGACCGAGGCGCTCACCATGGGCGACCGCATCGCGGTCCTCAAGGACGGCATCCTGCAGCAGGTCGGCACCCCGCGCGACCTCTACGAGAAGCCGAACAACGTCTTCGTCGCCGGCTTCATCGGCAGCCCGGCCATGAACCTGTTCGAGGGCGAGATCGCCGACGGCGGCATCAAGCTCGGCGGATTCATCATCCCGGTCGAGCGCGAGATCACCGACGCCGCTCCGTCGAAGAACGTCACGGTCGGCGTGCGCCCCGAGGACATCACCGTGTCCAGCAACTCGGGCTCCGGCATCGAGGTGACCGTCGACCTCGTCGAGGAGCTCGGCGCCGACGGCTACCTCTACGGCCACACCGACGTCTCCGGCAAGCGCACCGACATCGTCGCCCGCGTCGACGGTCGCAACCACGCGCACATCGGCGACACGGTGTTCCTCGCGCCGACGCCGCACCACGTGCACGCGTTCGACTCGGCATCGGGTGAGCGTCTGGGCAACAAGCCGGTCGTGTCCTCCTCGATCTAGTTTCCCGCCGACGATGGTCGAGCGGTCGGTCTCCGATCGCTCGGCCATCGTCGTTTTCGCTTGTCCAGTCTCAGTACGACGATCCCCGAGGAGCGCTCCGCACCATGTCCGGCGCATTGAACATCACCGCTGCCACCGTCGACCCGGCGCTGCTCGACCTCCCCTGGGAGCTCCCCCTCGAGAACTGGCCGAATGAGGCCATCGCCTCGCTCCCGAAGGGCATCTCGCGCCACCTGGTCCGGTTCGCGAACCTGTCCGGCTACGTCATCGCCGTCAAGGAGACGACCGCGGAGATGGCGAAGGGCGAGTACGACATGCTGCGCACCCTGCAGCGGCTCGACATCCCCTGCGTCGACCCGCTCGCGGTCATCACGAACCGGAGCGACCGCAAGGGCCGTGAGCTGCCGAGCGTGCTCGTGACACGGCACCTGAAGTTCTCACTCCCCTACCGCGCGCTCTTCCAGGGCACCCTCCGGCCCGATACGGCGACCCGCCTCGTCGACGCCCTCGCCGTCCTCCTCGTCCGACTGCACATCGTCGGCTTCTTCTGGGGCGACGTGTCGCTGTCGAACACGCTCTTCCGGCGCGACGCTGGCGCCTTCGCGGCCTACCTCGTCGACGCCGAGACGGGCAAGCTCTACGAGGGCGGCCTGTCGAACGGGCAGCGTGAGAACGACCTCGAGATCGCCCGGGTGAACATCGCCGGCGAGCTCCTCGATCTCGAGGCCGGCGGACGCGCCGACGCCGAACTCGACCCCGTCACCGTGAGCAACGGCATCGTCGCCGCCTACCGGTCCCTCTGGAAGGAGCTCACGGGCTCCGAGTCCTTCGACGCGTCCGAGCGCTGGCGCATCACCGAGCGCGTCCACCGTCTGAACGAACTCGGCTTCGACATCGAGGAACTCGCGATCAAGACGACCGACGAGGGCTCGACCGTGCGGATCCAGCCGAAGGTCGTCGACGCCGGGCATCACCAGCGCCGCCTCCTGCGGCTCACCGGCCTCGACGCCGGCGAGAACCAGGCGAGGCGCCTGCTCAACGACCTCGACGCCTACTCGGCCTCGTTCGGGAAGGACGGGTTCGACGAGGAGATGGCGGCGCACGAGTGGCTCATCCGCGTGTTCGAGCCGGTGGTGAAGGCGATCCCGCGCGAACTCCGCGGCAAGCTCGAGCCCGCCGAGATCTTCCACCAACTCCTGGAGCACCGCTGGTTCCTCGCGCAGAACGAGGGTCGCGACATCCCGCTGGCGGAAGCCGTCGGTTCCTACGTGAACACCGTCCTGCGGCACCGCCGCGACGAGGCGACCATGATCGTGCCGCCGACCGAGGCGATCAGCGTCCCCGCCGCCATGACCGGACCGGTCGACTGGCGAGACCTCGTCTGACCACGTCCGTCTCCTCGACTGACGACAGACAGGCCCTCGGAACGGAGATCCGTTCCGAGGGCCTGTCCTCGTTCGCGCGGCGCGAGCGCCGGTCGCCTACTCGGCGTTCCGGCGACGCGCGATCTCGTACAGCGTCACGCTGGCCGCGATCCCGGCGTTGAGCGATTCGGTCGAGGCCGAGATCGGGATCGACACGACCGCGTCGCAGGTCTCGGTGACGAGGCGGGACAGGCCCTTGCCCTCGCTGCCGACGACCACGAGGATCGGCTGGTCGGCGAGTTCGAGCCCGGGAAGGGAGACGTCGCCGTCGCCGTCGAGACCGATCACGAAGACGCCGCGCTCCTTGAACGCTTTGAGCGTCTGGGTGAGGTTGGCGGCCATCGCGACCGGCGTCCGAGCCGCCGCTCCTGCCGAGGTCTTCCACGCGGAGGCGGTGAGGCCCACGCTCCGGCGCTGCGGCAGGATCACGCCGTGACCACCGAAGGCTGCGGTCGATCGGATGATCGCACCCAGGTTCCGGGGGTCGGTGATGCCGTCGAGGGCGATGAACAGCGGGTTCTCGCCACGGGCGATGACCTGGTCGAGCAACTCCATGGGGTGCGCGTACTCGTAGGGCGGCACCTTGATGGCGAGGCCCTGGTGCACGCCGTCGAACCCGGCCATGCGGTCGAGCTCCGGACGCATGACCTCGAGCACCGGGATCCCGCGTCGGGTGGCGATGCTGAGCGCCTCCTTCACCCGGTCGTCCATCTCGATGCGGGTCGCGACGTACAGCGTGGTGGCTGGGATCTTCGCGCGGAGCGCTTCGAGGACGGAGTTGCGGCCGGTGACGACCTCGGACTCGTCGCTCGACTTCTGCTTGGTCCGGCCGTTCGTGGACGGGCGTCCGTTCTGGCCGGCCGCCTGCCTCGGCTTGCCGGTGCCGCCGGAGGCCGCGTAGCGCTCCTGCGCGGCCTTCCGCTTGCCGGCCGGGTGCCAGGCGCGGTCCTCGGCCTTGGGGGTCGGTCCACGCCCCTCGAGCGCCTTGCGGCCGAGGCCGCCGGTGCCCTTGGTGGGACCCTTCTTCGCTTTCTTCGGCCCGGTCGGGCGGGAAGGCTTACTTGCCACTGATACTCCAATGTGCTCCGGACGGGGTGTCTTCGATGGTGATCCCAGCCGCTGTGAGTTCGTCGCGGATCCGGTCGGCCGCTGCGAAGTCCTTGGCGACCCTGGCGTCCGCGCGATCGACGAGCAGACGCTCGACGAGTGCGGACAGGGATCGGTGAGTGACGGGGTCGGTGCCCGACGACCACGAAGGGTCGGTCGGGTCGATGCCGAGCACCCGGGTCATGTCGAGGACGGCGACCGCACGCTCGCGGGCTGTCGCCAGGTCGTCGCCGCCATCGAGGGCGGCGTTGCCGACGCGCACGGCGTCATGCAACACGGCGAGCGCACGGGGGATGTTCAGGTCGTCGTCCATCGCCTCGACGAAGGCGGCCGGGAGCGTCGCTCGACTGGCGGCCGTGGTCGTCTCGGTGAGCAGGTCGGCGCGGGCGGCACGATCGAGGAAGCCCTCGATGCGTCCGAGTGCGGCTTCGGCCTCGGCGAGTGCGCCCGGATGGAACTCGAGCGTCGATCGGTACTGCGCTGCACCGAGGTAGTAGCGGACCACGAGCGGCCGGGCTGCTGCCAGGAGGTCGGCTGCGTAGACGGAGTTGCCGAGGGACTTCGACATCTTCTGCCCGCCCGTGACGGCGACCAGCCCGTTGTGCAACCAGTACCGGGCGAAGGGGTCGCCGGCTGCGCTCGACTGGGCGAGCTCGTTCTCGTGGTGGGGGAAGCGGAGGTCGAGTCCGCCGCCGTGGATGTCGAACTCCTCGCCGAGGTACTTGGTCGACATCGCCGAGCACTCGATGTGCCAGCCGGGCCGTCCCTCGCCCCAGGGCGACATCCAGCTCGCCGAGCGCGGCTCCCCAGGCTTGGTGCCCTTCCAGAGCGCGAAGTCGCGAGGGTCTCGCTTGCCGCGAGGGTCGGCGTCGGTCGCGGCTTCCATGTGCTCGGCGGTCTGCCGGGTGAGCTCGCCGTAGCGGCTCCATGAGGCGGTGTCGAAGTAGACGTCGCCGGAGTCGTCGGGAGCCGGGTACGCGTGCCCGGCGTCGATGAGCCGCTCGATGAGCTCCTGCATCTCCGGGATGCTCGCCGTCGCGCGTGGTTCGTAGCTCGGGGGCAGGATGCCCAGGGCACGGTAGGCGGCCGTGAACTCGAGTTCGTACCGGTAGGCGAGCGCCCACCACTCCTCGCCGGGCTGGGCGAACCCGCCCTCGACGCCGGCGGCGGCGTTCGCGAGGATCTTGTCGTCGATGTCGGTGACGTTGCGGACGAGCGTGACGCGGACCCCGGAGGCCGTCAGCCAGCGTCGCAGCTGGTCGTAGACGAGCGCGCTGCGCAGGTGTCCGATGTGCGGAGAGGACTGCACGGTCGGTCCGCAGACGTACAGCCCCGCCTCGGCTTCGCGGAGCGGCACGAAGTCCCGGAGGGACTGCGTTTTCGAATCGTAGAGTCGGAGGGCCACGAGACCAGACTAGCCGCCGTCGTCCGGGCATGATGGTCCCATGACCACGGGACGCGACGACCAGCAGGTTCTCCGCGCGCGACTCGCGGCCCAGCTCCTCGACGGAGCCGATCACCGCTCCCCCACGGGTGTCGTCTCGCGGCTGCTCGCGGTCCAGGCCCAAGACCTCGCTTCGTCGCTGTGGGCGGTCGGCGTCAGGTCGAGCGGCATCACGATGGGCGAGGTGCTCGCGGCGCTCGAGGACGGGTCGATCGTCCGGTCCTGGCCGATGCGCGGCACCCTGCATCTCGTCGCCGCCGAGGACCTCGGGTGGCTGCTCGGACTCGGTGTCCCGCGGGTCCGCTCGACGATCGCGGCCAGACACCGTCAGCTCGAGCTCGACGCCGAGACCTTCTCGCGCTCCCGTGCGCTCACCGAGGGACTGCTCAGCGGGCATCGGCGCGTGACGAGGGATGAGCTGTTGACGGCCCACACCGATGCCGGGATCCCGATCGACGGACAACGGGGCTCCCACCTCATCATGGAACTCGCGATGTCGGGCGTGGTCTGCTGGGGACCTCCAGCAGGAAAACAGCAGGCACTCGTCCTGACTGAGGAGTGGATCCGTGCACCGCGGGTGCTCGAGGCGGACGAGGCGCTCGGCGAGTTCGTCGTCCGGTATCTCACCGGCCACGGCCCGTCGACGATCGCCGACCTCACCTGGTGGTCCAAGCTCACCGTCGCACAGGCGAAACGCGGCGTCGAGGTGGCCGCCGGACGGCTGGTCTCCGAGTCGCGCGACGGTGCCACCCGCTGGTCGGCGTCCGAGGGCATCGAGCCGTCACCTGCTCCACGGCGACCACGGGTGCTCGCGCTTCCCGGATTCGACGAACTGCTCCTCGGCTACCGCGACCGCGAGCTGACGCTCCCGGCGGCGTTCGCAGACCGAATCGTCCCCGGCGCGAACGGCATCTTCCTCCCGATGATCGCCGTCGACGGACGCGTCGTCGGCACCTGGCGCCGACGGACGAGCGCGACCGGCGTCGTCGTCACCCCGACGCCGTTCCAACCGCTGTCGCAGCGGGTGCAGGCGGGGTTCCGACGAGCCGCTGGCGAATACGGCCGGTTCCTCGGGCTCGGTGCGTCGGTCGACGAGGGCACGTCCGCCGACTGAGGACCGACCCGTCAGCGGCGCTCGATGAGGGCGGTGGCGATGGCTGTGACACCCTCGCCACGGCCGGTGAACCCAAGCGCATCCGTGGTCGTCGCCGCGATGCTGACCGGCCCGTGGACGAGCGCGCTCAACACGCCCTCCGCCTCCGTCCGACGGGGCGCGAACCGCGGGCGGTTGCCGACGAGCTGCACCGCGACGTTGACGACGACGAAGCCCGCGGCGTGCAGCCGTTCGACAGCTGCCCGCAGGAAGACCTCGCCGCTCGCCCCGGCGAAGCGGGGGTCATCGGTGCCGAACATGGAGCCGATGTCGCCGAGGCCGGCAGCGGACAGCAGGGCGTCGACGATGGCATGGGCGACCGCATCCCCGTCGCTGTGTCCGGCCAGCGGCCGTTCCCCCGGCCAGCTGAGGCCCGCGAGGCTCAGCTCGCCGTCGTCGGCGAAGGCGTGGACGTCGACGCCGATGCCGGTCCTGATCGAGGAGGTCGGCCGTGCGCCCACCTCGCGCTCTCGGCCTCGGTCCGCCAGGAGTCGCTCAGCACGCTGGGCGTCCCACGGGGTCGTGATCTTGAACGCCGCCTCCGATCCCGCGACCGTGAGGACGGGATGTCCGGCGTCCGCGTAGAGCGCCGCATCGTCGGTGGCCGCCGCGAGGCGGTCCTCGGCGACGCGAAAGGCCGCGATGAGGGCATCACACGGGAACGCCTGCGGTGTCTGGACGGCTCTGAGGGCGGCCCGATCAACGTTCTGCTCGACGAGGTCGCTCGCGTCGACGCGCTTGATCGTGTCGGTCACCGGGAGCCCCGGCACGACCCCCCACCCCGTTCGCGCGGCGGCGTCGATCACCCGTTCGAACTGTTCGGTCGGGGTGAGTGCTCGTGCGGCGTCGTGGACGAGCACCGTGCGGACTCCCGGCCACAGGGCGGCGAGTCCGGCGAGGACGGAGGACTGTCTCGTGTCGCCTCCGACGACGACGCGGAGGTGGTCGGCCGCCTTCCCCGCCGCGCGACGACCGATCGTCTCCGCCTCACCGACGCGATCCGCTGGAACCACGACGACGACCTGGACCGCGTCCCGCAGGCGGAAGACCGGGGCGAGCGCGTGTTCGAGTACGGTGCTGCCGGCGAGCGACACGAACGCCTTCGGGATGCCGGCACCGAGGCGCGTCCCACTGCCCGCCGCCACGACGATCACGCCGACAGCCGGGCCGTCCAGGGATGGGTCGGCAACGGCACCCGGTTCGTCGATCGCAGTCATGCCACGAGCCTACTTCTCGGGCGCCCCGCCCGAACGGACGGTCGGCTCAGGAGGCGAGGACCTCGTCGAGGACGGACGACGCCTGCTCCTCGTCGGTCTGCTCCGCCAACGCCAGTTCGGAGACCAGGATCTGGCGGGCCTTCGCGAGCATCCGCTTCTCTCCCGCTGAGAGGCCTCGGTCCTGGTCGCGACGCCACAGGTCGCGGACCACCTCGGAGACCTTGATGACATCGCCCGAGGCCAGCTTCTCGAGGTTCGCCTTGTAGCGGCGGGACCAGTTCGTCGGCTCCTCGGTGAACGGCGCACGGAGCACGTCGAACACGCGGTCGACACCCTCGCGTCCGATGACGTCGCGCACCCCGACCAGGTCGACGTTCTCGGCCGGGACCTCGATCATGAGGTCGCCCTGGGTGACGCGGAGCTTGAGGTAGAGCTTCTCCTCGCCCTTGATGATCCGGGTCTTCACCTCGGTGATGGTCGCGGCGCCATGGTGCGGGTAGACGACGGTCTCGCCAACTTCGAAGATCATGGGTCTCGGTCCCTTCAGCGTCTCCCAGAATACCACGGGACCCCTGGTCAGAGCCGGGTACCGGGTGCCCCGCGGACCGGGTGGCGCACCGGCCGATCACGGGTCGACGACCCGGCCACACCCCTTCGCAGCCGTGGGCTAGACTCGAATCCGGATCCCGGGACACCTGTCATTCGTCTGCGCCCGGGGCCACCACATCTTGGAGGGTTCTGTGAAGGCGCGTCTCATCGCTTCCATCGTCGTCGCGGGTGCTGTCGCACTCGGCATGAGCGGTTGCAACCTCATCGCGCCGCAGGCGACCCTGAAGCACTACGACGCCTCGGACGGCGTCGGTGTCACCGTCGGCTCCGTGGCCGTCCGCAACGCCATCGTCGTCTCCGACGACGGCGAGACCGGCAACCTCGTCTTCAGCGTCGCGAACCGCGACGACCGCGCCCACACGGTGCTGATCGAGATCGAGGGCAAGGACGAGCAGTTCCAGGTCCTCGCGGAGCCCGGCCTGACGACGTTCGACGGCTCGGGAGCCAACGACCCGCTGCGCATCGAGTCCCTCGGCACGCAGCCCGGAGCCGTCCTGGACGTCTTCTTCCAGTACGGCGACGAGACGGGCGCCACGGCGAGCGTGCCGGTCCTCACCGGCCAGCTGCTCGAGTACTCCACGCTCGTCCCGACGCCGCTGCCGACGGATGAGCCCACCGAGACGCCGACGCCGCTCGCGACGCCCACCACGGAGCCGACCGAATAACGCTCCGTCGCCCAACACGACCGAACGCCCCGCACCTCTTCAGAGTTGCGGGGCGTTCGTCCGTCCTGGACCTGCGTCAGGCCTCGAAGCGGTAGCCGAGCCCACGCACGGTGACGAGCATCACCGGTTCCGAGGGGTTCGCCTCGATCCGGGAACGGATGCGCTTGATGTGGACGTCGAGCGTCTTGGTGTCGCCGTAGTAGTCGCTCCCCCACACCCGGTCGATCAGCTGACCACGGGTGAGGACCCGGCCGGCGTTCCGCAGGAGCAGCTCGAGCAGCTCGTACTCCTTGAGCGGCATCGGGATCGGCGCCCCGTTGACCTCGACGACATGACGCTCGGTGTCCATCCGAACCGTGCCGGCCTCGAGCAGCACCTCCTCCTGCGCCTGGTCCGCCTCGACACGGCGTCGCAGCACCGCCCTGATCCGCGCGAGCAGCTCGCGGGTCGAGTAGGGCTTCGTGACGTAGTCGTCGGCGCCCAGCTCGAGCCCGACGACGATGTCGACCTCGGAATCCTTCGCGGTCAGCATGATGATCGGCGTGCTCGAGACCGCGCGGATCTGACGGCAGACCTCCGTCCCGGGGATGCCGGGGAGCATGAGGTCGAGCAACACGAGGTCCGCGCCGCGAGCCGTGAAGGCCTGGACCGCCGAGGGGCCGTCCTCCGCCACCTCGACCTCGTACCCCTCCCGTTCGAGCAGGTAGCTCAATGGTTCGCTCAGGGACGCTTCGTCTTCGACGAGCAGGATGCGGGTCACGGGGTACTCCTTGCCGTGCCGGTGGAGAGGTCCTCCGGCGGGGTCGTTGCTCTGGGAAGGCGGATGGTGAACGTCGAGCCACGGCCCAGCTGCGACCAGACCTTCACTTCGCCGCCGTGGTTCTGGACGGTGTGCTTGACGATGCTGAGGCCGAGGCCGGTGCCGCCCGTGTGGCGGGACCGCGCCTGGTCGACGCGGAAGAACCGTTCGAAGACCCGATCGCGGTCCTCTTCGGCGATCCCGACGCCCTGATCGGTGACGGCGATCTCGACGACGTCGTCGACCGCCCGGACGCCGACACCCACGTGTGCGCCGGTGGGCGAGTAGTGGATGGCGTTCGAGATGAGGTTGTGCACGGCGACGACGAGCATGGCCTCGTCACCGTACACCTCGAGGTTCTTGCCGCCTTTGAGGGAGAGCCCCACCCCGGTCGCCTCGGCCGGCACGCGGTTCTGGTCCACCGCCGCGGCGATGACCCGATCGAGGCGGACGAGTTCGGGCTGATGGAGGGCGTCGGCCGCCTGCAACCGCGAGAGGTCGATGATCTCCGCCGTCATCCGGGTGAGTCGCTGCGACTCGGTCGAGAGCCGGCTGGCGAACCGCTTCACCCGTTCCGGGTCGTCGGCCGCCGTGTCGAGTGCTTCCGAGAGGAGCCCGATGGCGCCGATCGGCGTCTTCAACTCGTGGCTGATGTTCGCGATGAAGTCCCGGCGGACCTCGTCGAGTCGACGCGCCTCCGTGTGGTCCTCGGCGAGCAGCAGGATGAACCGCGACCCGAGCGGCGCCGCCCGCACGCGCAGGTGCCGGGTTGCCTCACCGAAGCGCCCGAGTGCGAGTTCCAGGTCGCTCGTGACGGCCTCGCCGGTGCGGCGGACCTCGAGCGCGAGGTCGATGAACTCCTGGTTGTCGAGCACGCGGTCGCGCACCAGCCCGAGCGCGAACGCCCCAGGAGAGGCCTTCAGCACGTTGTTGGACGGATCGACGACGATGCCCGCGCTGTCGAGGGCTTCGAGCACCTGGTCGACCCCGTCGGGCACGACCGGGTTGACGACCGTCGCGGCGCGCTCGCCCCGTCTGAGGGCGAGGGTGATGAGGGCGACGAAACCGCCCCCGACGATGAGGCCGAGTGCCAGGGCGATCAGCACCAACCACATGGTGTCCATGGGTACTACGTTACTCAGTCCGCCGAACGCCGAACTCGCGAATACCCCGCCACTTCGACGACTGTTCACGCTTGGTGCCCCAACTGTTAACCTTGGTTCGGCATCATCGGCGGAGCGGGCATCTGCCTGCCCACCGCCAGGTCACGGAAGGACGGCACCCAGAGCCATGCGCGAGGTATTCCAGCAGTCACTGCGAGAGGTCCAGGATCGCCTGGTCGAGATCGCCGAACTCGTCACGATCTCCATCGAGAAGGCGACTCAGTCCTTCGGCAACTCGGACGTCGCGGTCGCTGAAGAGGTCATCGCCAACGACAACCGCATCGACCAGCTCGCGATCGAACTCGACGAGCTCGCCATCGACATCCTCGCCCGTCAGCAGCCGGTCGCGCGCGACCTCCGCATCGTCGTGAGCGCGCTGCGCATCAGCGCGTCGCTCGAGCGGATGGGCGACATGGCCGAGCACATCGCCCAGCTGTCGCGGTACCGCTTCCCCGACAAGGCCGTGCCCAAGGGCCTGCGGACCACCTTCGCCGAGATGGGGCGACTCGACGTCTCGATCGCTCGCAAGCTGACGGAGCTGCTGCGCACCCAGGACCCGCGCATCGCCGACGAGATCCGCAACGACGACGACGACGTCGACGAGCTGCACGCCAGCGTCTTCGAGAAGGTCCTCGGCGACACCTGGAAGGGTGAGCCCGTCGCGACCGTCGACGCCACCCTGGCCTCGCGGTACCACGAGCGCTTCGCCGACCACGCCGTCTCCATCGCCAAGAAGGTCCAGTACCT
>Ga0308160_10005789_pt1 | contig 12788 bp, 10 predicted proteins | sample PhyFR1_FD_201036 | JGI IMG/M metagenome (GOLD analysis project Ga0308160, IMG submission 201036) | Phyllosphere microbial communities from UC Gill Tract Community Farm, Albany, California, United States - DLSLF.R1 | ecosystem: Host-associated > Plants > Phyllosphere > Unclassified | place: USA... | reverse complement strand
GCGCCCACAGGAAAGCGGCGATCACTTCGCCCGGGAGGTAGGACGAGCCGACGTCGACCCAGGTGTACTTGTCGACCTGGCCGCGGAAGAACTGCGAACGGTTGGTGCCCTTTTCGCGGATGATTTCCGCTCGCTGGGCAAACTCGGGGGTGTTGACCAGCAATGCGCCGCCTTCGCCCGAGATGATGTTCTTCGTTTCGTGGAACGAAAACGCGCCCAGGTGGCCGATGCTGCCCAGCGCGCGGCCTTTGTAGGTGGACATGATGCCCTGGGCCGCATCCTCGATCACGATCAGGTTGTGGCGCTGCGCGATGTCCATGATGGTGTCCATTTCGCAGGCGACGCCCGCGTAGTGCACCGGCACGATCGCACGCGTGCGCGGCGTGATCGCGGCCTCGATTTTGGTTTCATCGATGTTCATGGTATCCGGGCGGACGTCGACGAAGACCGGGATCGCGCCGCGCAGCACAAAGGCGTTCGCGGTCGATACAAAGGTGTACGACGGCATGATGACTTCGTCACCGGGGCCGAGCCCGGCCAGAAGGGCGGCCATTTCCAGCGCGGCGGTGCAGGAATGGGTGAGCAGGGCACGTTGGCAGCCCGTGTTCGATTCCATCCAGGCGTGGCACTTCTTGGTGAATGCGCCATCGCCGGACAGGTGGCCATTGGCATGAGCCTGGGCGATGTGCGACAGCTCGCGGCCAGTCATGAAAGGTTTATTGAATGGGATAGTTCGCATGTTTAACCCTGGGAAGCAATGATGGTGCCGACGCAGATGAGCGCAACGCCGGCAATTTTAGTGATCGAGAGCGGTTCCTGGAACAGCCAGCCGCTCAGCATGAGGACGATGACGAAGTTCAGGCTCATGAACGGATAGGCATGGCTGAGCGGGAATTTCGTCATGGCCCCCATCCACGCCACCGACGCCAGGAAAGCTGCCGCAAAGGCGCTGATGATCCACGGATTGAGCAGGAGACGGATCAGGAACATGAGCTTGTCGTGGCCGTTTTCGGGCAAGGGACCAGCCTGCAGGACCTGCATCTTGATGGCGATCTGGCCGAAGACGGTCAGGACGATGGTAAGGGCAATGTAGAGATAGTTCATGTGACCGTCGTGTGGTAAATGTCCAGTGGATCCAGGAAGGAAAAACCAAGCGAGGCGTACAGGTTGACGACCGCTACGTTCGACGCCGAAATCGAACTCGTCACGGTCGGATGGCCCGCCGCGAACAGCGCGCGGATGACCGCATGCCACCAGTATTTCGCCAGGCCCTGGCCGCGCATCGATGGCGCGACGGCGTGCAGCACGAGGCTTGCGCCGTTGACGCCGATAAAGCCGCCCAGCTCGTCGTCACGGAACAGGCCGTAGACATTCCGGGCGTCGAGCAGTTGGGACAGCCAGTTGTCGTAGCGCAGATCCGCCCGCTCGCGCGGCAGCAGGAAGTCGCGGTGGAAGCGGCCGTGGCTGAAGGCCCCGTGGCAAATCGCCAGCACGGCGGCCGGATCGACCTCCTTCGACACCCGCAAGCCGGGCGGCGGTACCAGGTCCGGCAGGCGCGCAGCGGAGCCGGACGTGGCCAGCAGGGTGTCGCAATAATGGAAGCCGTATGCGTGCAGGAGCGCCTTGTCGGCAAGCGGATCGACCTTCACGGTGTAATGGCCGGGGGTATGCGATGCTGCCTCGAGCGCGGCTGCGGAGTACTCGGTCAGCTCGAAGGTCGGCATGCCGAATGCCGCACTGTCCCAGGGAGTAGGCTTAATCAAGATCGACTCCGGCACTGTCGGTGGCGCGGCGCACGATGTACAGCGGACGCTTCTTCGACTCGTCGAAGGTCTTGCCCAGGTAGACGCCAATCATGCCGAGGATGCCGATGATCAGGCCGCCGAGGAAATACACCGAAACGATCAGGCTGCTCCAACCCGGGATGGACGAGCCATGCCACAGCGAGCGCGCGAGAATGTAGCTGCCGAAGCAGATCGACACCGCCGTCATCGCGAAGCCGGCGCGCACTGCGAGGCGAAGCGGCTTGTCCGAGTAGGCAATGATGGTATCGGTCGCAAGCTTGAGCAGCTTCTTGAACGTGTAGGTCGACGAGCCATCGAAGCGCTCGCTGTGCTGCACCTGGATGGCCGATGTCGGGAATCCCATCCATTGCACCTGTCCGCCGAAGAAGCGCAGCTGTTCGCGCATGCGCGTGAAGTTCTTGACGACACGGCGCGACATGATGCGGTAGTTGCCGCTGTCGCCATCGACGTCGATGTCGGCGAGGTAGCTGAACAGCCGGTAGAACAGCCAGGAGTTGAAGCGTTTCAGGAGCGGATCCTTGCGCGGGCCGCGCAAGGCCAGCACCACGTCGAAACCTTCCTGGGCCTTGGCGTACAGGCGTGGGATCTCCTCGGGCTGGTCCTGCAGGTCGCAATCCATCACGACGACCCACTCGCCACGGCAATGGTCGAGACCGGCCGTGATGCCATAATGCTGCCCGAAATTGCGGCTGAACTGGAGACCGTGCACGCGCGGGTCGGCGGCTGCCAGACGCTCGATCACGCCCCACGAATTGTCCCCGCCGCAGTCTTCCACCAGGATGATCTCGAACGAAGTCGACACGGTCTCGAGCGCCAGCCGCAGGCGCCGGTACAGCTCGTCGAGCATGGTTTCAGCCTTGTAGACCGGGATGACCACCGAGATAAGCGGGCGGGAACACAGGCCGTCCGTGGCCGGGCGCAGATCATTTAAGGCGTTTGTCATTCACTAGCTCAAAATTTAAAAGACTGATTTTTTCCAGCGCGCCGTGGTAAAAGCACGGCATGCACGTCCCGCACCGACCCTGTCTAATCCTGGCGGCAAGGGAATGCGCTGATTTCAATCGTATCGGTCACGTGCGTGGTGAGGGTGCTTTACTGCCATCCGCAATAACGTTCACGAATCCATGATCGGTCGCGCGCTCCTTCCCGATACAGCGACGGGAGCGTTATTGACCCTTAGTTGGCAATAAATTTGCGTGAGAAAATTGTTTGCGACCAAAATAATAAATCCTCAGGCCAAAGCATTGCAACTTCTGTTGCGCGCTATTTTCTTTCTCACAGCAATAAATGAGGTGCAAAGTCACACAGGTAATAAGCGGCATCGAGCGGAATACCATGCATGCCGGGCGATCACAGTGCCAATGACTTGCCAAATCACTACATTATACCGTGATAAGGTCCAGTAGTCTAAACCGCTGCCTGATGCCGCACAGGCTGCCGGGTGTTTTTGCCAACATCGCCACATGGTCGAGCGTAGCGCCGGCGATGCAAAAGTTCGCGGCATGGCATGGGCTTGGCGGCGCTCATCCCACTGGTGCAGGACCTGCCTGTGCACCGGCCGCGGCGCCGTCCGATGCTCGACCGTACGATATAATCATGCCATTTTTTCAGCTTCGAATACTTCATTCACACCCGGCGCCCGATGCGCGGTTCCGGCAATGGCGATTCGAAGACGATCCCTTATCGCGGGTGCCCCATTTCCCATCCTATTATTGTCGATCTCGACGGCACGCTGATTCACACGGATATGTTGCATGAATCCGCATTGTGGGTTTTGCGCGACAAGCCGCTCGACGTGTTGCGCATTCCTGGCTGGCTCATGAACGGCAAGGCTGTCCTGAAACGCGAGCTGGCAGGGCGCAGCGCCTTTCATGCGGACGCGCTGCCGTATAACGAAAGCCTGCTGGAATGGCTCGGACAGCAGCGCCTCGCCGGCCGCAAGCTGATCCTGTGCACCGCGTCGGACCAGTCCATCGCCGAGGCCATTGCCGGGCACCTGGGTGTGTTCGACGAGGTCATGGCCAGCAATGGCGAACTCAATCTGGCCGGCCGCAACAAGGCGGCGGCGCTGGTCCGGCGCTTTGGCGAGGGCGGCTTCGATTACGTCGGCAATTCCAGTGCCGACCTGGCGGTATGGAACCTGGCGCGCCGCGCCATCGTGGTGAATGCTCCCGACAGCATCGTGCGCCAGGCCCGGGAACGCTGCGAGGTCGAGCAGGTGTTCCCACGGGCCCGGCCCGGCTGGCGCAGTTGGGGCCGCATCCTGCGCGTGCACCAGTGGATCAAGAACCTGCTGCTGTTCATTCCCCTGATGGCCGGGCATGCGTTTTCCAGCACCGAGCCCTGGCTGGCGCTGGCGCTGGCGTTCATGTCGTTCAGCCTGTGCGCCTCGACGGTGTACATCGCCAACGACCTGCTCGATCTGGAAAGCGACCGCCAGCACCCGCGCAAGCGCGCCCGTCCTTTCGCTTCCGGCCTGGTGCCGGCCTGGATGGGCGTCGTGCTGGCGCCCGTCCTGCTGGCGCTCAGCCTGGTTCTTGCAAGCGGCGTCGGCGGGAACTTCCTGCCCTGGCTGCTGTTCTACTTTGCGCTGACCTGCGCCTATTCCTGGGGGCTGAAGCGCCTGATCCTGGTCGACTGCCTGACCCTGGCGATGCTGTACACGCTGCGCATCGTTGCCGGCGCGGCGGCCGCGGACATCGCGCTGTCGTTCTGGCTGCTGGCCTTTTCGGTCTTCCTGTTCCTGTCGCTGTCCTTCGTGAAGCGCTACGCGGAGTTGCAGGTGCAAATCCTGGCGGGCAAGCAGAAGGTCCATGGCCGCGGCTACCTGACGAGCGATGCGCCGCTGATACAGATGCTGGGCATCACGGCCGGCTACGCGGCGGTCGTCGTGCTGTCGCTTTACCTGAACAGCGACAGCGTGCTGGTCCTGTACCGCCAGCCGGAGATCGTCTGGGGCGCGGTGCCGGTGATGCTGTTCTGGGTCAGCTGGATGTGGATGCAGGCCCACCGCGGCCAGATGCACGACGATCCGCTGGTCTTCGCCGTCAAGGACCGCCCCAGCCTGGCGGCCGGTCTTGCCTTCGGCGCGGTCCTCGCGGCCGGGGCGGCCGGGGTCGCATGGTAGCGGTCGCGTCCTGGGGACGGCTCGGCTGGCACGAGCACGAACTGCACGTCCTGTCCGACCCGGCCGCCGTCGCGCTGCAACTGCGCGCCGACAAGCCTGGCCTGGCCTATGGCCTGGGCCGCAGCTATGGCGACGTCTGCCTGAACCCCGGCGGCATCCTGTGGCAGACGGGCGCGCTGGACCATTTCATCGATTTCGATGCCGGCAACGGCCGCCTGGTCTGCGAAGCCGGCGTGCGCCTGCGCGATATCCAGCGCATGGCGATCGCGCGCGGCTGGATCCTGCCGGTGACGCCGGGCACCCAAATGGTCACGGTCGGCGGCGCGATCGCGAACGACGTGCATGGCAAGAACCACCACGTGGTGGGCTCCTTCGGCGACCACGTGCGGCGCCTGGTCCTGGCGCGCACCGACGGCAGCGTGATCGAGTGCGGGCCCAACCTGGAACCGGCCTGGTTCGCCGCCACCGTCGGCGGACTCGGCCTGACCGGGGTCATCGTGCGCGCCGAGATCCAGTTGCGGCCGGCCGCGGGGCCGTGGCTGGACACGGAAACCATCCCCTACGCGCATCTCGGGGAATTCTTCGACCTGGCCGACGCCTCCGAGGCGGACTGGGAACACACGGTCTCCTGGATCGACTGCCTGTCCAGCCACGGGCGCGGCCTGTTCATGCGCGCCAACGGCGCCGCCAGCCAGGAGCGGCCTGCGCCGAAGGCGCATGCGCGCAGCATGCCGTTCACGCCGCCGGTCTCGCTGGTCAACGGCCTGTCGCTGCGCGCCTTCAATACCGCCTACTTCCAGCTGCAAAAGCGCCGCACCGGGCGCACGCCCGTCCATTACGAACGCTTTTTCTACCCGCTCGACAACCTGCACGAGTGGAACCGCATGTACGGACCGAAGGGTTTCTACCAATACCAGTGTGTGGTGCCGCGCGCGGCCGGGCGCGACGCGGTGGGAGCGATGCTGGGCGAGATCGCGCGCAGCGGCGACGGCTCCTTCCTCGCCGTGCTCAAGACCTTCGGCGAACGCGCGGCGCCGGGCATGCTCAGCTTCCCGCAGCACGGCGTGACCCTGGCGCTGGACTTTCCCAACCATGGCGAGCGCACACTGCGCCTGTTCGAACGCCTGGACGCCATCGTGGGCGAGGCCGGCGGGAGGATGTACATGGCCAAGGATGCGCGCATGCCGCGCGCCCTCTTCGAGGCCGGCTATCCGCGGCTGGCCGAGTTCCTGCGCTACCGCGACCCGGGGATCGCGTCGGCCATGTCGCGCCGCCTGATGGGCGCGTGAGGATTACATGAGGGGGACGGCGCGGCTCAGATGTTCATCTTGTTGAACACGAAGCCGGGCAGGTGCCGGATGACGAGCATGATCAGGCGCCACTTGCCGGGTGCGTAGATGACTTCCTGGCCGCGTTCCAGGCCGTCGACGATGAGGCGGGCCACGGCGTCCACCGGCGCCAGGCTGGTGCTGCCTTTCAGGTGCGCGGTCATCGGGGTGTCGGTCGGGCCGGGCTTGATGATGGCGACCTTCACGCCGCTGCCGGCAAAGCGATGGCGCAAGCCCTGCAGGTAACGGTCGACCATGCCCTTGGCGGCGCCGTACACGTAGTTCGACTTGCGGCCGCGGTCGCCGGCCACCGAGCCGATCACCGCCAGCGTGCCGCGGCCGCGCACGGCCATGCGGCGCGCGAATGCCTCGGCAAACAACACTGGGGAAATCGCGTTCACGTCGAGCGCGGCGCGGCAGGCGGCCAGGTCCTGTTCGCAGGCCGACTGGTCGGGAAGGACGCCGTGTGCGACCAGCACCAGGTCAGCGCCGCCGCCCCAGGCCGCGCCGGCCGTGGCGTCGATCGCGGCGGCGTCCAGGAAGTCTGAAGCGAGCACCTGCACCGTCGACTGCGGGCTGCGCACGCGCAGGTCGGCGGCGATACGCCCGGCGCGATCCTGGTCGCGCGCCACGAGCACCAGGTCGACCGCACGGTCCTGCACCCACAGCCGTGCGCAATGTCCGGCGATGGCCGAGGTGGCGCCGATGATGACGATGCGTGTATTGTTGTTCATGCCGGTTCCATTACTGTTGGCGGTAAAGGCGCCGCCGTTCATGCGGCGCCGCTGCGAAAGACATAGCGCTTGTCCAGGTAGTACTTGGTGACGTAGCCGATTCCCAGGCCGATCACGCCGCCCAGGTAGCGCATGCGCTTGTCGGCAAACAGGTGCGCGAACCCGAGTTCGAAGCCCCAGAAGATGACCGTCGTCGCCAGGCCCATCAGGGTATACAGCATGAAGGTCTTGCCGTCATGGGCGGCGTCGCGCGCCCGGAAACCGAAGATGTAGCGCTTGTCGAGCACGTATTTGACGACCAGGCCGATGCCGGTGCCGGCGATCATCGACAGCACGATCGCAAACGGGCCGTGGTACAGGCGCAGGAACAGGTCCTGGGCGCCGATGTTCATGGCCGTTGCAATCACGGCGAGCAGGGCGTACAGCGATGCGCGTTTCACGGCCATCTCAGGCCGCAGCCGTGACGGCCGTGCCGAACACCGCTTCGATGCCCGGCACCAGGGGCCAGCCGCCGTCCTGCAGGGCGGCGGCGCTGTCGTCCAGGACCTCGATGGCGTCGAGCTGGCGGTGGCTGGCGATGCGTTGCAGCTCGCCGCGCACCACGCCAGCCCAGTTGGCGCCCGCAGGCGCCGCGAGCCTGTGCATCCACACCCCTTCCTCGAAGTCGACGCGGTCGACGTCGGGGCTGGCCGTGACGATGCACACGATGTGGCCGCGGGCCGCCAGCGCGCGCGCCAGGGCTTGCTTCGCGCCAGGCAGCGTGCGCGCGACCAGGACGATGGCCTTCGCCGCGGGCACCTCGATCACCCGGCCAAACGCATGGAAGGCGCCGGCCCAGGCGCGCTCCTTGTCCGGCGTGATGTACTCGAACGATCCCGACAACCCGCGCGCCATGCCGCGCTCCCAAGCGGCGCGCAGCTGCCCGGCCAATGCCTCGCGCTCGCTGGCGGGCAGGCGCCCGCCGGCGATATGGGCCTCGACTTCCTGCGCCTGCTGTTCGGCGAAGCGGCGGTTGTCGGCCAGGATGTCCGCCAGCGGCAGGTAGTCGCGCCCGTGCTTCAGCGAGAAATACAGCTTGTTCTTGATGATCGGATAGCGGTAGCGCGTGATCTTGTGCTCGTTCCGGATATTACTCGGTGCGAACTTGTGATGGACATACGCGTTCGGCAGCTGCCGGACCAGGTAGCCGGCATCGACCAGCCGGCAGCACAGCTCGGTCTCGTCGAGGTAGTACTCGATTTCCTCGTCGAAGCCGCCGACCTCGAGCAGGGCGCTGCGCCGGAACGAGGCATTCGTGCCCTGCAGGTAGGGGAATTCGAAGGCGCCCGGATAGGCCAGGTGGTCGGCCGGGCGGGTCAGGCGCCAGTTGGCATTCGCCAGCCGGTTGGCGCTGGAGTATTCGTACTGGTAGCTGTAGCCGGTCTGGTCGAACACCAGGCCGCCGGCGGCGCCGACATCAAGGCTGTCGTAGGCGCGCGCCAGCTGCTCCAGCCATTCCGGTTCGGGAATGGCGTCGTCGTCGATGAAGGCGACGATGTCGCCGCGCGCCATGCAGATGCCGATATTGCGCGAGACCGACAGATTGGCGACGCCGCAGCGCGCCGTGCGGACCGCCGGCAGCCAGGCGTCGATCACGTTCTGCGTATGGTCGGTCGAGGGGCCGTTGACGACGATGACTTCGAAGCGCCCGCGGTAGCGCAGCCAGCGCAGGCTGTCGAGGGTCTTGCCGAGCAGCGTGGCGCGGTTCAGGGTGTTGATGACGATCGAGAATGACGGTGGCATGGTCGGCCTCAGTGTGCAGCCTGGCCGGGCATCGGCTTGATGGCGGTGAGTTCGAAACCGAAGCGGCGCCCGTCGCGTGCGCCGGTGTCGACGGTGTCGGTCACCGCGAAGCCGGCCTCGCCCAGCAGCGTGGCCAGGCTGGCCGGGCTGAGCATGTTCAGCTGTAGGCGGCCGTCGCGTTCCGGCGCGCCGTAGAGCGTGTCGCGCAGCGCCTCGTAGCCAAGCTCGCCGGCCGCATAGACGGCAAGCGCGGCGCCGGCGTCGAGCGCCAGCACCTGCAGCCGTCCGCCGGGCGCCAGGCCGGCATACAGTTGGGGCAGCAGGTGCTGGCGCAGCTCGGCTTGCGTGAAGGTCTCGCACAGCCAGGCCAGCCGGATCTCGCCGGCCGCGCCCGGCGTCAGCGGCAGTGCGCCGCCCGTGTCGTCGGTGCTGGCCAGGACGTAGCCCGCCGGCGCCGGCTCGCCGCTGCCCAGGTAGAGCCTGGGGCGCGCGCCTGCCGCCGCGGCCGCCTGTTCCGGGAAAACGAAGAGTCCGGGCATGCGCTCGCCGGCCGCGGGCGGTTCGGTTTGGATGCCGGCCACGCTTTCGGCAACCTCCAGCCGCTGGCGCAGCGCGTGCACTTCGCGGGTGAGCCGGCGCAGGGCCACCGGCACCGAGCGTGCCAGGTTGGCGTCGCCTGAAGTGTTTTCGCGCAGTTCGTCGAGCGCGCGCCAGAGCGCCGGCTGGGTCCTTGGATCGTGTTCATAGCTGCCGGCGCGCAGCGCGATAATGTCGGCGCGCAGCTCCGGCAGCCGCGCCACGGCGGCGGCGATGCGGACCAGGCGGCCGAGGCCGGGCACGGTCCTGGCGCGCCGGGCGATTTTCCTGACGAGCTTGTTCATGGGCGGGACGCCTGTGTTGCGGGAGCCGGCTGACCGGCGGCAAGCGCTGCCAGCACCTGCGCCACGCCCTGGCCGCTGCCGTCGTCGGCCAGGCCGGCGTCGAGCCGGACGCCGGCCACGCCGCGCGCACGCCACTTCGCCGGAACGGCGGGGTCCTCGTCCAGCCCTGCCAGCAGGTCGCCGGCGCCGGCTTCGACGACGGCGTCCTCGAGCAGCAGGTCGCCGCGCCCGATCAGGTCGAGCGTGAAGCGGCGCGCGTAGCGGTAGTGCGTGCCGTCGCGGCGCACCGGTTCCACGCGCCAGCCCGCAGGCGCGGGCGCCGTCGCCAGGGCCCTGGCCAGGGCCGCCTGGCGCTGGGCGCCGGGTTCGATGGTGCCAGGCGTGGCGGCGAGGGCGCTGACGTCGACCAGCAACTGGCGCGCGCCGCGCGCGGGACGGTTGGCGGCGATCGCTGCGGCCGACTGCAGCAGGTCGGGCAAGGGCGCTTCGCCGCCGGTTCCGCCTATTTTGGCCAGCGAGTCGAGCAGGCGGGTGTCGGCACTGCCCGCGCTGTCGCGCGAGAATGCCTCGATCGCCTCGTGGTACAGCGCGCCGACGCGGGCCGGCGCATGCGCCGCCGCCATGTAGGCGCAGGCCGCCGTGCCCAGGCTGCGGCGCAGATCAGGCTCGCCGCGCAGCCGTTCCAGCGCCTGGCGCAGGTCGTCGTCGCTGAAGGCATCGTCCAGGCGCAGGCACACCTCGCCGGGCAGCTCGGCGGCCGAGCCGTGGGCATTCACCACCGTCGGCAGGCCCCAGGACAGGCAATCGAGCACGCCGGCCGAGGTCTCGCCGCGTGAACCGGCGCGCAGCTGCACCGCCGCGTCGGCCGCGGCCAGGTAGCGCCGGTAGTCGTCGTCGCCGGCATAGCCGGTGATGCGGATGCGGGGGTGCGCGGCGATGCGCTCGCGCAGCGCGACCCGGAAGCGTCCGGGGGCGATCTCGCCCACGAACACCAGGTGGCAGCGCGGATCCTGGGCCAGCGTGCCGGCGAGCCAGGCTTCGACGATCCTGTCATTGCACTTGGTCGCCGACAGCAGCCCGAACGAGCAGAGCACGAAGTCGTCGTCGCCGAAGCCGAGTTCTTGCCGCGCGCCCGCCCTGTCGGGCTGGCCAGGCACGGTGCGCAGCAGCGGCAGCACGCGCCAGTCCTCGGTCAGCGCCGGGCCGTACCATTCCTGCGCCAGGTCCAGCGCATGGGTGGAATGCACGATCACGCCAAGGGCGCGCTCCAGGACCGCCTGGCTGCAGGGGTAGGCATGGCAGGAAGCCGCCCGGTCCGCCGCCTTTTCCTCCACCAGCGCGCTGTAACCGTGGGCCAGGTACAGGGTGCGGCAATAATTGTTCGGCAGAGGGTGCGTGGCCTCGGCCTCGCTGACGGCGCCGCTCAGGAAGAAATCGTGCAGGACCACGGTGCCGGGATGGCGCTCGAGCAGCCCGAACATGTGGCTGTGGAAGTGCGAATTGCCGAACTGGTAGACGATGCGGTCGTAGGCATGGCCGTGCTCCTCGAACCAGGCCGGCGAGCGGCGCACGAAGCCGTCCGCGCCGCGCGGCAGATCGAGCGCCTCCTGCGCCAGCACCAGCTCGATGTCGTAGTACTGCGCCAGCTCCGGCAGCAAGTCGGCGCTGTAGTTGGCAATGCCGGAACGCTCGGGCGGCAGCGGCGAGACAAAGGCCAGGCGCGGCCTGGCGGCGGTTGCAGGAGCGGCAGGGACGGCAGGGACGGCGGTGCGGCCGGCGGCGCGGCGCGCGTGCAGTTCCTCGAAGGCGGCCAGGGCGCGCTGCGCGCTGGCGTCCCACGAAAAGCGTTTGGCCTGGGCCAGGCCGTGCGCGCGCAGGTCGGCCTGGCGTGCCGGGTCGCCGAGGACGGCGGCCATGCTGGCGCAGATGGCGGCGCTGCTGGCCGGGTCGAACATGGCGTCGGCGCGGCCGATCACTTCCGGGATGCTGCTGGCGTTCGAGCCGATCACCGGCGCGCCGCAGGCCATGGCTTCGAGCGCCGGCAAGCCGAAGCCTTCGTGCAGGGAAGGGAAGACGAACAGCGCGGTGCAATTGTAGAGCGCCACCAGGTCCTCGTCGGAGACGAAGCCGGTCAGGACCAGGTCGTCGCCGGCCAGGCCCAGCTTGGCCGCCAGGCGTTCGAGGCGGAAGCGGTCCGGGTTCTGGATGCTGCACACGACCGCCAGCTGGTACTGCCGCCGCAGCGCCGCCGGCAGCTGGGCATAGGCCTCGATCAGGCCCTCGATGTTCTTTCGGTAGTCGATGCCGCCGGTATACATGATGAAGGGACGGGTCAGGCCGTGCTGGCGCAGCAGCGCGGTGCGCCGCTCCGGCGCCAGGTCGAGCGGGCGGAAGCTGTCGTCCACCGCCGACGAGATGTTCACCACCCGTTCCGGCGCCAGGTCGAGCAGCGCGATCCCTTCGCCGCGCGCCGATTCCGAGATCGCCAGCAGCAGTTCGGCCTTCTTCATGCTGTCGAGCTTGCGGTAATACCAGGCCGCGACGTTCGGGTCGCCCAGGTAGCGTTCCTTGCGCATCAGCGGGATCAGGTCGTACAGCGTGATGGCGGTGTCGAAGCGTCCTTCGCCGTGCAGCAGCGAGGCGACGGCGTTGTCGCCCAGGCCCTCGAACAGGCTGGCAACGTGCACGACGTCGGGCCGCAGGCTGGCCAGGTAGCGTTCGCGGATGCGTTCCGCGGCCTGCACGCGCCAGGCATTGCGCGGATCGACTTCGCCGGCCGGCACCGGCACCGCGAAGGTCGTGATGTGCGACTGCGGGACCAGCCCGTCGAAGGACTTCCTGAGCGCCAGGACGCTGTCGGGGTAGTCCTGGTTCAGGACGATACGCAGGTCGTGGCCGGCGCTGTTGCGCGCCATGGCCAGCGCCAGCGCCATCGAGTAGCGGCCGATGCCGCGGTGCGTGCTGGAGGCCTGGCAGGCCTGGAGATCGAGGAGGATGCGCATCGGTGAACGCTTATGGTGTGCGGGTACGGCCGATGGCGCGCTGCAGGTCGTGCAGGACCTGGCGCGCGCCGTCGGTCAGCTCGGCCTCGTCGGCCAGCGGCACGGGCAGGCTTTGCCAGTCGCTGCGGC
>Ga0308160_10005788_pt1 | contig 12788 bp, 13 predicted proteins | sample PhyFR1_FD_201036 | JGI IMG/M metagenome (GOLD analysis project Ga0308160, IMG submission 201036) | Phyllosphere microbial communities from UC Gill Tract Community Farm, Albany, California, United States - DLSLF.R1 | ecosystem: Host-associated > Plants > Phyllosphere > Unclassified | place: USA... | reverse complement strand
GCCCGTCAGCGCATGCCGGCGGCATGCATGATGGCCCGGATCAGCGACGCCACCAGGAACAGGGCCGCCACCCCGCCGGCCCACAGCGCCAGCATCCAGCCCAGGCGGCGCAGCCAGAGCGGCGCCGCGCGACCATGCAGGAAGCGCAGGAAAGGCGGGCCGCGCATCAGTGGTAGCCCGCGTCGGCCTTCACCTTGCCGCGAAACACCCAGTACGACCAGACCGTATACGTCAGGATGACGGGCAGGATCAGCAGCGTGCCGACCAGCGCAAAGCCCTGGCTGGACGGCGGCGAGGCGGCTTCCCAGATCGTGATGGTGGGCGGCACGATGTGCGGCCAGATGCTGATCGCCATGCCGGTGTAGCCGAGGAAGACCAGCGCCAGCGCCGCCACGAAGGGCCAGCGGTGCGGCGTCCCCTTGAGCGAGCCGAGCAGCAGCGCGATCGACAGCAGCACCAGGATCGGCACCGGTGCCAGGAACAGGATGTTCGGGAAGGTGAACCAGCGCTCCGCCACCGCCGGGTCGCGCAGCGGGGTCCAGATGCTGACCACCACGATCGCCGCGAGCAGCATCAGGGCGAAGGGTTTGGCGACTTGGACCATGCGCGCATGCAGCTCGCCCTCGGTCTTCATGACCAGCCAGGTGCTGCCAAGCAGGGTGTAGGCGATGATGACGCCGAAACCGGCCAGGATCGGGAAAGGCGCGATCCAGTCGAGCACGCCGCCGGCATAGCTGCGGCCCGACACGGCAATCCCGTCGAGGAAGGCGCCCAGCGAGACGCCCTGGAAAAAGGCGGCCGTGAACGAGCCGCCGATGAAGGCCTTGTCCCACCAGTGGCGCCCGCCCTCCCTGGCCTTGAAGCGGAATTCGAACGCCACGCCGCGGAACACCAGCCCGACCAGCATGAAGATCAGCGGCAGGTAGAGGCCCGAGAGAATGATCGAGTAAGCCACCGGAAAGGCCGCCAGCAAGCCCTCGCCACCCAGCACCAGCCAGGTCTCGTTGCCGTCCCAGACCGGGGCCACGGTGTTCATCATGGTGTCGCGGTCGCGCTTTTCCTTCACGAAGGGGAACAGGATGCCGATGCCGAGGTCGAAGCCGTCGAGCAGCACGTACATGAAGACGGCGAAGTAAATGATGACGGCCCAGACGACCGACGTGTCGATGGTCATGCTTCAGCTCCTTTTACCGATGCTGCCGTCGCCGTCGCCCGCGCCGTTGTCAACCCCGTCGTCATCGTTGCCGACGTCCGCCGCCGACAGCGGCCGCGCCGGCGTGCGGCCCTCGCCCGGCCCGCCCTCGGGCGAGCGGTTCAGTTCGAAGTGCTGCGGCCCCTTGCGCATCATGCGCAGCACGTAGGCGGTGCCGGCGCCGAAGACAAAAAAGTAGGCCACCACGAAGATCCCCAGCGTCAGCGCCAGCGCCGGCGCGCCATGCGGCGATACCGCGTCCGCCGTGCGCAGCACGCCGTAGACCACCCAGGGCTGGCGCCCGACTTCGGTGGTGACCCAGCCGGCCAGGATGGCGACCAGGCCCGCCGGCCCCATGCACAGGGCGGCGCGCAGGAACAGCCGCTTCGTGAAAATCTGCCCTTCCCGCCGCAGCCACAGGCTCCAGGCGCCCAGCAGAATCATCAGCAGGCCCAGGCCCACCATCACGCGAAAACTCCAGAACACGATCAGGGAATTCGGCCGGTCTTCCCTGGCGAATTCCTTCAGGCCGGGGAACCGGCCTTCCCAGCTGTGGGTGAGGATCAGGCTGCCCAGGTGCGGCACCTCGACCGCGTAACGGGTGGTCTCGGCTTCCATGTCGGGAATGCCGAACAGCTTCAGGCCCACCGCTTCGCCCGGCGTGTTTTCCCAGTGGCCTTCCATCGCCGCCAGCTTGGCCGGCTGGTGCTCAAGCGTGTTCAGGCCATGGAAGTCGCCGATCACGGCCTGGATCGGGGCCACGATCAAGAGCATCCACATCGCCATCGACAGCATCTTGCGCACGGCCGGATTGTCGCGCCGCCGCAGCAGCTGCCAGGCCCCGACCGCGCCGACGATCAGCGCCGTGGTGAGGTAGGCGGCGACCACCATGTGCATCAGGCGGAACGGGAACGAGGGGTTGAAGATGATGTCCAGCCAGTCGGCGGGGACCATGCGGCCGCCCTCGATGGCGTAACCCTGCGGCGTCTGCATCCAGCTGTTGGCGGCCAGGATCCAGGTGGCCGAGATCAGCGTGCCGACCGCCACCATGGAGGTGGCCATGAAGTGCAGCTGCGGGCCGACGCGGTTCCAGCCGAACAGCATCACGCCGAGGAAACCGGCTTCGAGGAAGAAGGCGGTCAGCACCTCGTAGGCCAGCACCGGCCCCATGATGCTGCCCGCGAATTCGGACATATAGCTCCAGTTGGTGCCGATCTGGTAGGCCATGACGATGCCCGAGACCACACCCATGCCGAACATGACGGCGAAGATCTTCAGCCAGAAGTGGTACAGGTCGACGTAGACCTGGCGCTTGGTGCGCAGCCACGACAGTTCGAGCACGGCCAGGTAGCTGGCCAGGCCGATGGTCACCGCCGGGAACAGGATGTGGAAGGACATCGTGAAAGCAAACTGGATGCGTGCCAGATCCAGGGCCGAAAAACCGAACATGCATGCTCCTGTGGGCGATGGTGTTCCGAATCTAGCATGACGGCGGGCGCGCACAATTGCTATTTTTGCCATACCGCACAAAGCATCAAGCCCCGTGTCGGCAAGCTTTTGCAGCGGTTCACCGCCCCTTTCCGCGAGACAGTGCGAACCGAAAGGCTGGGTTGCAAAAGCGACCGGGACTATAATCGCGGTATTGACTGCCATTCCATTTTTCCAGCCGATGATCCAGGAAACCTCCGCCACCGTCACCGTCCCTGCCCCGATCAGCATCGGTGCGCTGAAGGCCAGCTGCAGCGCCTGCAGCATGCACCAGCTATGCCTGCCGATGGGCCTGGAAAACGCGGACATCGACCGCCTCGACAAGATCATCGGGCGCCGCCGCCGGCTTGAAAAAGACGAGCGCCTGTATGCGATGGGCGAGTCCTTCCGCAGCCTGTATGCGGTACGCTTCGGCCACTTCAAGACCTACCAGATCAACGCGGCCGGCGAGCAGCAGATCACCGGCTTCCAGATGGCCGGCGAGCTGCTGGGCATGGACGCGATCAGCGGCGACCGCCACCACTGCGACGCGGTGGCGCTGGAAGACAGCGAGGTCTGCGAGATTCCGTTCTCGCGGCTGGAAGAACTGTTCGGCGAGGTGCCGGCCCTGCTGCGCCACTTCCACCGCATCATGAGCCAGGAAATCACGCGCGAGCAGAACGTCATGCTGCTGCTCGGGAATATGCGCGCCGAGCAGCGCTTCGCCGTGTTCCTGGTGAATTTGTCGGCGCGCTATGCGGCGCGCGGCTATTCATCGACCAGCTTCGCGCTGCGCATGTCGCGCGAGGACATCGGGAATTACCTCGGGCTGACCATCGAGAGCGTCAGCCGGCTGCTGTCGCGCTTCAAGAAACAAGGATGGATTGCGGTCGACAAGCGCGAAGTGAGCTTGCTGGAACCGGCGCGCCTGCGGGCGATTGCGGCCGGTACCGAGCAGTGCACGCCGATGGCGTGAACGTGGTCAGAACGTGACCTTGACCGAGGGCGCGCTGCGTTTCGCTGCGCCGTGGAAGACGGCCTCGATGTTGTTGCCGTCGGGGTCGAGCACGAAGGCGCCGTAGTAGCCGGGGTGGTAGACGGCGCGCTCGCCGGGGGCGCCATTGTCCTTGCCGCCGGCCGTCAAGGCTGCTGCGTAGAACGCGTCGACCATCGCGCGGTCGGCGGCCTGGAAGGCCAGGTGATGGCGGCCGGTGAGTTCGCCCTGCGCGGCGTCGCTGGTTTTGGTGGAGATGAAGAGCTCGTCGGCCCAGAAGTAATCGTCGCCCTCGCCGCCCAGCGGGACCTTGAGCACATCGAAGATGGCGGTGTAGAAGGTTTTCGAAGCCGCCAAGTCACGCACCACCAGTTGCAGGTGGTCGATCAGGCGTCCGCGGTGCAATTCCTGGGTTTCCATGTGCGTTTCCTCCGAAATGGTAACGATCGCAGAGCCGATTATGCCGCAGTTTCGTAGGGTGGGCACTTGTGCCCACGCGGTACAGCGGTTGATCATCCGCGTCGTTACCACCATGGCGCATGGTTTCAAACGATAACACCGCGTGGGCACAAGTGCCCACCCTACAACTGCTCGAACCCAACCTACCGGCTGATTATGCCTTGGCTTTCTCTTTCGCGATCCACCCGTCCACCAGCTGCCCCAGCACGTCCAGCGGTACCGACCCGGCGCTCAGCACCATGTCGTGGAACGCCGGCAGCGAGAACTTCGCGCCCAGCGCCGACTTCGCCTTCTCGCGCAGTTCGACGATGCGCAGCATGCCGATCATGTAAGCCGTGGCCTGCCCTGGCCACGCCACGTAGCGGTCGACCTCTTCGACATTGATGCCGTAATCGACCGCCTGCTGGCGCGTCCAGCCCTTCGTGTGCAGGCCGGTGTCCACCACCAAACGCCGCGCACGGAACAGTTCCGAACCCAGTGCGCCGAGCAGGCCGGGCACATCACCCTCGTACCACCCCTGCTCCACCGCCAGGCGCTCGGTGTACAGCGCCCAGCCTTCGCTGTGCGCGCTGCCGCCGCTGAAGATGCGCTGGCTGCGGAATTTCGGGATACCTTCCAGCTCCTGCTGGATCGCCAGCTGGAAGTGGTGGCCCGGCACCGCCTCGTGGTAGGACAGGCTGCGCATGCGGATCATGTTGAAGCTCGGGCCGCGCAGCGGCACCCAGAACACGCCGGGACGGCTGCCGTCCGGCGCCGGCAGGCTGTAGTGGGCGGCGGCCGAGGCTTCGGTCAGCGGCGGCTCGCGGCGCACTTCGACCGGCGCGCGCGGCTTCAGGTTGAACAGGGACGCGCTGCGGCGCTCGGCATCCTTCACCATCTCGGCGTAGCTGGCCAGGATGGCCGGGCGCGGGTCTTCTTCACCCTTCGGCTGGAAGGTGGCGTCGAGCGCCTTCATGCGCGCCTCGATGCCGCCCTCGTTGAAGCCGAGCGCGCGCAGGTGCTTGTCCATCTCGGCTTCGATGCGCGCCACTTCGCGCAGGCCGATGGCGTGGATCTGCTCGGCCGTCAGCTTGGTGCTGGTGTAGTTCTCGATCGCGCGGTTGTAGGCGGCCATGCCGTTCGGCAGGCGCGCGATGCCGGCCGTGTCGTTCGTCTTCGGATGCAGTTCCGCCATGAAGGCCTGCACGCGGGCGTAGGCCGGGCGGACCTTGTCTTCGACAATCTTTGTCGCACGCGCGATTGCCACCGTGCGTGCTTCCGGACTCAGGTCCTTCAACGCTGCGGTGCGCCCTTCCAGCGAGGTGACCAGCACGTTCTGGGCGGCGGCGGGCTTCAGGAAGGTGTCGACCTGGAACTGGGCGCGCTCGAGGATGAAACGCGGCGGGATCATCTTCTTCGCCGTGGCGCTTTTGGCGCGGGCCAGGGCTTCGTCCATCCGCGTGCCGACCTGCTCCAGGCGCGCCAGGTAGCTGTCGACATCCGAGGCGCGGCGCATCGGGTGGGTTTGCGTCATGAAGTTGACCAGGCTGACCTGGGCGCCGCTGAACTGCTGGAACACGAAGCCGTGGTCCTCGAAAGGCTCATTGGCGACCGTGTTCGACAGCGACCAGCGCATCACCGCCGCCGAAATGCGCTGGGTCTCGTCCAGCGGACCGGCCATCCATTTATCCAGGCGCGCGATGCCCTGCCTGGCGAGGGCGATCATCTTCTGGCGCTGGGCTGGAGTTTGCGGGGTCAATTGGCGGTCCAGCGCGTCCTGCTCGGCGCCGCTGAAGTACTGGGTCGATGTGGCGAACTGCGGGTTCTGGCGCACCCAGTCCTGGGCGAAGCTGTCGGCCCATTTGTCGAAGGCGGCGTTCGGTTTCACGGCGGCCGTGGCGGTGGCCGGGGCGGCCAGGGCTTGCTGCGGCAGGACGGCGGCGGCGATGGCGAGCGGGACGAACAGGGAGGCGATGGCAGTGCGGATCGGGCGCTGGGAGCGTGCGGGCATGGATGTCTCTTCTGATTGGTCGTGCGGCGGGTTGCCGTGGCGAAAATCTAACATGGAAGAGAGGGTAGGGACAGTCTTTACAGCTGTGGTGCGGGGTGCGGGGTGCGGGGTGCGGGGTGCGGGGTGCGGGGTGCGGGGTGCGGGGTGCGGGGTGCGGGGTGCGGGGTGCGGGGTGCGTAGGGTGGGCACTTGTGCCCACGCGGTCTCACCGGTGATGTAACGGCGGCGGATTTCCGCTGGCGCCGCCCTCTGTGAACCGTGGAGGTACACGACGGCACCATACCGCGTGGGCACAAGTGCCTTGCGCGGCCCGGCCCACCCTACGGGGCGTCGGCGACGATGTTGAGTGCGGGCTGCTTTGCGGGACTCCAGCTGCGCGCCAGGCGCCATTCCCTGCCCTCGCCTTCGACCACCACCTGCCAGTGGGTCGGCTCCAGCCCTTTCGCATTCACCATGAAATTGCCATAGTCGTCGGGCCTGACCTCCAGCGTCACGTCCTTCTGCGGCTGGGTCGGATGCGCGAGGTGGATGCGAAACGGCGCCAGCATCGGCCGCCCGAAACTCAGCAAACGGCCGGACAGCGCGCCAGCTTGCGCATCGAAGCGGGCATCCAGCGCCAGCTGCAGCGAGGTCGCCACGCGGTCGCGGCGCAGGTCCTGGTTGATGGCCTTGCCCTGCTTGTAGTAATCATCGACCACCATCGCATCCGGCTGCTGCACGGCCAGCCAGACGGTGACGGCCGTGGCGACCATCACCGCCACCGGCCCCAGCATGATGAACCAGGGCCAGCGGTGCTTGTACCAGGGTTTGAAGGCCGGGTTCTTGACCAAGCTTTGCATCGTCTTCTCCTTCAGCGCGGCACGATAAAGGCCGCTTCTTCGCGCACGGACACCGACGGGTCGTCCAGCGCGGTGACGGTGAACGCGATCCGGTGCGAACCGCCCTCGCCCGCCGCGGCGCGCACCCGCACCGGCAGCGCACGCGCACTGGCGCCATCGAGCGCCACCACATGGAGGTCGACGATGCGCGCACCCGGCATGCCTTCCACGGCCAGGCGATACCGGCGCGCGTCTTCGCTTGTATTCATCAGCTGCAGCCGGTACACGTTCTCGATCTGCCCATCCTCGACCTCGCGCCCCATCGAGCCACGGTCGCGGATCACGTCTACCTTCAGCGGCGTGCGTAGCGCCAGCGAAGTCGTCATCGCCAGGATCAGCAGCCCCAGCACCGCCGTATAGCCCAGCACCTTGGGACGCAGCAGGCGCCGCTTCACCTCGCGCGTGCCCCAGCCCTGGGCCAGCGCATTCTCGGTCGCATAGCGGATCAGGCCGCGCGGCTTGTTCACCTTGTCCATCACGCCGTTGCAGGCATCGACGCAGGCGGCGCAGCCTATGCATTCGTATTGCAGGCCGCGGCGGATGTCGATCCCGGTCGGGCAGACCTGGACGCACATGGTGCAGTCGATGCAGTCCCCCGCCTTGGCGACCGCCTTGGCGACCAGCTTGTCGCCAGCCGTGCGCGCGCCCGGCCGGCGCGGTTCGCCGCGCTTGCGGTCGTAGGTGACGACCAGGGTGTCGCGGTCGAACATCGCGCTCTGGAAGCGCGCATACGGGCACATGTACTTGCACACCTGCTCACGCATCCAGCCGGCGTTACCGTAGGTGGCGAAGCCGTAGAACAGTACCCAGAAACCTTCCCAGGCGCCGACGCTGAAGCTAGCGATCTCGCCGATCAATACATGCACCGGCGTGAAGTAGCCGACGAAGGTAAAGCCGGTCCACAGCGCCACCGCCAGCCAGGCCGCATGCTTGGCGCCTTTCTTCCAGATTTTTTCAAGTGTCCACGGCTGGCGGTCGAGGCGGATGCGGGCGCTGCGCGCGCCTTCGATCCGGCGTTCGATCCAGAGGAAGAGTTCCGTGTACACCGTCTGCGGGCAGGCAAAGCCGCACCATACCCGCCCCGCCACGGCGGTAACCAGGAACAGCCCATAGGCGCAGATGATCAGCAATCCCGCCAGGTAGATGAAGTCCTGCGGCCACAGCACCAGCCCGAACAGGTGGAACTTGCGCGCACCGAGGTCGAACAGCACCGCCTGGCGCCCGTTCCACTGCAGCCAGGGCAGCCCGTAGAACACGATCTGGGTCAGCCAGACGCCGGCCCAGCGCAGGCGCGCATAGCGGCCCTGGATTTCGCGCGGGTAGATTTCTTCGCGCGCGGCGTACATCTTGACCACCGCTTCCTTCGGCAGGTTCATTTTGCCGCTACCTTGTCGTCGATGGCTTTGGCCGGCGCCGGGTTCGACAGGCTCCACACATAGGCCGCCAGTACGTGCACCTTCGGTTCGCCCAGGAATTCGCCGAAGGCCGGCATGGTGTTGGTGCGGCCCTTGCGGATGGTTTCCATGATGGTGTCGGCGCTGCCGCCGTACAGCCAGACCTTGTCGGCCAGGTTCGGCGCGCCCAGCATGGGGTTGCCCTTGCCCTCGGCGCCGTGACAGGCGGCGCAGGCGCCGAACTTGGCCTTGCCGAAGGCGACCTTCACCGGGTCGGCAGTCAAGCCGGACAAGTTGCGCACGTAATGGGCCACGCCCTCGATGTCCTTGTCCGAGCCGAGCGCCGCGCCCATGGCCGGCATCTGGCCGATGCGGCCGACCATGATGGTCTGCTTGATGGTCTCGGGCTCGCCGCCATGCAGCCAGTCGCCATCCGTCAGGTTCGGATAACCCTTGTTGCCGCGCGCGTCCGACCCATGGCATTGGGCGCAGTAATTCAGGAACATGCGCTCGCCGATGGCATGGGCTTGCGGGTCCGCCGCCACCACCTTCAGGTCCTGGCTGGCGTAGCGTGCGAACAGCGGGCCGTACTCAAGATTCGACTGTTTCAGTTCGGCCTGGTAGGCGCCGGTCGAATTCCAGCCTAATTTGCCGGCATAGCTGCCCAGGCCTGGGAACAGCACCAGGTAGACGATGCCGAACACGATGGTCATGTAGAACAGGCCCATCCACCAGCGCGGCATCGGCGTATTCAGTTCGGTGAGGTCCTCGTCCCAGACGTGGCCGGTGGTCTTCGCGGGCTGGCCGTCGGCATCGAGCCCGACCTTGTAGCGCGACTGCGACCACAGCAGGATGGCGCAGCCGGCAATCGAGGCGATGGTGATCAGCGCGACGTACCAGTTCCAGAAGCCGCTGGTGAAGTCAGACATGGTCCTTCTCCTCGTCCATGAAGGGCAGCGCGGCCGCCGCGTCGAAGTCGCGGCTGCGGTGCAGCAGGAAGGTCCAGAGCAGGATGCCCATGAAGGTGGCGAACGAGACCACCGTCATCACGCTGCTTGCGCTGTCGAAGATGTGTGCGAGTTCCATGTCGGTTCCTCAGTTCCTTGTCTTGATTTGCGTGCCCAGGCCTTGCAGGTAGGCGATCAGGGCGTCCTGTTCGGTCTTGTTCGCCAGTTCGGCCGGCGCGTTCCTGATCTCGTCGTCGCCGTAGGGCACGGCGAGCAGCTGCATGGCGCGCATCTTCGGCACGATCTCGGCGGGCACCAGCTTCGTTTTAGCCAGCCACGGGTAGCCGGGCATGTTCGATTCCGGCACCACGTCGCGCGGGTTATCGAGGTGGGTGCGGTGCCATTCGTCGCTGTAGCGGCCGCCCACGCGCGCCAGGTCCGGGCCGGTGCGCTTGCTGCCCCACTGGAAGGGGTGGTCGTAGACGAATTCGCCGGCCACCGAATAGTGGCCATAGCGCTCGGTCTCGGCGCGGAAGGGGCGGATCATCTGCGAGTGGCAGTTGTAGCAGCCTTCGCGGATATAGATGTCGCGGCCGGCCAGGCGCAGCGGCGAATAGGGTTTCAAGCCAGCGACCGGCTCGGTGGTGGACTTCTGGAAGAACAGCGGCACGATCTCGACCAGGCCGCCAAAGGAGATCACCAGGATCACCAGGCCGATCAGCAGCCAGGGATTCTTTTCGATCCATTCATGGGTAAAGTTTTTCATGGTTGGCTCTCTGTTCAGGCGTGTGTCGGCACGTGGGATTCGACGGCGCAGGCTTCGTCATGCGACTTGTTCGGCCGCGGGATCGGGGCATCCACGTTCACCGTGCCGGCCAGCGTCTTCCAGGTATTGAAGGCCATCATCAACATGCCCGACAGGTAGAGGAAACCACCCAGGAAGCGCACCGCGTAGTAGGGATAGGTCGCCTTCACGCTTTCGGCAAAGGTATAGGTGAGCGTGCCGTCCGGGTTCACCGCGCGCCACATCAGGCCCTGCATCACGCCGGCGATCCACATCGCGGCGATGTACAGGACGATGCCGATGGTAGCGACCCAGAAATGGGCCTCGACCAACTGGACGCTGTACATCTCCTTCTTGCCGGCCAGGCGCGGGATCAGGTAGTAGATCGAGCCCATGGTGATGAAGCCGACCCAGCCCAGGGCGCCGGCATGCACGTGGGCGACGGTCCAGTCCGTGTAGTGCGACAGCGAGTTGATGGTTTTAATGGACATCATCGGCCCCTCGAAGGTGGCCATGCCGTAGAACGAGAGCGAGACGATCAGGAACTTCAGGATCGGATCCGAACGCAGCTTGTGCCAGGCGCCCGACAGGGTCATCACGCCGTTAATCATGCCGCCCCAGCTTGGCGCCAGCAGAATCAGGGAAAACACCATGCCCAATGACTGGGTCCAGTCGGGCAGCGCGGTGTAGTGCAGGTGGTGCGGACCGGCCCACATGTAGGTGAAGATCAGCGCCCAGAAGTGGACGATCGACAGGCGGTACGAATACACGGGACGCTCGGCCTGCTTCGGAATGAAGTAGTACACCATGCCGAGGTAGCCGGCGGTGAGGATGAAGCCGACCGCGTTATGGCCGTACCACCACTGGATCATGGCGTCCTGCACGCCGGCGTACACCGAGTAGGACTTGAAGGCGGACACCGGGACGACTGCCCCGTTCACGATGTGCAGCACGGCCACGGCGATGATGTAGGCGCCGAAGAACCAGTTGGCCACGTAGATGTGCTGGACCTTGCGCTTGACGATGGTGCCGAAGAAGACCACGGCGTAGGCGACCCAGACGATGGCGATCAGGATCGCGATCGGCCATTCGAGCTCGGCGTACTCCTTGCCGCGCGTAAGCCCCATCGGCAGCGTGACCGCGGCCGATACCAGCACGGCTTGCCAGCCCCAGAAGGTAAAAGTGGCCAGCTTGTCGGAAAACAGCCGGACCTGGCAGGTGCGCTGGACAACGTAGTACGAGGTGGCGAACAGGCCGCAGATGCCGAAGGCGAAGATCACCGCATTCGTGTGCAGCGGACGCAGGCGGCCGTAGGACAGCCAGGCGATGTCGAAGTTGAGCGCGGGCCAGGCCAGCTGCGCCGCGATGAAAACGCCAGCGGCCATGCCGATGACGCCCCACACGACCGTGGCGATGGCAAACTGGCGCACGATCTTGTAGTTATAGTGTTGACTGCTTTCCAAGGTACTCTCCCGAGTGGGTTGACTGCGATCACAGCAGGGAGAGTAATTTTCTGGACTTTAAAAATCCTTGATGTGAATCAAAATTTTAAATTTCGCCTGGGATACGAAAGTATTGTTAACCTCGCCCACGTAGGGTGGGCACTCCGTGCCCACGCGGAAGCCTGATCGGTGTTGGCTGCTTTCCGTTGCCAAACGCGGCAACGTAGGGCGCGCCCCAAAGTGCCGTGCTGGCGTAACCTTATGTGGAAACGCTGCGGAGCGAATCGTCACGGTCGCCGGCCCCCCGGATGCGCACGTACCGCGTGGGCACGGAGTGCCCACCCTACGATATCCACCTGCGGCGATGTTTTTGACGCTATCACGACATCGATAAGGAAAAACCTATGCCCATCTCGCAATCCCTCCACGACGAAGTCTCGAAACGCCTGCAGCAGGCCCGCGAGGAAGCCCTCGCCACGGTCCGCGCCCGCACCGATGCCGACCCCGAAGGCAATGAACCGCCAGTGATTTCGCCGCGCGCGCACCTGGTGCAGAACGACGACGCGCCGACCGCCGAAATGATCGCCCACGACGAAGAACACTTCGCCGAGCACGAGACCAACCTCCTGCACGAGATCGACGCCGCCATCGGCCGCCTGGAAAACGGCGGCTACGGCATCTGCGTGTCCTGCGGCTGCGACATCCCGGAAGAGCGCCTGCTGGCCACGCCCACGGTGCAGACCTGCATCCAGTGCCAGGAACGCATCGAGCAGGAGGAAGGCACGGGCCGCGGCCCGACCATGTAAGTCAGTGCTGCATCCGCACCTTCACCGTCCGGCACGGCGGTGGCAGCGGGCGCTTGTCGACGAACGCGTCGATGCCCTTCTCGACACAGACGCTCGAGGTCCATAGCGCGAAGTGGGCGCCGTCCGCGATCGTGAACACTTCGACCGGGCCGCGTTCGCGCAGCGCGGCCACGTGCCGCAGCGCGGCGTCGTAGGGCGTCTTCGCATCGCGCTCGCCCTGGATCACCAGGGTGCGCGGCAGGCGCGACGGCAGTTTCGCGAAGAATGCGTCGCGCGGATACAGCGGCAGGCCGGGTTCGATCAGCAACCCCGGCAACGCACTCGAAAACAGCAGCCCCTGCTCTTCCTGGCGTACCGCGTCGCGCTGGCGGCCCGGCTGCAAGTTGTTTTCCGAGCCACTGATGATGGACACGAGTGGAATCGAGGGCGGCGACT
>Ga0308160_10005786_pt1 | contig 12791 bp, 10 predicted proteins | sample PhyFR1_FD_201036 | JGI IMG/M metagenome (GOLD analysis project Ga0308160, IMG submission 201036) | Phyllosphere microbial communities from UC Gill Tract Community Farm, Albany, California, United States - DLSLF.R1 | ecosystem: Host-associated > Plants > Phyllosphere > Unclassified | place: USA... | reverse complement strand
GGTGTGCGCGGCGGGCGCCGGTTGCGCCGGTTCCGAAGCCGTGGCAGCGGCCAGGCTGTTCAGGTCGGCCAGGTGCTGGTCCGGCGCCACGGCGACCGGCACCGCCGGGCTGGCATCACCCACGCGGTCGGCGGGCGCCGCAATGGGCAGATGCGCATTGTGGTCGGCGCCATCGGCAAAGTGCGCCAGCAGATCGGGCGCGAGCAGCGCCGCCTGGCCAAGAATGGGGTCGGCGGACAGCAGGACACGGGATTCGAGGGCTTCGACACGGAATGCGTCACGAAGTTTGCTAACGGCCTGCTTTTTAAAAACCTGTTTCATGTCGGTGTTTGTCTGCTGTCATCGTCTGTCGCCCCTCGCAGCCGGCGGTTGCGAGGACTGGCTCGGCACTGCGTGCGCATCGTGGGCGCACTCTGGGAGCGTAAGCACAGGGGCGCTATCGTAGCCCAAATCTGCACTATAAATTTCCGCCCTTCAATTATTATTAGACAGACACACTAGATCTACGGAAAGTGATGAAAGAAAACAACATCGACGGGTGTCTTGTGGCTTTATGTTCAAGAAATATTGCAACGCCGAACAAATCATGGGAACGTTCAGATGTGCAAATGAACACACTATCCGTGCAGTTCCGCACAGCAGAACGACATGCATCGCTGCTGCCCATCCTATGAGCGCTGCATTCTGCAAATGTGTTTGTCACGAGACAAAACTGTCCACATGACTACCCCTTTACCGCCGGGCTACTAATAGTTGTTGACAGTGTTGTCACATGAAAATAGAGTTTCACTATAGACGGCTGAGTTCCACCAAGAGAAACCGTGCCGCTATGCATTTCCGTGCGTTCGGCCTCGCCGGGGTCGAGCATGAATAATAAGGAGACAGCTTCAGTGAAAAAGCACATCATCGCGTTGGCCGCCCTCTGCGCCTGCATGTCCGCCGCATCCGCGCAAACCAGCGTGACGATCTACGGTATCGTCGACGCAGGCATCACCCATGTGAACAATGATGGCCCGAACGGCGGCCGCACTACCGTCGAAGCCGGCCAGATGGCCGTGTCGCGCTGGGGCTTCAAGGGTGTGGAAGACCTGGGCGGTGGCCTGAAGGCCCGCTTCGGCCTGGAAGGCACGCTGCTGAACGACACCGGCGCCGCCGGCGTTGCCACCGGCAACCCAACCGCCACCAGCCTGTTCGACCGCGAAGCAACCGTCGGTCTGACCGGCAACTTCGGCTCGATCGACTTCGGCCGCCAGAACATCCTGGGCGTGCTGTCGGTCGGCATGGCCGATCCGATGGGCCTGGCCTTCGCCGCCACCAGCCCGAACGTGCTGTTCTCCGCAATGAACCACGCCGGCGTGTACGGCGCCTACGGCGCCAACGGCGGCGGCACCGCGCTGCGTCAGAACAACTCGGTGCGCTACGTGTCGCCATCGTGGGGCGGCTTCGGCTTCGGCCTGATGCGCGCTTTCGGCGAGCAGGCGGGCGATTCGCAGCGCAGCTCCTACCAGGGCGTGTCGGCCTTCTACAACGCAGGCCCGCTGAACGTCGCCGGCGCCTATGCGCGCATGAAGAACAACACCAATACCGACCTGCTGACCTCGCACGCCATCGGCGTCAAGTACACGATGCCACGCGCGGTGCTGAAGGCCACCTATGCGGAAAACGAACTCGATAGCACCAACCGCAAGATCGCCGTCTTCGGCGCGGGCGTCGACGTGCCGGTCGCACCGAACATCACCCTGACCGGCGCCTTCTATAACACCAAGCGTTCGGGCGATTTGAGCGACGATTCGCAGCAGTACATCTTCATCACCCGCTACGCGCTGAGCAAGCGCAGCACCGCCTACTTCTCGTATGGCCACGCTGCGACCGACACCGTGGTCACCGCGACCCAGATCAACCTGGCGCAAGGCGTGGTCTCGGTGGGCAGCGATTCGGCGAACCGCCTGACCGTGGGTATCATGCACGCGTTCTGATGCACGCGTTCTAAGCTTCGGCCAGGAACAAGGAAGCCGGCAGGGTTTGCGCCCTGCCGGCTTTTTTTATGGCATCGTGTGATGGTGCGCGGTGCGGGCCTGGGTTGAACGCGTGGGCGGCGCGGACGCTGCGTATGCTCAACCCGACAGGTGGAGCCGACCACCCTACGGCGCGGACGAATCGCGGCAATGCGTAGGGTGGTCGGCTCCACCCGGCAATGTGCATCAAGCCGCCGTGTGCGCCGCCCACGCGTTCAACTGCAGCCCGCCCAACCGAACGCCTGCCAAACGCCGCCCAATCCTACAACCCGCGCCACTGCACCTTGCCGGTCGCCGACTTCGGCAAATGATCGCGGAACTCGACGATACGCGGGCTTTTGTAGGCGGCCATGTTCGCATGCGACCAGTCGATGATGTCCTGCTCGCTCACCGTGCCCGCATAGCCATCCTTCAGCGCCACCACCGCCTTCACCGTCTCGCCGCGGCGTGCATCGTTGGCCGCCACCACGCACACTTCGCGGATCGCCGGATGCCGGTACATCAGCGTTTCGACCTCGGCCGGCCAGACCTTGTAGCCCGAGGCGTTGATCATGCGCTTCAGGCGATCGACCATGAAGAAATAGCCGTCCTCGTCGACCCGCCCCAGGTCGCCGGTGCGCAAGAAACGCTTGCCGTCGATCTGGACAAAGGTGTCCGCGTTCGTCTCGGGCCGGTTCCAGTAGCCCTGCATGACCTGCGGCCCGTGCACGACGATCTCGCCGACTTCGCCCACATCCAGCTCGCGCATCGTGTCGGGGTCGACCACGCGCGCGTCAACGTCGCAGATGGGAATCCCGAGGCACTGCTTCTTCGGGCGGTCGTTCGGGTTGATGTGGGTCGGCGCGATGGTTTCCGACATGCCGTAGCCCTCGATGTAGCGGATGCCCATCAGGTCCTGCATGCGCTGGGCGATCACGTCCGGCATCGCGGCGCCGCCGCCACTCAGGCGCCGGATGCTCGACAAATCGTATTCCATCACGCGCGGGCTGGACAGCAGATCGACCACCATGGTCGAGATCAGCTGGGTGGCGTTCACGCGGTAGCGGCGGATGCATTCGGCCGCCGTGTCGCGGTCCCAGCGCGCCAGCACGACCACGCTGCCGCCGCAGAAGATCGAGCCGTTCATCCCGCCCTGCATGCCGGTCACGTGGAAGAACGGCAGCACGCACAGGCCGATCGAATCCTGCTGGGTGCCGAACCACTGCACGCCGGCCACCGCGTTGTACATCACGCTGGCATGGGTGTGCATGCAGCCTTTCGGGTGGCCGGTCGTGCCCGAGGTATAGGGCATGCAGGCCAGGTCGCCTGGGCCGGCCGTGACGGGGCCAGGCACGCAGGCGCGCGCCAGCACGTCGCTCCACAGGGTCACGCCGGGGCCGGCGATGGCGCGCCGCGGCGCCGCCACGAAATCCGGCACCTTCAGGTCGGTCTCGTGTTCGATGTAGTCGGAATAGGCCGCCACCACCACATGCTCCAGCCCCTGCCCCACCAGCGGCGCCACGTGCTCGTACAAATCCTGGGGCGCGAAGATGGTGGTCGCGCCGGTGTCGCTGACGTAATGGCGCAGCTCCTCGGTCAGGTTCATCGGATTGACCGGCACCACCACCGCGTTGGCGCGCAGGATGGCGTAATAGGCCAGCATGAACTGCGGGCTGTTCTGCATGTACAGCAGCACACGGTCGCCGTGCTTCACGCCGCACTCCTGCTCCAGGAAGCCGGCGATCTCCTCGACTTCCCCCTTGAACTCGCGGTAGCTGAGCGCGGTGTCGTAGAAGATCGAGAAGGTCTTCTCCGGGTAGCGCGCGGCCGACACTTCCAGGTTGTAGAACAGATTCGTCTGTGGCAACGTCAGGTGCCGCGGCAGGCCCGCGGGCCAGAAATCGAGATGGCGCTGCGACATGGGGTGTCTCCCTCGTTTTTAATGGTACTTAACGATACCTGGCCAGTTCCAGCTTGGCGATGGCGTTGCGGTGCACTTCGTCCGGGCCGTCGGCCAGGCGCAGCGAGCGCGCATTGGCATAGGCCTGGGCCAGCCCGAAATCCTGGCTGACGCCGGCGCCGCCGTGGGCCTGGATCGCCCAGTCGATGACGGTGCAGGCCATGTTCGGCGCGATCACCTTGATCATCGCAATCTCGCGCGCCGCCGCCTTGTTGCCGACCTTGTCCATCATCTCGGCCGCGTTCAGCACCATCAGACGCGCGCTGTCGATCAGGATGCGCGACTCGGCGATGCGCTCGCGCCAGACGCCCTGGTCGGCGATCTTGCGGCCGAACGCCGTGCGCTCCAAGGTGCGCCGGCACAGCGCTTCCAGCGCCATCTCGGCGCGCCCGATCAGGCGCATGCAGTGGTGGATGCGGCCCGGCCCCAGGCGACCCTGGGCGATTTCGAAGCCGCGCCCTTCGCCGAGCAGGATGTGATCGAGCGGCACGCGCACGTTCTCGAACAGGACTTCGGCGTGGCCATGCGGCGCGTCGTCGTAGCCAAACACGTGCATGTCGCGCACGATGGTGACGCCGGGCGTGTCCATCGGCACCACGATCATCGACTGCTGGCGGTGGCGCTCGGCGTTGTCCGGGTCGGTCTTGCCCATGAAGATCATCACCTTGCAGCGCGGGTCGGCCGCGCCCGAGGTGAACCACTTGCGGCCGTCGATCACGTAGCTGTCGCCGTCGCGCACGATGCTGGCGGTGATGTTGGTGGCGTCGGACGATGCCACTTCCGGCTCGGTCATGGCAAAGGCCGAGCGGATCTCGCCGTCCAGCAGCGGCGCCAGCCAGCGCTCCTGAATGGCGGGCGAGGCATAGCGCACCAGGGTTTCCATGTTGCCGGTGTCGGGCGCCGAGCAATTGAAGACTTCGGACGCGATCGGCACCCGGCCCATCAGTTCGCACAGCGGCGCGTAGTCGAGGTTACTGAGGCCGGCGCCGTGTTCCGACTCGGGCAGGAACAGATTCCACAGCCCCGCCGCTTGCGCCTGCGCTTTCAGGCGCTCGACCGTGGGCGGGACGATGAAGGCATTGCCGGCCTTGCGTGCCGTGTCGACCTCGGCTTTGTAGGCTGCCTGTGCGGGAACGATTTGCGTATCGATGAACTGCTGGACGCGCCGCTGCAAGTCGAGGGCGCGCTCGGAAAACTGGAAAGCCATATGTCTCCTGTTTATAGTTTTAGGTCCCGCACAGCGAAACCGGGTTTTACTATGGACGAGTGTAGCAGCGCGAAAAACGGAAGACAATCGCCGAACCGCAGAGCGGAATGGTATTTTCCGTACACGGAATGGCAGGGTTGACACCATGCGGCGCGTGTTTTACTGTGCAGAATCGAGACGCCGACAACAGAACGGCGCACACAGGCCCATACATGACTTCACACGACAGCATCACAGACGCGCCGCCAGGCTTCGAACGCCTGAAACGCGGCGGCCCTTACATGGCCAACCTCGGCGATTTGTATTGCAGCAGGGAGGGTGGCGCCATCGTCATCGGCATGCGCATCACCGAGAACCACACGAACATGCGCGGCATCGCCCACGGCGGCATGCTGGCCAGCCTGGCCGATTCGGCGCTCGGCCTGGGCCTGACCATGCATTGCGAGGGGCGCCAGTCCTTTGTCACGGTCAATCTCAGCACCGACTTCATCGACGCCGCCCGCCCTGGCGACTGGGTCGAGGCCCATGTCGACATTCAGAAGCTGGGCGGCCGCGTGGCGTTCGCCAACTGCCAGCTGCAGGTGGGCGGCAAGCGCATCCTGCGCGCCAGCGGCGTGTTCGCGGTGATGAATGCGCTCACGCCCGAGCAGCTGGCCAAGGGTTATTGAACCTTACAGCACCCGCATCCAGTTGCCCTTGTAGAGGATCGGCCCGCTCGGCCCGTTCGGGTCGGGCGAGCCGCCGCGTGGCTCGAGCGACACCGCCAGCATGGCGATATCGGCGCCAAGCGCGGCGCCCGTGAGGTCGAGCGTTGTCGTACCCTGCGCGGCCAGGATGCCGAGCGAGCGCGGGCTGCCCTGGCGCGGTACGGCCCAGAGCTGCAGGCTGCGGTCGGCGGCAAGCGACATCTCGCCGACGAAGGTCACCGTCATTCGCCCGCGCCCGCTGTCGGCGCTGAGCAGCAATGCCGGTTGCGCCTTGTCGTCGGCCAGCGTGGCGAGGAAGTCGGGCTGCGGCCGCTCGAACACGCCGCCCGCCAATACCGCCACCAGCAGCAGCGCGGCCAGGGTCGACACGCCGCCCAGCGCACGCCAGAAGTTCAATGATTCGCTGCGCCAGAATTGCCAGCCGGGCCGCGCCTCCTCCAGGTTCAGGCGCCGCGCGATGCCGCGCCAGACCCGCCGCGGCGGCTGCCTGGGCGGCGCCAGCTCGGCCATCGGCACCAGCCGGTCCTGCCAATCGGCCACCAGCCGGCGCAGCACGGCATCGCCATGCAAATAGCCTTCGAAGCGGCGCCGCGCCTGCCCCTTCAGCGTGCCAAGCACGTATTCGGCCGCAAGCCTGTCGCGCAGCAGTGGCTTGTCGCGCAAATTCATGGCAACTCCCCCTTGGCGAGGCAGGTTTTCAGGCGCTCGAGGCTGCGCCGGATCCAGGTCTTGACGGTGCCTAGCGGCAGGGCCAGCTGTTGCGCGACTTCGCTGTGCGAGAAATCGTGGAAGAAGGCCAGCCCCAGCACTTGCCGCTGCATGCCTTCCAGCGTGGACAGGCACCAGGCCAGCTTCCTGGCGTCGCGGCTCATGGCCAGGGCATCGGCCGGCGTGGCGCCCGCATCGCGCGTGGCTTCCAGCACCTCGCTGTCGAAACGGCCGGCGTCGATTTCCAGGGCGTGGCTACTGTGGCGCAGCAGGTCGAGCGCCTTGTTGCGCACGATCGTGGTCATCCACGTCAGCGGCGCCGCGAGTGTGCTGTCGTAGCTGCCGGCGTTGTCCCAGATCGCCACGAAGCCGTCCTGCAGGGCTTCCTCGGCCAACTCGGGTTTGCCCAGCATGCGCAGGGCGAAGCCGTACAGCCGCGGCGATGTGGCGTCATACAGGCGCCGGAACGCCGCCGCATCGCGCCTGGCGGCGCCGAGCAGCCAGGTTCGTAGCTCTGCCGGATCGGGACTGTGGGGATCGGACACGCGATGCCTTGTCGGTGATGCCGCCGGCGGGACCGGACGCGCACACCGAAAATAACACAGCCTGCAACCCGGCCGCGTACGGCTGGGCTGCCCGATCAGGCGTAGGCGCTGCTCATGTTCAGCGTGCCGTTGGCGCCGCGCGGGAAGAAGCCGCCCATCGACACCGACTCCTTCGTGAGGTAGACGATGTTCAGCACGTCGCCCGGGGTGCGGCTGAAGGCGATGCCGTCCTGGTCGAGCGGGACGATGTTCGACACCGTGCCGTCGCCGGCCGTGACGATGCCCTGGTCGACATCGGCCGCATTATCGAGGCTGTCGCGCGCATCGGAAATGGCGCCGGCCGCCGTGCGCAGGGACGGTGTATTCAAGCCTTTCGAATACAGGACGGTGCGCACCAGGCCCGCGTGATAGGCCTCGGCGGCCAGGATGCCGGCCGCCGCCTCGAGGAAGGTTTTATTCTGGATCAGCGGCGACGCGCCCTTGTAGGCCGTGACGCCAACGTCCTCGAAAATGAAGGCGCCGAGCAGGAAGTTTTCGTCGCTGGCGTACGGATCGAAGGCGACGCCGGGACCGACCAGCCCGGCCGCGCGCGCCGCATTCGAAAATGCGCCGTTCGGGTCGGTGCCGCCGATATCGATGGCCGGCTGTGCCACCGCAGCCGTGCCAAGCGCCTTACGCAGGAAGCCAACATGCGCGATTTCATCCTGAGCGATCTCCTTGGCATACTGCGCCACCAGCGGGTCCTTGAAGGGCACGGCCTTGCCGCCGGTGACGGCGCCCGGCACGCCGGTCCCGGTGAGCATGTTCGCGGCCAGGCCGGTGCCGAACACCGCGTACGAATAGAACTGGGCTTCGAGGTACTCCAGATTCAGTGCGAAGTTCAGAATATCGATATCGGTCGGCTGGGCCGCCTGGGCGATGGCGTCGTGCACCGAGCCGCCGCAGGCACTCAGGAAGGTACCGCCGACCAGGCCGACACTCAGGCCGCCGACATTCTTGAAGAAAGAGCGGCGCTTTTCCAGCTGTTGCTTGCGTGACTCGAGTAAGGCTAAGGTGACATTGGTGTCGGTCATGGCATTTCTCCCGTTAATGAAACGTCGAAAAACTGCAGCGGCATTTAAAAATTCACCTCGGTAATAAACGGGATAAATTTGGTCGGGCCGTCATGCTTGTACGGGAGTCGGGCGCGTTCGGATTCAGATTTTTACATTTTTCTCCCGGCGTTCTGGATGCTTGCCAGCAGAAAACAGCAAATTGCGCGAAAATAGCCGGTTCTCCGCTCTCCGCACCATTCCTGCCATGTCCAATTCAGTACCGATATCTACCCCCACGCGGCTCGGCATCAATCCGAAACCGCTTGCCGCTTCGCTGTTCCTCATCCTGGTCGGCGCCCTGTACCTGCTGCAGGTGGTCGACGGCCGCCAGGCCGCGCTCTACATCATCGGCGCCCTGCTCGGCATCGCGCTGTATCACGCCGCCTTCGGCTTCACCTCGGCCTGGCGCGTCTTCATCGCCGACGGCCGCGGCGCCGGTCTGCGCGCGCAGATGCTGATGCTGGCCGTCGGCGTGGCCCTGTTCTTCCCTGCCCTCGCCGGCGGCACGCTGTTCGGCACGCCGGTCTCCGGCCTGGTGTCGCCAGCCGGCACCTCGGTCGTGGTCGGCGCCTTCATCTTCGGCATCGGCATGCAGCTGGGCGGCGGCTGCGCTTCTGGCACGCTGTACACAGTCGGCGGCGGCAGCACGCGCATGCTCGTTACCCTGCTGTTCTTCATCATCGGCTCGGTGGTCGCCACCGCCCACATGCCGTACTGGACCTCGCTGCCGCAACTCAAACCTGTCTCGCTGGTGACGACACTCGGCCTGCTGCCGGCGCTGCTGCTGAACTTTGCCGTGTTCGCGGCGATTGCCGGCATCACCGTGGTGGTCGAGAAGCGCCGCCATGGCCGCCTGGTCAATCCGAGCACGCCCACCGCGCGCCGCGCATCCTGGGTCTATGGCCCATGGCCGCTGGTGGCCGGCGCAATCGCCCTCGTGATCCTGAACTTCGCCACGCTGGCGCTGGCCGGCCGCCCCTGGGGCGTGACCTCGGCGTTCGCGCTGTGGGGCGCCAAGGCGGCAAGCGCCATCGGCATCGACGTCGCCAGCTGGACCTACTGGTCGACCAAGGCGAATGCCGCCGCGCTGGCCGCGCCACTGAGCAAAGACGTGACCACGGTGATGGATATCGGCATCGTGCTCGGCGCGATGCTGGCCGCCGCCCTGGCCGGCCGCTACGCGCCGGTGTGGCGCCTGCCGCTACGTTCCCTGCTTGCCGCAGTAGCCGGCGGCCTGATGCTCGGCTATGGCGCGCGCCTGGCCTATGGCTGCAACATCGGCGCCTACTTCAGCGGCATCATCTCGGGCAGTTTGCACGGCTGGCTGTGGCTGGTGTTCGCGTTTGCCGGCAACGTGCTCGGCACCCGCCTGCGCCCGCTGTTCGGACTGGAAGTCGAGCGCATCAAGCCGAGCGGCTGTTAAGCAGCATCCCCATGGCCAGGGCCCAGCCGATGACCGGTGAGGCGCCGTAGCCGAGCAGCGGTACCGGGTAATTTCCGACCAGGCCCGCCACGGCCAGGCCGAGCCAGAATCCCGCCAGCGCGTAGCCGACGCTGCGCCGGCGGGCGTTGCGCCCGGCAGCCGCCAGGAAGGACAGTGGCAGCAGCGCCAGCAGGCAGGCCGCCGCCACGCCGAGCGGCATCGACACCATCGCGCTGCGCCCGATGATCTCCTCGACATAGCCCACCGGCGCCAGGCTGTCGGGCCGGGTCCATCCCCACGCCGCCAGCCCCAAGGCCAGCATGCACAGCGGCAGCAGCGTCTTCCAGTGCTTTTGTTCGCCCAGCAGCAGCGCGCCCAGGCCCAGCGCAAAGGCCAGGCTCGCGGCGCCGTCGTTACCGAGTCCGAAGCACAGCACCGCAACGCCACTAAACATCGCGCAAAGCGTGTCGCCCGGCGCGCGCACCAGGGCCAGCAGCAGGACTGAACCCAGCAGGCTGGCTGGGTGGATCAGCACCGGCCCGATGCGCAGCCAGCGCCGGGCGCCGTCGATCTCGACGCCGGCGAACAACACCGCACCCGCCACCAGCGCGACGGCGCCACACAGCCAGCGCGCATCGATGCCGCCGAGCGTCGCCCCAACCCGCTTCGGCAGGGCCGCCAGCACGGCCAGCACGAACGCAGCCGCCTGGATGAACAGGCTGACGTTCGGGGCCCCGGCGACACGCATCGCCATCAGACTGACAAGGGCGGTCACGATCATCAGGACAGGAATGAAGGCTGTGGGCAAGCGCATGGGATGACTCTTTTTCATAAAATAATAGTAACTGCTCCCTGCTGAACTGGGCGAAAATACCGCACCTTCGGTTTCAAGCTGCCTGCCCCATGTTCCGTCCCTCGCTCGTCGTTCTTTGCCTTGCCACCCAGCCTGCGTTTGCCCAGACCACTGCCGCTCCCGCCAACGCCGTACCGGCAAGCGCGGAGATGTCCAAGCCGCCCGAGCCGCCCCTTGAAAAAATCCAGCGCGTCGAAGTCAAGCGCGCCAGCACCTATGACGCGCGGCGCGACGACACCGCCAGCCGCATCGTGGTCTCGAGCGAAGAGATCCAGCGCTACGGCGACACCTCGGTGCTGGACGTGTTCAAACGCCTGCCCGGCATCACCGTCAGCGGCGCCTCGGGACGCGGCGGCGAGATCCGCATGCGCGGCCTGGGCAGCGGCTACACGCAGATCCTGCTCAACGGCGAGCGGGCGCCGGCCGGCTTTTCGATCGACCAGCTCTCGCCCGACGTCATCGAGCGCATCGAGATCCTGCCGGCAGCCAGCGCCGAATTCTCGACCCAGTCGATTGCCGGCACGGTGAACATCGTGCTCAAGAAAACGGTGAAGAAGGCCCAGCGCGAACTGAAACTCGGCGTGGGAAAAAGCGCGGACGCCACCAATCCGAACGCCAGCCTGCAGTTGTCGGACCGGGCCGGCAAGCTGTCGTATTCGCTCGGCGCGAATGTTTCGGCCTACGAGTTCGACCGCGCATCGCCGGTGGAAGAAAGCCAGACCACGCCGGGCGGCGAACTGCGCATGCTGCGCCGCACCGCGCAGGCCGACCGTGGCCGCTCGCAGAACCTGAACCTGACGCCGCGTATCAACTGGACCGGCGAGAACGGCGACACCCTCACTTCGCAAAACGTCTTCAACTATCACCACAACCGCTTCCATGGCGACGCGGAGACGGGCACCCTGCTCGGCCAGCCGCCGCAATACGACGTGCGCGACACGAACAACCGCGCCAACAATACCTTCCTGCGCTCGGACCTGAACTGGGTGCACGTGCTCGACGGCGGCGCCAAACTCGACGTCAAGCTGGGCGTGAGCGGCATGCGCAACCGCGGCACCTGGCGCGAGTTCGACTACGCGGGCGGCCCGCTGGCGCGCGAATCGACGGTCTGGAGCAAGACCTCGGAGCGCGGCCTCACCTCGACCGGCAAGTACGCCACCACCTGGCGCAGCGGCCACGCGCTGTCGGCCGGCTGGGACGGCGGCCTTACGCGGCGGGGCGATGCGCGCGTCGAGGACGAAGGCTTCCCCTTGAGCGGGCGCGAGGTGTTCGCCGACGAGCGCTATCATTCGCGGATCGAACGCCTGGCTCTGTTTGCGCAGGACGAATGGAGCGTCACGCCGCGCTGGTCGATGTATGCCGGCCTGCGCTGGGAAGGACTGGAGACGACCAGCGCAGGCAACTCCTTCGGCACGACCCGCAACCGCAGCAGCGTCTGGAGCCCGCTGGCCCAGACCCTGTTTAAACTGCCGGACAGCCGCGACCAGATCCGCCTGGCGCTCACCCGCACCTATAAAGCGCCGTCCGCCAGCAGCCTGATTCCGCGCCGCTTTACCACGCCGAACAACAGCCAGACCGCGCCCGACTACCGCGGCAACCCTGATTTGAAGCCGGAACTGGCCAGCGGCATCGATGCCTCTTACGAACACTACTGGGCCGAGAAGGCGCTGCTGAGCGCAAGCGTCTCGATGCGCCGCATCCAGGATTACACGCGCCAGGGCCTGATCGTGGAAAACGGGCGCTGGGTCCAGACGCCGGTGAACGACGGCAGCGCCCTCACGCGCAGCCTGGAACTGGAAGCGAAGTTCCCGCTCACGTCGTTTGGCAAAACCCTCCCTGATGTCGACCTGCGCGCCAGCCTATCTCGCAACTGGTCGCGCGTGGACGCCGTGCCCGGCCCGGACAACCGTCTCGACCAGCAAACGCCCTTCTCGTCCACCCTGGGCGTGGACTGGCGCGCCCCCGGCGGCAAACTCAGCGCCGGTTCCAGCTTCGTCTTCAAGAGCGGCGGCCCGGTGCGCATCAACGTCGACCAGTTCGGCTACCAGAGCGTACGGCGCGACCTCGATGCCTATGCGCTGTATAAAGTCACCCCGCAATACCAGCTGCGCCTGGCGCTGTCGAACCTGCTGGCCCAGGATTTCATCGACGATTCGCGCTATGTGGACGAGAACGGAACCCTGCGCCGCACCAGCATCTTCCCCGGCCGGACGATGGCGCGGGTGACGCTGGAAGCACGCTTTTAGCCAGCCGGGGTCAGGTCTGACATTCGGACACGGGCTCTGCCTTGAACGGCAGGC
>Ga0308160_10005785_pt1 | contig 12791 bp, 10 predicted proteins | sample PhyFR1_FD_201036 | JGI IMG/M metagenome (GOLD analysis project Ga0308160, IMG submission 201036) | Phyllosphere microbial communities from UC Gill Tract Community Farm, Albany, California, United States - DLSLF.R1 | ecosystem: Host-associated > Plants > Phyllosphere > Unclassified | place: USA... | reverse complement strand
AAAAGCGGGAATTTCTGAAAAAGGACCATGACATTTGAAAATGAAATAGTGGCCGGCGTATTCTAGGTGAGAGTCACGAATCTTTGAAAACAAGGAACGAGCTGATCAAGCAACTTTGGGAAGCAATGTGAATCCGCGAAAAACAGGATCGCTGGAATTTCAACATCTCCCGAATTGCTGCAATTCCGCGAAACCGAAAACCAGATTGCACCGATGCGGCTCAAGCATGACAAGCATACGAATTCAAGTTTGGATATCGGACATCAGCAATTCCGATCAGATGAAAATAGGGTCGTCGCATACTGATCCTGTCCCTTGTTGCAATAACGTCGAAAGAAAATACAGACGTTCTACAGGCAAGCGTCCTCGCAATTCTTGCGCCAACAGCAGTAAAAAAATCGGCTGCGTCAAGCAGCCGATCTTTTAGTAACTCGTCTTCCAGGCGACACTGATTTCCTTGGGTCCCGGGCTGATCGCGAGACCGGAATAAGTGTTGCCACGCTGGGCTTTCCACAGCCATGTACCGACGGCGGTGCCCAGCAAGCCGCCGGCAACGACATCCGACACCCAGTGCTGACGGCTTGCCGAACGGCCCAGCGAACTGACTGCGGCGACGCCATACAGCCAGGGCATGTCATATTCCTGGGCAAAAGGCGTTACCGCAGCAAACGCGACGGTACTATGGTTCGACGGGAACGACGCATCCGAGCGGTTCGAGGTCCGCTTCCACTGTCCAAGTTCCTCGTTCGGCCGCGCACGTGCAAATGCCTGCTTTGCCGCGTATGACAGCGCGGCCGCGCCGGCAATGGATTGCATTGAAATCAGGCCCATGTTCTGCGCCCTGGCATCGCCAAACGCAACCGCTGCCGCTGCGCCGCCCGCCAGTACGACCGGCATCGCCTTGCCGACATTACCCCAGGCGCGCACGACTTCCGAACCTGCGTGCTTTTTCATGAAACGGTCAACCGGTTTATCCAGCAAGCCACTTGCCAAGATGGCGCCGCCTGCCACCAGCGACCCCTCGGCCCACTGCGGCAGGGTCGGCGTGGTCGACACCGATTGCTCGACGCGCATGCGAAACGCCGGCCAAGGATTGACCATCGGCCGTACCGGCGGATTCACGTCCGGCAGATTCTGTTCGTCACGGCGCTCGGCGAAATTACCCAAGCCGTCGAAGGTGTTCATGTCGCGGCGCGGACGCTCCATCATTTCATACAGGTCACCCGGGCTGGCAACCATCTGGCCGACGTCGCGCGTCCATGGCGACAGCGCGACGCTGGCAACCGCCTGCGAATCCAGGGGCAGCATGATGTTCAGCGGCACCGACAGGAACACGCCTTTGTCGTTGTAGGGATTGGTCGGGGTCCCGGGGTTCGTGATGTCCTTGCCGTTAGTCTTCGCGTACCACGCACCGATTTCCATGCCCGACCTGAAGCGGCGCTTGAATTCCAAGCGCACACCTTCATCACGTGCAAGAAAACGCCCGGCGCGGGCCGTCGCTGTGATGTCGTACGGTAACCTGTAGTGCAAAGCGCCGATTGCCGTCACGGTCTTGTAATCGCGCTTGTCGAGCCAACCCTTGTAACCACGCTGTTGCAGGGCATCCACCGAAAGATCGGCCGCCCAGCGACTGTCTTTCGGCAGATAAAGTGCTTGTCCCCCAACGCCACGGTACATCTCTTCATAAAATCCGCCAGACGCCCGCAGGTAGATGCGCTCGGACGGCATCATGTACTTGTTGAGCAAGGCACGGTTCAGCTTGAAACGGCCGCCGCGCTTGTATTCGGCCACATCGGTGCGCACGTGCGGCAGCAAGCTGTTTGAGGGCTGGGTCACGCTGGACACGTTCTCCAGCACCGTCAGCTTGAAGTCGCTGTTCAGGTAAAGGCCCTGTCCGAGGCGGCGGTCATAGTTGGCGGCCGCCCACAGTTCGTAGCGCAGCGCGCCGCTGGGGTCGTTGAAGAAGAACGACGTCTTGGGGGTCACCTTGAATCGATTCGCTTCCCTGTCTTCGGAACTGACCTGGACCATCTCGCCGTCGCGTCCCACGCGCACGCCGAGTGCACCGTCGTCCTTGATTCCACTGAACAGTTCCTGGTCGTCCCGAGCGCCGTCTGCTGGAGACGCATAACGCACCAGCACGGTCTGCCGGAACGCATCACGATCGGCCAGGCCAGTGAGGTAATCGCTCAGGCGGCGCAGGTCATGGAATTCATAAGTCACGACGGGCTGCTCGAGCCTGGTGTAGGTGATCTGGATGCTGCGCGTACCCTCCGGAGCGAAAGCGATTGCGGTACGGGCAGCGCGCCCGACGGCACGACCCGTGTTCGAAATCCGGTTGTTGGTCAATGCAATCTTGAGCAAAGCACCATCCATCTCGACGCGGACGTTCTTGAAATCCTGCTTCACGAGCGCCTGGACAAGTGCCGCCGCGTGGCCAGGACTGTCCTGCCATTGGGTTACCGTACCGCGCGCGGGAGCATCCTTGGCTTGGAACGGCGCCGGCTCCAGGAACTTCGGAATGAATTCGCGTTCCGAAAATGGAATGCTGACGAATGCATTGGCACTGAAGTGATCGCGGGTCCGCGCGATTTGCGCCCCGAGCCAGCCCCAGCGATATTCCAGGCCGACCACCGGACCTTTGTCCCTGCTGCCGGCCGCGGTATCGGTGGCACGAAAGTCCTTCTTGTAATCGTTGGCATCATACTCCGCGACGAAAGCCCAGTGCGGCGCTGCAATCGGCACCCATCGGATGCCGGCGAACACGCCATCAGGCCGGCGTTTGCCGTAGCCGATGCTGGCTTCCATGTTACGCATGCTGCCAAACGTCTTGGTGGCGACTACGTAACTGCCCTTGAATAACTCGGTACCGAGCACGTCGGTCTTGCCCACCGCCACCGTGGGTAACCATTTCCCCTCCTCCCACAAGCGGAGCTTGGCATCCACCACCTTGTCTTTATAGCGGCCATAATTGCTGCCGTAGTTGCCGCTTTCAAAGGTAAAGCCCGGCGTACCGGTAATCGATACATAGCGCCCGGTAACTTGAAGAAAAGGTAGTAGCGTCGACGTGGCCCAGAAACTCCCGTAAGGACGGTCATAGCTGTAGCCTGTACTGAACGTACCGTCAGGCTCGACCCAGGCACTCGGCATGTTGATATAGCCCGATTGACCCTGGGTGGTGGGTGTGGTTGCAAACGCATTGGCGGCGCCCAGCACCAGCCAGCCATAACACGAGTATTTGAAGGAACTTTTGAACACTGTTAATACCAATAGATTCCGAGCAAAATGCGCCCGTAAAACGAAAGCCGGAAGGACAGCTTGAGAGCCCGCCTGACCGATCCGGCAGGGGGAACGGCCACAGATCTTCAGTCGAACAAATCGGCTGCGGCAAGGCGTTTTGCGGCCTCGTCCTTGGCGGCAAGTTGCGGTGCGAAGTCAATCGGCCATTCGATACCGATTTGCGGATCGTTCCACAACAGACTGCGCTCATGCTCCGGGGACCAATATTCGGTAGTCTTGTAAAGGAACTCAGCCGTTTCCGAAAGCACCACGAACCCGTGAGCAAAGCCCGGCGGAATCCACATCTGTTTGTGGTTTTCGGCACTCAATATCTGGCCGACCCAGCGGCCGAAAGTGGGCGATGTGCGGCGCAGGTCGACGGCGACATCGAATACCTCGCCTTGCACGACCCGTACCAGCTTGCCCTGCGCATGCTTGATCTGATAATGCAACCCGCGCAGCACCCCCTTGCCCGATTTACTGTGATTGTCCTGGACGAAATGGACATCGAGTCCGGTAAGTTGCCTGAAATCGCGGGCGTTGAAGCTCTCGAAGAAGAAACCGCGCGCGTCGCCGTACACCTTGGGCTCGAACACGATAACTTCTGGGATTGCAGTGAGGATGGGGGTGTAGGGCATACGCAGGGTGTTATTTGAGTAGATTCAGCAAATAGCGGCCATAGCCGTTCTTCGATAAGGGCGAAGCCAGTTTTTGCAGTGCAGCCGCATCGATCCAGCCTTGCCGAAATGCGATCTCTTCCGGACATGCCACCTGCAGGCCCTGACGCTTCTGCAGCGTTGCAATGAAGCTGGCCGCCTCGAGCAGGCTGTCATGGGTACCGGTGTCGAGCCAGGCATAGCCACGGCCCATGACTTCGACGGTCAGGCTGCCGCGTTCGAGATAGCATTTATTGACGTCGGTGATCTCCAATTCGCCGCGGGCCGATGGCTTGATATCGGCCGCAATGTTGCATACTTCCTGGTCGTAAAAATACAGGCCGGTGACGGCGTAATTCGACTTCGGTGCCTTCGGCTTTTCTTCGATGCTGAGCACGCGGTAAGAGGGGTCGAACTCGACCACGCCGTAACGGTCGGGATCGTGCACGTGGTAAGCAAATACGGTTGCGCCTTCAGTGCGTTCGTTGGCGCTGTGTAGTTGCTTGACCAAATCATGGCCATAAAAGATGTTATCGCCGAGCACCAAGGCGCTCGGGTTGTTGCCAACGAAATCCTTGCCAATGATAAAGGCTTGCGCGAGACCGTCCGGCGACGGCTGGACCGCATACTGGATATTCATGCCCCACTGGCTGCCGTCGCCGAGCAACTCCGCGAAACGAGGCGTGTCTTGCGGCGTGCTGATGATGAGGACGTCACGGATGTCACTCAGCATCAGGGTGCTCAGCGGATAGTAGATCATCGGCTTGTCGTACACCGGCATCAGCTGCTTGCTGACGGCCTGGGTGACCGGATACAGCCGGGTTCCAGAGCCGCCGGCAAGAATGATCCCTTTGCGTTTGCTGTCGAACATGAATGTCTCTCTAGAAGATTTGCTGAAGTACATGGCGAACGCCTTCCTGCCAGGGAGGAAGGCGCAGGCCGAAGGTGGCTTGGAATAGTGTGGTGTCCAGCCGCGAATTCGCCGGGCGCTTCGCCGGCGTCGGATAATCCACTGTCGCGATCGCGGTAATCGATTCCGGGCCGGTCTTCAGCGTCTTCCCTGCTGCCAGGGCCTCCGCCACCACGAAGCGAGCGTAGTCGCACCAGTTCGTCTCGCCGGAAGCGGTGACGTGATAGGTGCCGTAAGGAAACGCATCGACCCCTTCACGCTGGAAGCGCCGCACCACGTGGGCGGTCAGGTCGGCCAGCAGCGCAGCCGAGGTCGGCGCGCCAATCTGGTCGGCGACTACCTTCAAGCCCTCGCGTTCCGCTGCCAGGCGCAGCATGGTCTTCGCAAAATTGCCGCCATGCGCCCCCACCACCCAGCTGGTACGCAGGATCAGGTGGCGCGCGTGGCTCTGCGCCAGCAGCACCTCGCCCGCGCGCTTGGTGCGTCCATAGACGCTCTGCGGCGCCGGCATGTCCTGTTCCGAATACGCGCTGCTCTTGCTGCCGTCGAAGACGTAGTCAGTTGAATAATGGACGACCAGCGCGCCCAGCTTCGCGGCCTCTTCGCCCAGCGCCTGCACCGCCACGGCATTGACGGCATGGGCAACGCTTTCGTCGCTTTCGGCCTTGTCCACGGCGGTGTAGGCGGCCGGGTTGACGATGACGGTCGGCGCCAGGCGGCGCACCAGTTCGCGCACGGAGGTGGAATCGGACAGGTCGCACTCGCCGCGGTCGACGGCGACCACCCGGCCAAGCGGCGCCAGCGCTCGCTGCAGCTCGAAACCGACCTGGCCATGGCGGCCGGTGACCAGGATCGTCGGCTCAGCCGCCATACTGCTGACCAATCCAGTCGCGATAGGCGCCACTGGTTATGTTGCCAACCCAGGCTTGGTTGTCCAGGTACCATTGCACGGTCTTGCGGATACCGGTTTCGAAGGTCTCTGCCGGCTTCCAGCCAAGTTCGCGTTCGAGCTTGGTCGCATCGATCGCATAACGGCGGTCGTGGCCCGGACGATCCGGCACGAAGGTAATCTGGCTCTTATACGACTGGCCGTCGGCGCGCGGGCTCAGTTCGTCCAGAATCGTGCACAGTGTGTGCACGACGTCGAGGTTGGCCTTCTCGTTCCAGCCGCCGACATTGTAGACCTCGCCCACCCGGCCGGCTTCCAGCACGCGGCGGATGGCCGAGCAGTGATCCTTCACGTACAACCAGTCGCGGACCTGCTGGCCGTCGCCGTAGATCGGCAGCGGCTTGCCGCCCAGCGCATTGTGGATGCACAGGGGAATCAGCTTTTCCGGGAAATGGTAAGGGCCATAATTGTTCGAGCAGTTGGTGGTCAGTACCGGCAAGCCATACGTGTGATGGTAGGCACGCACCAAGTGATCGCTGGCGGCCTTGGTGGCCGAATATGGGCTGTTCGGCTCGTAGCGGTTGGTTTCGCTGAAGGCCGGGTCGTCCTTGGCGAGCGAACCGTAGACCTCGTCGGTCGACACGTGCAGGAAGCGGAACACCGCCTTGTCCTGTTCGCCCAAGCCGTTCCAGTAGGCGCGCACGGCTTCCAGCAGGTGGAAGGTGCCGACCACGTTGGTCTGGATGAAGTCTTCCGGACCGTGAATGCTGCGGTCGACGTGGCTCTCGGCAGCAAAATTGATCACAGCGCGAGGCTGGTGCTCTTTCAATAATGCACTGACCAGTTCGATATCGCCGATGTCGCCCTTGACGAACTTGTGCGCCGGATTGTCCTTCAGGCTAGCAAGGTTTTCCAGATTGCCGGCATAGGTCAGCTTGTCGAGGTTGATCACAGGCTCATCCGACTGAGCAAACCAGTCGAGGACGAAGTTACTGCCGATGAATCCGGCGCTGCCGGTGGTGAAAATCATAGATGTGCTCCAAATGCTCGAGCCTTGCAAGGGCGCCGCGACTGCGCGCGGTTCGGGTCGCCTCTTGATTGCTCAGTGTATAAACAGTAATTCTAATCTGAACCGTAGTGGCGTATCGACCAAACTTGCAGGCAATCATTTCGAAACGGGAATTATGCCGCCCGGCATGCGCCATGCATGGAAGCGTTCACGAAGTCCGGTTGATGTTCTTGATGCAAGAGCGGTTGCGCGCACTCCGTTGACCGTCGAAGAACCAGCCCCATTTGTTGAAGTAGCTGATCGCCGAACGTATGTGATAGCTCAGCAGGCGATAGTTACGGTACGAGCCTTTGGCATACTCATGCACGACCACCGCCGTGGGCACATACAGCGACTTCCCTTTCACGGCAAGGCGCCGGACCAGGTCCACATCTTCCATATACATGAAATAGCGCTCATCGAAACCGTCGAGTTCGAGCAGCGTGCTGGAGCGCGCGATCAGGAAGCAGCCCGACAGGGTCGGTACCTCCGATGGACGATCCTGGCAAAGTTCGTGCATCTCGTAGCGGTAATCGAGCCGTTTGCGGATGCTGCGGAGCGGAACGAAACGGCGTACCAGCAGGTCGACCGGGGTCGGCAACAGCTTGCACAGCCGTTGCAGGGAACCATCGGGATATACGATCTTCGGCATTGCCACCACGAGATGCGGATCCTGGCGGAACATGACGCCGATACGATCCAGGACGTCCGGTTCGAAACGAATGTCAGGGTTGAGGATCAAGTGCAGGTCCGAATCAGGGCAGGCCCGGCGGATGGCGCGGTTATGAGCGGCGCCGAAACCGATATTCGCTTCGTTGTGTGTGAAGACCACCCGGGGATGGGCAAACAACTGGCTTTCAAGGGCTGTGGGCGAATTATCCACGACATGCAGTATGCCGGTCGGCACCGCTTCAAGGAAGTTGGCGATGGCAGCTTCGAACTGGTCTTTGCGCGAACGATAGAGAACCAGGGAACCCGATATTTTCATTATCAAAACCTATGTATTTCTTCAGGCAACTGCAGCCTGGGACTGCAGGTAGGCGACGGCATTCCGGTACCCGTCGACGACCGCCGCCGGAGGCGTGTAGGAAGCGGATTGAATTGCTGGTGCCGAAGCGAGTTCGAGTATGCGGTCGACGACTTCGGGAATGGTGGCGCGAAACTGCGCGCCGCCCTGGAAAAATTCTACGAACACGGGACGCTGCACCAGCAGTGTCGGGATATTGGCAAGCAGCGCTGCGGCGATCGGCCGGCCAAAACCCTCATGATCCGCGACCGATGCGACGATGCGGACTTTTTCCAAAAAGCGCGTCAGCGAACACTTGTCGCTCTCCACCAGTTCCAGATCGATGTCCGGGAATTGCCGGACGAGTTCTTCGTAATATGCCGTCATATGGCCGTATACGAGAAAACGAATACGCTTGCCGGCATTGCGCAGTAATACCTGTGCGAACAACTCTGCATAATTCTTTTTCGCGGAATCGGTTCCGAACAGGCCGACGAGCAAAGGCCCGTCTTGTTGCGCACCAAGCGGCGCGACTCGCATCGGTGCCGGAAACTTGTTCGGTGCGAACAACCCCTTCGGATTGTCAGCGCCAAGTTTTCCGGCGAATGCGCGAGCGTCGGAATTGTTGATATAGCCAACCCGGCAGCCGGAGGTCGCCAGGGATAACCTCAACAGCAATTCCTTGACTTTGCCTTTGAAGCCGAAGAATGGAAACACATCGTGCACCACGATCATCTGCTGCGATATGAAAGGCAAAGGATGTGACGACGGGGTGTAGATGAAGTCGCCGCACATGGCGGCACGCAGGACTTCGCGCACCAGTTTGCCGGCTGTACAGGACACGACCTCCACGCGCGGCAGGACCTGCCGAGCGGCATTTTCCAGCGCGGGACGGACCAGAACCTTCCGTACTTTATTCAAGTCTTCGGACAGGTAGTCGACGCCGTAATAGAAAAGCCCGTTCGTATTCTTGAGATGATAAAAGTTAGCAACGATCATAATATTGGTCTTACCTCACGCAGTACGCTTCTCATGCCTTGGCAAGCGTATTTCGCCATGTCCGCGAACTGGAAATCTCCGCGACGAGGTAAAAGAAGCATGCTTGCGTCACGATTTTGACGACGAAAACATTGAACCCATGGCGCATGAAGTGCTGGAAATTCAGGGCGAATATCAAAAAGATTATCCAGGTAAATCCGGGCCTAGTCACCCGCGTGAACCATGCCAGTAGCAGCATCGACGCGATGAGCAATGCGACGCCGGTTCCGCCGAATATACCGACGAAAAACGCAACCGGGCTCAGTGCGAGTCCATGTCCAACTTCACCGATATAGCTGTCCTGCAGTGAGGTCGCATAGGCCAGCAGCGTCGCGGATTGACCGCTGTTGTGATAGTCGATGGCCCACCCTACCGATGCCTCGACCCCCAGGAACTCGGATGCCAGCGTATACAGAAGCGTCAGCACATCCAGCTCGAGAGAGGCCCCCGACAGGCTGACGCGGCTGAGACCGATAATGAACAGGATGGCAGGCGCGATCAGCAGGACGATGCGCCATACTTTGTTGCTGGTCTTGCGTGAGACCCCCACGTAATCCATGCGGAAAAAGATCATTGCCGCGGCAAGAAAGGAAAATATCTTGCCGTTGAATATCATATCGACAATGACACAGGCAATGACCAGACAGATGAGGCGTAGATTGGTGCGCGCTGCCACGCTCGCGATAGCTGCGCTGAGCAGCAGATAACTCAGTCCGGGCAGGAGGAAGTTATCCATTCCATCCAGCAGTTCCTCGCGCGAGGCACCGCCCATCCTCAGCCTCAGTCCGAACAAAGCCAATGCAACCAGATAGGCGAAAAAGATGCCGTACATGAGCTGGAAGATTCGCGATGTCGCGATATCGTCGACCAAGCGGCTGTAGCGCAGTGGCGCCTTCGGGAACAATAGGTGAACCCATACCAGCATGAAGACGCCGACGATCGCCGAATATAGGTCGCCTTCGCTCTGGCTTGGCGAATAGATGTAGAAAGCGCCTTCGAAAACGAAATGCGAAGTCAGTGCCGGAAAAATGAAATACGCAAGGATCAGAACAGTGAAGAATCGCTTGGTATTGACCAGATTGAAAGTCGAATTCATGTCAACGGATTGATTGGCTGTATGCGGTCGACGAAGATTCGCAGCGCGCGCTGGCGGCGCGCGGCGTCGTTCTTGACCGCCTGTACCGGCAGCGTCTGGCGCACGGGATCTTCCTGCCTCAGCAATGCCTGCAATTGTTCACGCGAATCGAACCGCCCCGAGCGCCGGGTGACCCCGCGCACGCCGGTGATGTGGCGCGCGATGACCCGCATGCCGCGCTTGTTCGCTTCCCGGATGACGAGCGGCTCGCCTTCCAGCAGGCTGTTCAGGAGCAGGACGTCATTGCGATCGATCAGCGCGTCCTGAGCGTCCGGCCCCAGCCATCCGGCGAGCACGATGCGGATGTGCCGTGCCTGTGCAGCCAGCTCTTCGATCCTTGAACGCAAGGGCCCATCGCCGATGATGACCAATTCCTTGAACGGATTGTCTTCAAAGTCTGCCCACTGAATCAGCTCTTCGACGCGTTTCTGCTGGTCGAGGCGGCCCACGAAGAGCATCCTTCCCCGCTGCACGGATGGCGCGGGCGCGACGTTACGGACCAGATTGGGAACGACAAGGGTTGGCACGCCGGTCAATGCGCGAATGACGGTCGCCTGGATCCGGTTGATCGTGACGATCTGCCGATAGAAGCCGCAGAAGCGCGACAGCACATAGTTGTAGAGATAGCCTTTGCGTCCCCAGGTTGGCACCCGGTCGTAGAAGAACGGCAAGTACAGGCTGAGCGGCACCCAGCCGTACAAGGCGATCGACGCCGCCACGCCGGCCTCGACCGCACCCGCCGACACCAGCACCGTGTCCGGCGCACCCAAGTGGCGGCGCAACCCCGCGCGGCCGGCAAGCCCATCGCGCACCTGCTTCAGCAAGTGCCCGGGACGTAGCAGCAGGCCCTGCAGCAGTACCGTGCGCGCACCGGTTTCGGCAAACATGGCCCGGTGCGCTTCCTGGTTGACGTAGACGGTGACCTCGGCAAGGGGGACGAGATCACGGACCAGCGTGGCCATTTGAAACTCATGGCCGCCGATGACGTTCGTACAAACCAGGACTGCGATTTTTGCTTTTGCTTGTTCAGCCATAAACATTACTTGCCGAGCATTTTGGAACGCATGCCCGATAACTCGTGATACACACCCAGGCGCCGCGCCAGCCGGGTAAGGCTGCCGCCGTTGTAGAGCGCAATTGCAGTGTCGCGCTTTTGCTGTGCCGATGCCGCCTCGCGGCGGAAATCGAACTGCCGCTTGCCGGACTGGTCAAGTGTGACATTGTACTTGTCAGTGAGTAAGTTACTGCTCTGACCTGACCCATCCTGACCAATATTTTGGATTTTCGAGACAGTTGGCAGCACCGCGCGGGCCCCTTGCCGGAACATTTCGGTGCAGAGAATAGCGTCTGGGAAATATTTTTTATTTTCGTAATCGCGCTTCAGACTGTCGGACACATACAGGCCGCCATGCCGGTTCTGCGCCGCCAGCACACCCGCCTTCTTGAGCGCCGGATAACGGTTCACCAGGGGATAGAATTTGTCGTACTTCGCTTTCCACAATCCGTAGCCCCAGGAGATATTCCAGGGATAGGACCAGAAGTCGCCATCATCGGTGGTGCCTGGGGTCGGCGGGGCATAGCCGGAGACCGAGAATACTAAATCGTCGCCCTCGAAATGCTGCAGGCCGCCGTTCACGAAATCAAGGTAGTTAGCAGACGAAATATTGTCGTCTTCCATGTTGATGATCATGCCATGGTCCGACAGGATCGCTTTCTCGGCCATAGGCGGGCTGAGTTTGAGGCCCAGGTTCTTGTCGCGATACATGCGCACCACTTCGCGGAAACCGCGCAGGTCGTCGGCGTAGTCGCGAATGTTCTGCACGGCGGCCTTGTGCGCCTCGACGCTCGGGGCATCGGACACCACATACAAGGTGGTATACGGCGCCAGGAAATTCAGCTTCAACGCCTCGACCGTACGTTTAAAGTGCTCGTAGCGGGAGTAAGTGTACAACGCAACAGGTGCGAGCCTGCCCAGGTTCAATGTAGTGTCTTCCATGTAAATCCGATGTGGAGGTCAGCTCAGGCCGGCGCCCGGGCGGCACCGCGGAAGGCGGCGCGTAGCGCACCGCGCAGTTCGCGCGACGCCGCCATTGCGCAGGCGAGCGACAGCGCTCCGTAGCAAAGCGCCACCGCCGCACCAGAAAAACGTCCGGGAGACGGCAGGCGCAACCATAGTGAAACGATGAATGGCAGGCTGGCCGCCGCTGCGATGCGCGCGACGTCGTGCAGCAGCCAGCGGGAATGCAGTCCCGGTGCCAGCCGCGCGTGCACCAGCGGAATCCATGCCAGCAAGTAGAGGGCATTCATGATTAGCCAGGCACAGGCCGCGCCGGGGCCGCCGTACGCGCGCGCGGCGAGCAAGACCATCGGCAGATACAGCACCACGAACACCGCATTGCCAATCAGATGCAAGCGGATATCCCCCTTCGCATACTGCAGGTAGTACGGAAAGGCCGCGATGGCGAGCACGGCATTCCCCAGCGCGTACAGGCCGAGGATGGTGGACGCCTTGTGCGCCAGGCCGGCGTTGCCGGTCCAGCCGAACAGGATCTCGGTCGAAAAGAAGAACAGCGTGAACGCCGCCGGCACGGTGGCGATACAGACGATTTGGGTGAAGCGGCGGTACAGCGTTTCCAGTTCCCCCTGCCCGCTTCCCGCGGCCAGGTTGGTCAGGCGCGGCACCAGTGCAGTGCTGATCGGTCCGCTCAACAGGTTGATGCCATTGGCCAGCAGGACAGCGAGCGTGAATTCACCGTAGCCGCTGAGGGGCAACATCTTCGACAAGGCCAGCTTGTCGACCTGGGTCACCAGCACCCACACCACGCTGGTA
>Ga0308160_10005784_pt1 | contig 12791 bp, 11 predicted proteins | sample PhyFR1_FD_201036 | JGI IMG/M metagenome (GOLD analysis project Ga0308160, IMG submission 201036) | Phyllosphere microbial communities from UC Gill Tract Community Farm, Albany, California, United States - DLSLF.R1 | ecosystem: Host-associated > Plants > Phyllosphere > Unclassified | place: USA... | reverse complement strand
GTGTCACCCGGCACGAGATCGACTCACAATGTTGTCGAAATGGCCGAGTGACGCACTATAGCCGAGCTGGAAACATCAGGGCCGCGCGTTACATTCAGTAACTTCTTTGATTTCGCGGTCTTTACGCGGTATTTTTCAGGATCCGGAGCTCAGGAACAGCTACCGTACGCGTAATACCCTGCCGACGTGCGCCGCACATCGGTATAGGCCGTCGCCACGTAATAGCCCAGGTACTGGTTCGAATTGACGGCATACACCTGCCCGTCGGCGCCGATGTAAGCCCGGCCATTGGCCACGTGCGACACATTGCTGGCATACCAGTGGCTGCAGGTGAACGGTGCCGACGTATTGCCGCTGACGACCTTGTCGATCATGGTCTTGATGGCGACCATCTGCCCGCCGCTCTTGGCGGGAAAGTTCACGTCTTCATACCCCCACCAATCCCAGCAGCCGCCCGGGTTATTGGCGGTGACGATCATCTGCGGGTACAGCATGATGATCTTGTTGGTGTCGGCCCAGCGGTTATAACCGGCGTTCTGGTAAAACGCGGTGCCGACGACGGACGCGCTTTGCAGGCAGCCGTGGAAAGCCACGTGCAGCCTGCACGCCTGTCCTGCGGCGCAGGTGGCCGGCACATAGGCGTAGCCGCTGCTGGCCATGCTGTAGACGTTGGGATTGAAATTGCCCCAGAACGCGGCCTGGTCGAAATTGATGAAGCTGCCGGTCAGCGTGCCCACGTTCTTCGCGTTCAGCGGCCCATAGATCCATTTCAGGATTTCGCCCGCGGTATCGAAGTTGCAGTTGTTGACGTAAGGGAAGCCGTTGACGCTGCAGCCGCTGCCGAAGAAGTCGGTCGGGATCGAATGCTCGACCGTGAGGTTGTTCTTGTAATAGACATTTGCGGCGGGGACGTAATTCGTGTACATCGTCTTGAGGTCGTCCATGACCGGCTGGCGTACCGTCGAATCGATCGTACCGGACAGCAGGTAGACCTTTGAGGCAGCCATATTGCTGGTCGGGTCGATGTAACCATTCCCCGACCATGTATTCACCACCGAGATCAGATAAGGCAAGTTGCGCGATCCCGTATTCGCCATGCAGGGTCCGACCGATATCGCCACATTCCCCTGCGAGCAGTAGACCGGGCCGCCGGCGATGATGCCTGCGCCCTTTTTGACCGTGGTCGAGTACGCGAAATGCATCTGCGCCGCCATGTGGGCGCCCGACGAGAATCCGGAGACGGACACCTCGTTGACGCTGACGTTGTATTTGGGGAGGGCGACGACTGCTGCCAGCGCGCTTGCGCTCAGCAAGCTGGTGGCCATGGTGATGCCTGCGCATAGGGCTGCGCCAATTCGAGCTTTCATGCTTGTCTCCGATCGTTATGTTTATGTGATCTGATGCGGGAAGGACGCGTCAATGTTCAGTCATTGACCGGAGGCAGAGTAGTTCAGTTGGGGAAATGTTCAAGCTAAACCTGTTACTCCCATCGATATCAACTCATCGATGGTAAGGCCGTTTCCTCAACAAATACCACCGGTGACGCTCTTACCGGTTCGCAGGTCAAATCCGAAGTAGCAGGTGTACCCATCTCCCGGGTTGAAAGTGCACCAGACGTTCTCTTTGCTGCGGCTGCGAGCGCCCTTCTCGCCGCTACACGTCTGCTTATCATCGGGTGGCATGGCGTTGAAGATCTCCTTGGCCGCCTGCCCCTCGATAATGAGCGACAGCTTGTGATCATCCCGAGTAGGGGCTTGCTGATCGTCCAGGTCACCCGAGTAAATGGTGTACTCCCCCTTGACGGTTCGGTATGGCGCCGGGCGATTGGTTTGTTCAGCAGCGTATGAGAGGGAAAGCAGCGCAGTTGCGCCGAGGATTACCAGGATTTTTTTCATGTCGTACCTGCTCGCATCGCCGCCGGATCGAAATGCAATAACGAATTGAAGTATTCCCTTCAGGTCCATGATTACGCGATGCGTTCCATCAACATCGTCTTGAAACCACGAGTACTTCAGTCAGAGCGAAACCCTCGGTACCGCTTCCGCAACAGTCTGCATCCAGGAAATTAAGCACGATGATTGCAACTTGATGAGCAACAGATCAAATGCTTCAAACGTTGTAGCCCTGCCCTAACAAGAATAAGGACGGCAACGGAATTTCCTTCTGGAATAATCCCCGTTTTGCAGAAGCACTCCACAACCAAAAGGGAACTTCCATGAAAAAGACCATCGCCGCCCTCGCCTGCCTCCTATGCTCGACCGCCGCCCAAGCCACCGTCTATAAACTGGATTTCACGGCAGGCGGCTATTCGTCCGGCATCTTCGCCGGCACCCCTGCCCCGCAAAGCACGGTCACCGGCTCGATCCTGTTCACCGCCGCTTCGCTGGGCGCCGCCGTCACCTCGATCGATGCCGTCGACCTCACCATCGGCGGGCACGTGTACACGCCGGCCGAAATCGGCGCCGGTTTCTATAGCGACGGCTATACCTTCGGTGCCATCGCGAACGGTGTCGGCGTCACGCGGACGAACTCGGATGACTTCTATCTCATCCTGTCCAGTGGTTTCAACGTGTTCGCGTATGCGGTGAGCAGCATCCCGGATACCTGGACGACGCGCAGTATCAACGCCCGCTATACCGAAGTGACGCTGCCGTCCAACGCAGTGCCCGAGCCGGGCACGATCGCCTTGTTGGGCCTCGGACTGACCGGCCTGGGCCTCTCGCGCCGCCGCCTTCAGGCGCGCCGTGCCTGATCCCTGCCGGTGAACTTCATGCCGCGCTTGCTGACCAGTTGCACGGCAAGCGCCGCCACCGCCGCCACCCCGAACGCAAGCGCCACGGGCCGCTCGCGCAGGGCCAGCGACAGCACGACGCAAAAGGTCGCGAACGCGTAGTAGCCCCGCACCATGCCGCGCAGGATGCCTTCCGCATAGGCGCGGCCCGATGCCTGGTGCGAAAAGCCGACCAGGATCGTCCCATCACCGGGAACATCGCAAAGAAGCCGCTCAGGCGCGGCCCCAGCCCGGCCGCGGCGCAAGTCACCGTGAAGGACAGGGCCGCGCCGGCCAGCATCCGGAGCAGCAGGTCGTTCGGCTGCCTGGCGCTGCGTGCGCCGCTGCCTTCGCTGCGCGGGAACAGGCGCGGCGCCACCGTCAACAAGCACAGCACCAGCGCGAATCCCGGCAGCAGCGCCAGCTCGACCAGCTGCAGGCCCGCCACCGCCGCCGCATAGGCAGCCAGCGCGCACAGCATCGATCCGAACACGGCAAACCGGCGCGCAGCCCAGGCATAGGCCAGGCAGAACACCAGCACGGCAATCACGGCCAGCAGCGTGTTCCCGGCAGCTGTCGCCACGAATCCGCGTCCCTGTTCCAGTGCCATCGTCAGCAGGATCGGGCCGGCGACGATGGGCAAGGCCGAGAACCAGCCGGCGGCATCCGGGCCCCAGCGCCGGCCGATCAGCGTGACTATATAGATGAGTGCGGGTACCAGGAACAGCTTCAGGATGAGGATGGCGGTCAAGGTCGGGCTCGGCAAAGGGATGACGGACGATGGTAAGGCGCACTGCACCCACGGGTCGAGTGCTATTGATGCCATCAATTGCTCATCTGAGCGACAGACCTCGCTCAAGTAATCATTTTGTCATGCAAAAGAAATAAGCCCGTCATCTTGCGGGGCTAAGCTGCGGACCATTTCAACCGACCAGCCCCGCCTGATGAACCCCACCACCGCCGCCCTCCTGCGTCCCACCCTGATCGCCCTCGCCACCGCCATCCTGTGCGCATCCGCAGCGCACGCCGAAGACAAGCCCCCAGCTGCAGACCTTGCCCCAGACGCAGCCGCAGCGGCCGCCCCCGCCGCCGCGGCCATCCAGGACACCACGCCCCAAGGCGCCATCGCCACCGTCGAGATCTCGACCCGCAAGACCCGCTCCTCGGTCGCGATGGGCGGCGTCGAGATCCAGAAGGTGCTGCCGGGCGTGAATCCGCTGAAGGCGCTGCAGGCCCTGCCGGGCGTCAGCTTCCAGACCGCGGACCCGTGGGGCAACAACGAGCAGAACCTGTCGCTGTTCGTCCACGGCTTCAATGCGCAGCAGATGGGCTTCACGATGGATGGCGTGCCGCTCGGCGACCAGAGCTACGGCAACTACAATGGCCTGGCGCCGCAGCGCGCGCTGACCAGTGAGAACGTGCGCAGCGTGGTGCTGGCCACCGGCGCGGGCGACCTCGGCACGCCGTCGACCAACAACCTGGGCGGCACCATCGAGACCTATTCGATCGATCCGGCCAAGGACCGCAACGTGAATGTCCAGCAGACCCTGGGCAGCCACAAGGCGACCCGTACCTTCCTGCGCTTCGATTCCGGCGACATCGGCAGCGGCAACAGCTTCTTTATCTCCGGCCTGCACCACGAAGCCAGGGCCTGGGATTTCAACGGCCGCCAGAGCAACGACCAGGTCAACGCCAAGTTCGTGCACCAGGGCGACGCCGGCAAGCTGACGCTGTTCGCCGACTGGTCCGACAAGACCGAGCCGAACGAGGACAGCACGCTGCACCGTCCCGACCTGGCGTATTCGCCCTACACCCGCCCGTTCATGTATCCGGACTTCGCGGGCGCCCTGGCCTACCTGGACGCGTCCGGCGCGCCGCCGTCGGCCGAGAGCTCGAACTTCCGCAACTACTACAGCGACGCCCAGCGCACCGACAAGCTGGCCTACGCCAAGTACGAGGCTTACCTGGGCGACAACCTGACCTGGACCAACCAGTACTACTTCCACCACAACGACGGCGTCGGCGTGGTGGCCGGCCCGATCAACCAGGCCGGCCTGCCGGGCCTGTTCAGCGTCTATTATCCGAACCAGAACCTGAAGCAGATCTTCGGCAATTCGGGCTACGCGACCCGCACCACCGAGTACAAGATCAACCGCCAGGGCTGGCTGTCCAACGTGCGCTGGGAGATCGGCGACCACCGCATCCAGGGCGGCCTCTGGTTCGAGCACAACAACTCGGGCGCCTACCGCCGCTGGTATGCGCTGGACGTGAACAACCCGAGCTCGCCCTACACACGGCCGAGCAATCCCTTGATCACGCAGTACGGCAGCGACATCGACAACAAGGTCGTGCAGCTGCACCTGCAGGACGAATGGCGCTTGCGCGACGACTTCGTGGTGCAGGGCGGCTTCAAGTCCAGCCTGCAGTTTGCCGATGGCCGCTTCCCGGTCAACACCCTGCCGAAGGCGATCAGCGCCAGCGCCACCGGTGGCCTGCCGGAAGGGAAGATCGATACGAAAAAATGGTTCCTGCCGGGGATCGGCGCGCGCTGGGATCTCAGCAAGTCCGACCAGCTGTTCGCCAACGTGCAGAAGAACCTGCGCCAGTTCATGACCTACGGCGGCGGCGGCAATTCGCCGTGGAGCCTGTCCTCGCAGGCGGCCTTCGACTACTTCAAGGCCACGGCGAAGCCCGAGACCTCGATTACCTACGAGCTGGGCCTGCGCGACTCGCGCAAGCTGGACCTGGGACCGCTGACCGCCTTCGACGGCCAGGTCGCGCTGTACCACGTGACCTTCCGCGACCGCCAGCTTGCGATCAGCTCGAACCCGATCATCACCTCCTTCGCCGGCGGCACCACCATCCTGTCGAACGTCGGCAGCGTCAAGACCGACGGCGTCGACCTGGCCGGCACCTTCCACTTCGGCCGCGCCTTCTCGTTCTACGACGCCATCTCCTACAACCGCTCGAAGTACCAGGACAGCTACTACTCCGGCACCACCCTGATCCCGACCGCCGGCAAGCTGGTGCCGAACACGCCGGAGTGGATGAACAAGTTCGTCGCCACCTATAAGCCGGGCGCGGACATCGAGCTGCAGCTGTCGGGCGACTACGTCGGCAAGCGCTACGCGACCTACACCAACGACCTCGACATCCCGGGCTACTTCCTGATGGGCCTGAGCATCTCGGGTAAAGTACCGTTGTCGACCGGCTTCCTGAAAAACGTGCGCTGGACCGTGAGCGCGACCAACCTGCTGAACCGCGAAGGGCCGCTGCAGCCGGTGGTCGGCCAGCCGAGCGGCAGCTACGCGACCTACCCGATCCCGCCGCGCATGGGTTTCATCACCTTGAAAGCGGATATCTGATGCACCCGATCGTCCTGCCATCCGATCCGCTGCGGCGGCGTTTATTGAAAGGCGCGGCTGCCGGCATCGCCCTGGGCGCGCTGCCCGGCTTCGCCCTGGCGCAGCAGGCCAAACGTCTTGACCCGGGATCGAAGCCGCTGCTGTACGCCCACCGCGGCGCCAGCGCGCTGCGCCCCGAGCACACGCTGGCGTCCTACGCCAGGGCGATCCAGGACGGCGCCGACTTCGTCGAGCCGGACCTGGTTGCCACCCGCGATGGCGTACTGGTGGCACGGCACGAGAACGCCATCACCGACACGACCGACGTCGCCACGCGTCCCGAGTTCGCGCACCGTAAAACCCGCAAGGTGATCGACGGCGAAGCGCACGAGGGCTGGTTCGTCTCCGACTTCACCCTCGCCGAACTGAAGACGCTGCGCGCGGTCGAGCGCCTGCCGAAAATGCGCGGCACGACTTACGATGGCCAGTTCCAGGTGGTCAGCCTGGAAGAAGTCATCGACTTCGTGGCAGCCGAAGCGGCGGCGCGCGGGCGCAGCATCGGCCTGATCCCGGAGCTGAAGCACTCGACCTGGTTCGCCAAGGCGGGCCTGCCGCTGGAAGACCGTTTTATCTCGACCCTGAAAGCGCATGCCTACACGCGCCGTGCGCCGGTGACCGTGCAATCGTTCGAGACCGCCAACCTGAAGCAGCTGCGCAAGGTACTGGGCAAGCCGGACAACATCCGCCTGGCCCAGCTGGTCATCGCCGGCGGCAAGTACGACGCCGTGCGCCCGGCCGACGTGGCCATCGCCGGCGGCAGCCTGACCTATGGCGAGATGGTCAGCGCGCGCGGCCTGCGCGAGATGGCGGCCTATGCCGACGTGGTGGCGCCGGTCACGCGCGCCGTGATCCCGCTCGGCGCCGACGAGCGCCTGGGCAAGCCGACCGCGCTGGTGGCGGATGCGCACGCGGCCGGGCTGCAGGTGGTGGCCTGGACCTTCCGCCCCGAGAACGCTTTCCTGGCGGCCGACTTCCGCAATGGCGAGGGACCGAATGCGCGCAACGAATCGGGCTCGATCGCCGAGATCCGGCGCTATCTCGAGACCGGGATCGACGGCTTGTTCAGCGACGATACCGCGCTGGCGAAGGCGGCGATTCAAGCCTGACCTCAGCCCGGCACGCCGTCCTCCCTTGCGCGGGGACGGCGTATCTCATGCGATGATGGCCGCATGACCTACCGACTCGCCATCTTCGACTTCGACGGCACGCTGGCCGACTCCTTCCCCTTCTTCCTCAGTGTCTTCAATACCATTGCCGACCGCCACAGTTTCAAGCGCATCGACCCGAGCCGGGTCGGCCAGTACCGCCACTACGGCATGCGCCAGATGATGCAGCTGGTCGGGCTGCCGGCCTGGAAGCTGCCGCTGGCCTCGCGCAGCTTCATGGCGATGATGAAGGACAACGCGGACGCCATCCCCCTGTTCGACGGCGTGCCCGACGCGCTGCACCACCTGGCCGCGCAGGATGTCAGGCTGGCAGTGGTCTCCTCGAATTCGGCGCACAATGTCCACCGCATCCTCGGGCCGGAGCTCACGAGCCTGGTCGGCCGCTTTGAGTGCGGCATGTCGATCTTCGGCAAGGCCAGCCGCATCCGTGCCGTGCTCAAGGATTGCGGCGTTGCAGCAGAGCACGCGATCTACGTCGGCGACCAGGGCACGGATGCGGAAGCGTCGCGCAAGGCCGGCGTCGCGTTCGGCGCCGTGCACTGGGGCTACGCCGCGATCGAAGCCTTGCGCACGGCCGGCTGCGATGACGAATTCACCACACCGCACGAGCTGCGCCGCATCGCCGGATCATGAAAACAACGTTGCGGCGCACAATTCATCGGGTGACTTGAGAGAAACTACTTAGCATGCTAAACTTTCGCATATCAACAGTATATAAGCGAAGTATTGACGCGCATGACGACGACGCTCTCCGACCAGACCTTAAGTAGCCTCACGGCCGCCCTCACCCACGCTTCGCGCGCCTACCGCGCCGCCGCCGACAAGGTCGGGGCCGCCTATGGCCTGTCGCAGGCGACCGGTTTGCCGGTCCTGGTCATCAGCCGTTTCGGCGAGGCCGGCGTGCGTCCCGGAGTGCTGGCGGAAACGCTGAGCCTGGAAGCCTCGTCGCTGGTGCGCGTGGTCGACCAGCTGATCGGCGCCGGCCTGCTGGAACGCCATGACGACCCGAACGACCGCCGCGCCAAGATCCTGCGCCTCACCGAGGAAGGCGAAAAGACCGCCCAGCGCATGGACCAGGCCCTGATCCCGTTCCGCCGCCAGCTGTTCGGCGGTTTTGACCCCGCCGACGTCGAGGGCGCCCTGCGCGTGCTGGCCGGCCTGCCGGCGGCGATCGCCAACATTAGCTTCCCCTCCGACAACGTAGAAGAGTCGATGCACGCATGAAGTTCGCCAGCAGGTCGGAGCTGCTGTTCTCCGTCAAGTCATTCGCGGCAGCGATGCTCTCGGTATATCTATCCTTGCGCATCGGACTGCCGCGTCCTTTCTGGGCCATGATGACCGCCTACATCGTGGCCCAGCCCTTCGCCGGACCGACCCGTTCCAAGGGCCTGTACCGTGCGGGCGGCACCATCCTCGGCGCCACCGCCGTCACCATCCTGGTGCCGCGCCTGGTCAATTCGCCCGAACTGCTGTCGCTGGCGCTGGCCTTGTGGATCGCCGGCTGCCTGTATTTCTCGCTGCTGGACCGCACCCCGCGTTCCTACATGCTGATGCTGGCCGGTTATACCGCCGGCCTGATCGGATTCCCGGCCGTGAGCAATCCGGGCGCCATCTTCGACATCGCCCTGGCGCGCGTCGAGGAAATCGTGCTCGGCATCACCTGCGCCACCGTCGTGCACAGCCTGGTGCTGCCGCAGTCCTTCGGTCCGGTACTGGTGGCGCGCCTGGACCAGGCGGTACGCGACGCGCGCCAGTGGATCCGCGACGCCCTGAACCCGGCCGGCGATGCCCGCTCCGCCGCCGACCGCCGCAAGCTCGCCAGCGACATCACCGAGCTGCGCATGATGAGCACCCACCTGCCCTTCGATACCTCGCGCCTGCGCTGGACCGGGAACGCGGTGAACGCGCTGCAGGAACGCCTGTCGCAATTCGTGCCCATCGTCTCCGGGATCGAAGACCGCTTGAGCGCGCTGCGCGAGATGGGCGCGGCCAACGTGTCGCAGCACTGGAGCACGCTGCTGCAGGAGGTCGTGGCCCTGGTCGAGACGCCGAAGCGCACCGAGATCGCCAGGGAAGGCGGACGCCTGCACGAGCGCATCGACGAACTCGCGCCGCCGGTGCTGCGCGGGCTCGGCTGGAGCGGCATGATCGAACTGAACCTGGCCGCGCGCCTGCACCGCCTCGTCGACCTCGCCGTCGAGGTGCGTGCGCTGCGCCAGCATATCGACGCCGGCGTGCGTGGCAGCCTGCCGCCCGAAGTGCGCCGCATGCCGGGCGTGCTTGACGCAGTACCTGCGAGCGCGCTGCACCTGGACCGCGGCATGGCCCTGCTGTCGGCCTTTGCCGCCGTCGTCGCCGTGCTGGTCTGCTGCGCGTTCTGGATCCTGACCGGCTGGCCGGCCGGTGCAGCCGCGCCGATGATGGCCGCCGTGCTGTGCTGCTTCTTCTCGACCCAGGACAACCCGGTGCCCTTCATCCGCGGCTTCCTGGACTACACGATCTATTCGATCCCGGTGTCCGCGCTGTACCTGCTGGTCCTGCTGCCGGCGGCGCACAACTTCGAGACGCTGGTGCTGTTCTGCGCCCCGGTCTTCCTGCTGCTCGGCGTCTTTGTCGCGCGGCCGTCGACCTTCGGGCGCGCCTTCCCCTTCCTGTTCGGCGTGACCGGCACGCTGGCCCTGATGGACACGGACACCGCCGACATGGTGTCCTTCACCAACGGCATGCTGTCGCAGATCGCAGGCCTGGTCGCGGCCGCCGTCACGACCAGCATGTTCCGCCGCGTCGGCGCCGGCTGGACCGCACGACGCCTGCTGAAGGCCGGCTGGAGCGAACTGGCGCGGCTGGGCAAGGGCGAAAAGACCACGCTGGCGGAATTCACGGCGCGCATGGTCGACCGCATCGGCCTGCTGGCGCCGCGCCTGGCACTGGCCGCCCAGGCCAAACCGGACGACCTGCAAGGCCTGCAAGCGACCGACGCGCTGCGCGACCTGCGCATCGGCCTGAACATGACGCTGCTGCAGCAGGTGCGTTCCCAGCTCGGCCGCGGCGACACCGCGCTGGGCCCCCTGATGACGCAGCTGTCGCGCCATTTCGAGCGCCTGCCCGCGCTCGACAAGGACGGCGAAGCGCACCTGCTCGGCGCCCTCGACAACGCCATGCGCGCCATCTGCGAGGGCACGCACGACGCACCCCAGCGCGAGGCGCTGGCGGCGCTCACCGGCATCCGGCGCGACCTGTTCCCATGGGCGACGGCATACCAGCCCGCCCACATGACTGCTGCTTAACAAGGAGATCCGATGATCGGCGAAGTCAGCATCTATGGCCTCTACCTTCCTCCGCTCCTGCTTCTCACGCTGGCGGCACTGGTGGTATCGCGCCTGTTCAAAGTGGTCCTGGCCCGGACCGGCTTTTATCGCGTGGTGTGGCATCCCGCGCTGTTCGATTTTTCCCTGTTCGTCATCGTGCTCGGCGCGCTGACTTATTTCACACGTAACTGGTCCTGACATGGCTACGAAAAATTTTCTTCCGGCGGTTGGCCGGGTAGGTATCACGCTGCTGGTTGCCGCGGGCGCGGTGGTTGCGGGCTGGCAGATGTGGCGCCACTACGAGGTCGAACCCTGGACCCGCGATGGCCGCGTCAAGGCCTACGTCGTGCAGGTGGCGCCCGACGTCACCGGTCAGGTGACCAAGGTGTACGTGCACGATAACCAGCGCGTCGCCGCCGGCGAACCGTTGTTCGAAATCGACCGCGCGCGTTTCGAGCTGGCCTTGCGCCAGAGCGAAGCCCAGGTAACGGCGGCCCAGGCGGCCCTGAGCCAGGCGGTGCGCGAGAACAAGCGTAATACCCAGCTGGACGACCTGGTGTCGCAGGAAACCCGCGAACAGGGCCAGACCCGCACCGACCAGGCGCAGGCCACGCTGGCCCAGGCCATCGTCAACCGCGACACGGCCAAGCTGAACCTGGAACGCTCGCACGTGGTGTCGGCGGTGGACGGCATCGTCACCAACCTCGACCTGCGCGAAGGCGCCTACGCCACCGCGGCGCATCCGGTGATGGCCATCGTCGACCGCAGCACCTTCTACGTCGAAGGCTATTTCGAAGAGACCAAGCTGCCCGGCATCCAGCTCGGCGACAAGGTCGAGGTGACCCTGATGGGCACGCGCCAGGCGATCGGCGGCCACGTCGAGAGTTTCGCGGAAGGCATCGCCGACCGCGACCGCTCGACGGGCGCCAACATGCTGCCCAACGTGAACCCGACCTTCAACTGGGTGCGCCTGGCCCAGCGCATCCCGGTGCGCATCGCCCTCGATCCGGTGCCGGCCAGCGTGCGCCTGGTCGCCGGCCAGACCGCGACCGTGAAGGTGCTGCCGGGTGCCGCCCAGCCGGCGCCTGCCGCCGCACCGGCCGTTGCCCCTGCTGCCCCTGCGCCGGCACCGGCGGCCAGGGCCGCCGTGACGGCATCCGCACCGGCAGCCAAGACCACGCACTAAGGAATCGATCATGAATCGCACTCGCTCCACGGCCATCAGGGCGCTGACGCTGTCGGCGCTGGCGGCGGCGCTCGCCGCCTGCACCACGGTCGGTCCCGACTACCACGTGCCCAAGGAAGCCGTGGTCAAGCGCGACGCGGCCAATGCCCCCTTCATCGGCGCGTCCGAAAAGGCCTTCAAGTCCGACCCGCTGCCGGCCGACTGGTGGCGCCTGTACCAGGACCCGGTGCTGGACAAGCTGATCGCCAAGGCCTTTGCCGCCAACGCCGACCTGCGCGTGGCCGCCGCCAACCTGCAGCGCACGCACGCGGTGCTGGAAGAAGTCGAAGAGAAGAAGCGGCCGGAAGTCGAGGCCAGCGTGGCGCCGATGTACGGCCGCCTGGCCGGCGAATCGATCGGCATCCCGGAACAGCTACCGCGCACCGGCCTGTACGACGGCGACATCCGGGTGTCCTACCAGCTCGACATGTTCGGCCGCATCCGCCGCGCGATCGAAGCCGTGGAAGCCGACGTCGATGCCGCCCAGGCCGCCGCCGACCTGGCCCACGTGACGGTCGCCGCCGAGACCACGCGCGCCTATGCCGACGCCTGCTCGGCCGGCTACCAGCTGAAGGTGGCGCAGCAATCGGTCGACCTGCAGGGCAAGTTCGCCAAGCTGACCCTTGAGCGCGTCCAGCGCGGCCGCGGCATCGCCATCGACAACAGCCGCGCCCAGGCCCAGCTCGACCAGCTGCGCGCCAATTTGCCGCCGCTGATGGCGCGCCAGCGCACCGCGCTGTACCGCCTGGCCGTGCTGACCGGCGAGGTGCCGAGCGCCTTCCCGCAGGAAGTCGCGCAGTGCGCCACGCCGCCGCGCGTGATCAGCGCGGTCCCGGTCGGCGACGGCGCCGCCCTGCTGCGCCGCCGTCCGGACGTGCGCCAGGCCGAGCGCCAGCTGGCCGGCGCCACCGCCCGCAT
>Ga0308160_10005783_pt1 | contig 12792 bp, 11 predicted proteins | sample PhyFR1_FD_201036 | JGI IMG/M metagenome (GOLD analysis project Ga0308160, IMG submission 201036) | Phyllosphere microbial communities from UC Gill Tract Community Farm, Albany, California, United States - DLSLF.R1 | ecosystem: Host-associated > Plants > Phyllosphere > Unclassified | place: USA... | reverse complement strand
TCTTTTCTGTTCTATGGATCCAGAGGCAATCTTCTGTAGGTCTTCCAACCGCACGAGATCAAGTCGTGATACTGATATTTCGGGGACCAACTGTAAAACCTGCTCGCCAAATACGTCCACAAGAATCACAAACTTCCGCGCCCTCTGTAACCGCTTCTGCAGTCTCGCTCGCGCTGTTGGTGACTCCATGCATTGGATCACGGGAGGAGTGGCACAGAGTCTTGCAAAAGCGTCTTTCTCCATCGTCCTTGGGTGCTGGCTGCGCCTGCGCCGCGGTAACTCCAGCTCCAGTAGCGTACATTAAAGTCGTTGCAGTCAAAACGCTCGTCGTCGAACTTCGGGCCTAGCGGGATAGCCCGGCTTGCGGTGTGTACTATCCGGCTGGGCCTTACCTCTTGGTGAAACCTCATGCTCTTTACTGGGTGTGGGGCGGAACCAGGAATTTTACCTTGAGATTCGCCCTCTTTTGTCAGGCAACAATGAGGCGTCGATACTTTCCTCTCAAATCCATTTCGATAATCCAGGACGGCATTGTCACACACTGTGCCATCAACATCTCAGTCGATTTATAGATCTTTGGTCCCCTCAATCCTCACTGACTGTGTATCCCCGACGTCGCGCTTTCCATTCAGTGCGCGTTAGACCGTCATTCATGACCGGGGATCTTCAGGGCCAAAAAATCGAAAACGGGTCCAGGGTGGGGGTCCTGCTTGAAAATCATGCATACTCACCATACTTCGGCTCCACATCATCCGCGGCAGTCAACGGGAAGAAGTCATGGGCGAGAAGCATAGTCACAATCATTTGACCATTAAGCCGGTTTCAGTAAAGCCAGCTCGAGTCACCAGTCCTGCAGCAAAAAGGGATGTGTCGTGATTGAGTCATGATGCTCGCTTCGGTCAATATATTCGCTTTCCAGCCTTCTTAATCTCTTCCAAACTAGCCGACATCGTTCCATTTCCACAAGACCAGTCAGTCTTGGCTACAGAGCGGCACAGTTGAAAGACATCGAAAAGACAGCCTGTCTTCGTAGTAAGAGTTTGTAAGACATCGCCATAATAGCACACACAAATCATTGATCAGTACAACGGGAACCAGCATGTAATCCAATGTGTTAACTGTCAAAGTCTCTACCGGCAAGTAACGTGTCACTTTCAGCTATGTTTGAACGGTATCGTGGAGCGGAAGCACCACTCATCACCATACAAGCAGTGATCGGAGTTGCTGCGGTTGAACTGTTGCATGCCACAATATTGCCTAGCGATCAATCGTCTCCCGTTGTGGTCATCTGCCTGAGTATAGTGATACCCTCGCCTCTCCCCCAATCTCGGCTCCAAAGATGAGGTGTCAAGCCCGTCTACAGCGAGAACTCTCCGGATGGAGCATTGGTGCATCTGGCGTCCGTCAGACTTTATCCAAAGCATGAGGCGTAACCTGTCTTTGGGTGGCAGGTGAGAGACGCACCGCACCTTATCATTTATGCTGGACCCTTCTCTGATCTTCCCCAACCTCGCTCCATCTGTCAGCAAACTTAATCCAACCTCCTATCAAGCCTGTTGTCAAGATCATTCCTCCAATTCCAGCCCCTAACAGCAGGCCGCCTGCAATCTGTGCGTAGTCGACTTGAGCGTAGTGTACAATGTTGGTGAAAAACAAAACGCAAGCGAATGCGATGAGTGCGGCAGAAAAACCCCTAGCAGCGTGTGTTATAATGATCATCATGGACACTATACAGTGATGAGTGATATGACTGGTGACTATGGGAAACAACCCTAATGACGCTATCTTGGCGCTCTAGTCACATAAAGTTTGAGTTGCCAATCCGTAATGCCACATGTCGACATACCGAATGACATCTGTATCTGCAACATGAGGTAGTCTGTAAACAAGCCGCGGGGTCTCATGAAGCTTCGACCAACGGGAAATCTGACTTCATATCCTCCCGCACCCAACACTCATGGGATGATCAGGACGTGATATTCATATCTTCACCCGACTCCCAGCTGGTTGAACGTTCCCACGGATGTTTCTTCGTGGAAGTGAGATGAGCATCTGGGTCACATTGATGACGTTATACCATATTGCTGGGGGGGTAAAGGGGGTAGCCAAGTGATGCCTTGCTGGGTGAGCACGTTTGAGACTTGATGTTAGGCCATCTGACTGACAGCCAGCACCATCGCCTAACAAAAGTCCGTCTCCCGATCCCGAACGTGACATACGGGACCAGCCATTTGCCGAGCAATGTTTCACGTTGAGCACTTTACCTATCAACAGCAGGGCTCATTTGTTTGAAGAGTCGGACGAACCATCAATGGATGTCGCCCAGATGGCAGGTCATCATATCCCCGCAGGAATACCTTCGACGCTGCAAAGACACCTTGGTTACAATTCAACTGGTCCCGGATCCCGCTACGCAGATTACACACCACATAAACATCGAGGACCAGGGTTTGACAGGTGGCTGCTTCTGTCCGAGGCTCGCCACCAGATATGTGTCAATACGAAACACAAGCGAGATTTCTTTGCCGAGTTGGAGGGAAATTATACAGTACAAGTGGGCAAAATACTGTTACAAGCCAGTATAGGCAAAGCATACATCTCCATTGTTGTCTCTGTACGCTGCTTGGTAAAGATTGGCTGTCCGATAATACGCCTCTCCAAACATGGTCAGCTTGATGATCTTTGCCGGTGTGGTATATAACCTGTGGGTACGTCAACGGAACTAGACTGTCTGCGACTATTAGGATTGAATCGTACGATCGGATGTCCTCAACAGCCAGATCCATTTGACCGAAGTACTCATAGATCTCTTTGCCTTCCCATGTATACAGTCGACAACGAATCGGGGAAACGTAGTTGTCGTGGTCGGAAAGCACCGTGGTCACCTCAACCTTCAGGTCAATGCAGATGCGATTTGGCGGTGTCCATTCGATACTGATTATCAGCAAACTTGGTATACAGGTGGTGGCCAAAGTGGGTACAGCATCTCACATTTTGTTTATCGACCTCCGGAGACAGGATCCGCAAGGGAGGTGAACATGAGCCCGTCTCAATAACGTCCATGCCTCCCTGTATTCTGGCTATGACCTTACCGAGATCGTATGCTCGCTCGTAAGATTTCGCGATTACACTGATATATATCAGTATGAGTCAGGTCAAGGCGCTCGAGCCCCGGTAGACACCTCACTTTAACGAATTTGATGATCGGTTGGGCCATTCGCATCCAGAAGTTTGTCCTCCGATTCCCATCAGACATTTCTTGAGCCTCTAACACGTCAGTGGGGAGTAGTCATTTCGTGTGCTTACCTCATATCTGTCAGCAAAAGCGAATTTGGCGACATATTCGCCGTTGAGTACCAAACAGTCAAAAGCATAGTAGCAAGTCATTTGCTCCCTAAAGTCAGGACAATGACATGTCTGAATCCTGGTCAACGTACACGTCCTGTGTTTGGGTCCAGCTCAATCACTATCTCTCCATCGAAGACTGTTTCACCTAGATATGTATCTGATCGGCGCCAACGTGGATAAGTTAGATCGACCTAAGGAGAAGTATCGCTGCTTGCGATCCACCTAACGGGTAAGTAAATGAGCCCGACTGGATGTATGACTGACCAGCCAGGATTGCTGATACTTCAGTGCTTGGTCGGCCCCTTGAATGTACAACCGAGCTCGCACACCATCGGTCTTCTCGGTGCCGAGATAGCTGAACATCTCAGTATCATACTCGCAGAATGGTAAAACTCACTCGCTCGACCGCTTCTAGATCGACCAAAGATAGAGAGGAAAGCGAGATTGGCTGGGTTCCGGGAAACTTATTAGGTATCTCATCAGCCTTTAGGTGACGAGAAGCCACCGTATTCGTTTGCCTTCCATGACGGGATTGAACGAGCGAGTGTAGGCGCCGGGAGACGGTAGAATGAAGTGGATCGAGCACCGGACATTCCGGTAATATGTGGCCTCCGGTCCCGAGTGAGAGGCTCCTCGAGTAGCTGAAGCTGGTAAATCAGCGCAGCCAGTAGTGTATTTTAATCAACGAAGAGGTTTGAACTCTTATCCCCGGCCAGTAGGGGGTGATGTACACGTGTGTCAGGAGTTGGCAATGCCAAGACCGCTCGGTTGAGGCACGAGCCGCCAAACCTTGAATAGCGTGTATTCAATATCTGGCTGAGCTTCAGACCTGGCAATATGTGGTGCAATCTTGGTTTTGCGTTATCATGTAGAGTGGGTACAAACGGCTTCCCCCGGAACAGGTAGCCGGAACAATAAACAGAGCTTTCGAGGCCACTGCCGTCTGGAGAGTGCGCTAAGCTTAAAGCAGAATGACGTGAGCTCAGCGGTGACCCTGCCTTGAAACAGGTCAAGCTTGTCGATAGAGATAGAGGAGACCGATGCGCGCCGCCATAACCGTCAGCGTACCTTTGGAGACCCTCTTGGTCGGAGCATTGGCGACCTAAACGCAGCCGGCCTGTCTTCGTCCATATGACCGAGAGCTGTGTCTTAGGGCTAGCGAGACCCTATATCACAGTGACCTGAAGGTCCTGAGGAAGAGTCTACGGAGGATATGCAGGAGTAGTCCATCGGCACGCATGTGGAGCACAGTCTCGGGTGGAGAAGCGATGAGCCGGAGGCTCAACCATCGGTCGTGGTCGCCCGTTCTGTGAGCACACTCAGCCTGACCATCAGGTATCGGGCGGCTGACGCATCGAATAACACGCAGCAGCGAAAGTTCAACAATTGGGTTAAAGCGGTACAAATAAGCAAGGCCGCCCAGTACTGGCAAAGGGGAGTAAAGCAAAAGTCCTGGATATTGGCTGCGGCCAAGGAGGTGATATGGCTAAATGGCGATCAGTCAAAACCTATCAGTATGTCGGAATCGGTAAGTATGAAGCGGAACTGAGTAACGATCCGAGCTGACCGGAAGATATCGCTATCGAGGCCGTCAGAGAGGCCGAGACATGTTACCAATCGATGGGTCAAAAGGCCTTTGAAGCAGCATTCTACGTGCTGGACTGCTATTCGGTGAGTGACCACATGCGTACGCTAACTCGACTCAATATACTGAGAACTAGAACCCTATCAGCAGTGTCTTCCGGACCATCTCGGCTCGCCGGGCAATTTTGACGCCGTGTCGATGCAATTCAGCATGCACTACGCTTTTGAAAGTAAAGAAAAGGTGAAGATGATGCTGCGGAATGTTGCCGGATCCCTTCGCCCAGGAGGGGTATTTCTCGGCAGTGTGCCCGACTCTGCCTTTCTTCTGTGAGTTCCGGTCCTGACAAGCGGTCTTGATGTTAACCTTGATCGTGAATAGCGACTGCTTGGGCAGGTAGCCTCAAGACCAGGCTTTTTTTGGCAATGACCACTTTCGAATCGTGTTCCGACACCGAGATCAACGCGGAGTCTACGGACGTTCCTACCACTTTTTCTTGCAGGACGCTGTCGATGTTGGAGAATACCTCGTTATGTGGGATGACTTCGTTGCTCTGGCAGCCGAGTGCCACCTTCATTTGAAGAACAAGAAAACATTTCACGACGTATTTCGAGAAGAGCGCGATGGGAACGGCGGATGCCTGCTCAAGAAAATGGGGTTTTGGCTGAGAGTGGGCAGTTTTGGATGAGCGGTGATGAGTGGGACATAACGCGTGAGCACAGCTTAGCAATACCGCTTCTTGCTAGATCTGACGAGACACAGGCTTATACATCGCCTTCGCGTCTGAAAAGCATTGATGAGCCGGCAACCCAGCGAAGGGAACATATGTAAGAATTCAAGTCGTCTTGGAGGACCGGCCGAAAGAGGGGGCCCTTTCATGTCTTGCATGTTCATGCTTACCGTGGGGACAATCTGCATTTGGATATTCGCCATCCTCAGTCCCCACATCGATGTCGCTGTCAGACGCCGTGAGCTGTGCCTCTTGTATATGATGCAGCGCGGGTCATGTCACCGCAAACGATGAGTATGCGAGCTTCCTGCCGCTCATTCGCCGCTCGATGCTTTGAGTCAGGAACATTTTGCCCCTGCGCAATCGCTGTCCAATATTGGTAGCATAAAAATGGAGATCGGCCGGGACCACAAGGGAGGAGCAGTATTTGCCCTTCGAAGTTTGCATTACGGCCTTGTGAAACGGCCTTGCTACGTAGCCCTGGACATCTCACACGAAGCGCGGGTTAAAGCGAGTACACAGGAGTGATCGCGTCGATAGCAGTCCGGGACGGCTCAAACCAAGGGGCTATGAATGGATCCAACGCAGCTCGTCGGACAGGTACGCGACGTCATGCCCCTATCAGCTTACGAACGGCTCTTCTACTGGGCCCTGGATGCGCGACAAGCTATGGCTCGGCTAGTGAGTGTACTCAATAGTGAAGATGTAGAAGACGTAGTCTGTCGCGCTCGATCGTAGGGTGGACTGTTTTCCAGTAGTAGGGTACTCGGATCGTGATGCGAAGAAGCGGTGGGGTGCGAAGGGGTGCCCGATTCGTTTCCAGACCTTCTCTCCAATTGCGCCTGGACATGGCAGCCTCATGACATAAACGTCCTTACCTGGACTGGGACCCTGAAACAATGTTGCTTACATGCGGACAAGCCGTAGAAAATCGCTAAACTAGTCCAGCGTGAATTGTTGAGGATCTGCAACCGCGGCGTTGTGCAGCTGAGCAGTTGGACCGATGGCGGGCGTCCGAGTTAAATTTGCTCCAAGCCTGCCATTGTTCTCTACTCGCACGAATAGGCGAAATCGATACACCCAAGGCCCCTCGGCGCTCTGTCAAGATCACGTCATTTCGATGACGTAAATGAGAGCCAATGCCAAGCGTATCGTGGAGAAGAACCTTCTTAAGAAAAGAAGATCTGCGCCTTCTTCGCGTTGTTCACCCTCAATTCAAGATTTCTACCAATACATTACCGGAATGTCAAAGCCCTGGTATATCCTGGACCTGGTATCAAGTCTGATGGGCTGGCGGTCTGTCCTAGCTCAAATGACCGCACTTTCCTGCGGGTGAATGAGGCGTACGATATTGCACGCTTTGGTAGACGCTGACTTCAGATGACTGTGCCTGTGGGTAGTATCGTCAGCATCACATTCGGAGGGACACCCCCATACAATATAACCCAAACGTGAGTAGAGCAAGCATCAAAGGCTGAGATATTGAAGCATACGGAAGGAAGAAAACCAGACCTTAGTGGTCAGTCCACAATGTACTGGCACGATGTGCTAAACCGACTGACACTTAATCAGTGCTATGATCGAGAAGGCGAAACGCATAATTCGAATATCTACTTGTGGAACTTGACTACGTTCACACCAATCTACAACAATACAGGGAGTCCGCCAAGACCGGCACCGTACGCTTTTCAGAAGCATAATGATCAAGTGTCAGTGTGACAATGCCTCATGAAAAGTAAAGGTCTGTGCTGAGAAACTGACTTTGACAGAATCCTGATTGCTGCCGAAATGAGCGGTGGAACAGAGCACCGCTACTGGACCAGCCCAGTCTTTACCCTCACACCTCAAGATATCGTACAAATATCTTCTGCGCAACCTCTCAAGGCAGTCAGGTCAGTCCGCTCATCTGTCGGCTCATCTGTTTCATCTGACCCGCGGATTGACAGCGATGTAGTCTACCCGCCATCACGATGCTTGGGATCTTGGCTATCACCACCTTGCTATCTTTTCTATCCACCGGCAGCCATGAGTGAGCTTCGGGCTCATTCCCCCGGAGAACCCGATCACTAGCTGCCTTATACCATAAACTGGGGCTCGGAGGACATTACAGATGGGTCCAGGCCTGCCGTGAATAAACGTTTGTTCTGCCAGCTGGTAGCTCTTAGTGTCTACTTCCTTCGAAGTGCTGGAATGTATACTACCTGTGTTTTGGCAAGATCCAGACGAGGTACACGTAGCAGCTATCGCTTCTGCTGTAGCACAGGGGTTGGATGCACAAACTCGGTCATAGGTAGTAGATTCACAGTCCGCGTGACACAGGCTGTCCAGCACTGCTACTACCGTAAGTCTAACAAGGATCAGGCCAAGCACAAATAGCTCGGATTAACTACAGCGACTAGCAACTAAGCGAATGCGATGGGTCGAGTGGGTGGCACAGTGCCCGGTCCAGCTAAGTTTTTCACCTACGGGTTCGAGCCGTGGGACGTGAGTAGGTTGAAAGAGTGTTTCAGATGTGTCATGAAGGAAGGAATGGGGAACTGCTGGTTGGGTACCTCATCCTTCTGTGTTTCTGTTGAACTGTCTTCAGTGGTTCTCATACATATTGTTTACATGAACATAACGCCGCAAGCCCCAAGAAGCCGAGCACGTCACCAATCGAGATATTGCGAGGGCGATCGCACTGCTGGTGGCCAGAGCTTTGTTGTGACCTTCAAGACATCCACCCGTTTTGACATCCATGGCTCCACAAGCGTATACTGCTTGATTCTGGTGTCTCGCCTCTTCCGATGAATTTTCTACTCAAAGCAAGTAATCCAATTTTTCAGGCTCCCTGGCATGAATCCCAGGTATTCCTCTCCCTGTTCAGAGCCACTCTTACCCACACCTAGATCTCAATGTAACCCCTTAACCCCCATGGCCAATGCCCAATTGGGTCTATGATCAAGCAGCATAGGCAAATGTCTTTACAGGTGCATCTTCCGACAAACCTACTCGGCAGCAGATCCAAGCCACCGTTGACATCTTAAACGCCCTTGGCTGGAATGCTGGGATCCGTCGCCCCACCAAATCTCTCGACCCAGATGCCTGGTGGCATGCAGGTCCTTCATTTGACCGATCTGGAGCTTCCAAATACTCAGTGAACGATATCAGACCGATGAGACATTAGAGAACTGTTCGATAAGGCAAGAAAAGATGGACCGCACTATGGTTTACCTTGCAAAGCAGAGCCCAGCAATCCAGATCATCGCTATCAGGTCCACAATCGGCAGCCTTTCCGAGTCCGATGCTCGGATCAGGAATGTGGTCATAAGCTACAGCGGACGGCATTTGTACACTGGATAGCAGAGGTTGTCCAAGGGGGGTGATCAGTATGGAGGTGTTGACCGAGTGATAGGTGCAACATCATTTCGGATGCATGCGAAGCGGAAACCCAGACGTGGAGATAAGCTACCTCCGTATTTGATGTTATCCCAATTAGGGCAAAAAAACAGATCGTAATGATGTAGGTACGTGGCTGCAATATTGTGCTTGGAAGGAAAGTCTGCCACAGGCTTTTTCTGGGTTTCTCTCCTGCTTGCAAGAATTGAGCAAACAATCGGAATGTTGTTACGCCTCCCGCTCTGGCATAGTACCATTGACCAACCCCAATTACAACAATCAACCTCAGTCCAAAAATGTGGCACCGACAGAAGTCCGAACATAGGAAGGGCAAGATTAGGTAGACACAACGTTTTCGGAAGTCGGGATAACACTCCGCACGAACGCTTCCAACGTGTATCGATGAATGAATGCATGGCAGAAGAGCTGGGGTCGGGTTCACAATTGGCACCGCTCGTTACCGAGGCGATCGCACAGGCATCTACGCACAATCCTAGTCTCGAAGAGGCGACCTTTTTGGCTGTGACCAGCCTTCTTCGATATATCGCCTCGCTAACACCTTCGTCTGCCATTTCTCTGATTGCCGAAAAGTGTCAGCTTCCATGTTCGCAACAACTTTACAGCTCTCGACGACCACGTTCGCTTCATCCGAGGAGAAGACAGTCTCACCGTATTCGCCTAAAAGAAGACCACATTCACCGGAAAGCAAATGGCTAATTCATTTTGCAAGACTTGTGGGACACTCATGTTTAGAGCGGGCGAACGTGCGCCTGGAACGAAGTTTATGAGAGGAGGGATCGTTGATGATCATACGCTACATGATACGGTCTTGAAGCCTGGAGTGGAGCTCTTCTCGAAACATAGGGCTAAGTGGGTCAAGCCGGTGGATGGGGTCGAGCAGGCCACCGGGATGGGACCTTTCGCTTAAAGGGAATGTGTGTACGTCTAGATACGTCCTTTCGGGTCAAGCAAGTAAGCGTCAGTTTATGCAGTAGTATGCCAAGATTGTACTCCTCTATAGACTAATGAGCGAGGACTCGGGCCCCTCTCCGAGCCTCGGAATCCACCAGCACCTCCCACCCTCTAGTTCCGTATAACCGCTTAACCGACCAAGCTCACCCAAGTAGGACCGACTCCATCGAAGCACCTCCTCCACATTGAACCAGTCTCTGACTTGCTTACCACCAACATCATGGCAAAACTGTCACAGCATCGACATCGGGTCTGCGTGTGATCACGGGGGATCGAAAGGCAGCTACCCTTACATCCAAGAAATCTCGGCTAAACCCATCGGTGGGAGAGCGTCATTCCCGCGTAGACCCAGTCACTCTCCCTCCCTGGTCGAAGTGGGAGTCAGTGGAGAGGGAAACACGCCACATCCCAAAACGACAGCATCTTTGATCGGATCGGTGCTCAGCCAAAGACTTCGCTATGTCAAGCACACAATCACGCCCAGCGATGAGTGGGAGTTACCAGAGGTGAAGATGCAGGACAAAAACACGGGATTAACGGGCATTGGTCATTTGGCTTTGTCGCAACAAGAGCCCGTAATGAGAAGTCAATCTAGTGTACGAAACGATTCGCCAAACGCGGCCGATTGATGGGACACACGCGAAATGTGGACTGCCAAAAACTTTGGGCCCGGAGAAGCTCAATGCCGGAGGAATACTTTCCGTGCTCTGGACTCGGACGAGCTTGTTCAGTTCACCCAGCAGAACGACATTATCTCTCTGGAGCATCAGCCCATCCGATCATGCTTTCTGTATCACATCCTTCCACATTCGAACAGATCTGAGGCATTACAGCGCTCGACCATACGAAAAAATGGACACGCGAATGCGCCAGAGAACCCGAAGTGCACAGCCCAAGCCAAGCATGAACCGGCGTGGTCGCCCGCCTCGAGTAGATTTCCGGCGGATCATTGACGCGCGCATCGGCTTCCGCCAGGCCTAATCTTGCATTCCCCTCCATTCTGATCTCGGGGAAAACATTTGAGGCATGACCCCCAAATCGGTCAAAAGCCATCATCTAAAGGTCGTCTGCGCCAGGCCATAGCTCGACGAAGTCAGTGGAATACCACGCTGAGCTCGATTCGAAAGGTTTGACGTTCATCGGTCATGTGGAGACTATCTATATATGAGCGGTTGGAGAAGCTGCTAAGACAGTAAGGTCACTGCTAGCCCCATGGGAACATCAGCTGCACTTCTAATCAGCGCATGGGGTCCCTTCATTCCAGAACGAGTCCCTATCGATCCGAGGTGGCCAGCGGATTAACGGACTTTGGCAAGACAGAGGTGGTCATGGAGAAGTCCTTCACATGATGAGGAAGTGTTATACTGCATCAGGTCAACTCTTGTGTTGAGTAAATAGAGTTTTCATCCATGTCACCTGCTTCCTCTCCTACTTTTTATCCCATGCCAGCTCTGGCTGTCTTGAACGGTCAGGTCTTCGCACCGGGTATCTCATAATTGTCTTTCATTGACGTATATAACGCCGATACGCGAGCTATTATCGAATCGAGTATCTCGGATATGACCAGTCAGAGAGTCCCTCGCGGTCGAGGCAAACCCTGAAGAGATCTGATGACCTCAAATCGCGCCGCACAGAGATGTCGTGGTGCCCGGTAGGCGGGCCCGTCAGTGGTAGTCGAGACGGTTGCTCTCTGTGGGATATTCCTCGCTACAGCCGAGGGGCCAAGCGAGTGAGAGCGCGAGTGTAATCCTGTGCTTCCATGCAGTGCTCCCTTGCCAGGGCGCCCGGACAAGCCCGAAGTTTATTGAGCGGGTGAGGGCTGTGTGGACTGGAACGATGATGGGTGGATGTTTCGGTGGCGCGAACAGGCGAGGCGAACAGTCGAGTTTGCCGGAGGTAAGCACCCTCTGAGCGGTGACGATTGCTCAAAACTGATTGCCAAGTGACCAAGCTCGATTGATGCCATAATATGTGTTGTAGTCGTAATATGAATTTAACGGAAAAGAAGGACCACTAATGGTGCGACAGATTTGACTTCGATGTGGGGCGAGCTTCTCGATTCCAATCTTCCGGACCACCTCATCGCTCCTGAGCTCGAACTAAAAATTGCGTCTGAGTCCCCACATCGCATCGTCACGGTCGCAAACAGCTTTGTAGATTTCCGAGCTCGACCGTGTGGAACAGGCGACATACAAGTGCGCCAGAGGATCCAAAGTGCGCGCCCTAGGCCAAGCGTTCACCCATACTGGTCATCGTGGGACCGACTCCCGCCGAATCAGCGCTCCCATCAGCTTCCGTCCGGAATAATCTTGGAGAGCCCTCCATTCTGATCTTCGGGAAGAGATAGGAGGCATGACCCACAAATCGGTCAAAGGCCGCCATCCGAATGTCGTCTTCACCCGGCCATAGCTCGGCGAATTTCGGAAATACTACGTTGAGTACGATATGGTTTGTTTGACGGTTGTCGCTTAAGCGAATATTATCTGTATAAGAGGTGAATTGCTGGGTACATAGTGTGATAGTGAGAATGGAGGATAGATCGAGGCAAGTCTCGAGGATGTCGTTCAGCATTTGAACCGGTTGGTCCAGATATCGCACCGTAAGTCGACGATATACGAAAGTCGACAGGTAGCCGCAAGAGTGAGGCCAGTGACCAGTTGCATCTATCTCCAAGCTCTCCAACTCCAGTCTGCCCCGGACAGGATGCGTCGATCCAGCGCAGGATACCTCTCGGGTGGTTGTCAAGCGCGAAACATAGAGATCAGGCTCGTACGACAGTAGG
>Ga0308160_10005781_pt1 | contig 12793 bp, 20 predicted proteins | sample PhyFR1_FD_201036 | JGI IMG/M metagenome (GOLD analysis project Ga0308160, IMG submission 201036) | Phyllosphere microbial communities from UC Gill Tract Community Farm, Albany, California, United States - DLSLF.R1 | ecosystem: Host-associated > Plants > Phyllosphere > Unclassified | place: USA... | reverse complement strand
GCGCTACAACCGGTGAAGTAGCAGCAGGTATCTTCTTCTCCTTCCGAATCTCCTTCACAGCACCCTTGCCCTTGCCTTGTAATTTCGCAATCATCTGCTTGACCATTTTACTAAACCATAAACAATTCAATCCGTTCAATGCGATATTTCCAGAACCGTAGATGATTGATAGGTAAATTGGGATACGGTCTCGATTGGCGTACATTGTTTTTATCACTTCTATACTCTAATCATTAGCTGAGTTATCAAGATCGAACTCACTTGGTATCCGCCAAAGAGGATCCTAGCTCCGAAAAAGACAGACATGAAGATCATTTGATTCGTCAAGAATACTTTAGGGTGGGAGGTGGATAATTTCGTCTTGTCCTATCCATCAGAATATATGGTAGGGCGGGGACGTACCATGAACCAATAAATGTTTAGGAAGATGGTAGACATTTCCCATAATAGGAAACAAGATCCGAATCCAGCTAGGAAAGGTCGCTATCATAAGCCTAGGATCTCTTTGTCAAGGGGGACATACGAAAGAAAACAAGTAAACTGCTAGACAAGCTGCCCCTATTCATCAGTATTGTACATAGGCTAAAATCCAGAGACGTACCATGAACGACAAATCCAAGCGTCGAGTGAAGTGCCGAATCAAGTGTATCCCAGATAAAGTATCTACCATTAGCCCCACACCTACCACAACCATGATCTAAGGAGAGGACATACCCCGAGCTAAGAGCTAATAAGTTCCCAACGATAGGATCATATCCAAATACCGGATCATCTTTCAAAGCTCCTAACCATAAAGACCGTAATGCGAGGGGAACAACAACAAGGGCATGTGTCATAGCTATCATCAGTCTCTCGTCTTCCTTCCAATTACCCCCATTAGAGACGAGAGAGAAGAGATTTACAAACACAATGACTAGCCCATCCCTGTCTTGTCTTTGCATCAAACCCCTCCCATTTCTTCCCCAGTAATTGAGGGGTAACAATATGAGCAAGATACTGAATCGTATAACATGTAATCGTCGAAATGACCAGTACAGGAAGATGAGGGCCTAGGTGGGGTAATGGCGATGAAGATGTCAAGTCTGCTAGGATCATTGCTTGATGGCTCTCAGTGTGTGTAACTTAATGAAAGAAGGGGTAGAAGGGCTAGATCGTAATTAAGGATAAGTTAAACCTAACCTGAAAGGCCTAGATTGAATTGATCGTCATCGCCCGTGTCCATGCGGTAACCACGTTTTTGGCCAAGATCAACGGGTCTGTAGGTGGGTATATATCATATGCATCGAATATTGTGGACATGGGCACCGCTGGGGATACAGATGACCAATGAGTATGTGGGTGCAGTCTATGCAAAGGTTCGCAATGGGGAAAGGCCCTGGGCGAGCAACAAATCACCAATAACATTCCAAACCTCGGCTATTGAGTTCCCTGCCCGAGCCTCTGGAATGGGTGGATGTCATGATGATGTTGCATTCGCATTTATATTATACAAACAATTCCCCCAAAGCCCAGAATCTGATGAAATAATACACAATCCTGCTTCTACCCTATCCTGAATCACTCGTCCTCCTCGGTCAAATCAGATTCCTCAGCACTAACACTAACACTCTTTGATTTCGAGTTTCTCTTCTTCTTGGGCCTAACAGCTTTCTTAGCTTTCGTCTATATTATCAGCTTGGACAATTTCAAGGCAATGTCAGCTGACCTTTGCACCCCTCCTCCCACCTCTTCCGACAACACCAGCACTTTCCTCTTCTTCCATTTCTACATCCCCTTCTTCTTCCTCTAATTCAGAACCAGATTCCGACTCCTCTTCATCATCGTCAGAGGAATCATGTGTCTTTTTAGACTTCTTCCTTGGTTTCTTGGACGTTGCTTTAGACCTCTTGATGGGGGATGTACGGTCCGTTACCCTCTTCTATTCCATCAGCTCCAATCAAACATTTCAGAAAGCTTACAGCTACGAATCCCCTCCTTCCTAGACCTTTGACATGGTCTGCGATATCATCATCCAAAAACTTGTTTCGGATATTCTACTATCAGCTCGATACATGGAGAAAGACTTACATCAAGACCAGCCTGATGATCCGTTAGGTTCTCAAAGATATCACGGGGAAATTTGATCCCACTAGACTCCTTTTTCTTGTCTTTGTCCAATCCTGCTTCATCTTCAGTTGTTTTAGATTTAGAGGCTGGGTGGATATATGTCGAGATAGGCCAATTATGTTGATGGGCTTTATTTCGAATAATCAACTGAGTCAATTCACTAAGCGAATAAAGGTTCTATCGTCAGCCTTGTACCTCAGAGTAAAACGTACCGAGTTGGCTTTAGCGACCCTCTTATTCCTTCTCGCTATCTCCCTCTTGACCCTCTCTTTTCTAGCGGCGTCACTCTCATCACCAGGGATATCTTCTTCCGCATCCGATCCTTCACCCTCCGGAATGGGTATAGAGACATCCCTGACAGTCTTGATCTTTCCTGCAATGTGATATAATAAATCCACATTATCTTTAGTAGCGACAGCCTCGAGGTATAATTCCAGGATTCTATCATCAGCGCCCCAATCTCAGAGTCTCAGCAGACCAAAGGAGAAAGAGGGGACCCACCTAGCCCTAAACTTCATTCCCTCCAAATCCCATTCCTCCTCAAGGTGGGAAACCATCAAAATTAATCTCGCCAAAGGCATTTCAATCCTTTCAATGCGATTCTCAGAAGAGAGATGTGAACAAGCTCGAATATTATTCAACATGATCGATTTCGCCTATTCATCAGCTCCTCCTCCATCCCTACTGTATAGGAGAGACTGACCAGCGCAATATTCTCTGGTTCAGGATCCGAAGCGGACATTGCTGGGATTATATTCCATCTAGGAAGTAGTCTTTGAGTTGGAAGGACCTCGCTCAATTTGATCAAGAGTCGATGACGGACTGTTTCGGATGGATCGAGTGTCATTGTTGCTATTGTTTCGAAGTAAGGTGAGATGGCTTTATCGAAATCTTTCACTTTGGCGAGTTTGAGGAAACAGGTAGTTGCTCGATATCGCATTTGGACTCTGACGTGACATCTACCATTAGCCCCTCCGACTCAAGGGAGAACTTACCCTTCATTGGTAACTGAACTTTGTTGACCGTCCTGCGTGAGGATCCTATTCAAGAGCGTGACGACAGGGTCGAGGATCACGAATCGATCACTGGCCCTAGCGTACCCGATGGCACGATGAGTTAATACCCTCAACGAGACCAATTTCGCCCTATCGAGCATCTCCAATTCCGACTCGTCAACCCAATCATCCGCTAGACCAGTATCTTCAACCTATACATCAGTTCCATCCAGGTATTCGCACATACACCAGCAGAAGGAGAGACGGCACCAATGATGTTCGTCAAGACAAACTGAACAATCTCTTCGCCCCTGGTCTCGGTAGACTCGGGGATAGAAAGCGCCAATTCAGCAAGAGCAGAGAGGTGGGAAACCAGCAATTTGTTCTTGACATTTAACTTGGAGCAGAGATCCTATTTATCAGCTCAATCACCCAATAAACTCACATCAACAAGGTCCGAACATCTATCATCTTTCCTCGTAAAAGCGAGGAATCGAGAAGCATATTTCGCTTGCTTTGGTGTACCCTCCAAAGCGAGTTTATGAGCTTTATCCAATACCCTCCTTTTCATCAGCTCACCCCTCTTCAATCGAAAGCTCACGATTCGGTAGGACAACTCTCTTTATCCGCTTTCACTACCGCCCCCAACCCTTGTAAAGCAGCTTCTGATAGAATGACTTTCTTACTATCCATCTCCTTGACCAAAATTGGGATATGGGATTTAAACATCAATGCTCCCTCTTTTGCTGTTAATCTCAACCATTCTCGAGCGGCTTGAGTGATCATCTCGCCCTGTGACCCTTTTTGGGTCTTTTGGATAGCAGAAATGAGGGGAGGGATGGATGATTGATTAATGATATTCCACGATCCAACATCGAGAATGGTAGTGAATGTATCGAGGATATCGGGATGGTGTTGTTCCAGGCGTCTGCGGAGCTCGTGCTGGATCTCAGCTGTCATCCCAGTCCCGATAGAACTAGCTTACCCTTGACTTGACCAAAGACTCGAGGTCCGAATGAACATCCACGCAAATCTTGTACAACCTATACAGTTTCTGTTCGTTGATAGCGGCAAAAGACTCCATATCCTTCCTAGCTTTCTCAACATCCACAAATTTAGATTCTATCATCAGCTCCATCTACAGTGTGGACATACGGGCAATAGCAGAAATGACAAATTCCAATCTAGCTTTAACTTTCTCTTGATCTTGATCTTCATCAATAATTCCTCCCTACTCATCAGCTCATTCTCCTTGAAAATGCTTACATTGTTTGCCTCGCAGAAATCGACGAAAGCTCGATAAGGTGATCCACCCCTTGCGAATCCTATTAATCCTGTTAATCTCTTCAAAGCGCCAAAAGCAGGTGTATTGAGGTGCGAGGAAACTAGTAGTAATCGATCAACCCAAGCTTGGACATCTATCTCTGCTTTCTGTTCCGGCAGGGGTAGGATGACTGTTTTGAAGATATGGGAGATTTGAGTCCTACTCATCAGTCATGTTCATGAGTGGGACGTACTTTAGCTCGATAGTAACGTCTCTCTTGAGAAGAGAGAGGAGCATCATCTCTGGAATCCAGGCGAATTGCGCGACTACATCCGCATCGTTTGATTCACTGTCCGTCAGTTCAGTCGTCGGAGATGGCGCGCAACTGACATTAAGGTATAAGCAAGAGACCAAAGTTTCCCAAGAGCAGACGCTGCTTCGCTCCTGACATTACTCTAAACGTCAGCTGAGCCCGGCGACGGTAGCTTACCCTCTTATCGCTCATCCTCCCCCCGACCGCCTTGAGTGTCTCCTCGCTGATGTGATGCAGAGCAGTCTCAAAGTCGAGACTTCCAATGACTTTACAGATCGAAGCCCGGACCCTCTCGTCCGCATCATGTATACGGTCGATCAATTCACCTACTCATTAGCTCATCCTATGATGTTGGGAGCTCACCTTCAAGCTCCCTCCTCAACTCGGGATGATTACACAAAATCCCTCTAGTACTTTCCACCCAAGCAAGCCTAACACTTAATGCTTTATCAACTTTCCTACCCAGCCAAGCCCTCCAAGCTGACGGATAAGCTTTAGCTAAATCCGCCCGACCAGTTCCGACAACAGGTCGTTCACCAAACATCCTTCCTAGTGTTTTTGTTGATAGTTGTCGAAGGGGGACTTCATCCGCTGCCTTCAGGTTTGCTTCGAGGAGTGGTACGACGTTCAGTAATAGACCTGGGGAGAATCTGAAGATATTGAGGAGGAGGGTATGGGATTCAGCGAGAGTCTTGAGGTCTTCCTGACTTGGATTTCGACCGTGTTCGAGCTGGATCGTCGAGAAGTGCTGATTGTCAGCTCAGCGTATGCTGCGTGTCAGATAGCTTACAGCGTAGACTGGTCGGGTAAGCCTTTCTGCAGTCTTGTTGCAGACATCCACTATTAATTGGAAAGAAGGCGTTTCCGGTCTCTGTTCATCAGCTTCGCCATACGAAGAAGGAGGTACTGACCGAGGCAAACTCGGTGAATTGACCAATGATACAATCCAGCACTCCAGCGGGGACAACCTGCGCCTCATCAACCAGACAGACCAAAATCTCCCCAAGGTGTCGAATCACGCTCTTGCTCATGTCCGGCCTTTCATCAGCTCCATCCTGCGCTCAGATGTGGAAGCTTACCTAACGACCTCGGTAAACCCATCAAAGAACCCAGTCAAAATCTCCTCACTATCCGGAACATCACATGCTAAAGAAGCTGATTTGATAGTAGCGAGACTTTCGAGTAGATAACAATATTCATTGTAATAAGGTACCTCTGTCACGCGCTGTGAAGCTTGAGTTTGGGATTGGGATTGGGAATGGAATTGAGAGTCGGTGATGGATTTGTTTCGGGCGATAGGTGGTAGTCGAGCGTTTTGGGGTGGGGGTTTTAGGTTGATTGTGAGCTGCGCTACGAAGAATTGGAATATATCCTTGAGATCAGCACCTTCCTCAAGTTTGATAATAACAGGGACGTACTCTGAGCTGATCCATTGTATATGGTGCGTTTGGGGCGCAGATCCTTAAACTGTCGGCGAGACAACATGCCGCATATGCTTTCACTCCTCGACTATTATCAGTTCTTCATTCTGTTCCATTGCTTGATGGAATCCCTCTTTACTTGATAGAAGGGGACATACTCTTTATGATGCAAGATCAACTCGCTAACTAGCTGCTTACAAACCGCTTTCAAAGAGGATGTATCAGTAGTCTCCTGCTCCAAAACAGATAATTTCTGATGTAATGTCTATCCATCAATTTCAGTTTCTTTCCTCCATGAAATTCTCACTTTAATCCTCTTCAATACAGCTTCTGTATTCTCCTTCCTCCCCGACTGGATCAATTTCTCCTGGAAATCCAGCTTGACCAGACTTGGAGCTGGCATTGTTATAATAGAATGATAATGATGATGGTAGTGGAGGAAGAGAAATCAATCTTAATCATGTCGATCCAGTTGACGCGACTGACGCGTCAATTTACGTCACGTGACTGAATATAACTCATCTCCCTTCCTTTCCTTTCTCGCACTGACCAACCTACTCAACCATCAATCAACCATCAACCAACGATATGCTATTCCCTTACATGCCCATACAAAGAGCATCATCCCCTTTAAATCCCCATACATCTTCATCTCCACCTTCAAACATGTCATATTTCTCAACAGGCCAGTCATCGCCAACACCACCATCACAACATAAAACACGATACAAACGGCCTGAAGCCAAAAAGTATATGAACTCGGCACCTGCTGAATTATTCGCAGAGGGGACTACACCTACTGAAGCTCAAATGTGGAGAGAGAGGTTTAGTAGGCGGATGATAGATCGGGAAAGGAGGAAGAAGGGTAGAGAGGCTGAAGTGGATAAGCGGAGAGGACCAATACAAATTGAGGAGGATGAAGCGAAAGCTCAGGAGGATGATGAGGAGGTGTGTCCCCCCTCTTGAAACTTAAATCAGAGCTGATGATAGATATTCCGAAGATTAATGGTCCTCCAACGTCAGAGGGAACAACGAAACGCTCAAATCTCGTATGAACAAGATAACGGTGGTTCAGATCCCATATCGCCAGATTTCTGGGATGGCGAAGAAGAAGAAAGGGCACTGGAAGCTAGATTACAAGCGAGTGAATCTTTCAACGCAAGAGCAGGGCCGTCGGATCATGATCAATTTCAAACTCCACAACGTCAACGTCCAGGGAGGTGTCCTGTAATCGAGGAGGATCAGGAGGAAGAAGAGGATTGGGCTGCTGAAGCTGCACGAGCGGAGGAAGCGGAAAGGGAGGCGGAGGAGGTGGAATTAGCAAGACAGGTCGAGGAATCGTATCGCCATCAACAGGTTCAATCACATCCATATCAATACAGCCAAGCCCATGGAGATACGAGTATAGAGGTGGATGATATAGACATGGACTGGGATATGGATGTGGATTTCTAGTGCCAAGGGACGATAACGAAACGAGTCGAGGGGACAGTTGTATATACGAATTAAAATTTGGACCTTGGGATTATTCCCTCTTGTAATAGTAATAGCGACCTTGAGGGTCTTGTGTTGTGTAGTACGTTCGGAAGCTTGTACACATGCATTGTGCATAGAGATCTTTCCATTCTTTAAGTTTGCTGGATCAATCGTATTCAGTCAGTACACACCACCAATCAATCCATTACGACACCGATGCATTGTTTTCTATTCCCTGTCCACGGCTCTCCACCTAACGATATAGACGTCAAGCGCCTCCCCTCTACCTCCTCATCATCATCCCCGGTCGGTCATTTAGTAGACCTGTATCTCAGCTGTAATCCTGTAGGGCAGAGTGGACGTACCTTCTTCTTCTCATCGACAGAGATACCTCCCGGTCCTACGCTGACGAGCAGTAAGAGACCTCCAACGATTGCTATACATCAGTTCAGGCCTCGTCGTTCGCGTGAAGTCACATACAGAGAGTTTGGAAACTGTAAAGTCAGCTTTGGTTTCCTGAGTGCGAAAATAAGAGCTTACAAGTCGTATTTAAGGAAATCTCGCTGAGGGTGAGCAGAGTGAACGCTCCACCTATTTTTCAGTATTGACACTTTTACGGGATGAGGGGAACGTACCAGTTGTTGATGAATACGTTAAACACGCTCAAAAGGGTAACTAGGAAACTAGCGCTCCATTTAGCCTTGAAACCAACAGCGACCATGATGCAGGCTCCTAATCCGACAATGGAGACGATGACCCTGGCAAAAGACCATTTTCCTTGGAAGATGAATCCGATAAAGAGGAAGATCAATAAGATTCGGCCTGCCAATTGGAAGCTGTCATTAGTTTATTGCAAGGAGGAAAGAAGGGGGAACGTACTACTTCCTCCTATCGGTTTCACTTAGAGATGGGATACCAGCAAACAATTTCTTCTTGTTCTGCAGAGAATCGGATAGGACCATGAGTAGTCCACCGACTACACTCAAGTTTCGGAGGAAGAATGAGAGATCGAAGAGAAGTCCGTAGCCGAGACCTGACATCAGTACACCACAAATCGATGGGGGGGAGGGCTAACCTTGAGCAACGACAACTCCTAGGAGACCAAAGACAGAGTAGTCGGGATACTTTTTCGAAATGACTCCGAATGAACAGGATAACATGGCTAGGACGTTGATGATGAGGAACAAGTGGGAGAGTCCCCATGGGAATTTTCGGTGTCTACCATCAGTCTCGCTTCATCGGAGGCTGCGTAACAGCGAATAGAATGGGCATACCGCTGGAGGTACCAAAGCTGATCACTCCATTGAGTCGTGATTCTCAATGCGTCTACCATTAGCTCCATAACATCTCAGTATAACATACCCTCGATGAACGTGACGACAATCAAAAACCTAGCCATAGCAGGGATATAAGGACGAATAGGCTATCATCAGCTCCTCTCCTACAATTAAAGTAGTGGACTCACCTGGGTGTAACGCTCAATAGCATCCTCAACTTTACTACTAACATCCTGAACACGGGCTAATACCTCATTCTCAGACCTCTGCCCTTGTGGTCTTCGGTTCCCAATGGGATCAGGCTGATATCCTTGGTTCATCATTGGTGCCCTTGGAGCATTTGGGTTGAGGTGGATTCGCTGAGATGACATGGTTTTCGACAAAGGAGATGGTGTAGTAGTTAGTAGTGGGTAGAGGGTGGGTGTGCTGGAATGTGTTGGATTAGCGTGCACCAGATTTGATTCCGTTGTGACGTAGCGTAGCTTCGATCACATGGTGACAAGGGTAAAGGTAAGTTAGATGCTGGACTGCATAGCATCGAGAGTCCTCATGAAGAGTGCATACTGTACAATGCAGGTATATAATTACAACACCCCCCTCCTCCTCCTTCCACCCCAATTACCACTCGTAACCTCCTGTTCTTCTACCTTACGTTTCCCTTTACTACCCTTACCCCGTATGCTTTCTAATCCCAAAGCATACCTCCTTTCACGCTCATCATCACTAACATCTCCACCTGTCTCCCCTTCCAAGAACCCGGGAGGAGCGACATTATATGCAGGACCACCGAATCGGCGTCTGCAAAGGGAAGATCCGTGTTCCAAGTATTCGGCGCGAGTGACGGGATAGGTTTCGTGGTAGTATTCTGAGGTTGTTAGGGAGACTGCGGAAGTGTATGGGACGCTTGGTGGGCTGTTGTCAGCTGGGGCGAGGAGAAGAAACTTACTCAAAGGCCTCGAAAATACCTATTTCGTAATCGCATGGACAGAGGGCTCGGAGATCTTGTTCCCTGCCAGTCAGCACAGACTACGTTGCGAACAAATACTCACAGCCTCTCGCCGAGAGCTTCAACGTATCCCAATCCACCCAATATCCCAATGTTGGCCCAATACATCCCCCTCAGCTCCTCTGGCATTTTCGAAATCACCTCTGCTATTGTTTCCGATAATCCCAGCTGGTTCAGCCCTAGCATTAGCTCCTGCCTTTGAGATGGACATACCAATGTCGGACGGATTGAACAGTAGTTCAGGACCCATGAACCTTTCATTCCCCATCCAGAGGACTTGTTCTTCGTCATCCACGTTCCCTTTCTTTGTCTGCCCGTCGCGCGATTCTGCATTGGGTCCGGAACGTATATACCCCGAAGTAGATGTCGAGCCAGAATGATCGGGGAGCACGTATTCTTGTACTATCGGATTCTTTTTCGGGTTCTCCCTACTTGTAAGCGATATACCACACCAAACGAGAGATAGAGGGGGACGTACTTGCAAATCTCCACATCCCTCTTCCAATCCATGGATACAAAGCAGCAAGCCTCCTTGACTTCATTCACCACATACGTCTCGTCCGCCATATTCCATTGCCTAAACGAGATCAAATGTTTGAGGTGATTCGTCAACAACTTTCCCCCGACATCAATCCGTTTAACATGTTCCCAGATTATCTGCCCATTCTTGACTGGTAAGACGTGACATGCCGAGTACCCTACGTCGAGGATGATGGAGCACGCTGGAGGAATATCGGAGTCGTTACTAAACAGCCCACCGTATGGTGCTAGTGATGCCGCTAATATCAGCTTCAGGATAGTTGGGGAACGTACGGGTACAGCGGTAATAGCTTTGAAATTCCCATTCTTCAAATACCATTTGATCGTATGTTTCCGCTATATTGGGTAGATTAAAATATGGTTCAGTCACCAGTAGGGACGTTTCTGGGGCGTTGACCTGTCATGAGCTCCCTCCTTCAGTGACAGCTTACATTGAGGACATCCTTGGAGAACAGTCTATCCCAGATGATCTTTTCCGCATCCCAATTCACCAGCATCCCCTAACCATCAGCTTGTTCCTCAGCAGAAAATCTAGCTTACACGCTCAAACGGCCTCCTGTACACTATCCCAGAATGATCTCGACAATTCTCAATTTCATCCGCAACATATACCTTCTTTTCCGCTCTTGATCTCGCTATTGAATTTGGGTAGACCCTAGGATCAAAATCAATCCCCGAGAATCCAGCTTTGATAGTATACGCCCCATTATCCAAAATGAGGACAGGAGGAGTGGTCATCTCTGTCCAAGCATTGATATGATAGCGAAAGAGTAACATGGTGTAAGGTGCGGTAAATGTCCAGGTGCCCCACAATTCCACGTGGTCTTAGCATGGTACTACGGAATCAAATAAGAACGCGACCGTATAACTTTGGGGAAAATACCCCATCTCCCATCTCCCCTGTGCTCGGACGATAGATAGCAATAACACCTAGACTCAGCTCTTTCTTTCTTCTTTAGACCTCGTCTTTCTTTTCTTCTTCCTATCTCTCCTTACTCCCTCATACCTCAGAGGAGTTATTGTAAGTACTACTACAGTCTGCCCCATAGCCCAGTCTTTTCAAACAAATTCCGGCTCTACCCGTATCCGAAGGAATAAGCACTGACTTCTTTAGTTTCTGTTTTTCGTATAATTCAACTTAGAGGTCTTTCATCATGTCTACCAAGGGTATGTCTAGTCTCACTCTTGCTACCTACATGCACTATCATCGAAATGGAAGTGATTTCGAGATGTCGGGCTTTCGGCCGACGCTTTGACCTTTTTCCATCTCATCCAAATCCACCGTCTAGAACAAAGCTAACCAACAGCTATCCGAGAATACGACGCCAAGCAGCTCGTCAACTACTGGCTCACCCGATCCCCCACTCCTATCCCTACCAAAACTGAATCTACCGCTGCCCCCGTCCAGGTCGCTCAGGTAGAATTGTATGTCCCCCCCTTTCCCCTCTGGAACGTAGCTGACAAATAGCGACCACAGCACCAAAGCCCTTGTCCCTTCTATCCGACCTGGAGCCGGTCTCCCAGAATGGGTCTTCAGCTCTAAACTAGTCGGTAAACCCGATCAGCTCATCAAGCGACGAGGAAAGGCTGGACTCTTATGTCTAAACAAGGAATGGGAAGAGACTGGAGCGTGGATCGAGAGTAAAGCTGGTAAACCCCAGAAAGTCGAGTCGACTACTGGTACCCTCAACACTTTCATCATTGAGCCTTTCTGCCCTCATCCCGCCGATACCGAGTACTATGTCTGTATCAACTCGGCCCGTGAAGGTGATTGGATCCTCTTTACCCAGTAGGTCCTTTTGATCAGTTACTGAAAAGTGCTGACAAGTAGCGAGGGAGGTGTCGAGGTTGGCGATGTTGATGCCAAGGCTTTGAAGCTCTTGATCTCTGTTGGAGAGGAGGTAAGCTCCCAGGCTCGGAACTGAGTCCTAAGCTAATTTCAGTTCCCCACCCGAGAACACATCATCAGCACCCTCCTCCCCCATGTCCCCCAAGCCAAGCAGGATGTCCTCTGTGATTTCCTCATCCGACTCTACGCTGTCTATGTCGACCTACACTGTATGTCACCCTTCAGCGAACAAGAATTTGAGCTGACCTATAGTCGCATACCTCGAGATCAACCCCCTCGTCTGCATGGACCCAACAGATGGCAAGCCCGCCGAGATCTTCTACCTCGACATGGCCGCCAAGCTCGACCAAACTGCCGATTTCCTCTGTGGACCCAAGTGGGCCATTGCCCGAGATATCGCTGGTCCTTCCACCGATTCCAAGATCAAGGCCGACCGAGGACCACCCATGGTTTGGCCCGCTCCTTTCGGTCGAGACTTGACCAAGGAAGAAGCCTACATTCAAAAGCTCGATGCTTCCACTGGAGCTTCGCTCAAGTTGACTGTCC
>Ga0308160_10005780_pt1 | contig 12794 bp, 8 predicted proteins | sample PhyFR1_FD_201036 | JGI IMG/M metagenome (GOLD analysis project Ga0308160, IMG submission 201036) | Phyllosphere microbial communities from UC Gill Tract Community Farm, Albany, California, United States - DLSLF.R1 | ecosystem: Host-associated > Plants > Phyllosphere > Unclassified | place: USA... | reverse complement strand
GGTTCCGAGGCGGCGGGTGCCGATACGATCAAGCTGATGCTGGAAGAGTTGCGCCATGACTGGCGCGGCAAGGGCATCGAGCTGGTGGGGCTGGCTTCCGGCTGGCGCTTCCAGAGCCGGCCGGAGATGAAGGTGTTCCTAGAGCGGCTGAACCCGGAAAAGCCGCCGCGCTATTCGCGGGCCACGATGGAAACCCTGGCAATCATCGCCTACCGTCAACCGGTGACGCGGGGCGACATTGAAGAAATCCGTGGCGTGACCGTCAATTCGCAGATCATCAAGATGCTGGAAGACCGTGGCTGGATCGAGGCGATTGGCCATCGGGACGTACCCGGCCGTCCGGCCCTGTTGGCCACCACGAGGCAGTTTCTGGATGACCTCGGACTGGCTTCGCTGGACCAGTTGCCCCCGTTGCAGGCGATGAGCAACCCCGACCTCGCCAGCCTGATGACCCCGGTGCCCGGGGCCGCCGGCCTTCCTCCCGCAGCGCCGCCGCATGCCAGTGCCGCGGACGCCGATATTCCACTTTCACTCCCAGGCCACGCGTCCGAAACCACGGAAGACGCCGCGCCCGGTCAGCAAAACCAAGAACCGACAAATGACCTCGCCTAACCCCAAAGACAAGCAACCGGCCGACATGGCTGACGATTCCGCCCGCGAGCGGCAGACCAGCCCGGGCAGTGACGCTGATGGCGCCGGCCGCGGCCCGCGCACGCCGCGCCCGCTGCGCCGCAGCCGTCCCGGCTCCCGCGAGGACGGGCGTCAGGGCGAGCCGGCGGCGGGGGCGCCGCGCGCTGGCCAGAACCGTCAGAACGGCAGGCAGAAGCCGGGCGTCGAGGGTGCGTCCGCTCGCAACGGCGGCAAGCCCGGCCGCGCGCCACGCGGCGCCGGCGGCGACGCAGACGACGTGTTTTCCTTCGTGACCTCGGAAGCATTCGACAGCGCGGCCGACGACGCGCGCGGCGGCCGCGCTCCGGCCAAGGCCGTCCGGCGCGACCTGACCGCGGAAGACGATGCACCCAAGCTGCACAAGGTATTGGCCGAGGTCGGCCTGGGGTCGCGTCGCGACATGGAAGAGCTGATCGTCGCCGGACGGGTGTCCGTCAATGGCGAGCCGGCGCATATCGGCCAGCGCATCCTGCCGACAGACCAGGTGCGCATCAATGGCAAGCTGCTGCAGCGCCGGGTCAGCAAGAAGCCGCCGCGCGTGCTGGTGTACCACAAGCCGGCTGGCGAAATCGTCAGCACCAGCGATCCCGAAGGGCGTCCTTCGGTGTTCGACCGCCTGCCGACCATGAAGGCGGCGAAGTGGCTGGCGGTGGGCCGGCTGGACTTCAATACCGAAGGCCTGCTGCTGTTCACCACGTCCGGCGACATCGCCAACCGGCTGATGCATCCGCGTTACGGCATCGACCGCGAGTACGCGGTGCGCACCCTGGGCGAACTGGAAGAAGGCATGCGCCAGAAGCTGCTGGCCGGCGTCGAGCTGGAAGACGGCCTGGCGCAGTTCTCCAAGATTGCCGACGGCGGCGGCGAAGGCGTCAACAAGTGGTACCGGGTCACCATCGGTGAAGGCCGCAACCGGGAAGTGCGGCGCATGTTCGAGGCGGTCGGCCTGACGGTGTCGCGCCTGATCCGCACCCGTTACGGTTCGATGACGCTTCCGCGCGGCCTCAAGCGTGGCCGCTGGGAAGAGATGGATGAGCATGATGTGCGCGGCCTGATGGCGATGATCGGCATGGAAAAGCCGTCCGGCGAGCGTGCCGCGCCGCAGGGCCGCCCTGAGCGGCAGCCGCGCGCGGCGAGCGTCAATCCGTTCGACAACAATCCGCAGCAGCGTCGGGGCCAGCCGGGGCAGCGTCCGCGCCAGCCCGATCCATTGCAGACGGCGCTGGGCTTTCCCGGCGCAAACCAGCAGCGCCGCAACGTCGGCGCCGGCCAGGGCCGAGGCATCGACCAGGGCTTCGGGCGCGGGCCGCGTCCGACAGGCCAGGGCCGCGGCGGCCCGATGGGCGGCGCCCAGGGCGCGCCGCGCCGTCGCCCCAAGGGTTAAACACCGATTGCGGGCATGGGCCGCGGCGCGTCGTCCGACGCGCCGCGGCATTTGGTATTGCGGCGCGTTCTTTAATCCAGTATAATTCGATAGTTAACGAAGGTCGCCGCGACGCAGGCAGTATTGCACGGTGGGTAAGCAACATCGTTGCAACAATCGCGAAGCAGCTGAACGTGGCTTGAACGATAAGAAAGATGGGCAGATGCCCATTTTTTTTTTGGCAAACGATTGTGCATCGCTTGCGGCGGCTGGTCAGCAAACATCGGAGAAACGCCTTGCAATTGCTGCAACTGATAGAAAAAACCGTCGTCGGCATGGGTTATGACCTTGTCGATTTCGAGCAGGCCGGCCGTGGCCTGCTGCGTGTGTTCATCGACTTCACCGAAGAGGAAGCCGACCGTGGCTTCATCACGGTGGAGGACTGCGAAAAGGTGACGCACCAGCTGCTGCATGTGCTGACGGTCGAGAACGCCAATTACGAGCGTCTGGAAGTATCGTCGCCCGGGCTGGACCGGCCGCTGAAGAAGCTGGGGGATTACCGCCGCTTCGCAGGGCAGGAGGCGTTGGTGAAGTTGCGCATGCCGATGCCGGGCGCGGCCAACAGGAAGTCCTTCCAGGGCATCCTGCAGGCGCCCGAAGGCGACCAGCTCAAGCTTGAATTTGAAGGAAAAGACGGCCCGGCGATCCTGGAATTTACGATCGCCGATGTGGACAAGGCACGCCTGGTGCCAAAAGTGGATTTTAGGAGTCGCAAAGCATGAGTCGCGAGATTTTATTGTTGGTTGACGCGCTGGCGCGCGAAAAGAACGTGGATAAGGAAGTCGTTTTCGGCGCGCTGGAGCATGCGCTTGCGCAGGCTACCAAGAAGCGCTACGAAGGCGACGTCGATATCCGCGTCTCGATCGACCGCGACAATGGCGAATTCGAAACCTTCCGCCGCTGGCACGTGGTGCCCGACGAGGCCGGCCTGCAGCTGCCCGACCAGGAAATCCTGCTGTTCGAAGCCAAGGACCAGATTTCCGATATCGAGGTCGACGACTTCATCGAAGAGCCGATTGAATCGGTCGAGTTCGGCCGCCGTTTTGCGCAGGACACCAAGCAGGTGGTTCTGCAGCGCATCCGCGACGCCGAGCGCGAGCAGATCCTGGCCGACTTCCTGGAGCGCGGCGACGCGCTGGTGACCGGCACCATCAAGCGCATGGAGCGCGGCGATGCCATCGTCGAGTCCGGCAAGATCGAGGCGCGGCTGCCGCGCGACCAGATGATCCCGAAGGAGAATCTGCGTATCGGCGACCGTGTCCGCGCCTATATCCAGCGCATCGAGCGCAATGCCCGCGGCCCGCAGGTGATCCTCTCGCGCACCGCGCCTGAATTCATCATGAAGCTGTTCGAGCTGGAAGTGCCCGAGATCGAGCAGGGCCTGCTGGAGATCAAGTCGGCAGCACGCGACCCCGGCGTGCGCGCCAAGATCGCGGTGTTCACCAATGACAAGCGGATCGACCCCATCGGCACCTGCGTCGGCATGCGCGGTTCGCGCGTTCAGGCGGTGACCGGCGAGCTGGGCGGCGAGCGCGTCGACATCGTGCTGTGGTCGGAAGACCCGGCCCAGTTCGTCATCGGCGCGCTGGCGCCGGCCAATGTATCGTCCATCATGGTGGACGAGGAAAAGCATGCAATGGACGTGGTGGTCGACGAGGAAAACCTGGCAATCGCCATCGGTCGCGGCGGCCAGAACGTGCGCCTCGCCGCCGAACTGACCGGCTGGCAGATCAACATCATGACGGCCGAGGAATCGGCCGACAAGGCTGCCCAGGAAACCGCCGCGGTGCGCGCGCTGTTCATGGACAAGCTCGACGTCGACCAGGAAGTCGCCGACATCCTGGCCAGCGAAGGTTTCTCCAGCCTGGAAGAGATCGCCTATGTGCCGATCACCGAGATGCTGGAAATCGAGTCGTTCGATGAAGATACCGTCAACGAGCTGCGCAATCGTGCCCGCGACGCGCTGGTGACCGAGGCGATCGCTTCCGAGGAAGGCCTGGAAGGCATGGAAGAGGGCCTGGTCGGCCTGGACGGCATGGACCGCGTCACCGCGGGCAAGCTGGGACTGTCTGGCGTGAAGACGCTGGAGCAGTTCTCGGCGCTGGCCTACGATGAATTTGGGGCAATACTGGCGCTGCCGGCAGACCGCGCGCGCCAGCTGATAGACAATGCATTCGAAGATGTGAGCGATGAGGAGATGAAGCTGATCGACTTGAAGTACGACGATCGCGCCAAGGCCCTGCAGGCCAAGGCGTGGAGCCTGGCAGCTGTCAAGTAAGCCGGTTCCCACATCATCCACCGCGTCACATAGAAAAGAGGACTGAATGGCGAGTACCAACGTAGCCCAATTTGCCACCGAGCTCAAAATGCCGGCCGACCTGCTGCTGACCCAACTGCGCGCAGCCGGCGTCGAGAAAAGCTCGACCTCCGACCAGCTTTCCAAGGAAGACAAGGACAAGCTTCTCGGTCATCTGCGTCGCGCGCATGGTGTGGCGCCGGATAGCGAAAAGAAGAAGATCACCCTGACCCGCAAGGAAACCACCGAGATCAAGCAGGCTGACGCCACCGGCAAGTCGCGCACGATCCAGGTGGAAGTGCGCAAGAAGCGTACTTTCGTCCAGCGTGCCGAACCGGTCGCGGAAGAAGCGCCGGCGCCGCAGGCTGCCGCGCCGGCCGTGGACCCGGCCGAAGTCGCCCGCCGCGAGGAAGAGGCGCGCCGTCAGGCGGCCGAGCAGGCTGCGCGCCAGCAGGCCGAACTGCGCGAGCGCCAGGAACGCCTGGCCGCGCTGGAAGCGGAACGCCTTGCCCAGGAAGAGGCCGAGGCGCGCGCTGCGCAGAAGGCTGCCGCCGAAAAGGCCGCGGCTGAAGCCAATGCCCGGCGTGCTGCCGCCCAGGTCCAGGCCACGCAGGCCAAGGCGCCTGCCGCTCCGCCCAAGCCCGATCCCGCCGCCGAGGAAGCCAAGCGCGCTGCCGAAGAGGAAGCAAGCAAGAAGCGCGAACAGGAAGCCAAGGAAGCCGCCGAGCGCGCTGCCGCCGTCGAGCGCGCCCGCAAGGCGGTGGCCGACGAAGTCGCGCAGATCAAGGCGATGATGAATGCGCCGCGCCGCGTGATCAAGGCGCCGGAGCCGGCGCCCGCGCCGGTTGCCAAGGCCAAGCCGCAGGAAGGCACGCTGCACAAGCCGGCCGACAAGAAGGCCGAGGTCAAGAAGGATGACAAGAAGCCGGCGGCAACGCCGGACAAGAAGTCCATCAAGTCGGCCAATGTGTCGTCGACCTGGCAGGACGACGCCAAGAAGCGCGGCACCGGTCTCAAGACCCGTGGCGCCCCGACCGGCGGCGGTGGTCGCGACGGCTGGCGTTCCGGTCCGCGCGGCGGTCGCCGCGGCGGCCATTCGGAAGACCGCGAAAGCAACTTCCAGGTGCCGACCGAAGCCGTGGTCAAGGACATCAGCGTGCCGGAAACCATCACCGTGGCCGAACTGGCTCACAAGATGGCGGTCAAGGCATCCGAGGTCATCAAGCACCTGATGAAGCTGGGCCAGATGGTCACCATCAACCAGGTGCTGGACCAGGAAACCGCGATGATTCTGGTCGAGGAAATGGGCCACACCGCCCATGCGGCCAAGCTGGACGACCCTGAAGCCCTGCTGCAGGACGGCGCCGAGCATGCCGACGCCGAGCAGCTCGATCGTGCGCCGGTCGTGACCGTGATGGGTCACGTCGACCACGGCAAGACCTCGCTGCTCGACTATATCCGTCGCGCCAAGGTGGCATCCGGCGAGGCTGGCGGCATTACCCAGCACATCGGCGCCTACCACGTGCAGACGCCGCGCGGCATGATCACCTTCCTCGACACCCCGGGCCACGAGGCGTTCACCGCCATGCGTGCCCGCGGCGCTAAGGCGACCGACATCGTCATCCTGGTGGTGGCGGCGGACGACGGCGTGATGCCGCAGACCAAGGAAGCGATCGCCCATGCGAAGGCAGCCGGCGTGCCGCTGGTGGTGGCGATCAACAAGATCGACAAGCCGGGCGGCAACCTCGACCGCGTGACCCAGGAACTGGTCGCCGAGCAGGTGGTGCCGGAAGAATACGGCGGCGATTCGCCGTTCGTGCCGGTGTCGGCCAAGACCGGCCAGGGCGTGGACGACCTTCTGGAGCAGGTACTGTTGCAGGCCGAGGTTCTGGAACTGAAGGCGCCGGTGGATGCGCCGGCGCGCGGCCTGGTGATCGAAGCCAAGCTGGACAAGGGCCGCGGCCCGGTGGCCACCATCCTGGTGCAGTCGGGCACCCTGAAGCGCGGCGACGTCGTGCTGGCAGGTTCGGCCTACGGCCGCGTCCGTGCAATGCTGGACGAGAATGGCAAGTCGATTTCCGAGGCTGGTCCGTCCCTGCCGGTGGAAATCCAGGGCCTGACCGAGGTGCCGAATGCCGGCGAGGAAGTCATGGTCATGACCGACGAGCGCAAGGCGCGCGAAATCGGCCTGTTCCGCCAGGGCAAGTTCCGCGACGTGAAGCTGGCCAAGCAGCAGGCAGCCAAGCTGGAAAACATGTTCGAGCAGATGGCCGAAGGCGAAGTCAAGTCGCTGCCGATGATCATCAAGACCGACGTCCAGGGTTCGCAGGAAGCGCTGGTGCACTCGATGCAGAAGCTCTCCACCAGCGAAGTGCGGGTGCAGGTGGTGCATGCGGGCGTCGGTGGCATCACCGAGTCCGACGTCAACCTGGCGGTGGCGTCCAAGGCGGTCATCATCGGCTTCAACACCCGGGCCGATGCCCAGGCCCGCAAGCTGGCCGAAGCCAACGGCGTCGACATCCGTTACTACAACATCATTTACGATGCGGTGGACGAGATCAAGGCGGCAATGTCGGGCATGCTGGCGCCGGAGAAGCGCGAGAACAATATCGGCCTGGTCGAGATCCGTCAGGTCATCATGGTCAGCAAGGTTGGCGCGATTGCAGGTTGCTATGTGCTCGAGGGCATTGCCCGCCGTGGCGCGTCGGCCCGCCTGCTGCGCAACAACGTCGTGGTCTGGACCGGCGAACTCGATTCGCTGAAGCGCTTCAAGGATGACGTCAAGGAAGTCAAGTCGGGCTTCGAGTGCGGCCTGACGCTGAAGAACTTCAACGACATCAAGGAAGGCGACCAGCTCGAGCTGTACGAAGTGCAGGAAGTGGCGCGCACGCTGTAAGGCGAGAGCGTCAAGACCCGTCGGGATTCCGCGGTGTACGATGTGCATCGCCGGGTCCCGATTTTTTTGCTGGATAGCGACGCGCCCGCACTGCTGCGGCGAGGGTTCGGCGAAGACGCCGCCCGGCAACATGCCAGTCCAGCCTGGACGCCCGTCCTCCAGGCTGCGAGCCGCCCAGGCTGCAACGGCGCGCCTTGTTTTCCCGCGCCATCCATCAATCACCAACATCCATCATCATGGCCAAACACAGCAAAACCATACCGGCCCGCGGATTGCGCGTGGCCGACCAGATCCAACGCGACCTGGCCGAAATCATTGCCTATGAGCTGAAAGACCCGCGGGTCGGCATGATCACGATTACCGAAGTCCAGCTGACCCCCGATTACGCGCATGCCAAGGTGTTCTTCACCACGCTGGCGGACGATCCGGAAGTCGTGAAGAACACCGTCCAGGGCCTGTCCAAGGCGGCCGGCTATATCCGGCTCACGCTGGGCAAGCGCCTGACCATCCACACCCTGCCGGAACTGCATTTCGTCCATGACCACTCGACCGCGCGCGGCGCCGCGCTGTCCAAGCTGATCGACGAAGCCAATGCAAGCCGTGCGCTGGACGCGGATGAAGACTGAGGCACGCAGGAAGCGGGTGCCGGTGCACGGCGTCTTATTATTGGACAAGCCGGAAGGCCTGTCGTCCAACGACGCGCTGGTGCGCGCCAAGCGCCTGCTCAATGCCGAAAAGGCAGGCCATACCGGCACGCTGGACCCGTTCGCCACCGGCCTGCTGCCGTTGTGCTTCGGCGAAGCCACCAAGTTCTCGCAGGATTTGCTGGAAGCCGACAAGACCTATGAGACCACGGTGCATCTGGGCGTGCGCACCGACACCGGCGACACCGAAGGCGAAGTGATCGCCACGGCCGAGGTCGATGTGACATCGGCGCAGATCGAAGCCGTGCTGGCGCAATTCCGCGGCCCGATCGCCCAGGTTCCGCCGATGCATTCGGCATTGAAGCGCGACGGTCGGCCCCTGTATGAATATGCCCGCGCCGGCATCACGCTCGAACGCGAAGCGCGCCAGGTGGTCATCCATTCGCTGGCGTTGCTGTCCTATGAGGCGCCGCTGCTGCGGCTTTCAGTGACCTGCAGCAAGGGAACCTACATCCGGGTGCTGGGCGAGGACATCGGCGCGGCGCTCGGCTGCGGCGCGCACCTGAAAACCCTGCGCCGCACCGCGGTCGGACGCCTCACGCTGGAAGGCGCGATGACGCTGGACCAGCTGGGCGCGCTGGACGAGCCGCAGCGTGCCGCCGCACTGGCGCCGGTCGACGCGCTGCTGTCGAGTTTCCCGTTACTGAACCTGGACGACGATCTGGCCCGCCGCTTCCTGCATGGCCAGCGCCTGGCGCTGGGCCAGTCGGGCATCGGGGCCCTGCCGCCGGCGGGCCGGGTCAAGGTGTACCGCCAGAGCGACGCCCGCCTGCTGGGCGTTGCGCAACTGATGGAATACGGCGTGCTCGCGCCGGAACGGCTGGTGCTCGCCGGATAAGGCACCGATATCCTGTTGCAGACTTTCCCCTTGCGTCGGCAACTCGTTGAAATAAAGGGATTTTTCCGGAGTTTCGTGCGTCGCAGCATGATACAATGCGCGTCTTCCGTAATTCCGCCACATTCGCAGACAAGAGATCATGTCAAATATCAAACGCGCAATACGCAACATCGCCATCATCGCCCACGTCGATCACGGCAAAACCACGCTGGTTGACCAGCTGCTTCGCCAGTCCGGCACCTTCCGCGAGAACCAGCATGTTGATGCGCGCGTGATGGACTCCAACGACCTCGAAAAAGAACGCGGCATTACGATTCTGGCCAAGAACTGCGCGGTCGAGTACAACGACACCCATATCAACATCGTCGACACCCCGGGCCACGCCGATTTCGGCGGCGAGGTCGAGCGCGTGCTGTCCATGGTCGACAGCGTGCTGCTGCTGGTGGACGCGGTCGAAGGCCCGATGCCGCAGACCCGTTTCGTGACCCGCAAGGCGCTGGCCCTGGGTTTGAAGCCCATCGTCGTGGTCAACAAGATCGACCGTCCGGGCGCCCGTCCTGACTGGGTGATCAACGCCACCTTCGAACTGTTCGACAAGCTGGGCGCGACCGAAGAGCAGCTCGACTTCCCGGTCGTGTTCGCTTCGGCCCTGAACGGTTACGCCAGCCTCGATTCCGAAGTGCGCGAAGGCGACATGAAGCCGCTGTTCGACGCCGTGCTGCAGCACGTTCCCGTGCGCGACGACGATCCGGACGGCCCGCTGCAGCTGCAGATTTCCTCGCTCGACTATTCCTCCTACGTGGGCAAGATCGGCATCGGCCGCATCACCCGCGGCCGCGTCAAGGCGCTGCAGGACGTGATCATCATGAACGGCCCGGACAGCACGCCGCAGAAGGCGCGCATCAACCAGGTGCTGAACTTCAAGGGCCTGGAGCGGGTGCTGGTCGATGAAGCCGTCGCCGGCGACATCGTGCTGATCAACGGTATCGAGGAACTGGGCATCGGCACCACCGTCTGCGCGCCGGACACCCCGGATGCGCTGCCGATGCTGAAGGTCGACGAGCCGACGCTGACCATGAACTTCATGGTCAACAGCTCGCCGCTGGCCGGCCGCGAAGGCAAGTTCGTCACCAGCCGCCAGCTGCGCGACCGCCTGGACCGTGAACTGAAGGCCAACGTCGCGCTGCGCGTTTCGCCGACCGATGACGACACCGTGTTCGAAGTCTCGGGCCGCGGCGAACTGCACCTGACCATCCTGATCGAGAACATGCGCCGCGAAGGCTACGAGCTGGCCGTGTCGCGTCCGCGCGTGGTGTTCAAGATGGTGGACGGCGTGCGCCACGAGCCGTTCGAGCTGCTGTCGGTGGACGTCGAGGAAACCCACCAGGGTGGCGTGATGGAAGAACTGGGCCGCCGCCGTGGCGACCTGCAGGACATGCAGCCGGACGGCAAGGGCCGTGTCCGACTGGAATACAAGATCCCGGCACGTGGCCTGATCGGCTTCCAGGGCGAATTCATGACCCTGACCCGCGGCACCGGCCTGATGAGCCACATCTTCGACGAATACGCAGCAGTCGACAGCTCCAAGGGCGAGATGGTCGGTCGTCGCAACGGCGTGCTGATCTCGCAGGACGACGGCGCCGCCGTGGCCTATGCGCTGTGGAAGCTGCAGGATCGCGGCCGCATGTTCGTGGTTCACAACGACCCGGTGTACGAGGGCATGATCATCGGCATCCACTCCCGCGACAATGACCTGGTGGTCAATCCGATCAAGGGCAAGCAGCTGACCAACGTGCGCGCCTCCGGCACCGACGAAGCAGTGCGCCTGGTGCCGCCGGTCCAGCTGTCGCTGGAATACGCGGTGGAATTCATCGAGGACGACGAACTAGTCGAAATTACGCCCAAGAGCATCCGCCTGCGCAAGCGCTACCTGAAGGAACACGAGCGCAAGAAGGCATCGCGCGAAGCAGCGTAAGAACGCCGGCCGGATGCATTTCCGGCTAGAGCCCGCGACATACCGGACGCATGCAGCCCGGTTTTCGCGGGCTTTTTCTTGATGCCATCCCGGCAGGGCGGTCGGCTGGTGCCGCGCAATGAAACAGTGTTTCACTAAGCCGTTGAATGTGCTAACGTCAGCCTATCAATTCCGAAACGAGCCGCGCCCCGTTCGTGCGATGCGGCCTATCAAGATCATGAGCACTTCCTCACTTCCCGTGACCGACGACAGCCTCGACCCGGCGGACGACAGCGCCCGCGCCGGCGAAGACCGCTACTACATCACCGCACTGGCGCGCGGCCTGGAAGTACTTTCCTGCTTCCGTTCGGGCGACAGGTCGCTGTCGAACCAGCAGATCGCCGAGCGCTGCGGCCTTCCGAAATCCACCATCACCCGCATTACCTATACCCTGACCAAGCTTGGCTACCTGGTGCAGCTGCCCGACGGCGGCCGCTTCGCGCTGGGCAATGCCACGCTGGCGCTCGGCAGCGCCACCCTGGCGCGGATGGACGTGCGCCAGCTGGCCCGGCCGCTGATGCATGAGCTGGCCGAGTTCTCCGGCGCCACCGTCGCCATTGCGGTGCGCGACAAGCTGTCGATGATTTACGTCGAGGTGTCGCACAGCACCGCTGCGCTGGCGCTGACGCTGCAGGTGGGTTCCCGCATTCCGCTGGCCACATCCGCGATCGGCCGCGCCTACATGGCGCGGGCCAGCGAGCAGGAGCGGGAAGAGATCCTGGACCGCGCCCGCGAACTGGATGACCAGGCCTATGCCAATGTCGTCACCGGCCTGGAAAAAGCCCTGGCGGACGACCGGGAGTTTGGCTGCGCCACGTCCTTCGGCGACTGGCAGAAAGACGTGAACGGCATTGCTGTGGGCTTTCGTCCTGTCAGCGGCAATTCGGCGATGGCTATCAACTGCGGCGGGCCGTCGACCACGCTGTCGCGGGAATTCCTGCTCAATGAAGTGCGGCCGCGGCTTCTGGCATTGGCGCATCGGCTGGAAATGAGCGCGGTGCGCTGATTGCCGGTTTGGTCTTTCAATTGCCCTAAGTCCGTCATCTCCGTACAATTGCGCCGTTCTGGTGCCCGCGGACATGCCCATGTCCGCAGTTAAACGGGAAACACGAAGTCCGCGCCGTCCTTTCACGGCGCGCGTCCAGCGTGTGCTGCCCCCGCAACGGTAAAGCAAGCGCCGCAGCAATGCGGCCGGCCTTTTCAAATACCACTGTGCCGGAGCGCTGTCGCCAGCGCTCCATTGCATGGGAAGGTGAAAGGTCTGTCTTGCCAGCCCGGATACCGGCCAGAGCAGGTGGAAGCAGTCCATGCGACTGCAAGGCTGAAGGCGAGCACTGTCCTTCCGTCGCGCAGGCCATGGCCCTGTCTTCCGTTCCATCCGGCCCGCGGGGAAGCAGGCCGGTTGCCCTTTCGCTATCCAACCATGACTTCGACTCGTTCTCCGGACGTGGGCTTCATCCACGCGCCGCTCCTTGCAGCCGCCATTGCCGCTGCATTTCCCCTGTCCACCCTGGCCCAGCAGACCGACGGCGCATTGCCGGCGGTGCAGGTGACTGCCAACCGCACGCCACAGCCTGTGCGCGATGTGCTGACCGACAATGTCGTCATCACCGCAGAGCAGATCGCCGCTTCCGGCCAGACCAGCCTGGTCGATTTGCTGCAGCAGCAGCGCGGACTGGAGGTGTCGCGCAACGGCGGACCGGGCACTGCCGCCTCGGTATTCCTGCGCGGCGCCGGCAATAGCCAGAACGTGGTGCTGGTCGACGGCGTGCGCGTCGGGTCGTCCACCCTGGGCGGCGCCACCTGGTCGGCGCTGCCGCTGTCGCAGATAGACCGGATCGAGATTGTCTATGGTCCGCTGTCGACGATGTATGGCGCCGACGCGGTGGGCGGCGTGGTGCAGATCTTCACGAAAAGAGGCGAACGAGCCCCGAGCCTGACCGTTGGCGCTGGT
>Ga0308160_10005778_pt1 | contig 12797 bp, 18 predicted proteins | sample PhyFR1_FD_201036 | JGI IMG/M metagenome (GOLD analysis project Ga0308160, IMG submission 201036) | Phyllosphere microbial communities from UC Gill Tract Community Farm, Albany, California, United States - DLSLF.R1 | ecosystem: Host-associated > Plants > Phyllosphere > Unclassified | place: USA... | reverse complement strand
AGAATGACGCTCATCGGAAACTCGTCAGTGATCGATACTATCAAGTCGAGCGGTTCTTGATCATGGCAAACTCGTCGCCTATGTGGCATCCTCCTTCCGAGGAGCTCATGAATGCCGTCCCATCTATCCGAGCAATGGTCATGGGCTTTGACCGAGCTACCACACCCGCCTCTGCTGCTGGTACATCGGTCACCGAGCGCAAGGTATGCATTTCTGTAATGATATACGAGTACCGTCTGACATCATAGCCTTTCCCATTCGAAGATTACCGAGACCCCTCGGCCGGTCCATCCCAGCCGCTGATCCCGCCCATGACTCGTCCCTCGGATTTGCCACCCCACGTTCACAACCGTATGGCTCACGTACCCGATCAATACCGAAATATGCCTGGTGCTTTCCCCGGCATGATGGACATCAAACCGGCCCCTTCCAACGACATGGATTTTGCCGCTCGCGCCAGAGCGTATCTGAGCGACCCAGCGGCAGCTGCTATGGATTTTACGGCCAGTATGCGTTCCGCCATAGGCATGGGCGGTCCGTCAGGAGTCTATGGATCAGCGGGTCTGGGTGTAGGCCAAAACATGGAGGATCTCATCAACTCTTTCGCAGAGCCCAATAGGCCCGACAAGTAAGTAACCTTTATTTGGACATTGAAACAAAAGCTGATGTCTAGCTTGCAAGAGTTCTTTTCCAATTCGTTGAACTCGTTCGATGAGGATCAGGATGTTGAGGGAGCATTGAAGTATCTGGACTTGAGGGATTTGCAATCACGATTCCGAGATCTATCGGTGACGCTCATGCCTCATGTGAGTTTTCTTTGTTAGCTTGGAACAAGGGTGGCTGATCGTGGTAGCAAGTCCTCGGTGTCAAGTTCATGATTGAACAGGAAAAGAAGCGAAAAATGAAGGGTGGTTTGCTTGCAGGTACGTTGCGTTTGAATCCTGGAGAGACTGCGACTGACTGCTCAGACTCGATGGGACTTGGCAAAACACTGTCGTCGATCGCGGTCATTGCAGGACACCCTTCCGAAGATCGGAAGGTAAAGACGACTCTAGTCGTCGCTCCTCTTGCCCTACTCCAGCAGTATGTGCCCTCTGACGATGACGATGATTCTCACCAGCTGACAATCAGATGGAAATCCGAGATTGAATCCAAGACGACCAGTGGTCGAAAGGTCCTGATTCACTGGGGACCCAAACGAAGCAACAGTCCCGCTCAATTGAAGCAATATGACGTCGTTCTGACCACTTATGGGATCCTGACCGCCGAGCACGGAAAACAAGTGCGTCTGCTGCTTTCCGCACTATCACTATCGCATTGCTGATGAGGCAGAAACGAAAAGGCAAAGCAAAGCAGAATGACTCGGACGAGTCGGATGACGGTGGGCTTAGCCTCGTTGACCCTCTGAAGCAAGGTACGTTGATGGCTCACGTGATCCAAACTGATCAAGCAGGTCCTCTCTTCAAGGTACTCTGGTACCGAGTCGTTCTGGACGAAGCTCACATGATCCGAAATCAAACCACTCGCGCCGCCAAAGCAGCGTTCGACCTCAACTCTATCTACCGATGGTGTTTGACCGGTACACCTGTCATGAACAGTCTTGGGGATCTGTACCCTATCCTCCATTTCCTCAACATCAGTCCCCAGGCGGATCTGAAGGAATTCCGGGCCCATATCAGCAAAGTCGAAAGGAAGAGACCTAGACTGGCAGCCAACCGAATGCAGGTACGTCCACCTATTCTATGGGTCATGTGGGAAACGACTGATCATTCAGGCGATCTTGAAGACTTGCTCGATCAGACGAAACAAGGACTCGACTTTGAATGGCGTCCGTCTCTTGAATCTACCTCCGAAAATCATCTCGTGGGACGAGCTTGAATTGACCGTGGACGAACGACATATCTATACTTCTATTGAGAATAGGATGCAGGTCAAGTTTAATGCTTTGTTGAAGAGGGGTACTGTCTTGAAACATTACTCCATGGTCTTGGTACGTCTAGCCGTCTTTACTGGTAAACTTTGCTGATGAATAGGTCATGCTTGTTGTATGTCGTTTCTGTATACGACTCAAAGAAAACAGCTGACCTGGTAGCGATTGAAGCAGGCCACCTCACACCCCTTTCTGCTCACTCGTCGAGCTGAGGATGCTGCCCACCCCGAGGATGTCGTCATCAGCGATGAAGAGCTCCTCGGTACTCGAGACGCTGCCCTACTTGACGACATGAAGGAGCTCCAGCGGGCTCTCGATAACATGGGCCAGGAGTACGTCGACAAGGTCGCTCAGATGCTCGAAGATCGATGGAAAGAGGTCCAAAAACACCCCGAGGGCGCGGCCGATTCGGATCAAGTCGGCACCGAGTGTGCCATTTGCTTCGAGCCTTACGAACATGAACACGCCGAGAGGATTACCGAGTGCTGTCATTCCTACTGCGCTACTTGCATGGAGAATCTCTGGAACGACGAACCTCGAACAACCGACTTGACGGATGCTCAGCTCGAGAAGAACATGCGACAATGTCCGTTATGTCGGGAACCAATTTCCCGAGAAAAGGTGTTTAGGGCGTCTGCATTCTTCAACCCGGAAGAGCAGGCGGACATCAAGCCCCAAATCGACGGCGAGGGCTCGACTTCGGCTGTGAAGGCGAACGGCAAGCGAGCTGTATGTCACCTTGTTTACAAACAGAGGGCGATAGCTGATATCTATCTAGTCTGAGGATCCTGACGAAGATGTCAAGCCGGCTCTGAAGAAGCTCACTATGTCCAAAGGCAAAGGTCGAGCTTCTGATTTCAGTCAAGCCGTCGAAGACAAGCCGAAACCAAAGCCCGAAGCCATCAACTATGACGAACTGGACATCACCCCCTCGACCAAAATGCGACACCTCCTCGCCGTCATCCAAGAGAAGCTACAAGATCCAACCGTCAAAGTAGTCGCCTACTCGCAATTCACCTCTTTCCTTGACCTATGCGGAGCGTACCTGAGTGCGAACGGTATTTCGGCACTCATGTATCAAGGGTGTATGGCTGCAGGGGAACGACAGGAGACTCTCAACTCGTTCAATACACCCCCTGATCTCGAGGGTGGACATCATCGCGTTCTGTTGCTCAGTCTGAAGGCTGGAGGGGTGGGTTTGAATTTGACGGTATCTAATACCGTTATCGCCCTCGATCTAGCTTGGAACGCAGCTACTGGTATGTCCCCTTGGTTTCGTATCAGATCAAGCTAATGAGACAGAGGACCAGGCGGTAGACCGATGTCATCGAATTGGACAAGTACGAGAGGTGGATGTGAGGAGGCTCTGCGTCAAAAATAGCATTGATGAACGTATTCGAGACTTGCAGGAGAATAAGAGGAAATTGGCCGATGGAGCACTGGGCGAAGGGGAGGGAGGAAAGTTGGGGAGGTTGAGCATTAATGACTTGATCAGGTTGTTCAATGTGGATGGTGGGGGGCATGATGTCTGATTGGGAGTTGGCACGATTCAAGGGTTGGGTTTTCATTGGGCATGGACATCATCATCGTCACATCACATCATAGGGTAATTATATATTGGCATAAACAAGTGTTGTATATAGACATCAAGAAGTATTGTATCGGTAGAAATTGTACATATGAAGCGAAGATCAACAACTACTGCCTTCTGGTATCACTCTGGTATCACTCCTGTTCTCGATGTCTGCCGGCTCTTGGTGTTGGTGTCGCCCTCATACCTCGTACTCTGACCCACGGACCGTTGCTCCTGATCATCCACCATTTCCTCATTTTCTACAACAACCTCAATCCGTCAGTCGCGATATTGACTATGGTAGAGCACTGCTCCCAGTTTTCTGCCTGCGAAATAGGGGTTGGGGTTGGGATTGGGGTGGTGAATTCGATTCTCTGAATCGCTCGTCGCTCCGGATCGATATGTGACTTTGGCGCCATGACTAGGGTGATGTTCGTATTCGAGACCAGAGTGAAATCGAGGACGTCGAGGAGCTAATCAGCGTCGTATACTTAATACGAATACGAGTGAAATCTCGCGAAGGCAGATCATAAGGTCACCTTTCATCTACCGCTCCACGTTCGTCATCCATCATGTCGACAAATTACCCACGTTGTCCGAGCGAGATTCTCTGGACAGAAGGTCAGGGCTGATCCTTTTATCAGGACCACCATTGAAGTCAGGACGTTTTTCGAGGGAGAATGAAAGGATGAGGCGTGTTAATGTGTGAAAACCAGTCGACCTAAAGGAGTGGTTGGTGTTTTGGGGGTTAGGGTATATAAGCTGACCTAGGAGCGGGTCTTGATCACGTACTCTCCCTTTTCCCCTACACCCCTCCATACTCACTGATATCCATAAGCGATCACTCAAAATGCCAGCTACCCACATACCCATATCAGCCCACTATCCCTCATTTCACCATACCCCAGCTACCCTCATTCCCACCTCCAACGACCAACCCCCAGCATATACCTCTCACAGTCCACCTTCTTATTCCCTCGCTAACCGGAATGCTGATCGAGGGAATTACGCATTTGCAATTATGCAGCACAATCTCCGATTCAACTTCGACGCCGACATTGATACTAATCATCAATCAGACCCGGTGTCCGCACCTGTATCCACCACCTCTTCAAGAAGCGGAACACCAATTTCCCCTCCTGCAGAACCCCTCCCCTCCCCAACTCCCGAAGTCCAACCACCTCGGACTACCCGAGCCCAAAAAGCCGCCATGCGGGATTTCGAAGCGACCCAAAATCCAGAGCTCTGGGGAAGGAGAGTGGGACATGGTCGTCATGCCAGATTGATCCGGGATGAGAGTCAAGGATTTTGGGCTTGGTTGGGCGAGTTGTTGATTGATGAAGATCGAGCGAGGGGGTTTGTTTGGTCTGCTGGCTCGCCTTGGGGGATGATTGGGGTCACGGGGCATGTTTGATTTACAGGTCGGTGGGGTATCGTTGGCTTTTGTAAATCTCCACAACATGCAAGTGAATATCATTTCAACGACTGTGTCTTTAGTAGACCCACCTGGCGCTTTCGCATTATCAGCCAGTCCCAGGTCAGCTGTATCAGCTCTCGGCTTGAAGGTAGGTCCCGTAACGTGAGCTCGCCTCGCCAGTTAGTCCCATAGCATACAATAAATAGCATCTCGTCCAACGTAACAGAATCTAGCGTTTACCATTAACTTCCAATCCACCCATAGCATCTTCCAAAGCCTTCTTCCTCTGCGCAACAATACTTCCAGTCGGTTTATGCCTTGAAACCGGTTTCGTAGGTTGAGGATGAGGAAGTGGATTGCCAATAGATTCACCCGAGGTCGTACTCGACATGGTCGGCGTTGGGGACATTAGATCCGGAACGGCCGTCTGAGCTGGACTGGGTGGAGCAGGAGAGATTACGGGTGAAATAAAAGGTGGTGGGGAACTCGTACGTGAACTTGGCCCGGAGCCGTTAAGGAGCCCATCTTGAGATCCGACAGACGAGGTGACACTAGATTCACGCTCGTTACGGGGTCGATGTCGTTCCCGTTCGTAATCGATTCGATCACTGCCTCGGACTACTTCTTTATCTTTACCCTCGCCATCGGGAGTGGTGGCTCGCATACCACGATCGGAATGACTTCCGAGTCGAGGTGGAGGACGAATGGGACTGGTAGCGAATGACGTGGGTGATGGGCCGATGGTCAGATTGCCATCTCGAGGCGTAGCTCTAGGGGTGGAATCGTAGTCGTACGGCATGGTAGTCTCGATAGAAAGAGGTGAAGGGGAAGTAGGTCGTGAATGATGAGGCGAAATCACGGGCGAAGACCGACGATGTTCAAGTCCAGATAATGATAGTCGCTCTTCCTGCTGCTGTGCGGCAAGCTCCCTAGCCGACATGGTAGGAGATCCAAATTCGGCAGCTTTCCCACCTTCAAGATCGATATCGACCATGTCGTTGTCCAAAGACTGGCGGTATCCGGACCCGTGGCTCATACGAGAACTGCTAGCCGACATGCTCGAGGAACCAGCCTGAGACCGTCGTGCGGCAGATGAAGCCGAGGTGTCGGTATGCATGATCCAACCTCCTCTCAGTCCGCTCGTTTCGGCAGTAGCGATCGCATTCAAGGCTTGCATATCGGCTCGTGTAGGAAGGTCCAGTGGGGTAGGAGCAGGTGCACGGGATTGACGCTTTGATCGGGGTGGAGCCTGGACAGGTGGTGAGAGGAGGTTTGACGATTTCAACGGGTGATCCAAAGTATTGACGGGGGTAATGACTCGTACAGGGGACGGAGCGGGATGACGGATCTTGGGAATCTGTGATACTGATGCGACATCGGGTGATGCGGGTGGTAGGAGGACGTCCGAATCTTTGGGCGTGGGTGTAGGGGGTGCTTGGAGCGATGGCGAGCCGTAGACTATATTGGATCAGCTATGTCGACTGTGGAATGCAACAAGCAGCTTACCGGGTATCTTTTCCTGAGCGGCCAATTCCGCCGCACGCGTACCGGCCATATCTGCCCTCGCCTTTCCCTTGGCCTCTGCATCCATACCTGTCAATCGCCTAGCCTCTTCAAGACCCCTTTCAATCGCTTCAATATCCATTCCCAAGCCTTGCGCCTCCCATTTCTGTACGCTCTTATCCCACCATGCCTCCAATACGTTCCAGCCTTTGTACTCCCCTGCCAGTCTCAATCCCCTGCCCGACTCGCCGTATGATCCTCCGCCCGTATATGACGTATATCCAACTTCATCCTCTTCATCCGATGAACTGCTCTTTTCCGCTTCCCATCCGTCACCTGATTCGAGCTCGTTGGTGAATGAAGCCAACCATTTACCCCATCCCCCATCACCTTCTCCTTTCCACAATACACATTTTCTATCGAAATCACGACCGAATATGATGACTTGTCCCCATGATCCACCTTGTCCTGGATCCAGGTCGACTCCGATATAATTCCCAGACCGATCCGTAACGAGTGGTAACCATCCCCTGCAGGCGTACTGTGACTTGATCCATCCAGGGGGAACAGAAGCCATGGTAGCGAGTACAGCTTCATTCTGACCCGAACTGGGATCATGTTCTGCCTGTCTCCAGAATTGCCATTCGCTCACGACCTCCTCGAGGGGCAGTAGATGCAATCCAAAGAATAGCCCACCGGTTCCGTTCGCATTGGATGCTTCGAGATCTTGTCCATCTGCAATCAAGAATGAATCGCGTACAGGTGGAGGGAGGGGACATCCGAGCTCCGCTTCGAATTGTGCCAAGAGAATTGGATCCGCAGGCGGGTTTAGCGTTTCAAGGAGTTCTGGGAACGAATCTGCCAGTGCGTTACGTAGGCGGTGGAACGTGTGAGAGAGTGGTGGGAAGTAGGCCATTGCAGGGCGGCTGATACCGTTAGCGGGACTAGGGAATGTTTGTCAGACATGTAAAGACTCACTAGGCCTCGACGGGCGGAGCAAACGCGTAGCTAGATCTCCTACTTGGGCCCGGTGATCCCATTACACTGTCGGAAGCGGATGGCTAGGCTGTCAGCTTGGAGTAGCGAAAGAGACGGCTCAAGACTCACGACATCGCGCAATGGATTGCCCAGACCCCCATGACTAGTGGTAGGTAGACTGAATGCGTCAAAGGTCGAATTTATAGTCGCCCTCTTGGATCCTGATCCTGAACCACCGTGATCTGTAGAAGGTGAAAAGAATGCAGCAATGGAAGACAAGAATGGCATCTTGCTCTTGCTCCTGATGGGTGTACTACGAGTACGTGATTGGGGTTGATTGGCAGTAGAAGTGGAAGTGGCAGTAGGTCTGTTTGAGGGAAAGGGACTTTGGTCAGCTTGGATGCCTTTGACTCAAGTGTGTAGATACTACGTACACGTTCAAGCGGGTATTTAATGATTGAGAACGAGGTATACGACGTGTATAGTCTAGACTATGTGATTGGCTGTGGTTGCTGTGGCCGAGGGAAGGTGGGTAGTGCGTGTCTAGTGAATCTGTGTCGGTGTCTGTGTCTTTGGGTGTGGGTGATTCGACTGGTGAAGAGAAGATACGTCGATGCCTTAGGTCTGATTTTGTTGGCTGCTGCATTTATCGCTTCATTGCTGTGGGAGGGGGTGGGTGTATGTATCTAGCTGTAGTGTATAAGTGTATAGGTGATCTGTTGCTTGTCCCTCTAGTGACGTTCAGGGTGCATCCTTGTTCCACTCAGAGTAAGTTAGCCAGGAACACAACACATCAGTACACGCGTAGAATAACACGTCATATAACTACAAGTAGATAAACAATCGCTTGCATACAACCAATTCTCACGCTATAGGAGTAGGTATGTTCATGCATAGCCAATAACATCCAGCAACAGCACAGAGGACAGCACAGCATACAGCATACAGCAGACTAATTAATCCCTCACTATCCATCCCTGGATGAATCAGCAAACACTTTATACACGGAACAACGGAAAAACTACTCACTCCCCAATACCCACCCAATCCAGGTCGACCAGGTAATTGCATATGAAGTGGGTATCCGGTCAGCATGCTACTAATCAGCCAGCTCACTCGCTTATGCGACTACAGGTCAACACAGCTTGACTTACCCGCCAAGACCGGTATATCGCCTGTAGGAAGCTGCAGTGCCGTCTAGACCCATACCGCATCCCCAAGCGAGTGGGCCTGATGTCAGCTGATATTGTCCCAAGTCTGACAAAGGTATCGCTTACCACCGAGAGGATGTGGCATTCCCATCACCTAATGATCAGCTCATCCCTGCTTTGAGCAGAAGAGACATACACCAGCACCAATCCCAAATCCAGGACCGGGGTACCGAGTCTTGACTGTTGGGTAAATTGCAAGTCGTCCCCCACCTGGAAGAACGACCGTTGGCATTGGTATCCTGTAACTCAGCGACTGCTTACACCAGCTGTTGACTCGGAAATGTGGCTCACTCTTGGGGATTCACGAAGGGGTGATGGATCAAATGAGCGTTTATATTGGTAGGCATCTTGGTGATTTGGTTCTATGCTATTAAGCAGTTCGTCTGACTCAGCTGAGCAATGAACGGGAAGGATAAGAGAGATGAGGCGAGCGATAGGTCACAACCACATGAGGTGATAGGACCCGCACTCCTTTCTCTTCACTCCTTGCTTCTTGCCCCTTGAACTCCCCAGATTCCTTTGTCCTTTCAAGGAATTCGGTCCAAAGATGGGCAATACCCTATGAGGCTGTTCTCGCCCGATCGCAAAGATGACAGTGCTCGTACTCAAGTGGAAATTCGGGTCTTGAGCTCACTCCTCACCACTCCCTTGAACGAGCCTTTCCGATGGAAACACTGCCATCGCACCTGATCAGCGCATTTGTATTGATGCTAGCTGATACATGTATGCGCCATGAAACATAATGAGTACCCGAACCTGAACCAAGTCCCTCGACTTAATCCTTCTTCTTCTCACAAACACTAGCCCAATCACCCCATCTCTCATTCCTCTTCTCAACCCAAGCTTTCCAAGTAGCCCACTTGCAACTTCCTCCAATCCCATCTTCACATCCTCCCATGACCTTCTCACGACCGTTTACCATAGCCCTGACATATGTTTGGTCGTCTTCACATTCGAATCGTTCTAGAGCGATGTTGCCGAGGAACGAGACGAGGTGGGAGGTACGCCATTGTCTGTTGAGGGGTCTGTGGTCTAGTGCTGGGTCTACTGAGGATGGGTTGGGGAGGGAAGTATCGTTGAACAGGTTAAGGAAGACTGCTACGAACGCAGGGGATTCTCGGTGGGTGAAATGGGGATGAAGACTGGATTATCAGATTCAAATTCCGTCCTGTTGCTTCAATACTCACCTCTGAGAGTGGGTAGCATTGGCGGGAACCTTGGGAGTAGGGAGTTTCTCCTTGAACTCCTCTGCAAGTCCATGGACAGGAGTATGTTTTCCAGGTGCATCACCTTCCTCGCCCTCGAGGAGATGTTTGGCGGTATTGACCCATGGAGCACCGAGGTATGGGGTGAGGTAGTTTCCGTACCCCATCATGTAGTGATATCGTACATCAAAGTAGTATTCGATATCTCTCCATTCATCATCGGTGAATAAATGGCAGAATGGTGAATCACCAGCGGCGATCGTCTCGTACCCGCACAACTACCTGTTAGGTCGCGTCCATTGCCATGAGGGAAAGGTCCACTTACCATGCCCATAGCAAGGACATCCTGATCGTTCAACTCCTTTGCAACCCGACCAAGCAATTTGGGAGCCGACAACCTCTTCCTAACCCTAGGTGCGAAAACGCTCAACCACTCGTTGGCAGGTCCCAACGACGATTTCTTTTCAAAAGCATCACATGCCTTGTGAGGAGTCAAAGTCTGTTCCCAACCCATGGGTTCTTTCGAATGGTTGGGTACTTGAACAAGTTGGACGACTTCACCGTCTCCTGTTCCGTTACCTGCTTGATGAGAGGGGAAGGATCCTTTGATGTATGCTTTGGCAGTCTCGATATCTCGGGATGAGGATGCTGTCCAGACCTGCATGTTGGCGACTGTACAAATATTAAGTGGAATAGAAGACATACCTTGTGGGCGATCCTGGAAGAATTCTTGCCAGTCTTGTAAGGAGGTGGGAAAAGCGGATCGTACTGATGTCGGAAATACTTGCCCAAGTCCTACTCCATCAGCCACATGTCCCTTTCCAACTCAAGCAACATACCTCAGAATCAGCCTTTCCCCTATCGCTCAATTTCTCCAAAGTCTCCTCAACGATCGGACTTTCCCATTCCTGCAAAAAAGCCCAATCACCTTTCTTAGGCAATTTACTTTCCTTCTTCCCCTTTTTCCCTCTCTTCCCACCCTTCTTTTGGAACTTCTTGATTTTCGACATGAAAGGTTCCATCGTTTCTTCGAATTCATCGTCGTTTCCGAGGATTGAACTGTGTCGAATCAAGAGCGAGACTCGGGAAAGTTTACATTGATCTGGGAGCGGGGTTGGTCGTTCTGTCGGAATATAGAATGGGGAGATTGCCGATAGGTCTGGCTGTCAGTGTGCGTTCATCATCGTTGGTATAGCGGCCATACGCTTCAAGGGGTCGATGGGACCTTTGTGATGATCATCCGCGAAAGCATGTTGCGCGCCATGTTCCTGGGTGGGGAGTGCCGAGACAACAAAGGCAGAGACCAGCAAGCTGGCTAGGGTGGTAGTAGCTACCATCTAGTTGAGTGAGATGAGGTATGGTAGATAGTAGATTGAACCTAGTGACCAACTTTTGTTCTTGTTTGAACGGACGAGGCACAAAAGATCGGAAGGATTAAAAGTACGTCATCGAATGAAGGATTGATTCCAGCAGACTAATACTGTGCATCGTCATGAGCGACTCAATAGTGTCGACTACAAGAATGATAGCAAGCAAAGCATGCGGGCAGGCAGGCAGGTCTTTGCATGTATTCCCACTGATCTCTTCAATACTATTAACACGTTCAAGCCTTTCTCAAACTGTTGTAATGCTAATAATCAGCTTCAACCCATATTGACCCCAGAGTAGACTGACCTCGCCCAGACCATACATCCTCCTATGGTAACTGATCCTAACCACTTTTTCACCTTGTGCAGCACTCTTTTCAGGAGTCATGGCTCCTCCGAAATCATCATCCGTTCCTCCGTGAGAAACGATCGTTGGTGGACCACGCTGAATTACGTGAATTGGAATTCTGAATGCTCTTGACAATGCTTGGATCTGGTTTCTTAGCTCTGAAGAAGACCGAGGGATGATAGGAAAGGAGACGGAGACGGAGACCTACCTCTGGCTCCCCTCCCCATTCACCAGTTTCTGCGACCGTACGACAATACTTTTCAAACCCTTGATCCGTCATCATCCCATCTTCAGTAGCTGCGGCCGTATCCTCCCCTCCTATCGATGGAAGGAATGCGATGAAATCATCTTTGTGTTCTCGCATATATTGAGCTGCGGTTTTACGAGTCACGGACGGGTCTCCCGACTTTCTGTCAGTCTTGGTCCTGATTGTGACTCTTTGACAGCTTACCTGATGTTCGGGAATGAGACCCAGGAGGTATAACTGATCCGAAATAGCATTAAACATACAGTGCCCATCCGGTGCGATCTATCATCAGCAATGAACGAGATATTAGCCTGTCGCCAAATGGGAGCTTGAACTCACCTCGTAAATCTCCCTCCCAAGCGCCTCACAAGCCGAAGCAATAATCTGAATCTCTTCCTGCCTCTCCTTTTCGAGTTTATCAGTCCAATCAGGATCAGCAGGTGGAGCAGAGTTCATCAAAGCCTCCTTTTTCCTCGCCTATTTTATCAGCTTCACATCATCATACAGAATTATTTGACTGACTTGACGTTCTGCAAATTTCTGTTTACTACCTTTCTTCTTACCACCCCCTCCGCCTCCATGTCCAAACATATTCCCACTGTACATCCCACCGGAGGGTTTCTCGCTCGCAGCTGGAGGAGGGGGTGGCGGTAGACTAGAAGCACTAGGTGGTAATTGAGGAGGTGCCGAAACTGTACTTCCAGACCTCTCCCCGTGGCCAAGAGGGGACTGATGTCCAATCTGACCTTCCCTAGCTACCATTTCCTCAACGGCGAGATCTTGTTCCAATTGTTGGTCTGTCAAATAATTACTAGGATCTGAAGCTATTGAACTTGCAGAATTGGTAGAGTTGATAGGTTGGATTGGGGCTCCCACTAATCCGCCCCCTGGTGGAGCTGCAAGTTGTCCGGTTGAATTGGATTTATGATGCTCGGTCCCATGGGAGGGGTGTAGGAAGTTTGAGAGGGACGATGATTTGTGTGGTGGGCTTGTAGAGTCGGCCGGTCCGGGAGGTGG
>Ga0308160_10005777_pt1 | contig 12797 bp, 10 predicted proteins | sample PhyFR1_FD_201036 | JGI IMG/M metagenome (GOLD analysis project Ga0308160, IMG submission 201036) | Phyllosphere microbial communities from UC Gill Tract Community Farm, Albany, California, United States - DLSLF.R1 | ecosystem: Host-associated > Plants > Phyllosphere > Unclassified | place: USA... | reverse complement strand
CGCGGTTGCGGATGCCGATGAAGAAGGTGCTGCCGTTCGTCAGTGTGGTGGATCATCATCCGCGCCAACGGTTGGACGATCCGCAGCGGTTGCGGGCGCAGTTGGCGCCGGCGCCGCGGCAGGGTGGTTTGTTTGATTGACGCTGTGCTGTGGCGTTGTAGTGGCTGGGTTGTTGCGATGATTGCTGCTTCGGCAACTGCAACTGCAACTGCAACTGCAACCGCAGAGGCAACGGCAGTTGCGGAAGCAAGATCAAGAGCAAGAGCTTTCGCGCCGGTCGGCGCGAGTCACTTTTGTCTTGGCAAAAGTAACCAAAACCGCTCCCGCCCGACACGAGCCGGTGCGATACAGCCGCACCGGTGCCCTGCGCTCCTCGCGACGAGCGGCACGGCGCCCAAACTCGCTTCGCTCAAACAAGGGCGCCTCTTCGGCCGCTCGCCGCTGCGGTGCTCGGCTCGCTTTAAGGCGGGAAGGTTTAACGGCAAGATCACCGGCAACAGCAACAGCAACAGCAACAGCAACAGCAATAGCAATAGCAATAGCAATAGCAAAGGCAACAACAACTGCAACTGCAACGGTCGTTGCTTTGGTGATGGTGGCGCTGGTGGCTGTTGGGTTGGTGTTGGTGGGGTGATGCGAGGGTTGAACTGTGTTTCGGGCTGAGGTGGTGCCGGCGTGGTGTCTGGAGGCGTGGCGGGTGGCGGCGCGGGCGGCGTGGTGTGCGCAGGTGGCGCCGGAGTCGCTGGTCTGGGAGGGGGATGCGCAGGGCGGGTTGCTGGCCGGGACCGATGTGGCTGCATTGCCGGCGACGGTGGCGGCGCCGCGGGTGTCCGCGGAGTTCCTGGCGTTGGCGGGGGCGGTGCTGTGCCATCGCGATCCGCAGCGGCATGCGTTGCTGTATCGGTTGTTGTGGCGGATCGCGTCGGGCGAGCGGGCGCTGTTGCAGCGGGTCACCGATGCCGATGTGCATCGGGCGCAGCAGTGGGCGCAGGCGGTGCGCCGCGATAGCCACAAGATGAAGGCGTTCGTGCGCTTCCGCGAGGTGCCCGGCGAGGAGGAGGCGTTCGTCGCCTGGTTCGAGCCGGAACATCACATCGTCGATCGCATCGCGCCGTTCTTCGCGCGCCGTTTCGCCGGCATGCGCTGGGCGATCCTGACCCCGTATCGCAGTGTGCGCTGGGATGGTGCGGTGCTGCAGTTCGGCGCCGGCGCGCAGCGCGCCGATGCGCCGGCCGACGATGCGCAGGATGCGTTGTGGCGCACCTACTACGCCAACATCTTCAATCCTGCACGGCTCAACCCGGACATGATGCGCCAGGAGATGCCGCAGAAGTACTGGAAGAACCTGCCGGAGACGCAGTTGCTGCCGGGCCTGATCCGCGATGCCGGGCAGCGCGTGCGCGAGATGGCCGAGCGCGCGCCGGAGCCAGTGCGCCGGCGTATTCCCGCGCCGTCGCCGTCGCCGTCGCCGGTCGACGCCGATGACAGCCTCGATGCGCTGCGTGCCGCGGCGCGCGAGTGTCGGCGTTGCGAGCTCTGGCAGCCGGCCACGCAGACCGTGTTCGGCGAGGGGCCGCACGATGCGGCGGTGATGGTGGTGGGCGAGCAGCCCGGCGACGAGGAGGATCTGAGCGGGCGGCCGTTCGTCGGTCCGGCCGGGCGCCTGTTCGATCGCGCGCTGCACGAACTCGGCATTGCCCGCGCCGGGCTGTACGTGACCAATGCGGTCAAGCACTTTCGCTTCGAGCAGCGCGGCAAGGCGCGGCTGCATCGCAATCCCGAACGTGCGCACGTTGAGGCCTGCCGCTTCTGGCTGGCCGGCGAGTTGGCGCGGGTGCGCCCGCGCATCGTGCTGTGCCTGGGCGCGACCGCGGCGCGCGCGGTGCTGGGCAACGGCTTTGCGCTGATGGCGCAGCGTGGGCAATGGCAGGCGCTGGCCGATGGCACCCGAGCGCTGGCCACCGTGCATCCGTCATGGGTGCTGCGCCAGCACGGCGGCGATGCGGCCGATGCCGCCTATCGAGGCTTTGTGCACGACTTGCGCGTTCTGGCAGAGCAGATGCAGGCGCCGCGTGGAGCCAGTGCCGGCGACTGACCGCCTGTGCGAGTTCGTCCGTCGTTGAAGTGGGCAGGCCGCGCCGTCCGCTGCCGGCCGAATGCACGGCGCAAAAACGAGGACGGCCGTAGCCGTCCCCGCGATGCTAATGCACTCCCCGAGGGGTGCTTACGGCATCAAAACCTTGTCCACAACATGGATTACGCCATTGCTCTGCATCACGTCGGCGGTGGTGACGTGGGCGGTATTGCCCTTGCTGTCGGTGAGGGTGACCTTGCCGCCGCGGGTCTTGGCGACTAGCGTTTCGCCCTGCACCGTGGTCAGCTTGGCGCTGCCGCCGCCGGCCGTGATCTGCGCCAGCAGCGTCGTCGCATCGAGCTTGCCGGCGACCACGTGATAGGTCAGGACCTGGGTCAGCTTGTCCTTGTTTTCGGGTTTGAGCAGCGTGTCCACGGTGCCCGCCGGCAGTGCGGCGAAGGCGGCGTTGGTCGGTGCGAACACGGTGAACGGGCCTGCACCCTTCAGCGTGTCCACCAGGCCGGCGGCCTTGACCGCGGCGACCAGGGTGGTGTGATCCTTGGAGTTGACCGCGTTGTCGACGATGTCCTTGGTCGCGTACATCGGGGCGCCGCCGACCATCGGATTCGGCTTGGCCTCGGTCATCGCGGCGTGGTCGTGCATCGCGGTTTGGCCGGTCGCGGCCAGGGCGGGCATCGCGACGAGGCCAGCGAGGGCGAGGGCCAGCAAATGGATCTTCATGGGTTGCTCCTTGAGGGAATGCCCGGCCAGTCGACCGAGCACAGGCTTTACGGCGATTGCGCTGGCGCGGTTGCATCACGCGACCCAGATAATGATGAATGGGCGTCGCGGGCAAGGATCGCCACACGCGCTACGGGCCTTTTTCCCGGCAAGCGCGCCTGTGCAGAGCAGCGCAAACGCTGCAGTCATTAAAGCCGCGCTCCGCGGCGACTCGTGCGCCATGCCCGTAATGCATGTGTTGCGTCGTTGTGTACTCACGCAGGCAATGCCGCCGCCAATGTAGGCGGCGCCGGACGGGCAAAGCGTCGTTGGCTCAGCGCCGCTGCAGCACGTAGCTGTTCTCGAACCCATGCGCGCAGCCCAGCACATGGAAGTCGTTGAAGTAGCCGGTGGCCCTGAGCAGGTCGACCGCGGGACCGACTTCCGGCGAATGCTGGTGGTCGCCGTAGTCGTCGAACACCACGAACCCGCCGGTCACCACGCTGGGCGCATACAGCAGGAAATCCAGCAGCACGTTGCGCCCGGTGTGGCCGCCGTCGATATGCAGCAATGCCACTTCGGGTTTCATGTTGTAAAAGTGCTGGGCGCAGAACTCCGAGTAGCCGCGGATGAACTGCGCATTGGGCAGCAGCAGCTGGCGGTAGTGGTTGAATTCCTCGAACTGGTTCGGCAAGGCGAACGGGTCCATGCCGATCACCCGGCGCTGGCGATTGCTGATTTCGTTCATCAGTACCAGCGATTTGCCCTTCCACACGCCGATCTCCACCAGGTCGCCGGGGATGCCCTCCAGCAGCAGGCACAGATACCCCAACAGCCGCACGTGATCGTGGAACGACAGTTCGCGCCGCGACATCGCGTGCTCGGCCGGCAGGCTCGCCTGGGCCTGCTCGAAATGCGCGCCGATCAGGTTCCAGACCTGGGTGACGTTGTCGCTCACCGCCGGGTCGTCGATGAAACGGTTGAGTTCTTGGATGCTGAGCATGGAGTCTCCGACGGCGGCGGCACGCTGGGTTCGGGTCTGCGTGCGGATCGCTTCGATGGTAGCGCGTGCCGCGCTGCGGCGCCGGATCGCGCAGGTTTGCCCGCCACCCGGGCGTAGCGCTCGCGTTGTTCCGGGCCGCCGCCTAAATGCCGCGTGTGCCTGCCACTGGACATCGCGCCTGCGGTGCGCTTTGCTTGCCGCTTCCCCCATTCATGGTGCGCGCCTGGCGCGGCGCCGCCGTCCGGACGAGCATGCATTCGATCGAAGTGGTGTTGGCGATGTTGCTGGCGGTGGTGGCCAGCGGCTATCTGGTGCGCGTGCTGCCGTTCTCGCTGCCGTTGCCGCTGGTGCAGATCGGTCTGGGCGCGGTCATCGCCGGGGTGTTCAAGAAGGGTTACGCGCTGGAGCCGGAGCTGTTCTTCCTGCTGTTCCTGCCGCCGCTGCTGTTCCTGGACGGTTGGCGCATCCCCAAGCAGGGCCTGTTCCGCGACAAGGGCGCGATCCTGGAACTGGCGCTGGGGCTGGTGGTGTTCACCGTGGTCGGCGCCGGCTTCCTGATCCACTGGATGATTCCGGCGATGCCGCTGGCGGTGGCGTTCGCGTTGGCCGCGGTGGTGTCGCCGACCGATCCGATCGCGGTGTCCTCGATCGCGGCGCGGGCGCCGATCCCGAAGCGGCTGATGCACATCCTGGAGGGCGAATCGCTGCTCAACGACGCGTCGGGCCTGGTCTGCTTCCAGTTCGCGGTGGCCGCGGCGATGACTGGCACGTTCTCGCTGGCCGACGCCTCGCTGACCTTCCTGTGGGTGTCCCTGGTCGGCGTCGCCGCCGGTGTCGGCGTAACCCTGGGCGCGAGCCTGGCGCAGCGCTGGATCTGGCGCCAGGTCGGCGAGGAACCCGGCGCGGCGATCCTGGTCAACCTGCTGCTGCCGTTCGCCGCCTACCTGCTGGCCGAGGCGATCAACGCCTCCGGCATCCTCGCCGCGGTCGCCGCCGGCATCAGCATGAGCTACGTGGAACTGAGCGGCCGCGCCCCGGGCAGCATGCGCGTGCAGCGCTCGGCGGTGTGGGACATGGTCCAGTTCACCCTCAACGGCATCATGTTCGTGCTGCTCGGCGAGCAGTTGCCGGGGATCGTGCAGGGCGCGGTGCACAACATCGACGAGGCCGGGCACCTCAATCCGTGGTGGTTGCTGGGCTATGCGCTGGCGATCTATGTCGGCCTGCTGTTGCTGCGCTTCGTGTGGGTGTGGCTGTCGCTGCGCTGGAACCTGCTCAAGGCGCGGCGCCGCGGCGAGGCGCATCTCAGTCCGCCGTGGCGGATCGTGGTGGCGGCCTCGCTGGCCGGCGTGCGTGGCGCGATCACCCTGGCCGGCGTGCTGACCCTGCCGCTGCTGCTGCCCACCGGCGCCGCGTTCCCGGCGCGCGACCTGGTGATCTTCCTGGCCAGCGCGGTGATCGTCACCTCGCTGCTGGTCGCCAGCGTGGCGCTGCCGCGGCTGCTGCGCGGCCTGGAACTGCCGGAGGAACCCAGCGACCGCCTGGAGGAGGACCTGGCCCGGCGCGAATCCTCGCGCGCGGCACTGGTGGCGGTGGAGAAGCTGCGCCAGCGGCTGGTCCACGACAGCGAACATGCCGATCTCTACAACGAGGCGGCGATCCGGGTCAGCGCCCTGTACCAGCGCCACCTCGACCACGGCGAGGCGATGGAGAGCGATCCGGAAGAGGCGCGGCGGCTGGACGACGTGCTGCGCCAACTGCGCCACGCCGGCCTGCAAGCCGAACGCCAGGAGCTGTTCAAGCTGACCCGCCAGCGCAAGATCTCCGACGAGATCGCACGCCGGCTGATCCGCAATCTGGATCTGCTGGAGGCGCGGCGTAAGAATTGAGGGCCGGGAATCGGGAATGGGGAATCGGGAATAGGAGCGCGCGCTGTGGGTGGGTTCGGCCGGCGCACGCTTTGGCTTGCCATGCTCGTGACGATGCGGCTGCTAGGCTCTCCCGATTCCCGATTCCCGATTCCCGATTCCCGGCCCAACCACCACTATCCCGCATGCGGGAGACTGCTTCCGCCTAACGCGGTTTATCGGAGCGTGGCGGACCTCTACCCTGTCGGCGTTCGCAGCGTCCGACCGCTGCGCAAGGAGTTCGTGTGTCGCCGATCATTTCCATCCAGCAGCTTACCAAGGCCTACAAAGGCGGCTTCCAGGCGCTGAAAGGCATCGACCTGGACATCCGGCGCGGCGAGATCTTCGCCCTGCTCGGTCCCAACGGCGCCGGCAAGACCACGCTGATCAGCGTGGTCTGCGGCCTGGTCAATCCCAGCTCCGGCACCGTGCTGGCCGACGGCCACGACATCGTGCGCGACTACCGCGCCGCGCGCGCCAAGATCGGCCTGGTGCCGCAGGAACTGGCCACCGATGCGTTCGAGACGGTGTGGGCGACGGTGCGCTTCAGCCGCGGCCTGTTCGGCAAGCCGAAGAATCCCGCCTACCTGGAGCAGGTGCTGCGCGAACTGTCGTTGTGGGACAAGCGCGACAGCAAGATCTCCACCCTGTCCGGCGGCATGAAGCGGCGCGTGCTGATCGCCAAGGCGCTGGCGCACGAACCGAGCATCCTGTTCCTGGACGAACCCACCGCCGGCGTGGACGTGGAGCTGCGCCACGACATGTGGCAGATGGTGCGGCGCCTGCGCGAGCAGGGCACCACCATCATCCTGACCACGCACTACATCGAGGAAGCCGAGGACATGGCCGACCGGGTCGGCGTGATCAACCGCGGCGAGCTGGTGCTGGTGGAGGACAAGCGCACGCTGATGCGCAAGCTCGGCAAGAAGCAGCTGGCGCTGACCCTGCAGGCGCCGCTGCCGGCATTGCCCGCGGCGCTGGCCGCGCAGCCGCTGGAACTGTCCGCCGACGGCGCCGTGCTGACCTACACCTACGACGTGCAGGCCGAGCAGACCGGCATCGGCAGCCTGCTGCGGCAACTGGAAGAGCAGGGCGTGGAGATCAAGGACCTGCATTCCAGCGAAAGCTCGCTGGAGGAGATCTTCGTCAACCTGGTGCGCCCGGCCGCCGGCCGCACGGAGGCGCGCGCATGAACCTGCATGCGATCGCCGCGATCTACCGTTTCGAGATGGCGCGTACTTTCCGCACGCTCACCCAGTCGATCGCCTCGCCGGTACTGTCGACCTCGCTGTACTTCGTGGTGTTCGGCGCGGCGATCGGCTCGCGCATGGGCGCCATCGACGGCATCAGCTACGGCGCCTACATCATCCCCGGGCTGGTGATGCTGTCGCTGCTCAACGAGAGCGTGTCCAACGCCTCGTTCGGCATCTATATGCCGCGCTGGGCCGGCACCATCTACGAGGTGCTGTCGGCGCCGGTGGCGTGGTGGGAGGTGGTGATCGGCTATGTCGGCGCGGCGGCGAGCAAGTCGGTGCTGCTGGGCCTGCTGATCCTGCTCACCGCGCGCGCGTTCGTGCCCTACGAGATCGCGCATCCGCTGTGGATGTTCGGCTTCCTGGTGCTGACCGCGCTGACCTTCAGCCTGTTCGGTTTCATCATCGGCATCTGGGCCGACGGCTTCGAGAAGCTGCAGGTGATCCCGCTGATGGTGGTGACCCCGCTGACCTTCCTCGGCGGCAGCTTCTACTCGATCAGCATGCTGCCGCCGCTGTGGCAGAAGATCAGCTGGTTCAACCCGGTGGTGTACCTGGTCAGCGGCTTCCGCTGGGCGTTCTTCGGCAAGGCCGACGTGCACATCGCGGTCAGCGCGAGCATGACCGCGGTGTTCCTGGCGCTGTGCCTGCTCGTGGTCTGGGCGATCTTCCGCAGCGGCTACCGGCTCAAGTCCTGAGCCGGCGCCGTCGCGCATTGCCGCTGCGACGCTTGTGCGCGGGCAGCCGCTGCCGCGATCCGGCGCGGTGGATAGGCAACGCGAGGACGGATTGGGTCAATGCCGGGGCCGCAGCCCCACATGGCACCCTGTGTAGGAGCGGCTTCAGCCGCGACAGAACAGGTCGGTGACTACGTCCCCAACCTGCTGCGCAGGCGCACGCGATGCGCCTGCCCGACCGCATCCACACGAGCCGCGGCACACGACAGGGGGGCAGACCATGGCCACCCTGAGCGCATCGATCGCCGACGCGGCCAGCTGCCATCGCACACTGTCGCGCGCTCGCCGCGCCTGGACGGTCAGTTGGTCTCGAGGTAGTACGCCTCGACGGCGCCCTTGATCTTCATCGTCATCGGATTGCCGCGGCGGTCGCGCGCCTTGCCGACCTGCACGCGGATCCAGCCTTCGCTGACCGAATACTCCTCCACGTTGTCGCGCTCCACGCCGTTGAAGCGGATGCCGACGCCGCGCGCCAGCGCCTCGGCGTCGTGGAACGGGCTCTGCGGGCTGATCGCCAGGTGATCGGGAGGGGTATCGCTCATCGTCGTGGGTTCGCTTGGCGGCGGGTGGCGCCGTCTTCCGGGGGCGAAGGATAAACGCCTGCGGCGTCGCTGCCGAGTTTCGCCGCGCTTCCGTCGCCGCGCCCGGCGCGTCACACTGCGCGTCCCGCACTGCCCGATCCGCCGCCATGCCCGACAACAGCGCCGACTACGAAGACCCCGACGACCTCAGCGGCGATGCGGACGACGACGATCCGGATACCCAGCAAGGGCTGATCTGGAACCTGCTGCTGCTGATCAATCCCGGCGACGACGAGACCGCGCTGCGCCAGTTCAACGCTTACCGCGAGGCGGCGGGCGAAGGGGAGAGCGACGGCGACGGCTGGCTGTGGACGCTGAAGGACGCCATCGACTGGACTTCCGGCTTCTACGTGGACGGCGGCGACAGCGAAGCGCTGATCGGCGCGATCAACGAACTGGCCGCGCGCTGGAACCTGCGCCTGGACTGGGGCGGCGACATCGACGACGAGGACTTCCTCGGCGCCCACGACACCGCCTCACTGCTGGCGGTGGCCTACGACCGCCTGCGCGAATACGGCTACAGCATCTGGTGCTGGGACACCGGCAACGACGACCGCGCCGGCTGGATGGCGCTCAGCCGCGACGACGAGGACATGCAGCGCCTGGCCGCGATCCTGGGCATCGACCTGCGCCCGGGCAGCGATCCGTTCTAGGCATGCTCCGCCGGGCGAGTGGGATTGAAGTCCCTCCCACAGTGCACCCAGCAGCTTGCCGCAAGCCCCCTGTAGGAGCGGCTTCAGCCGCGACGAACGGAGCCCGGAACTACACCGGCTTCGGCGGGTGTCCGGGCTGAAGCCCTACAGCGCACCAGCCAAGCATCCGAAGCAGTGCACCAGCAAGCATCCGCAGCTCCCTGTGGGAGCGACTTCAGTCGCGACGAGCGAAGCGGTGGATTTTCCGGTTTGGGATGCAGTCGGGACTGAAGTCCCTCCCACAGTGCACCCAGCCAGCTTGCCGCAAGCTCTTGTAGGAGCGGCTTCAGCCGCGACAATGGAGCCCGGAACTGCACTGCTTTTTCGGCGAATGTCGGGGCTGAAGCCCCTCCTCCAGCGCACCACCCAAGCATCCGAAGCAGCGCACCAGCAACATCTGCAGCTCCCTGTGGGAGCGACTTCAGTCGCGACGAGCAGAGTCGCGAGCCGCAACCGCGCCGGCCGCTGCCGGAAGCGACGCCCCAACGCATCCGCAAGCCCGCGCCACAGCTATGCGCCGTACTCCAATGCCGCAATAAATATTCAATCGGCCTCGCCGCGCGCCTGCGCGCGGGCCTGGCGGATCAGCGCCTTCATCAGGGCGCGATCGGTGTGCCGGGACACCGGTACCGCGCCGAGCCGGATCGCTTCGTCTCGCAAGGCGGCGGGCACGTCGTAGTGCGCGCCGCTGAGCTTGTTCTGGAAGGCGCGGCGGGGAATGCCCAGCCGCGCCGCCATCGCATGCAGTTCGTCCAGCGTATCGGCAAGCAGGTGTCCCCAGCGCTGGCCGCGCCAGGGATGCACCGCATCGTCGATGTAGACCGCCATCGCGCCGATCAGGCTGGCTTGTGCTTGCCGTCCGCGTCGGCGTCCGGGGTCGCCACCGCGTCGCTTTCTGCCTTGCCCGCCGATGCCTCGGCATCTGCGTCATCGGCAGCATCGTCGCCCGCCTCGGCAACGCCATCTTCTTCTTCGGCCGCGTCGCCATCGCTCTCGGCGAACTCGGCGACCAGCGCGTCCAGATACTCGGCCGCGGTCTTGCCCTCATCGGCGGCAAGGTCGTCGATCATCTGCTGCAACTGGGTCGAATAGTCCAGGGTGATGGTGTTGCCTTCCTGCTCCTGCACGTTGGCCAGGTGCTTGAGCATCGCCAGCATCGGCACCGGGTTGTCGGCGTTGCCCATGGTCTGGCCGCCGACCGACAGCAGCCATTCGGTGCCCTGCAGGCCGATCGCGGCCAGCACGCGGCCGCTCTCGTCCTGCAGCACGGCGTGGTTGGCGATGGGCTGGTCGCGGCCCAGTCGGGCAAAGGCCCGCTTGGGTTGCTGCTTCTTGCGCTTGTCGCGCTTGGCTTTGGATTGCTTGGACACGTTCGTCTCGCTCGCGGAGTGGCCGCCATTGTAAGCGGGGCGGCCGGGCATGACCTTCGGCAGGCTTGACTACATTTGTAGGCATGGCTAGTTTGACTACAGCTGTAGCTATCCAGCCCTGACGCCGTTACCCGCTGCGCGAGCAGCGGATTCACAGCCACGGCAGCGGCGCATTTGCGGAGGTCGGCAACGCGCGGTTCGCGTCGCCGCTCGGGCCGCTGTCGCCACGGCTCAGGCCATCGCTTCGTCCATCCGCCATGCCCACAAGGAGATCCGCCATGCTGCACTCGAACATCCCGCTCTGGCGCCGCGGCGCCGCATTGCTGGTCCTGGCCGGCGCCACGGCCGGTGCGATCGCGTCCGTGCCGGCGAGCGCCCAGGATGCAACCACCGACATCGCCGAACCGGCTGAACCGGCGTCGCCCGCAGCGCCGCCTGTTCCGCCCGTGCCACCGGTGCCACCGGTACCGCCCGCGCCAGTGGCCGGCGCGCATCGGGTGACGAGCAGTTCCACCATCACCCTGTCCGACGATCGCCGCAACGCATCGGTGCTGTTCGGACAATCCAGCACCAACATGTACGGCAGCAGCGACGACCTGCGCGATGCGCGGCGCGCGCGCCACGGCGACGAGACGCTGTGGTGGATCCGCAGGGATGGCAAGCGCTACGCGGTGCGCGATGCGGCCACGATCCAGCAGCTGAAGGCCGCCTACGCGCCGGTCGAAGCGCTGGGGCGGCAACAGGGAGAACTGGGCGAACGGCAGGGGCGGCTGGGCACGCGCCAGGGCGAGATCGGCCGGCAACAGGGCGCCATCGCGCAGGGCCAGGCAGGCCAGGCGATGGAGGAGGCCAGGCGCGCCAGCGAGCAGGCGCGGCGCGCCGCCAGCGGCGGCCAGGCCGCTGCCCGATCCGCGGCGCGTACCGATGCCGCGCATACGGACTTTGCGCAGCAGATGGCTGCGCTGGAAACGCGCCAATCGGCATTGGCCGAGCAACAGGAGGGCTTGGCCCGGCAACAGGAAGTGCTGGCAAAGCGCCAGCAGGTCGCCAACGCGGCGCTGCAACGCGACATCGAACGCATCACCCGCCAGGCGATCGCGCAGGGCGTGGCGCAACCGCTGCCGCAGTGAGGCGCGCTGCGGGCGCGTAGCTAGCTATCGGTCGGGGTTGAAACCCTTCCTACAGCGCACCGGCAAGTTGGCCGGGAGCCCTTTGTAGGAGCGGCTTCAGCCGCGACGAGCGAAGTCGGAAACCACGACGTTGCTGGTTGTCTGTCTGGGCTGAAACCCCTCCTACAGCGCACCCGGCAAGTTCGCCGCGAGCTCTTGTAGGAGCGGCTTCAGCCGCGACAAACGAAGTCGGGAACCGCGACGCCATAGCCGCGAGCTTCTTGCAGGAGTTGCTCGCGACCTGGCTCGATCAGAACAGCTCCGGCCGTGGCCGGAGCTCAGCAGCTCGTGTAAACCCGAGAGGAAAAGCCTCAGCGTTGCGCCGGACTCTCGGCGGCGGCGGCCGTTGCCGTTGCAGTCGGCGGCACGGCACCGCTGCGCGGCGTGTTGCCGGTGACGCTGTTGACCGCGCGGATCGCTTCGCGGGCGGCGTCGGCAGCGGCCTCCGGTGAGGTGGTGCGCGGCGGCGCGATCGTCACCGTCGCTGGCTTGGCGATGTTTGCCGCCGGGGCAGCGGCATTCGCTGCCGCAGCCGCAGCCGGAACCGCAGTCGCAGTCGTAGCCCGCACCGCCGACGCAGCGCCAGCGCTCAGGTCCGGCACCTTGGTGTCGGCATCGTTCTGCCGCTGGCCCAGCGCCACGGCGTGATCGCTGCCGGCCAGCGCCGCATCCTCGGCGTCCTTGGTCATCACCACGATGCTGATGCGGCGGTTGATCGGGTTGTCTGGATTCTGTTTGTCGAACAGGATCGAGGACGACAGGCCGACCACGCGCGAGACCTTGTCCTCGCCCATGCCGCCGACCACCAGTTCGCGCCGCGCCGCATTGGCGCGGTCGGCGCTCAGCTCCCAGTTGCTGTAGCCGTTCTTGCCGCTGTACTGGGTGACGTCGGTGTGGCCGGTGATGCTGATGTGGTTGGGCACTTCGTTGATGAAGCCGGACAGCTCATGCAGGATGTCGCGGGTATAGGGCTTGAGCACCGCGCTGCCGATGTCGAACATCGGCCGGTTCTCCTTGTCCACGATCTGGATGCGCAGGCCGTCCGGGGTCAGGTCCAGCAGCAACTGGTCCTTGAACGGTTCCAGCGCCTGGCTCTTGTCGATCGCTTCCTTCAGCTCCTGCATCAGCGTTTCCAGCCGCTGCTTTTCCTTCTCGCGTTGCGCGGTCTTGCTTTCCGTGTCGCCCGTCAGGCTCTTGCTGCCGAACGGATCCTTGTTGTTGCCGCGCTGTATGTCGGCGCTGCCGCCGAGCTTGATCATCGAGGTGCTTGCGCCGCCGGGACCGGCCATGC
>Ga0308160_10005776_pt1 | contig 12798 bp, 9 predicted proteins | sample PhyFR1_FD_201036 | JGI IMG/M metagenome (GOLD analysis project Ga0308160, IMG submission 201036) | Phyllosphere microbial communities from UC Gill Tract Community Farm, Albany, California, United States - DLSLF.R1 | ecosystem: Host-associated > Plants > Phyllosphere > Unclassified | place: USA... | reverse complement strand
TGGTGGCCAACGTCCCGTTCTCCTACGACTCCGACAGCCTGTGGAGCTACGAGCTGGGCCTGAAGACCCAGTTGCTGGACCACTCGCTGAGCCTGGATGCGGCGCTGTTCTACATCGACTGGAGCGACCTGCAGATCTCGCAGGTCGAGCCGACCCTGGGCAGCAGCTACACCACCAACGCCGGCAAGGCCAGCAGCCAGGGCCTGGAACTGTCGGTCAACTGGGTGCCGTCGGCCGACTGGAAGGTCACCGCCAGCTACGCCTACACCGACGCCACCCTGGCGCAGGACATCCCCGGCTACACCGAGGGTTCCTCCGCCTACGGCAAGGACGGCAATCGCCTGCCGTACTCGGCGCGCAACAGCGCCTCGGCCTCGCTCAAGCGCTATTTCCCGCTGGGCAGCAACCTGGAAGGCTTCGCCGGCGCCGACGTGGCCTACATGGGCGATCGCGACATGGAGTTCACCACCTCGGCCAGCATCCCACGCATCCACCTGCCCAGCTACACCACCGTCGGCCTCAACGCCGGCGTGCAGGGCCAGGCCTGGAGTGCCACGCTGTACGTGCGCAACCTCACCGACGAGGTCGGCTACATCAACGCCAACCGCCGCGGCTCGCTGGCCAGCTCGCCGCTCGGCGCGACGATCATCCAGCCGCGCACCGTGGGCCTGACCCTGGCCTGGGATTATTGATGCGCATCGCCGGCCGCCGCACAGCGGCCGGCCCTTCTTCCCGTTGCGGAATTCCCCGATGAAATGGATCCACGGCCTGGCTCTGCTGCTGTGCACGGCGTTGCCGTTCGCCGCAGCCGCCGAAGATGCGGCGCCGCTGCCGAAACCGACCCTGCTGTCCAGCCCGCAGCAGGCCCGCCTCGGCGAGCAGCGGCTGCGCTATCGGGTCAGCTTCGACCAACTCGATTTCGCCGGCGCGGACGGCGCCCGCGTCGCCTCGATCAGCGCCATCGGCTATCTGGCCGAGCGTACCGATGCCGACACACGGCCGGTGCTGTTCGCCTTCAACGGCGGGCCGGGTGCATCGTCGGTGCTGCAGGTCGAAGGCCTCGGCCCGCGGCTGCGCGTGCGCGACGGCAAACGGCAGACACTGATCGCCAATCCGCACAGCATTCTCGATGCCGCCGACCTGGTGTTCATCGATCCGCCCGGCACCGGCTTCAGCCAGGCCCCTACCGATGCCGCCGCACGCGCGCGCTACTGGTCCGACCACGGCGACGCCAAGGCGGTGGAGGCGATGATCCGGCACTGGCTGAAGACGCACGGACGCGAACGCGCGCCGCTGTACATCGCCGGCGAAAGCTACGGCGGCTACCGGCTCGCCCTGCTCGCCGCGGACATCGCCGACCTGCGTCCGGCCGGCGTGCTGCTGGTGTCGCCGCTGCTCGATGCCACCAGCGGCGACGACAGCCCCGGCAACGACCTGCGCGCGGTGTTCGACCTGCCCTCGCTGATCGTCGCCGCCGCCGCCCACGGCAAGGGCGAGCTGGCCGGACAACCGATCGAAGGCGTCTATGCGCAGGCGCGCACCTTCGCGCTCGGCGACTACGCGCAGGCCCTGCTGCAGGGCAGCGCCTTGCCGGCCGACGCACGCAGTCGCATCGCCGCGCGCCTGGCCGCGCTGCTTGGCGTGCCGGCGCAAACGCTGCTGGCAGCCGACCTGCGTCCGGACGTGGAAAGCTTCCGGCTCGGCGTGCTCGCCGCCGACGGCCAGCAGATCGGCCGGCTCGACAGCCGCGTCGCCGCGCCGCTGCCGGCGCAGCAAGCGGCCGACAACGGCCGGCCCTCGGCCGCCAACGATCCGGCGCTCGGCCTGGGCCGCAGCAACCAGATCACCTCCGCGCTAATGGCCGACTACCTGCATGGCCTGTTCGGTAATGCATTGCCGCGCGACTATGTCAGCCTGGACATCGATATCGCCATGGCCTGGCGCTTCAGCGCCGACGATGGCGCCGGCCCGCGTCCGTTCGGCAGCGCGCTGCGCTTCAATCCCACGCCGAACCTGGCCCGCCTGGCGCAGGCCAACCCCGGCTTCCATGTGCTGGCGCTCAACGGCTATTACGACCTGGCCGTGCCCGCGCTCGGCCCCTGGTACGCGCTGCACCACAGCGCCCTGGATCCGGCACGCATCGATTTCCGCCTGCTGCCCGGCGGCCATGCGGTGTTCGCGGAAGACGCATTGCGCCCGCAGTTGCACAGCCTGCTGAAGGACTTCCTGCAATGAGCCGCACGCTGCCGCTGTCCATCGCCCTCGCCCTCGCCTGCACGTTCGCCGGCCACGCCGCGCGCGCCGCCACCGCGCCGCAATCGCTGGTGCTGATCGCCAACGGCGAAAACGTCGGCTACCTGAAGGCCACGGCCGACGGCGACACCTACGAGGTCGAGTACCACGTCGACAACAACGGCCGCGGTCCCAAGCACCACGAGACGATCGTGCTCGGCGCGCATGCGCTGCCGCTGGCGTGGTCGATCGCCGGCACCTCGCTGATGGGCGGCAAGGTCGCCGAGCGCTACCGCTGGCACGACGGCATCGCCGAATGGAGCAGCCAGGCCGACAGCGGCCGCAAGCAGCAGCCGCAACCGAAGCTATACATCGCCAACGACAGCAGCCCCTGGGCGATGTGGACCTACGCCAAGGCCTTGCTGGCCGCACCCGACCACGCCCTGGACGTGCTGCCCAGCGGCCGCATGCAGCTGGAACTGGTCGGCACGCTCGCGCTGCAGGGCCAGGCCGGGGCGCCGCCGCTGCAGGCGCGGCTACTGCGGCTGTCCGGCCTGGACCTGGAACCGCACTACCTCGCCGTCGATGCCGACGACGCGCTGCTGGCCGACATCGACGACGACGCCGTGGCGATCCGCGACGGCTACCAGGCGCAGGTGGCGACCATCGCCGACGCGGTCAAGGCGCAGCAGTTCGCGCACGCACAGGCATTGCAGCGCCAGCTCGCGCATCCGCTGACGCGCGATCTGTGGCTGCGCAACGTGCACGTGTTCGACCCGGTCAACGGACTGCGCAGCGACGCGGTGAACCTGCACGTCGCCGACGGGCACATCGTCTCGATGGATGCGCGCTGGCAGCCGGCGCCCGGCGACAGCGTCTACGACGGCAACGGCGGCACGGTGATTCCCGGCCTGCACGACATGCATTCGCACAGCACCCTGTCCTCCGGGCTGTGGTACCTCGCCGCGGGCGTCACCAACACCCGCGACATGGGCAACGACAACGCCTTCCTGCTCGACCTGACCGCGCGCATCGAACGCGGCGAGATCGCCGGCCCGCGCATCGTGCGCAATGGCTTCCTGGAAGGCCGCAGCCCGTATTCGGCGCGCAACGGCTTCGTCGTCGATACGCTGGACGACGCGCTGAAGGACGTCGCCTGGTACAAGGCCCACGGCTACTGGCAGATCAAGCTCTACAACTCGATGAACCCGGCCTGGGTGGCGCCGATCGCCGAACGCGCGCATGCGCTGGGCATGGGCGTCACCGGCCATATCCCGGCCTTCACCAACGCCGACGCGATGATCGCCGCCGGCTACGACGAGATCACCCACATCAACCAACTGATGCTCGGCTGGGTGCTCTCGCCCGAGGAAGACACGCGCACGCCGCTGCGGCTGACCGCGATGCGGCGCGTCGCCGACCTCGACCTCGACGCGCCGAACGTGCGCCACACGCTGGAGTTGATGCGCCAACGCGACATCGCCCTGGACACCACCGAGGTGATCGTGGAACGGCTGATGCTCAGCCGCGCCGGCAGCGTGCTGCCCGCCGATGCGCCGTACCTGTCGCACATGCCGATCGCCTACCAGCGCTACCGCCAGCGCACCTTCGTCCCCAATCTCGATGCGCAGGCCGACGCGCAGTACCGCCGCGCGCTGGACAAGACCCTGCAACTGATCAGCCGCCTGCACCGCCAGGGCACCGTGCTGTTGCCCGGCACCGACGACAGCACCGGCTTCACCGTGCACCGCGAACTGGAGCTGTACGTCGCCGCCGGGCTGACCCCGCAACAGGCGCTGCGCGCCGGCACCTGGCAGAGCGAGCTGCATTTCGGTCGCACCGACCGGCTCGGCAGCGTGCATCCGGGCAAGCAGGCCGACTTCGTGCTGCTGCCCGGCGATCCGACCACCGACATCGCCGCGATCCGCCAGCCCGCGCTGGTGGTGAAGGACCAGACCCTGTACCTGCCCGCCGAGATCTACCGCGCCCTGGGTGTGGCCCCGTTCGCGCCGGCCCCGAAGAAACTTCAATGAACCCGATCCCGCATCCCATGCAGACCCCGCACGTCCTCCCCTCCGACACCGTGAGCGCGCGCCTGCGTGCGCTCGGCATGAGCTTGCCGCCACCGCTGCGCGTGCCCGACGGGGTGATCCTGCCGTTCGCGCCGGTGCACGTGATCGGCACCCGCGTGCTGATCTCCGGCCACGGCCCGCAACACGCCGACGGCAGCATGGCCGGCGGCGTCGGCCGCGTCGGCGACGAGCTGGACGAAGCCCAGGGCTATGCCGCTGCGCGCGCCACCACCCTGTCGATGCTGGCCAGCCTGGAACGCAGCCTGGGCAGCCTGGACCGCATCAAGCGCTGGGTACGCGTGTTCGGCATGGTCCGCTGCGCGCCCGGCTTCCAGCGCCTGCCGAACGTGATCAACGGCTGCTCGGACCTGCTGCTGGCGCTGTGGGGGCCGGAACTGGGCCAACATGCGCGCAGCGCGGTCGGCATGGCCGAGCTTCCGTTCGGCATCCCGGTCGAGATCGAAGCCGAAGCCGAACTGCATTGAACTGACCCTCGCCTGCCGGAACGCCACCATGGACACGCGCTCGCCCCGTTTCGACCTCACCCGCCGGCAACTGCTGGCGGCCGCCGGCGCATTGCCGCTGTCCGCCGCGCTGTCCGGCCTCGCCGGCGCCAGCAACGCGACAACCGCTGATGCGGCCGCCGCCTCCACGCCCGCACGCGGGCTGCAAGGCCTCGGCAATGCCTTCGAGATCGCCGGCTGCTATCTCAACGGCGCCTACATGCACCCGGTCAGCCGCGCCGCCGCGCAGGCGCAACGCGGCTTCCTCGATGCGCGGCTGATGAACGCCAATGCCGACAAGGTCGACATGGGCGGCGACCGCGAGCGCGCGATGGCCGTGCTGGGCCGGCTGCTGCATGCCGACCGCGACGAACTGGCGTGGATTCCCAGCACCATGGTCGGCGAGAACCTGGTGTTGAACGGTCTCGGCATCCCGCACAGCCGTCAGCGCGTGGTCACCGACGCCTACCACTTCAACGGCTCGCTGTTCATGTACATGGAACTGGCCAAGCGCGGCCTCGACGTGCAGGTGGTGCGCCCGCACGACAACCGCATCCGCCTGGAGGATCTGGACAAGGCGATCACCCACGGCACGCGCCTGGTCGCGCTGACCCTGGTGTCCAGCGTCAACGGCTTCCAGCACGACCTCAAGGCGGTCTGCGACCTGGCCCACAGCCGTGGCGCGCTGGTCTACGCCGACCTGATCCAGGCCGCCGGCAACACCCCGATCGACCTGCACGGCAGCGGCGTGGACTTCGCCGCCAGTTCCACCTACAAGTGGCTGATGGGCGACTTCGGCCTGGGCGTGATGTATGCGCGCCGCGCCAGCCAGGAGGCCCTGCGGCAGATCGTCTGGGGCTACCGCCAGGAAGGCGAGACGGTCTCGCACATCCTGCCGTTCGACCCGCCCGGCGAGCCGCCGCTGGAAACGCAGGCGATCGGCGGCCTGGCCGGCAAGATCGAAGTCGGCACGCTCAACAATTCCGCCGCCGCCGCGCTGGCGACCTCGCTAGAACTGATCGAGCGCATCGGCGTGGACGCTATCCAACAATGGCGGCAACCGCTGCTGGCGCGCCTGCACGCCGCGATCCCGCGGCTGGGCTTCGACCCGATGACCCCGCCGGATTCCAGCTCCGCGCTGGTGTCCTTCGCCCAGCGCGACGTCGGCAAGCGGCTGGCGCCGAAGCTGAAGGCCGCCGGCGTCGAAGTCACCCTGTACCGCAACTACTTCCGCGTGTCGCCGTCGTTCTACAACGGCAGCGACGATGTCGAACGCCTGATCGAGGCCTTGTCATGAAGCGACTTACGTTGTTGCTGTGCGCGCTGCTGCCGTGGACCGCACAGGCCGCGCCGGCAGCGCTGCACCACTACGGCACCGCGCCCGGCGCGCCATTCTCGGCCGCGGTGCTGGCCGGCGACACGCTCTACGTCTCCGGCCAGATCGGCAGCGCCGCGCAGGGCGGATTACCCGAGGAGTTCAGCGCCCAGGCCAACAACGCGCTGGACAACGTCGCCAGCGCCCTGGCCCTGGCCGGCGCCGGCATGGACGACATCGCCAAGTGCACGGTGATGCTGACCGACATGGCGCAATGGCCCGCGTTCAACGCCCTGTACGTGCGCCGCTTCAAACCCGGCCACCTGCCCGCACGCAGCGCCATCGGCGCCAACGCGCTGGCGCTGGGCGCGAAGGTGGAAATCGAATGCATCGCCTACCTGCCCCAGGCCAAACCATGACCGCACGCACCTCCCGCTGGCTCCCCCTCGCCCTGCTCCTGGCGCCGGCCTGCGCCGCGCTGGCCGCCGAATCGCATACGGACCGAGTACTGCTGGCCCCAATCCCGCTGGACGTGGTGCTCACGCCCCAGGCCGACGCCGGCCAGATCGGCGCGCTGCAGGTGCAGCTGCACCTGCCCGCGCCCAAGGTCGCCGCCGGCGCGCCGTTGCTGCGCATGCCGGTGGAACTGGTGTCCACGCCGACCGCCGCCTACAGCGCCGAGCAGATCCAGGTGCGCGACGCGCGCGGCGCCCTGCCGCTGCGCGCTGTCGACGAAGCGCCGGACCCGTCCGGCAAGTACCGCAACTACCTCGCCACCCGCGCCAGCGTCGGCGACGTCGACGTGGACTACGCCACGCCGCCGCGCAAGGTCGATGCCGACACCCGCAACGGCCCGCTGTTCGACCTGCGCGCGCAGGACGGCGGCCTGATGGGCGCCGGCGTCTACTTCATGGCGCTGCCGCCGGGCGAGGCGCCGCGCCAGATCCACCTGCGCTGGGACCTGAGCGCACTGCCGGCCGGTGCGCGCGGCGTGTGGAGCGTCGGCGAAGGCGAACAGCGCACCACCGGGCCGACCGACCTGCTGCGCTTCTCCTACTACGCCGTCGGCGCGATGCAGCGGGTACCGGAAAACGACGACGACGTCTTCCACTTCTACTGGATGGACACCCCGCCGTTCGACGCGCAGCTGCTGGCCAAGCAGACCGGCCAGCTGTACCGCTACATGGCGCGCTTCTTCGGCGACGACGGCTCGGCCTATCGCGCCTTCGCCCGCCGCAACCCGTACCCGGCCGGCGGCGGCACCGGCCTGGCGCACTCCTTCATGTTCGGCTACGGACCGCAGGGCCAGACCATCGCCGAGGGCCCGCAGGCGCTGCTGGCGCACGAGATGGCCCACACCTGGCCCAAGCTCGACGGCGAGGAACACGCGCTCACCGCCTGGTACACCGAAGGCACCGCCGAGTTCTACTCGCTGCTGCTGTCGCTGCGCGCCGGCGTGTACGCCAAGGACGCCTTCCTGCAGGCGATCAACCACCGCGCCGACGGCTACTACGACAACCCGTTCCGCACGCTCGACAACAGCGCCGCCGGCGAACGCTTCTGGAAGGACGCGCGCGCCCAGCGCGTGCCGTACGGCCGCGGCTTCATGTACCTGGTGAGCGTCGATGCGCAGCTGCGCCAGCGCGGCCGGCAGGCGCATTCGGTGGACGAGCTGGTGCTGGAAGTGCTGAAGCGCCAGCGCGCTGGCGAAACCATCGGCGTGCCCGAATGGCGCGCGATGGTGGTGCGCGAACTCGGCGCCGGCGCCGGCGGCGACTTCGACGCGATGGTCGCCGGCAAGCTGATCGTGCCGCCCGCGCCGGTGTTCGGCTGCTACCGCGTCGTGCCGGCGCCGCACCAGCCGTTCGAACTCGGCTTCGATCGCATGCGCATGGGCGTGGTCAAGAACCTGCTGCCCGAGTCTGCCGCCGCCCGTGCCGGCGTGCAGGAAAACGACCGCATCGTCGAATACACCCCGCTGGAACAGGCGATGGCCGACGAGCACACGCACATGCAGCTGAAACTGGAGCGCGACGGCAAGCCGCTGCAGGTGGACTACCTGCCGCGCAGCGCGCGCGTGGACGCCTGGCGCTTCGCCGTCGATCCGGCCCTGGCCGCCCGCTGTTCGCCCTGATCCCCACCTGCTGCGACCCTTGCCGATGAAGATGCCACGCCACCGCTACCTGTTCCTGGCACTCGCCGCGGCCGCGTCTCCAGCCATGGCCGCGACTGACGCGCCGTACGCGATCACCATCCACGCGCAGGCGGACACCGCCGGCAGCAGGATCGAAGCACTGCGGGTGGACGAAGCCATCCCGCTGCCGGCCACCCCGGCCGGCACCACCGTGCTGGCGATGCCGCACGTGACCAGCAACGTGCCCACCATCGCCGCCAGCGTCGGCGAACTGGCCGCGCGCGACGACCGCGGCGCCGTGCAGTTGCGCTATCGCGACCAGGGCGAAGGCCCGACCCGGCAGCGCGAGTGGTACGCAGAACGCGCTGTCGCCGGCATCCTGCGTTTCTCTTATCGCGCGGCGATGACCGAAGCGCTGGCCGCGCGCGGCGCCGCGCCGCCGATCGAACTGCGCAGCGAGGAAGGCGCGTTCTCCGGTGCCGGCGCCACCTTCCTGCTGCATCCGACTAGCGGCCAACACGACATCGAACTGCACTGGGACCTGTCCGCGCTGGGCGCGGGCGCGCATGCCGTCAGCAGCCTGCAGGACCGCAATGCCCGCGACGTCGGCATGGAAGCGCTGGACAGCAGCTACTTCATGGCCGGCAAGATCGGCCTGTACCCGCAGGCGCCGGACGCCACCGGCTTCTTCTCCGCCTGGCAGGGCAACACCCCGTTCGACGCGGAAAAACTGCTGACCTGGACCCAACGGCTACGCCAGCACTACCAGGCCTTCTTCGCCGTGCCGGCCACGCCCTACGGTGTGTTCCTGCGCCGCAACCGGGTCAACCCCGGCGGCGGCATGGGCATGTACAACTCCTTCGTCGTCACCTACGACGACGACCGCGGCAACGACCCGCAACAGCTGGAACTGACCCTCGCCCACGAGATGTTCCACACCTTCCAGCCGCACATGAGTTCGCAGTACGACGGCGAAAGCCTGAGCGAAGCCTGGTTCAACGAAGGCACCGCGGTGTTCTATCAGGCGCGCCTGCCGTTCCGCTACGGCATGATCGACGCCGACGCGTTCCTGAAGGACCTCAACTACACCGCCGCCCGCTACTACACCAACCTCCTCGGCAACGCCCCCAATGGCGACGTGGCCACGCGGTTCTGGCAGGACACCCGCATCCGCACCCTGCCCTACGACCGCGGCTTCCTGTACTTCGTCACCGTCGACGACGCCATGCGCAAGGCCAGCGGCGGCCGCAAATCGCTGGACGACCTGATCCTGGCGATGCTGCATCGCCGGCAACGCGACAAACCGCTCGGCATCGCCGACTGGGAAGCGCTGCTGCGCGACAACCTAGGCGAAGCCGCGGTCCGCCAGCTGCACGCCATGCTCGACGGCGTCGCACCGCTCCCGGCCAGCGACGCCTTCGGCCCCTGCTTCGAACGCATCTCCCAGCCCATGCGCCGCTACGAACTCGGCTTCGCCCCCGCGGTGCTGACCGAATCCCCACGCATCGTCCGCGACCTGATCCCCGGCTCGGCCGCCGCCAAGGCCGGCGTGCGCAACGGCGACGAGATCACCCGCCCGGTCGGCCAGGATCAGTTGCAGGGGGAGCAGGATGGCGTGCTCACGCTGCAGTTGCTGCGCGACGGCAAGGCGTTGAGCGTCGCCTACAAACCGCGGGGAGAGACCGTGGCGACGTGGCAGTGGAAGCGCAAGCAGGGGGTCGTGAAGACCACCTGCTCGTTACCTGCCACCGTGCACGCACAATGACCGACCTGATCTTGCGCGGGCCAGGCATCTGACGCAGTTCCAACCACCAGCGCACCTGGATGGATATCAAACGTCAACGGATTGCAGGTCTGCAAGACTCGGCGTTGAAACAGTTTCGCAAGTTAATGTGCAGCAGCCTGCCAGCAGGACTTCCTGCTCTACCGAACCACTCATTGACATTTCTTGGCAGACATGATTGCATCTTAGAAGATCATATGCGGAAGGAGTCACGAACTCGATAGCGCTCTCAACCCAAGGAAATCATCCAGGTCAACCTGGAAGCAATTTTACTCAATGGCTGCCATTGAGGCTGCCTCCAGTCAACCAAAATGAGGATCCAACCATGGGCATGATGAGTCCCGTGTTTCGTGAAACCAACTACAGCCGCATTCTTAAATTACGAGAAAATAATTACCGCGACTCGACTATTGCAAGGATGCTGAGTGATGAGATCGGTACTAAAATAACTGCTTCGGATGTTCGAGGATATATCAAGCTCAACGGTATCGGCTCCAATCAAATGCTGGTGTCCTGTAAAGCGCTCAACGTAGTTGAACCTCGTAAAGACCCTGATCTTTTGCTTGCTTGATCACGTCAATCCATCTAGACCCACTCTAAGGTGGGTCTAGATTTTCAATAACCTATCCTCGGACACATGGCTGTTCGGCGGCCAGCGTAGTTCATAAAAACCCCTATGACTACTCGTGCGATATTCCATTTGCAATGAACTACAAAACAAAACCGAGCCCAGTGAACAAGCTATCGAGCGAATTAAACAGGAAGAAGGAACAGCTACAGCCCCGCATCCCAAAGGGAATACACAAGCCAGAGCCAAACTACTCATCTGACCACGCTATACTTTAGCCAAAACCACAATCAGGTTAATAGACCACAGTCTTCAAACGTCAAAGCACCAATTGATCAAAACGATTATTCAAGATTGTTTTTGAGGCATCATAGTGCATTGTCGAAGTTGACTTGACGAGAATCTCAAGGTCTGCATCGTCTAAAACAATCATGTAGCCACGCCCGTCCTTTGCAGTGTCTCTGCACATGGCGTCAATCTTCTTTCGATCGCTGACCCCACGACAGATTAGTATCCCAACTTGACCGCCAGATTTTGAGAACCTACCCGACAACTGATCCAACTCCGGATTTTTCACATCTTCGGTATAGTTCTTGAATTCAACAAACACATAGGGAGCCGTGTAATGCTCTGCAAGCCAGAAGAAAAATCCAGCTCTGGCCGCATTAGTGAATCTCAGGTCGACAATTTTTCGACCTTGATTGATCGGACTCTGGCGAACAGGATGTATTAACGAAGGGTAGAACAGGCCAGACAACAGACCTTCAACCGCTCGCTCGTATTTGTGGGCGTGAGCCTTCCCTGCAGGAATAGCGACTACTGCCTTATAAAGATCGAACAATTGGACATTTGCGGCACCCTCAATTTCTGCCAATTGACTATTACTGATCGGATATGAAGGCTCATCCGCTTTCACCTTCTTATACTTGGCGAGCACGCCAGGATTTTCCTCAGTCAACTTCGCAACGGCATCCTTGTTCGTGCCGTAATGCTTCATTAGGGATATTTTCGTGACCCGACGCTTTTTATCCTTTAATACCTCGACAAGGCTGGACCCACTAGCCAAGTGTTGCTTCTGCATTTCCGGCAACAAATAATGCCGATAGTAAGCTCCAACATCATAAACGCCGGCCAATCGAACTATAGACTTTGGAACTAGCACAAGGCTTTCGCTCTTAGGCATAGGAAGTTCTACATGCCGCGCCACCCAGTTCTGAGTTTGAAGATCCCAGCAAGGACCTGATGAAACACCCGCCACCATCGGAATTCCGTAGTAGCGACACATGTCCTGCGTATACTCAATCAGCGGTGCGCGAATGATGTTACAAACAGCGTCGGAGATCATGTCAACCCCCACACCCTCGATTAGGAGCGCAGTATCTTCAAGATCAGATAGCACACCCGACTTCGCCGCCTTACTGGTCAATAAAGATTCCCATACGGACCCAGCAGATCCTTTGCCGAACGCATGGCCGCGCGACTTGCCTGATGAATAGCCAAGATGGAAGTCGTTTCTTTCATTCAGCGAGCCCAATAGCGAGACCGCCCTAGCTCGATTCCCCGTCTTCACTGCACTAAGAACGTTACTAAAGAAGTTCTGAAGTAGCGCCACACATTGGCTAGACCACTGAGTATCCAACGCACGTATTGCTGTCGGCTCCACAAAAACTTGGAGATCCGTATCCAACGGCACATCCACGAAATCGAGCTCTGCTTGTTTTCGCTTTAGCTTGTATTGCTGAGATACACGCATCCTGTCCCCCTGCGTTGGCTTCATTGCCAAAGCGGAACCTACATTACCGAGCGCTACTTCGCCACTACCATCCCGGTTTGCGACACGGGAGAAGCTCGACTCAGCGAGGCCATTGAGAATTTGCCTGTCAGTTGCAATGAAGCCACGCGATCAAAACCAACCTACGCCTACCGCACGGACAGGAACCATCCGCAACTCGTAGTAGGGAAGCGCAGCCGCCTACCACCGCTGCAGCAACCCCTTGACTATCAAGGGGTTCCAAGGACACCCCAAACAAAAAACCCCGACCAAGGCCGGGGTTCTTCGCTGAATCTGGTGCCGGAAATAGGAATCGAACCTACGACCTACGCATTACGAATGCGCCGCTCTACCAACTGAGCTATTCCGGCTGAACCGCCAATTCTAGGGGGGCGCCGGCCGCCGGTCAATTGACCAGGC
>Ga0308160_10005775_pt1 | contig 12800 bp, 10 predicted proteins | sample PhyFR1_FD_201036 | JGI IMG/M metagenome (GOLD analysis project Ga0308160, IMG submission 201036) | Phyllosphere microbial communities from UC Gill Tract Community Farm, Albany, California, United States - DLSLF.R1 | ecosystem: Host-associated > Plants > Phyllosphere > Unclassified | place: USA... | reverse complement strand
GGTGTCCATGCAGTACGCGACCGCCCAAGGCCGGCAGTGGGCCCTCCAGGACGTGCTCAAGGGGCCAGACGCTCTCCCCGAGCTGCTCTCCACGAAGCTCCCTGAAATTCGTTCGATGATGTCGGGACACTCCGACGCCGTCTTCCGTCCCAACCCGGAGGACTTCCCGGCGCCGAAAATGGACAAACCGCCCCGGCGTGGCCACGGGCCCTCGCAGCCATCGCGGATCACCCTCTTGCCGTGGGCCGCCAAAACAATTGCCCGGCAGCTCGTCAAGCCGGTCACGGGCACCAGCTCCGAACGTCCGCAGACGACGATAGCCCATCAGGACAACCGCTGGTGGCGCATGGCTCAGTACGACAGTGCAGTAGTGACCAATGCCGAAGGAACCGGGGCGTCGTGGTACCGCCGCGACCCCCAGCAGCTGCGAAAGATGCTGACCGAGAGTGGTCGTCTTCATGCCGCGCTGCTCCGGGAGTGGAGTGCCCTGAGTGAGAAGTACAAGGCGTCCATGAATGAGCTCACGTCGATCGAATCCTGGCGGAAGACGTTTGAGCAGCATACGCAGAATGAGATCAAGTGAGCGTAATTTCGACCGGGGAGTTGACCACTCCCGGATTAGGCGGGGGACTGCGCGATATTAAGCAGTCGGGCTTCCTGCTCAAGTTGTTGGTGCGGAAAGAACTCAAGGTTCGTTACCGCGGCTCTGTCCTTGGCCTTCTATGGTCCTATGTGAAGCCGGGCGTTCAGTTCGTCGTATTTTATGTAGCCTTGGGTATCTTCCTTGGATTGGAACGGAGCCCCAGGAACCCGGAAGGGTTGGCTAACTACGCCGTCTACCTATTCTCCGGCATCGTACTAATCAACTTCTTTTCGGAAGCGCTGGGCAACGCAGCACGGTCCATCGTGATGAATGGCAATTTGATCAAGAAGATCTACCTTCCGCGCGAGCTGTTCCCGGTGGCATCCGTGTGGGTCTCAGCAGTCCACTTCTTCCCTCAACTGGTGGTTCTCGTGATCGGGTGCGTCTTTGCGGGATGGCACCCCAATCTGATCCAGCTCCTTGCTGCGCTGGCCGGGTTCATCATTGTGGGAATGCTGGCGACTGGGCTGGGCCTGCTTTTCGGTGCGGCCAATGTTTACTTCCGCGACTCAGAGAACCTCGTCGACATGCTACTGATGGTTGCAACCTGGGCGTCCCCGGTCATGTATGCATGGTCCATGGTCGAGCAAAAGCTTGGAAGCACCGCCTTCGGCATCTATCAAGCGAACCCGATCACCATAGGGGTGGAACTATTCCACTATGCGTTCTGGTTTCCGACGACGGACGGTTCAACAGCGATGCCCCCGAATCTTTTCGGCCTGTGGCTGCCGGTTGGCCTCGTCGTTGCGGTAGTCATCGTTGCGTTGGGTCAATTCACCTTTCGGCGCCTTGAGGGCCGTTTCGCACAGGAGCTTTGAGTGGTCACGGCGATCGAAGTATCTAATATCAGCAAACAGTTCGTACTACGCCACACCAGGTCTCTGAAGGAGGCTGTGGTGTGGCTGGCGAAGGGGCGCAAAGGCGACCTCTCCGAAAAGTTCCATGCGTTGAAGAACGTGTCCGTGGAAGTCCAGGCGGGCGAAACAGTGGCGTTGCTCGGTCTGAACGGCTCGGGAAAGTCGACCCTGTTGAAGCACATCTCGGGAGTCATGCTTCCCGACTCGGGCACGGTCAAGACCCGGGGCCGCGTTGCTGGCCTGATTGAGGTTGGCGCCGGCTTCCACCCCGACCTGTCGGGCAGGGACAACGTCTTCCTCAATGGGGCTATCCTCGGCATGACCGAGCAGCAGGTCAAGGACCGGTTTGACGACATTGTCGAATTCTCGGAGATCGGCCAGTTCATCGATACCGAGGTCAAGTTCTACTCATCCGGAATGTACCTGCGCCTCGCCTTCTCCGTGGCTGTACACACCGATCCCGAGGTCTTCCTTATCGATGAGATCCTCGCCGTCGGCGATGAACCTTTTCAGCGAAAGTGCATCGGCAAGATCCAGGAACTCGCCCGCGACGGAAAAACCTTGGTTGTCGTTAGTCACGACCTCGATCTGGTCTCCCGAATATGTGAGCGTGGAGTCGTCCTCGAGCATGGGAAGCTCATGTTCGACGGTCCAATCGATGAGGCCGTGGCTCTGCTGCGTTCATAGTTGCTAGGACTTCAGGGACCTGAGGGGATGAAGTGCGACGTGTCAGGACGTGCGCTTTGGTGGCCCCGCCCTTTATTAACAGGGAGAGGCTTGACCAGACTGAGAACGACTTCCTGCATGGTGACAGTCACCTCAACAACGCTTTGGCCTCTGCCACGGCGGAGCGGATACCGTTCGGACTCAGTCACGTAGTATTCGGGAGGTGCGACGGCGATACATTTCTCGCCCGCGCCAGTCAATGTATGGAGGAAATTCGTGTCGTGGTGGTCGATAGTCCCGCATCTTTGCTTGGGGATCGGGGTGCTGTTTGTACCGGGACTCTGCGTTGGCTGGGTCAGTAGGCTACGGGGGATCGCACTGCTGGCCGTCGCGCCGGCCATTACAGTCTCCATTGTTGCGGTCGCTGCGTTGATCGCTCCCTTGATTAACATGCGGTGGTCGATTGTCCCGGTTGGGATATTCGCACTGGTAGTTGCCGCCATCGCGTGGGTGGCTACGAAACTGCTCTCTCCAGTTGGGGCGGCTGAACGTCCCCGAACCCGATCGCCGATCAATTGGCTGAACGCGGGGGGACACTCGCTGGCCTTGGTTGCAGCGGCATTCCTCATATCACGTCGTCTCGTCGTCGCCTTCGGCCGCCCGGAAGCCTTTTCGCAGACCTTCGACAATGTCTTCCACCTCAACGCCGTGCGTTACATCCTTGATACAGGCTCCGGTTCATCGATCACTGTTAGCGGCATGACCGGCGGAGGCTTCTACCCCGCGGCCTGGCATGATCTCGTAGCTTTGATTGCAGTCAGCACCGGTGCATCGATCCCTGTTTCAGTCAATGTCATCAACTTGATTGTCGGTTCAATCGTTTGGCCTCTCGGGTGCATTTTCCTCGCGCACAAGGTCCTCGGTGAACGCGTAGCCGTTAGCGTCGCGGCGGGAATTCTCTCTGCAGCGTTCGGCGCTTTTCCACTCCTGCTCTTGGACTTCGGGGTCCTTTACCCGAACTTCCTAGGGAACGCCCTTCTACCGATAGCCGTAGCATTGGGAATTCAAGCCCTGGGACTGGGCTGGTCGCGCTCCGCGTCGGCGGCAGTCTCATGGCTCCTCTTCGCCGCGGTGCTTCCCGGCCTCACCTTGGCCCACCCGAGCAGTACGATGGCACTCCTGGCCATGTTGCTGCCCCCCCTCCTGATCTTATGGGCAAGGGGAGTTATCGCTATTCGACGCCGCTCGCAGCATGTAGCTCTCCGCCTTGGTGGAATGGCATTACTGCTGCTGGTCGGCTTGGGCGCCGTCGGTGTCCTCTGGAAGGCCATACGTCCTCCGGAGGTCGCCGCTTTTTGGCCGCCCCTTGAAACTACCGGACGCGCGATCGGTGAGGTGCTGACAAGTTCGGCTATCGGTCGGTCAGTGTCATGGGCGGTCGCGTTGCTGGCGGTTGCAGGGCTTATCTCAATAATTCGACGACGCCAGCAGTACTGGCTAATCGGCATGTTCGTGGTGATCGCGTCGTTGTTCGTGATCGTGGCGTCATTTCCGTTCGGTGACCTTCGGACATTCTTCACGGGTGTCTGGTACAACGATCCTCCCCGGTTGGCCTCGCTGTTGCCGATGGTGCTCCTGCCCTTCGCTGTCGTTGGCGCGGTGCGAGGGTGGGACGGGTGGCTGGAGCCCCAGCTTCGTGGGCTGGCCTCAAGGAGCAGCCGGAAGACTCCGCTGGCGGCCTCAAAACCTCTAGCGGCCGTGGGTGCTGTGGCCGTCATTTGTCTGTTGACGCTCGCAACGCAGCAGGCCAACGTCCGGGAAGCAACAAATTCGGCAGCGGCCGGTTACCGACTGGCCAACGATTCGCCGCTTGTCTCTTCGGACGAAATGACACTCATGAATCGACTACCCGCTGAGGTACCCCAAGACGCGGTCCTGGTCGGTAACCCTTGGAATGGCAGCGCTCTGGCTTATGCATTCACCGGGAGGAAACTCGTTCAACTCCACATGCTAAGCGAACTTCCCTCGGGAGCCGCGGAGCTATTCACGCACCTCAACGCGGCAAAAACTGATCCGACGATCTGCCCAATCGTTCAGAAGTTGCATGTTGGCTACGTACTGGACTTTGGCCATCAGGAGGTCCACGGGGGAGACAACGGGTTCCGTGGGCTGGATAACCTTGTGGCCTCCGGTGTAGCGAGCCTTGTTGACTCTCAAGGTCAAGCAAAAATCTATAAGTTGACTGCCTGCGGGCAGTGACACATCAACGTAGTAGGAGTGTCGGTATGACAATTGCCCTGACCGGAAGCAACGGCTTCCTCGGATGGCACACCCGTGTACTTGCTCATAGCCTGGACAGGACAACGGAGCCTCTGCCTCTCGGAGACAAGTTCGACATCGGCTCGGCCACAGGGCTCATGGAGAGGGCTACAACCCTTGTCCATATAGCAGGCGTCAACCGCGGTGACGACGTCGCCGTCCGAGAAGGCAACGTGAGATTCGCCCAGCAACTCGCCAAGGCACTGGGCGAGGCCACATCGGTTCCAGGCACGGTGGTCTACGCCAACTCCATCCAGGCCGGCAACCAGAGTCCTTACGGTCAGGGGAAGCAAGAGGCCGGCCGGATTCTAAGGAAGGCAGCCGAAGATGCCGGCGCGACCTTCGTTGACGTGAAGCTTCCGAATCTCTTCGGTGAGCACGGGAAGCCCTTCTACAACTCGGTCGTCGCAACCTTCTGCCAGCTCGCTTCGGAAGGCAAACCTCTGGAGGTAAAGGAGGATAAAGAACTGCGGCTTTTGCACGTGCAGACGGCTGCAGAAGTTCTACTGGGAATTCATGCGCCCGACGCAGCCCACAATTTGGCAACAGTCAGGAAAGTGAGCGAAGTTGCGGAACTGATAGGGTCCATGGCCCATTCGTACGCGGACGGCACTATTCCAGATATTGCAAATACATTTGAACGTGATCTGTTTAATACCTATAGGTCATTTTTGGTCGGCGAGCGGCTTCCCATCATGCTGAATCGGAAGGAAGACGCCCGAGGTGCCTTTTTTGAAGTCATCCGCAGCGCTGGCGGGGAGGGGCAGGCCTCTTTCTCGACCACGGAGCCAGGCGTGACGCGGGGGCAGCACTACCACCGGCGTAAAATCGAGCGATTTACGGTTCTTTCAGGTACCGCCGAAATCGCTATGCGAAAAATGTTCTCTAACGAGGTTCTCACGTTCCCTGTGACCGGTGAAAATCCAGTTGCTATCGATATGCCGACAATGTGGTCCCATAACATCACCAATGTTGGATCGGATAAGCTTTACACCATGTTCTGGATCAACGAAATATTTGACCCAGCCTCTCCCGACACCTTCCCGGAGGAAGTATGACCGACGCTGGCCGCAGGCTAAAAGTACTGACCATAGTAGGAACGCGACCGGAGATCATCCGCTTGGCGGCTACGATCCGACGGCTTGATCGCAGCACCGACCATGTGCTGGTCCACACGGGGCAGAACTACGACTATGAACTCAATGAGGTTTTTTTCGAGGACCTCGGGCTGAGGAAGCCCGACCACTTTCTTGAAGCCGACACCTCATCCCTCGGCGCGGTCTTGGGTTCGATACTAGCCAAGACCGAGGAAGTGCTGCTGGCCGAAAAACCTGACGCCATGGTTGTTCTGGGTGACACCAACAGTTGTATCTCTGCCCTCATGGCCAAGCGTATGAGAATCCCCGTTTACCACATGGAAGCAGGGAACCGTTGCTTCGATGAGAACGTGCCAGAGGAGACCAACCGCCGCCTGGTCGATCACGTAGCAGACTACAACCTCGTCTACACCGAACACGCCCGCCGCAATCTCCTGGCGGAAGGGCTTCACCCCTCAAGGATCCTCCTGACAGGTTCTCCGATGAAGGAGGTGCTGCAGGGTAATGCCGACGCCATTTCCAGCAGCGACGTTCTTGAGAAGCAGAACCTCACCTCAGGCGGCTACTTCATGGTGAGCGTTCACCGTGAAGAGAATGTGGACAGCCCGGAACGTCTGGCGGAGATCCTCAAAGCCCTCCAGACGCTGAGCCGCCGGTACGAAGTTCCGGTCCTGGTGTCGACCCACCCGCGTACTCGCAAAAGGCTCGAAAGCCAGCCGGAAGAGCTGAAGGAGGGACTGCGCTTCCACCCCCCGTTCGGCTTCAACGACTACGTGAAGCTCCAGCAGGAAGCAAAGCTGGTCCTCTCCGACAGCGGGACCATCAGCGAAGAATCCTCACTGCTCGGCTTCCCCGCCGTCACGCTAAGGGACGCTATTGAGCGGCCTGAATCGCTCGACACTGCGGCCATCATCACGACGGGTGTCACCGCTGATGCGATCGTGGACGCAATTGAGATTGTCTTGGATCAGTTCCAGAACGACGGACCGCCAGTCGTTCCCGCTGATTACCAAATCAGTGATACGTCGCGCCGGACGGTGAACTTCATTCGGTCGACTGCCCACACGCACCACCAGCGGACGGGAATTTTCGTCAACATTGACAGGAACCGCTGACCACCGCTGAGGACGACTGCGTCATGGTTCGCCAAGCCGCAGTCTGATCGGCTCGTCGAGGACTTTCGTCGCGAATACAGACGCCCCGCTGGATAATCCGGCGGGGCGTTTGCTGTTATTGGGACGGGGCGGACCCGGCCGTTGGAGACTAGTAGGTTACTTCGGTCCCCGCGCTCTTTAGTAAGTTATGATCCGGGAGGCATATTCCGGGAATGCAGCCCGCAGTTCGGGCAGGAGCTCTGGATCGACCAAGACATCGAGTTCCGGCATTTTCTCCAATATGGCAATCATTGCGTTGGGCACCTTGGAAGGACCTTTATATAGCGGACTTACCAGGGGAATGGCAGGTTCGACCTTGTTCGTCCACTTGCCTTGAAGCGTCAGTGACCACTGCGCCGCTAGGAGGGGGTCAAAGAAGTCGTTGAAGCCGGCGTAGATGAAGGTTCGTTCCTGCTTGACCCGGGATATGGCGAGGAGCTTGGGAATCAGCGGCGGCATTGATCCCGAGAGTGCGGTCGTTTGCTGAAGGAGTGCGGTGGCGCCACTTGCGGTGGGCTTGAGCCCTTGCTCGCTCATTCCGGTAAAGGGCAGTCCAAAAAACTGAGTCGCCCCCAGGGTCGTCAGTAACGACGCTGCCACGAAGGTCTTACGGCCGCTTTTCTTGAGAAGGATCGGTGACCAGAGTTCCGCAACACCAATCACGGTGCAGACGATGGCGACAATTTCCACTGCCAGGAACGATTTGTGGAAGTAGTAAGTCACAGATCCCGACTGCACAAGTTGGAAGATGCCAAGCGCCAGCAGGAGCGCCGCCCCAAAGAGCGGTGTAGCCAGGACATGTAAAGAAGTGAGCGTTCCGTGTCTGTGCTCCTCGCTTCCGGCCTTGCGCCGCGAGAAGAAGGCAAGGGCAACAAAAGCGTTAGCGATGACGCAGAGGACAGCGACGCCGGTGTCAGCCAAAGCGATCCCGCCGTTCGTCGTGAGCACGTCGCCAGCGGAGAGCGCGTGGAGCTGCCAGACAGCAGCGCCCAGTGCAGCCACGCCGACGACCGCTATGGCGGACTGTACGGTGACGTCCCAACTCCTTAGCTGCGTACGGTGGCGAATCAAGTGCCATCCATAAACGGCGACGCTGGGCAGGCAGAGGACGAGGAGGAGAATCCAGCCGTGGGCCACTCCCACCAGAGCCATCGTAAGGGCGGACGAAGCAAGCGACGGCGGGATGACCCGCCTCAGTTGAACTATGGCGATGCACGCCACACAGAGAGCCACACCCAGCCCGAAGTTGGGGAACGCACCGAACACCGGAATCGATCCGGGACCCACAATCCAGGCCGTTGCGACGATCGTGACGAGCGGCAGCGTGACAAGGAAATTCCGCCGTAGTACCGGGAGTGAAGTCAATCCAGCGATGACCATCACTGTGCCGAGAATCGTCACCGCCCCGATCAGCCGGCAAAAGAGCACGAGCTCCTCGCCCGGATCGCCCGGTTTGCTGCCGGCGACAACTTCCGCCAATGTCGCTAACAGCGAGTGGAACCCTTGAGGGTATGTCGCGGCGGACCAGGGGCTGCCGTCCGCGGCGGCCGGGAGGACAGCCAAGACCGCCCCATGGTTTCGAATCATGTCGTACATGTTGAAATGGGGTGCAAAGTCCCATGATCTGGTGAGAAGCAGAAGTGCTTCCTCAGGGGAGCGGACCGAAATGAATCCCTGAACCGCCCAGAGAGAAGCAAGGGCCGCTACGACAGGCAGAATGTCAACGACGTTTGCATACGGCAAAAACGCTCGGAGAGGCCGCCGCGTCACGATCCAGAAAGCTGCTGAAGCCGTAAGACCGGCAGCCGCTAACGCTAGAACGAAGGAGCCGCGGTCAAGCCCTGGCATGGGACCGGAGTACCACCAGATCATCGGTGCCAAGCCAGCGATGCCGACACTGGCAACAAGAATGCGCTGGGAGAAGCTCCGCGACGTCGGAATGAGGAGCAGGACGAAACCCAGGAGAATTCCGAAGCGCCAACCCGTCAGTGCTCCAGAGTGTCGCACGGCTACAACGGCAAGAAACGCGAGAAAAGAAATGACCAGGAGCAGCAGTATCTGGAAGAGTGAGAGTTTTGGTCCGCCGGTGGGCCGGTTGCGCGGGCGCGCACTCCGGGTTGGTGCTGATGAAACTGATTGCAGATCCGGGCTGAGCATGATTCCTTAGCGGTCGTGGTCAGCCGGCATTTCCCCCGATGTCACGACCTTCGTTAATCCAGGGCACCCCGAAAGGCGCGGAAAGGTACAGAGTAGACACCTATGAGTCTACCGTTCACGATGGCCGTCCTTACGTGGTGTGAGGCCCTAGTCCTTGGGGGATTGCGGACCAGTCTCCAGTCGCGGCGTTTCGCCCCGCGGACCTGCGGTAGACAACTCATGGAATTCGTGTTCCAGCCGCTCTACCGCGGTGCGCATGATGGCGACTTCCTCCGCAAGGGTGCGGTTCTCGTCCTCCACGACGGAGAGTTCCCACGAAAGATGAAGACAGACGCCCAGCAGCAGGACAATGCACAGGGCAAAGAGCAAGTTCGATGCAACTTGGATACCGACAATCTTGCTGACGCCCGTGAGGAGGTCGGGCCAACCGGCCAGAACCAGGGCACTGGCGCCGATGATGAGCCACAGCGCGGCGTATTTCTCACGGAACACCTTCCGGCGGACCAGTTCCAGAACGATCGCAACCATGACGAGGGCGAAGATGAATGGAGGCAGTGTGTTTCCCATCAGGCGTTGCTTTCCCCTACGGCTATCTGTGATCGGCTGCGTGTCATTGCAAAAAGTAAGGCAAATACGGACCTAAGCAGGTAGATGGCAGATTTTGCAGGATTATGGCTGGGCGTCCCGCCCTGGCGCGGCCGCATGGCCACGGGGATCTGGGTCACCCTGCACCCCGATTTGATCGCAACTACCAACGAATCAATGGTGTCGCCAAGATACTCGGCCGGATAGTGATCCAAGTACTGTGCGATGGCTCTCTTATTCCCGGCACGGAACCCCGACGTGACGTCGGTAAGCTTCGTCCGAGCAAGACGCGAGATCACAGCCGCCAAAAACACCATGGCCCACTGCCGGGGACCGGAAACTTTATAATCGCCCTTGGAGGCGAAGCGGGCGCCGATGGCGATGTCTGCCGACCTCAGCCCCTCCAGGACGGAGGAGATCTCCCGCGGGTCGTGTTGACCGTCGGCGTCCACCTGGATGACGGCGTCGTAGTTGTGGCGGTCGGCATACTTGAACCCGGCGCGCATCGCGCCTCCCACACCCATGTTGAAGGGGAGGCGGAGGACGGTTGCGCCGGCGGCCGCTGCCACATCGGCCGTTCGGTCCGTTGAGCCATCATCAACAACCAGAACGTCGTAGCCTTCGTTCAGATTGATCACTTCGGCGACCGTGGTTCCAACGGTTTCGCCTTCGTTCCAAGCTGGCATGATCACTAACACATGGCGGGCGTCTGGGCTAAGCATGATGCAGATTCTACGCTGAAACGCATCTGCGCCGAATTCGTGTCCCGCCTTCGGAGGGCTTTACAGCCGCCTCCATCCCCGGGGCGCTGGTATTATCTAACGGTTGCAGCCCATGTTCGTTGCCGCAGCCACCCTGCAGACCAAGGAGACAAGTTGTTCAAGAACAAGACACTTTTGATTACCGGGGGCACTGGCTCGTTTGGGAACACTGTACTGAAGCACTTCCTGCACACCGATATCGGCGAGATCAGGATCTTCTCGCGGGACGAGAAGAAGCAGGACGATATGCGGAAGGCATACAACAACGACAAATTGAAGTTCTATATCGGGGATGTGCGGAACATCGAGAGTGTCCGCGAAGCAGTCCGCGGCGTCGACTTCATCTTTCATGCGGCAGCTCTGAAGCAGGTTCCATCGTGCGAGTTCTTCCCGATGGAAGCCGTTCGCACCAATGTCCTGGGGACCGACAACGTGCTCACCGCGGCCATCGACGCCGGCGTCAAGAATGTTGTCTGCCTGTCCACCGACAAGGCCGCCTATCCGATCAATGCTATGGGTACGTCCAAGGCGATGATGGAGAAGGTTGTCATTGCGAAGTCGCGCAACGTGGATCCGGCGGACACCCTCATCTCCTGCACCCGCTACGGTAACGTCATGGCTTCACGCGGCTCAGTGATCCCGTTGTTCGCGGATCAGATCCGGGCAGGGAAGCCCCTGACCGTAACGGATCCACACATGACGCGCTTCCTTATGAATCTCGATGAAGCCGTTGAGCTCGTTCTTTTTGCGTTTAAAAATGCCAACCAGGGTGATCTCTTCGTTCAGAAGGCGGATGCCTCAACCGTCGGTGACCTGGCCACGGCCATGAAGCGTCTCTTTAACTCGGACGTCGACATCAACGTCATTGGCACCCGCCACGGCGAGAAGGCCCATGAGACCCTGCTGACCCGCGAAGAGCGCGCTAAATCCGAGGACCTTGGCGGCTACTTCCGCGTTCCAGCCGACACCCGGGATCTCAATTACGAGAAGTTTGTAGACTCTGGTGACATTGTCAACGAAGAACTCGAGGAATACACCTCACACAACACGCAGCAGTTGACCGTCGATGAGATCATCGAAAAGATCAAGACGACGGATTATGTACAGGAACTCCTGCCGTCCATCACTCCGGTCCCGTAAGAATGACATCTCGCCCCAAGGTGCTTGTAGTCGGGCAGCACTTCTGGCCTGAAGGTTTTCGCATCAATGATATTTGCGATTTTCTGGTCGAGTCAGATGTGGATGTGGAGGTACTCTGTGGATTGCCTAACTATCCGCAGGGAGCGCTCTTCCCAGGCTACACGTGGCGGGGACCCTACAAACAGAATCACAAAGGCATCACTATCTACCGGGCCCCGGAAATTCCGCGGGGCGATAATTCCAGCCAGCGTATTTTCTTGAATTATGTATCCTTTCCGCTGGGCAGTCTTTTGCATCTGCCACGGTTGCTCTTCGGAAGATACGATAAGATCTTCCTTTATCAGCTTTCGCCGGTAATGATGTCAATCACCGGGATACTCTTGTCGAAGCTTCGCGGCATCGAGTCGACAATGTATGTGCTCGACCTTTGGCCGGAAAATCTCTTCTCTGTTCTGGACATAAAGAACCGCTTCTTACGCCGCCTGGTCGAGCGAGTCTCCCACTGGCACTACCGCCAGCCCGACAAAATCATTGTCTTGTCGGAACAAATGCGAGCAAAGATTCAGAGCATTAGCGGTCTACCGGACGATCGTCTGGCCGTCGTTCCGCAGGCATGCGAAAGCCTGTACGAACAGGAAATCTTTGACGAGGATTTGGCCTCGCGACTCGGTGACGGGTTCAAAGTTGTCTTCACGGGGAACATCAGCCCGGCTCAGTCATTCGAAACCATGATCGACGCGGCTGCACTGCTCAAAAGGGAAGGCCTCACCGGTATTTCTTGGATCATCGTCGGGGACGGCATGAGCCGCAACGAAGTCGAGCAACAGGTCAAAGATCGCGGTCTCGAGGACGTTTTTCGGTTTGAGGGTCATCACCCCGTCACCGATGTCCCCAAGTACACGACACTCGCGGACGTCCTAGTTGGTTGCCTGGTGAAGAGCGACCTGCTGGAGGCGACCATACCGGCAAAGGTCATGTCATACATTGCGTCCGGACGGCCGCTCGCTCTCGCCATGGATGGCGAAGTTCGCTCGCTTGTGGAAGACCAGGCGCAGTGCGGCCTCGTTGGACCGGCTGGCGACAGCGAAGGTCTGGCGGACAATATCCGACGGCTTTACGAACTGTCAGCCGAGGACCGCCGAGGTCTTGGCGGAAACGGTAAGGCATACCACTTTGCCAATCTAGAGCGGAGCATTGTCCTTGGCCGGCTGAAGAACTTTCTGCTCTCACCGGCTTGATTAGGCGCACTGGCAGTTTTTCGGCATGCCGCAGCGCCAGTCTCAGCGGTGTTCCTGTGGGCCCGCCTCTCACCGCTGTGGCTCGGCCCAGGTCTCCCGCCGGGGCTTTCGGGGCTCTTCAAGGTTTATGGGGAAATTGATTCCGCGGATGAGTGTCATGCCGCCGTCCGGACGGCACTGGTC
>Ga0308160_10005774_pt1 | contig 12802 bp, 10 predicted proteins | sample PhyFR1_FD_201036 | JGI IMG/M metagenome (GOLD analysis project Ga0308160, IMG submission 201036) | Phyllosphere microbial communities from UC Gill Tract Community Farm, Albany, California, United States - DLSLF.R1 | ecosystem: Host-associated > Plants > Phyllosphere > Unclassified | place: USA... | reverse complement strand
GCCGCTGCCTCGCTGGCGCCGCCGGAACACCGCGGCAAGGCGGTGGGCACGGTCATGACCGGCCTGTTGCTGGGCATCCTGCTGTCGCGCGTGGTGAGCGGCTTCGTGGCCGAGCACTTCGGCTGGCGCACGGTCTTCGTCGCCGCCGCGGCCAGCGTGCTGCTGCTGGCGGCGGTAATGGCCAAGGGCTTGCCGCGCTTCGCGCCGACCACCACGCAAAGCTATCCGGTCCTGCTGCAATCGCTCGCCAGCCTGTGGCGCGCGCACCGCAAGCTGCGCCTGGCGGCGCTGGCGCAAGGTTTGCTGGCGCTGGGCTTCTCGGCCTTCTGGTCGACCCTGGCCGTGATGCTGCACGATGCGCCCTTCCACCTGGGTTCGGCCGTCGCCGGCTCGTTCGGCCTGGCCGGCGCCGTCGGCGCACTGGCGGCGCCGTTTGCCGGCCGCCTGTCGGACCGCCGCGGCGCCGAGTGGGTGACGCGCATCGCGGCGACCATTACCGTGCTGTCGTTTGCCGCGATGCTGGCGATGCCGCTGCTCTCGACCGGCGCCCAACTGGCGCTGCTGGCGCTGGCTACCGTCGGCTTCGACCTGGGCGTGCAGGCCAGCCTGATCTCGCACCAGACCATCATCTACGGCATCGCGCCGGAAGCGCGCAGCCGTTTGAATGCGCTGCTCATGACCAGCGTGTTCGTCGGCATGTCGGTGGGTGGTTTGCTGGGTGCCCAGGCGCTGGCGGCCTGGGGCTGGATGGGGGTGGTGGGGGTGGCGGTGATTGCCAGTGCCGGGGCGCTGCTGGTACGGATTCGTGCTGCCGCGGCTAACTGAGCAGCGCCTTTTGCCTGGCGATCCCGCTGAAGATCTCGTCCAGCACTGCAATGTCGACCGGTTTCGTGCAGTGGAAATCGAAGCCGGCATCGAAGGCATTGCGCTGGTCGCGGGCCTGGCCGAAGCCGGTCAAGGCGATCATCCGGAACGGGTCCAGACCCGGCAGCGCGCGCAGGCGGCGTGCCAGTTCGTAGCCATCGATGCCGGGCAGGCCGATATCGAGCAGGAACACGTCGGGCTGGAAGCTTGGCGCCAGTTCGAGCGCGGCATAAGGGTGATGCACGACGCGGGCCATGTGGCCCAGCGCTTCAAGCAGCATGCCGATGGTGATGCCGGCATCCTGGTTGTCGTCAACGACCATGACCTTGAGGGAGGGCGCTGCGGCCGGCGCGGCGTCCTTCGGCAGGGCGGGCGCGGCATCCGGCGCCGGCTCTGCCCGCGGCAGCACCACTTCGAATTCGCTGCCATGCCCGAGGCCGGCGCTGGTCGCATGCAGCGTGCCGCCATGCAGGGCGGCCAGCCGGCGCGCCAGCGCCAGTCCCAGGCCCAGGCCGGCGTCCGAGCGCTCGGTCGAACGCTCGACCTGGGTGAACCATTCGAATATCTTGCCGAGCATGGCCTGCTCGATACCGATGCCGGTATCGGCCACCGCAACGCCGACCGTGGTGGGCGTCACGCGGATCGACAGCGCGATGCGGCCGCCCGGCGGCGTGTAGCGAACGGCATTGGCCAGCAGGTTGACGACGATCTGCACCAGCCGCTTGCAGTCGCCGAGCACGATGCATGCGCTGTCCGGCAGGTCCAGCAGCAGCGTGTGGCGCTTGCCGTCGATCTGGGCGCGCGACTGTTCGACGGCCAGTTCGACCACCTCGCGCAGGTCGAGCGGGACGGTGTCCAGCACGACGGCGCCGGCGGAGAGGCGCGAGACGTCCAGCAGGTCGTCCACCAGGTGGGTCATGTGCTGCACCTGGCGCTCCATGATGGCGCCGGTGCTGCGGATCTGGTCGGGCGTGACGCCCTGCGCCTGCCAGAGGGCGGCGCCGGCGCGGATCGGGGCCAGCGGATTGCGCAGTTCGTGGCCCAGCATGGCCAGGAACTGGTCCTTCAGGCGGTCGGCTTCGGCGCGCTCGTGTTCCAGGCGCGCCGCCTGCAGGCCGGTTGCCGCCAGCGAGGCGGCGGCGCGCAGCACCGCCAGCTGGGTGAAGGTCGGGAAGTCCGGCGCATCCGATCCGAACCAGGCGCCGCCGCCCAGCATGCTGACGCCAAGCTCGAGGCGGATCACGCGCAGCGGGCCGATCGGCGTCGGCGTGGGTTCACCGTTGTTGGCGGCGATATTGGCGGCGATGTTGGCGGTCCTGGGCCAGTGCGCCGATGCGGCGCGCCAGTGCGCGACCTCGCCCGGATCGGCGTCGGCACCCTTGACGCGGATGAAGGCGTCGGCCGCGTCGCCGGCCAGGATGCGGGCTTCGACCATGCTGAAGCGCAGCGGCACCAGGCGTTCGACCGCTTGTGCCATCAGGCGCAGGACCGTGCGGCCATCCTTGCCCAGCCACAGGGCGGGCAGGGCGAGCAGCCCCATGAGGTCGCGGATGCCGCGTCCATTGTCCTCCTGCGTGACGATGGCCGTGTTCTCGTTCATCGGCCGCCGGGATCAGGCCTGCTTCCGCGCGCGCAGTTCTTCGAGCATCTCGCGCGGCGGCGTAAAGAAGGGGTTTTCCTGCACCACGCCACCGACCAGCGTCAGCGGGTGGGTGCGCAGCAAGTCCATCATCATGGCGCCCGACAGCTTGGCGATGTCGTACACGCACACGGCCGGCTGCCGGTTGCGCGACAGGACGTCGTTGACCTCGGCCTCGTATTCGAGGATGTCGGCCGCGCCCGGGATGTCGTTGAACACCCAGCCCATGTCACCCATGATGCGCACGCGCTTGAAGCCGGCATCCCGGCCGGCGCCGGTCAGGTGGTCGACGGCAGCCAGCATCTTGTCCTTGCTGAAGCTGCCGGTATCGTCGAGGTAGGCCTGCTGCCATTCCAGCACTTCGAGCTGGCCGCAGGATTCGCAATGCGGGACGTTGATGCCGGCCTGGCCGAGGCGCTGGCGGTGGTCCGCGCCGTGTTCGGGATTGACGATGTGGAGGTTCTTTTCGCCCTGGTCGACCGCTTCCTTGAAGAACGGCGACAGCACCGCGTATTCCTCGTCGCGGCTGTCGAAGAAGGCACAGACGTGAAAATAATTCAGCTCGGTGCCGGCCAGCGATAAACGGTTCATTGCAGGACTCCTGGTGGGACAGGCCGGACGGCCAGCTCATCAGTATAGCCGCGTTTGGCTTGATGCATGCGGACAAGTACATTTCATGTAATGTATTGACCGGAAGCCGGCGCCGCCCTCATGCGGCTCAAGTCTTTCCGGCAGGCCTGTTTGGTTTCGACGTCATCAAGCTGGTCACCACCGAAATCACCAGGATCAACCCGACCGCCCCCAGCGCAATCCCGGTCGGGATCTTGTAGATATCCAGCAGCAGCATCTTGACCCCGATGAACACCAGGATCGCCGCCAGCCCGTACTTCAGCAAGTGGAAGCGCTGGGCCATGTCGGCCAGCAGGAAGTACATGGCGCGCAGGCCCAGGATGGCAAAGATGTTCGAGGTGAACACGATGAACGGATCGCCCGTCACGGCAAAGATGGCGGGGATCGAATCGACCGCGAAGATCACGTCCGTGATCTCGACCAGCACCAGCACCACGAACATCGGCGTCGCGTAGCGCAGGCCCTGCTGCACGACGAAAAAGCGGTCGTGGTGGTAGTCATCGGTGATGCGGATGTGCCCGCGCATCCAGCGCAGGATGCGGTTGTCGGCCAGGTTCGGCTCGGCGTCGGCCGCGCGCACCATCTGCACGCCTGTGTACAGCAAAAAGGCGCCGAACACGTAGAGGATCCAGTGGAACTGGGCCAGCAGCAGGGCGCCCACGTAGATCAGGATCGCGCGCAGCACGATTGCACCCAGCACGCCGTACAGCAGCACGCGCTTCTGGTACTGCGGCGGCACGGCGAAGAAGTTGAAGAGCGTGATCCAGACGAACACGTTGTCGACCGCCAGCGATTTCTCGATCAGGTAGCCCGTCAGGTATTCCAGCGCCCGCGTGCGCGCCACTTCCTCGCCGACGATACCCCGCAAGTACCACCAGAACCAGAGGCCGAAGGCCAGCGCGATCGAGACCCAGATCAGCGACCAGATGGCCGCCTCGCGCGTACTGACCCGGTGTTCGCCTTCATGCTTGAGGATGAAGAAATCGACTGCCAGCAAGATGGCAACGAGCACCGAAAAGGACAGGTAAAGGCTGAGGGTGCCGATCGAATCGAGCATCTTGACCTCGCGTGCGGTGGGTTGCGCGCAGTGTAGGCGAGGCGGGATGAGGACGGCGCGCGCAACGCTGGCGTGTTTAGTAAAACGCGCTAAAACGCCCCCGTTTCGGCTTCCCTATGTTGACGCCAATGAAAGGCGGCTGATATAAAACAGCCCATGAACAGACGCGGGCGGATCACCCGCCCAACGTCTGAAAACGCAGCGATAAGCGTTTATTAAACTGGATACCAGGAGACCCATCATGCACGCTCCCGAGGTGCAGCCTTGAGCCAGGTGACGCTGCGCCAGATTGCGGGCGCGACCGGGCTGTCGATCGGCACCGTATCGCGCGCGCTGAAGAACCAGGCCGGCATGACCGAGCTGACGCGCAAGACCGTGCGCGATGCCGCGCTGCGGCTGGGCTACGATTTCTCGCAGCTGAAGAAGGGCCGCATCCGCCGCATCGCCTTCCTGCTGCACAGCCAGCACAACACGCTCGCTTCCAGCCCCTTCTATTCGCCCGTGCTGCACGGGGCGGAAGAAGCCTGCCGGCGCGAGGGCATCGCCCTGTCCTTTATCGCGGTCGGCCCGGCCGAGCCGGTGCTGGAGCAGATCCGCCTGCACCAGCCGGATGCGATCCTGTGCGCCGGCTTTTTCGAGCCCGAGGTGCTGGGCGCGCTGCAGCAGGTCGGCAAGCCGATGGTACTGGTCGACATGCACCGGCGCGGCTTCAGCTCGATCAACCCGGACAACATGCGCGGCGGCTACCTGGCCACCCAGCACCTGCTGCGCAGCGGCCGCAAGCGCATCGCCATGCTGTCCGGATCGCTGGCCCACTACAGTATCCAGCAGCGCAACCGGGGCTTCCGCCAGGCCTTGTTCGATGCGCGCGTGCTGGCCGATCCCGACCTCGAAGTCATCGTGCCGAACACCGGCGAGGGCGACGAGGGCGTGATCGACGCCATGCGCACCCTGCTCGGCCTGTCGAAGCGTCCCGATGCGCTGTTTTGCTACAACGACAGCACGGCGCTGGCGGCCATGAAGTTCTGCCTGAACGAAGGCCTGAGGATCCCGTACGAGCTCGCCATCGTCGGCTTCGACGACATCGCCGCCGCCGCCGCCGCCATTCCCCCGCTTAGCACCGTGCGCGTCGACAAGGAAGCGCTGGGGCGGGCCGGCATCGAATCCCTGCTGAACAATTCAAGCGACAACCCCAGTCCGATCACCGTACCCGTCGAGATGATCGTGCGCGAGAGCAGCTACGACGACTGACCAACCAACCCTGCCCGATATGACCACTCTCCCGAACTTTCGCAGCCCGGCCGTGCTGCTCGACCATGCGCGCCACACCATGCGCTTCTACCACCCGCGCGCGATCGACCCCGCCGGCGGCATGTATCAGTACTTCAAGGACGACGGCACCGTCTACGACGCCCACCACCGCCACCTGGTGAGCAGCACCCGCTTCGTGTTCACCTACGCGATGGCCTGGCGCCACTTCCAGGACCCGGCCTACCTCGACGGCCTGCGCCATGCGCTGCGCTTCGTGCGAGAGGCGCACCGCGCCGCGGATGGCGACGGCTACGCCTGGATGCTGGACGAGGGCAGGATCGAAGACGGCACCCAGCACGCCTATGGCGAGGCCTTCGTGCTGCTGGCCTACTCGCATGCGCGCATGGCCGGCCTGGAAGAAGCGCGCGACTGGATCGGCGAAGCCTTCGAACTCATGGAAAGGCGCTTCTGGGATCCGCAGGCCGGCCTGTACGCCGACGAAGCCAGCCAGGACTGGAGCGAGCTGTCCAGCTACCGCGGCCAGAACGCCAACATGCATGCCTGCGAAGCGCTGCTGGCGGCGCACCAGGCCACCGGCGAACGGCGCTACCTCGAGCGTGCTTATCTCGTCGCCTTCAACATCACCCAGCGCCAGGCCGGGCGCTGCGGCGGCTTGATCTGGGAGCACTACGACGCCGGGTGGCAGCCGGACTGGAAATTCAATATCGACGATCCGGAAAACCTGTTCCGCCCCTGGGGCTACCAGCCGGGCCACTTCACGGAGTGGGCCAAGCTGCTGGTGCAGCTGGAAGCGCGCGCCCAAGGCGTGCTCGAGCAGGATTTATCCTGGCTGCTGCCGAGCGCCGAGCGCCTGTTCGGCGTGGCGGTGGAGAAGGGCTGGGACAGCGAGAACGGCGGCCTGTGCTACTCGCTGGCACCCAGCCTGGAGATCTGCGACTGGCACAAGTACTTCTGGGTGCAGGCCGAGAGCGCCGCAGCGGCAGCCCTGCTGGCCCAGCGCACCGGCAACGCCAAGTACTGGGAATGGTACGAGCGCCTGTGGGCCTACAGCTGGACCCATTTCGTCGACCATGCACACGGCGCCTGGTACCGCATCCTGGACCGCCAGAACCGCAAGCTGAGCGACGAAAAGAGCCCGGCCGGCAAGGTCGATTACCACACCATGGGCGCCTGCTACGACATCGTGGCGGTGCTGAAGGAGACGAGCGATGCGTGACGACCAGATGAACGAAGCACCGCTGATGCTGTGCGCCGGCGAGGCGCTGACCGACATGATCGACCAGGGCGGCGAGCACTGGGTCAGCCGCGTCGGCGGCTCGACCTGGAACGTGGCGCGCGCGCTGGCGGTGCTGGGCGAACCGACCGCCTTTGCCGGCGCCATCAGCCGCGACCGTTTCGGCGATGCCCTGTGGGCCGCCAGCGAGGAAGTCGGCCTGGACCTGCGCCTGCTCCAGCGCGTCGAGCGCTCGCCGCTGCTGGCCATCGTCGAAAAGAGCGAGCCGCCGCGCTACTTCTTCATCGGCGAGAACAGCGCCGACCTGCACTTCGATGCGGCCAAGCTGCCGGCCGGCTGGGACGACGCGCTGCGCTGGGCCCACTTCGGCGGCATCAGCCTGGCGCGCGAACCGCTGGCCACGAAGCTGGTCGCGCTGGCGCGCCAGCTGAAAGCGCGCGGCGTATTCATCAGCTACGACCCGAACTACCGTAACCTGATGGACGAGCGCTACGCGCCGACGCTGCAGGAAATGGCGATGCTGGCCGACGTGATCAAGGTCTCGGACGACGACCTGCGCGGCTTGTTCCCGGGCTTGCTGCTGGACGATGCGTTCGCCCGCCTGCGCGCCTTCAATCCCGCGGCCATGATCCTCTTGACCCGCGGCGGCGAGGGCGCCAGCCTGTTCCACCGCGAGGGACGCGTCGATGCACGCGCACCGAAAGTCCAGATCGTCGACACGGTCGGCGCCGGCGACGCCAGCGTGGCCGGCCTGCTGCACAGCCTGTCGCGCCATCCGGAGCGCAGCCTGCCGGCCCACCTGCACGCCGCGCAGGCGGCCGGTTCCGCCGCCTGCCTGCAGGCCGGCGCCACCCCGCCGCCGCCAGCCACCATGCAGCCATTGTTCGAACAACTCCAGGGAGACGGCACGTGACGCGCCGTACCCGCTTCGCGCTTTCCCAGCCGGCGTGACGGGCAACGACGATCTTGGTACCATGTCGGCCTGGTACCTGTTCAGCGCGCTCGGCATCTACCCGGACGCGCCGGGATCGACCTGGCGCAAGGCCGCCTGCTCCGCATCGACGCGCCGCAAGCCAAGCCCGGCGAGCGCCGCTTCGTGCAGTCGGCGAGCTGGAACGGCCGTGCGCACAACCGGGTCTGGCTCGACCGGGAACAACTGCAAGCGGCGGGTACTCTGACGTACAAGCTCGTGCCGCAGCCTGACTTCAAAGGCTGGGGCACGCATGGGCGCGACCTGCCGAACGCACCGGCCGGGCTCGCCAATTAATATGGATCGATAGACTCAGGAGACAGCATGGCAAACATGACACCCAGCGCGGCACCCATCGCGCGGCAGGACGACCCGGTCGGGGCGCAACAAGGCGGCAACACGAGTGCGCTCGTCATCGTCACCATGCTGTTCTTCATGTGGGGCCTGATCACCTCGCTGAACGACATCCTGATTCCGCACCTGAAGGCGATCTACACCCTGAGCTATGTGCAGGCGATGCTGGTGCAGTTCTGCTTCTTCGGCGCCTACTTCATCGTCTCGCTGCCGGCCGGCATGCTGATCCGCCGCATCGGCTACCAGAAGGGCGCCGTGACGGGCCTGCTGATCGCGGCCGTAGGTTGCGCGCTGTTCTACCCGGCCTCGTTCAGCAGCTACGGCGTATTCCTGTTCGCCTTCTTCGTGCTGGCCTCGGGCATCACGGTGCTGCAGGTGGCGGCCAATCCCTACGTGGCGGTGCTCGGCCCGGCCCGCACGGCCTCGAGCCGCCTGACGCTGACCCAGGCCTTCAACTCGCTGGGCACCACCATCGGCCCTTACGCTGGCGGCCTCCTGATCCTGTCGACGGCCGGCGTGGCAGCCGGTGCCGCGGCCGATGCGGCCACCGTGCGTGGCCCCTACCTGGCGCTGGCCGCCGTGCTGGTGGTGCTGGCCGTGCTGTTCATGGCCGCCAGGCTGCCGAAGATCGCCGAGACTGAAGACGTGTCGCTGCCGGGTGAAAGCCATGGCTCGGCGCTGGCGCACCGCCACCTGGTGCTGGGCGCCATCGGCATCTTCCTGTACGTGGGCGCCGAAGTCAGCATCGGCAGCTTCCTGATCAACTTCCTGGGCGAGTCGCACATCGCCGGCCTGTCGCACGCCGACGCCGCGCACTACGTCAGCCTGTACTGGGGCGGCGCCATGGTCGGCCGCTTCATCGGCTTTGCCGTGATGCGCGTGGCCAGTCCGGGCAAGACCCTGGCCTGCAACGCGCTGCTGGCGATCGCGCTGATCCTCACCGCCACCTTCGGCCAGGGCAGCGTCGCGATGTGGGCGATCCTGGCGGTCGGCCTGTGCAACTCGATCATGTTCCCGACCATCTTCAGCATGGCGCTGCACGGTCTGGGCAAGTACACGGGGCAGGGCTCGGGCATCCTGTGCATGGCCATCGTGGGCGGTGCGCTCGTGCCGTTTGCGCAGGGGGCGATTGCGGATGCGAGCGGGGTGCAGATTTCCTTCCTGCTGCCGGCGGCTTGCTATGCGTTTATTCTTTACTTCGGGGCCAAGTACGCTTCGATGTACAAGGCGCAGTGAGCGGCGGCCGAAACCAGCCAGGACCTGAAGCAGCGGGCGATTCGCCCGCTGCTTTTTTTTCGACCGCTTTTTGCTAATGATTTTGGAGTGTCAGCACTCCAATTTCTGAAAATGGAGCGTAGGAACTCCATTTTTCTCTTTATTTAGTCGATGTCAGGTTATAAACTTGCCGTTAAGCAAGGAGACAACCGTGACCGACATTGGCTATACCCCGTATCAAGCGCCGTCCTACACTGCCCAGTTTGCTGCCAACGTTAAAGTTGCCATGCAAGTAGCTGGTCCAGCGGATGCGACAGGCAATGCCCGCCCATTACGGTCGGTTGCCCTGCAACGCCGGACCGGCATCGCGCGCAGTACGCTGCGGGCGATGACGAACCCGGCTCCCGACGCACGGCCAAACCCTGACCTGAATACGCTGGCGAGGCTGGCCGGGGCACTTGGGGTACCCGTTGCGTTTCTCCTGATGCGGCCAGAAGACTGGCGCCTGCTTTCCAGGGCGCTCAACGATATGCCAACGTTGGTCACTGCGGCTGAAAAGCTGATCGGCAGAAAGCCGCTTGCAGTACCCGCCGGCACGCCCGAACGGGTGTTGCGCGAATGTCGGCTGCAGCCGGACCCCGTGCCCTACGGCCTGGGTGCCAACCCTGTCGAGGTTGCACGGGTCGAACAGCGCAATGAGCAACGTCGTCGTGCGAGTCATGTGCTGGGTAGCCTGGCGCTTCGTGGCCTGCCGGAACCCGATGCCAAGGTCTTCCTGACCGCGCTGGCAGCCGCGCTTGCCCATCAGCTCAGTTTCGCCAGCGAAGCGCCGGCCGAGCCAAATTAATCATTGATAACCGGAGTTGAGCATGCCCCTCATCCAAGACGCCGACCTCGCGCGTGTCCTGCTGGACGCCGACGTCGACGATATGCACGTTTTGATAGACCACGTCACCGACAAGGGGGCGGGCCGCATCTCGCTCGCCGCATCGACCTGCGCCATCCTCGTGCAAGCCAGGAAGAAGGAGGAGATCGACGAGACCGCGCGGGCACTGGTTGCGGAGGAGCTCAGCCGCTTTGGCGGCAATTCGCTGATGAACCTGTTCCGCGGTGGCGGCGGTGTGAGTTACCGTGAAATCGCGTGCGACGTGGCCGATCATCTGAAAGCCTCGCACCGCACCGACAGCGATGTGGCCGGACTCGAGATGGCGATCCTCGAAAAACTGGCAGAGCAGTCGCTCAGCAAGATGAGCGAAGACGACAAGGTCGAATTCTTCAAGCAGTTCGGCATGCGCTATGCGGCAGGTTCCGGCGTTGCCGCCTCGGCTGGCCTGTTGGCCAGCATCGTGGCGTCGAATACGGCTGGCTATCAGCTGTCGGCGATGATTGCCAATGGCGTGGTCAGGGCATTGCTCGGCCGCGGCCTGGGATTCGGCCTGGGTCCGGCTGCCGGTGGGGCCGCCCTGGTCGGGCCGGTGGCAATCGCACTGTCCGTCATCTGGGGCCTGTATGGTTTGACCAGCCCAGCCTATCGCGTCACGGTGCCCTGCGTCGTTCATGTTGCGTACATGCGCCGCAAGCAAGCCATTGCCAACACGTGCCGCCACTGCGGTGCGACGCCAGCGTCGGGCGCGCGCTTTTGCGGGCACTGTGGGGCGCCTTTTACCCCTGCACCTGCGTTGCCGTTCGGCACTGGCATAGGCTGAGGACGATGAGGCTGCCACGGGGCAGCTGTATCCACCAGTAATAACAGCAAGAACAAGACTGCCCGGAACCCGGAAGCGGTCGACGACGACAAGGAGGGAATGTGCAAGTCAATCCATATAATATCGAGCTCGACAAGCTGGAAGCGAACAAGAAAACGGCGCTCGAACGAATCGCGCAATTGTCCCGCCAGCTCGACTGGTATCGCGGCTTCCAGCCGGAGGCGGCCCATGCACGCCGCCTTGGTATTGCTCGTGCCTTGAGCGAGCATGCAGTCCAGGAGGTCGGCCATGCTGCCCAGCTGGCTGGGATGAATGAGCGCTTGCAACATCTGCGGGCTGCGAAACGTGCCACCGAAGAAGAGGCGAAGGCTGGACTCGATCCGCGTTCCTGGCTGTCGTCCGAACGCTCGATCGCCAAGCGCAAGGCTGTCGAGCTGGGCAACCAGATCGCCCAGCTCGACATCGATATCAGCACGCTGGTCCAGTCGACCTCGGCATCAATCAAGGGTCTCCACGACGAAAATGATGTCTTGCAACGCGACTTGGACACTTATCGTGGTTTCGATCCGCTACGGATCCAGTCCGAGGTCGGGATGCGTACTACGGAACTGGGACAGATGGAGTCCGAACTGGCGAAAGTCCGCGACCGCAAATTGGCGCTCGACCGCGTGATTGCCCCGCTCTGGCAACGCCTCGAAGCCTGTCGTGCCCAGCAGTCCAGCCTGGAGCGCGACCTGCGCAAGGCCGAGGCTTTTAGCGAACAGTTGGCTGCGGCCCAAGGCAACCGGGCCGCGATTCACCAGGCCTGCGAGCGTGAATTCGGCGATGGCAGGCCTGGCATGGTGAAGCGCGCCTTGAAGGGCAAGCTGGAACCGGTCAAGCGCGAGATCGGCAAGCTCGAGGAGCGCATCGCCGGCGAAGTCCGGAAATCCCGGCTCGACGTACGCGAAGTCATTATTGACGGGAGCAACATGGCGTACCATGGCGGCGACTTCATCGGCTTGCAGGCCCTGGAAGCCATCGTGCCGGCGTTGGCGACCCGATGCGCTGTCACGATCAATTTCGACCCCAATTTCCGGCGCAAGATCGGATTGAGCAGTGCAGACGTCCGCGCCCGCTTCCCGCAGGCCAGTGTGCATTTTGCACCGCATGGAATGAAGGCTGACCCGTTCGTGCTGAAGCACGCCGAGGGCAAGCCACACACCTATGTGATCAGCAATGACAAATTCAGCGAGTTTCTCGACAAGGAAGCGGTCAAGCAAGGAAGGATCTTGAAGCACGCGATCATGAATAACGCGGTGCAAATTCCTGATCTCGACATCAGCGCTTCTTTACCTCGCGTATAGGTACCGTTGGCGTGCGCAAAATGAGCGCACTGCACGGTTTTGCAATGAATGTAACGGAGCCACCCAAGGAACTTATTATGTTGCCCAGTCCAATGGAATTTCTCAAATCTCATGCCATCGCTTTTTTGGCTGGCGCCGTGACTGTCGCCGCTGCACAGCTTTACGGCAGGCTCATTAGCAGACGTGATTAGATATTCGTCGACAAGGAAGGAGCTGGACGATCCGAAGCGGAATGAAAAAAGCCAGATCAGCAAACGCAAGATCTGGCTTTCAGAATTCTGTGGTCGGGGTGAGAGGATTCGAACCTCCGGCCTCTACGTCCCGAACGTAGCGCTCTACCGGGCTAAGCTACACCCCGACTGTTTGAGATTCGGGTCACGAATCTCGGGAAGGCATTACTATAGTTGCCTCAATGGTTCCTGTCAACAGCGAAGCTGCAGAGCTGCAGCAGGCTCTGCTTGTATTCGCTGTCCGGCAGGTCGCTGATCGCATCCTGTGCGCGCTCGGCGGCGGCT
>Ga0308160_10005773_pt1 | contig 12803 bp, 13 predicted proteins | sample PhyFR1_FD_201036 | JGI IMG/M metagenome (GOLD analysis project Ga0308160, IMG submission 201036) | Phyllosphere microbial communities from UC Gill Tract Community Farm, Albany, California, United States - DLSLF.R1 | ecosystem: Host-associated > Plants > Phyllosphere > Unclassified | place: USA... | reverse complement strand
CGAAGTCAAGTCTGTCGAGATGCACCACGAGCAACTCGAGGCTGGTCTTCCCGGAGACAACGTCGGTTTCAACATCAAGAACGTTTCCGTCAAGGACATTCGTCGTGGTAACGTCTGCGGTGACTCGAAGAACGACCCCCCTAAGGAGGCCGCTTCCTTCAAGGCCCAGGTTATCGTCATGAACCACCCTGGACAAATCGGAAACGGTTACGCGCCCGTCCTCGATTGCCAGTGAGTTTTCTCTCTCTTTTTTTGTCTTTCTCTTTACCTATCATTTCACTGACGACTCTCACTCTCTCTCTCTCTTCTCTCTCTCAGCACCGCTCACATTGCCTGCAAGTTCGACACTCTCCTCGAGAAGATCGATCGTCGTACCGGTAAATCGACTGAGGACCTCCCCAAGTTCATCAAGTCTGGAGATGCCGCCATCGTCAAGATGATCCCCTCCAAGCCCATGTACGTCTTACCTCTTGCACTCTTATTCGTCGTTGTTCGGAATTGTGTACTGACTCTCGTCTGTCTTTCACTTCTGATTAGGTGCGTTGAGTCCTTCGCTGAATACCCTCCTCTCGGTCGTTTCGCTGTCCGTGACATGCGTCAAACCGTTGCCGTCGGTGTCATCAAGGCTGTTGAGAAGACCGATGGAAAGGGTGGAAAGGTCACCAAGGCTGCTGAGAAGGCTACCAAGAAGAAGTAAACTACCTGATCTAGTTAATCGTTGTTTCCCTCTTTCGCATTACCATTTCGCCTATCATGCCCCGTTTCGGATACCACCGTCAGTCGTCGTCGTCGCCGCCTGAATTCTACTATGCTTTCTACTTCCTCCCCTTTTTTTGTTTTTCCCGACGGCCTCTAGCGGTGTTGTCAGTCTCGTGTGTGTAATAGGTTTTCTTTACAAAAGCGAATCCCTCCCGGTCTCTGTCCGTCTTTCATTCCTTTCTCGAGAGCGACTTGTTCATAATTCGTCACGAGTGCTCCGAACTTGAGCTATCGTTCTCTGGCTGCATCTCTGTCCCTCGAGCACTGTCTCTAGTAGGTGACACGTCGCTCACACAGTCATCGCGATCCAGAGGGGATGGCTTCGAGTCGTCAGCGTCGAGGACCGTCAATCGATCTCTTCGCACACTTGCGTCGATTCGTTCTACTCATCCGAGCTCGCCCTGTGATGGGGTTTCCCATCGACACGGCGACATCAATACCAGGGCATGCTTGCGCCCACTCTCGTAGGCAGCAGGTACAGTGTCACGCCGATCCTGGTTCGCAAGCGGATCTTCGCAGAGAGCGAGGAGCAAACGACGTCGTTCGAGTATACAGCTTTTGTTCACAAAAGCTTGAGAGGCGTTATACGAACGAGGCTAGAGTATACAGCTGGCGAGGACTCGAACGCAAACGAGATCGATCAGAGCAAGCTTCGTTCGAAAGCAGGAAATCGCTCGATGGTGGAGCTGGTTGACTCGCGGAGGAGGATAGCGAGCCCGCGTCCGTGGGAGCGTAGAGCAGAACAGAGCGCAAAGATGGAATCCCGAGAGAGAGAGAGAGAGGCACCTTTGAGCTTTTCTTTCGACTCGACTGTGTTGAAGGGATTCTCTTTCTCTCTCTTTCGCTTTCGCGGAGCGATCAGCCGCATGCAGAAGCCGTCCATTCGAAAACTCGGTTACAAGGTACTGCATATTGATTACTGCCTCTAATGTGGAGTTGAGGGGACTACTCAAACGATATTTACGACAACTTTCTTGAACGAGACACCCTTCTTCTGAACATCGAGACCGTGGTCAATCGACTCGAGACCTTTACCAACGACGAGAGGGTCGGGCTTCGTTTGAAGAGATCCATTCTCGAGAGCTTCGGTGACGAACTTTTGGTAGACTGCGATACCGACTTGCGAATGCTGAGTTCCGATGGTGACGGCAAAGACTGCGCATTTCCGAAGAGAGAGAATCGGTATTAGTGACTCTGGAGCAAATGAATGGGGGAACGCGGCAACGTACCTCCAGCAGCTTTGACGCCTTCAGGAAGATTCTCGGGAGGAGGGAGAACGGTAGCGATGAATTTGTTGCCTCCGACTCGTGTCGCAACTTGTGCCGAAGCTTCGACTGATCCGCTCTCCGAGATGGCGTCGTAGACTCCTGCAAAGTCGCTACCTTCGAGTGCTTCGACCAATTTGTCGACGACCTTTTCGTCCTTGTAATCGACGACGACATCGGCACCGAGCGACTTGACGAACTCGTGATTCGCGGGAGAGGCCGTAGACACGACTCGGAGTCCAGAAGCTTTCGCCAGTTGGATTGCAGCGGAACCGACCGAGGCGGATCCTCCCCAGATCAGAATCGACTTGCCAGTCGACGGAGGAGTAGTGGCGGAAGGGTAGGGAAGCTCGAGGTATCCAGGTTGGTACAGACCAGCGGAAGCCGTCGAGAGGGCGAGAGGAAGGACGGTAGCCCGTTCGAACGAAACTGAGGATGGGATTCGAGCGATAGTTGTGCCGTGAATCACTGCGTATTCTTGGAAAGCGCTGTGTCGAGGATCACTCGTTCCCAATCCGAGAGCGTGGCTGTAGTGCAAGACAGCCAACGAGTTGTCAGTTCCCTTCGGAGTGGGTCGTCGGAAAGGAGGAAAAGACAGCGAAACTGACCCAAGGACACGGTCTCCGACTTTGACATGCGAAACGTCCTCTCCAACTTGCTCAACGACACCTGCGACGTCGGTGCCGAGAATAAAAGGGTACTTCTTGACGAAGAAGTCGTATTCTCGAATCTGGAGCAAGGAACGAAGAGCGTCAATTTTTGGGCAAGAGAACGACAGAAGACTCGAGCTGCTCACCTTCCAGTCTACAGGCTGAATCGATACGGAGTGAACCTACGAGGAAGGAGGAAGCAAGAATCAATCAGTATTCGAGGAGGAGTGAAAGCGGGAATAGAAAATCGAACGACTCACTTTGACGACGACTTCGCCCTTTTGAGCTGTTGGTGCCTCTGCCGAATCCACTTCGAGCTTTTGTTTGGGAGCTTTGATCCACGCGGCCGAGTTGCTAACCATTGTAGAGTCTTGAGAGAGGATGAAGGGTGAGAGTAAAGGTGAAGTGAAGACTCAAGTTTCCGACGAAGAGTGTTCGTAGGAAAGCGGGCTGATTGAAGAGATTTGTTGAAGGGAGAGAGGATGGAGGAAAGAAGCAAGAGAGGGAAGATGAACTAATCCGTTCCGTCATTCCGAAAGAAGCCAAAAGAATCTTCGGTCAGCAGAAGCTGCAGCAGGAAACCACGAGTCGAACGCGCGTTGGAATTCGACGAAAAATCGCTCAATATTACAACTTGGGAATACGGATCCTGTTTGAAACTTCACATAACAAACGCAAAATACCACGACCACCTTAAAAAGCACGCAGCACTTACGGACGCCCCTCGTCAAACAGGCAGGCGTTGATGGAGATTCGTTGCGTCGTCAGGTAGTCGGAGAAGAGAAAGGGAGGGACTTGGGTGCGGCGCTTTCCCTCCGCCGGACTTTTCCCTTTTCACGAGGGAGTCTGTGAGCGTGGAAGGGTCGCAATGTCTCGCCAGACAACTTGTCATCTTCAGTCAGGAGCGACGAGTCGACGAACAGAAGGGAGGAGCCGCCGGAACGAGCGAAACAAAGCTAGAAACGAAATCGACGATTTTTTGACGGAATCCTTGTCGCCTCTTCTGTAGACACGTTCCTATTGCTTTGTAACGACGTTGTCTACGATCTCATCGTGTTTTCGTATGGCTTCGTTGCGTGGGGAACACTGCTCTTCGTTTTGGGACGTTTTCATTCTTTTCTTGCTCTCGCTCTCGGAGTTTGGAAAGCGCTGCGAGACCATTTCTATTCTAATCTAATCAGGTTGCAGTTCATGCGTTGACAGGCATGTTTTGAATGAGTGGAGAGCGGAGGATGGCTTCGAGGCCTAACGATGAGGGGAACATGCGAACGAAAATACGAGGGGGGTTCGAGATCGAATGAAGACATAAGAGTGGGGGTCATAGGGGATATACAAGTGTAAAGAGTGTCGTGAGGAGAAAGGCGAAAAAGTGCGATGGAGCGATAACGACTAGGGTGATGCTTTGCGTTTTTGGGTTCGGTTGGTCGATTTCGATTTCGAAGAAGAACCTTGAATGAAATCGACGAGTTCGTCAACACTGAGACCAGCCTTCTGTCCGTGCTCTCTAGGCGTCTGCACTGTTCCGGCTGATTCTTTCGCAGACGATCCTGCCACTGTTGAAGAAGCTGGTCCTCCTCCTCCGATTCGGACTGCGTTCGAGCGATTCGCTGTGACGAGCGGGGACTTCTTGTAACGCTCTTCTCGTAAGCGTTGGTCTTGAGCATCGCGAGCAACGGCTTGTTCGATGAATCTGACGAGGTTTGCAGCTTCGGTAGCCTCCTTCGCATCGTCACCGAGATGTTTCGAGAGGATACTTTGAGCTGACTTCATGTAGTCGAGCGCGGAAACGAGATCGGAGTTGACTGCGTAGATTTGACCGAGAGCGAACGCAGCTTGTCCAACAGCGACCGAATCTGAACCGTAAACAGTTTCCGCGAGGTTTCGATGTTGGAGCGCGAGAGGCAGAGCTGCTTCTGGTCCGTACGTTGCTTGCACCATAGCGGCCACGTTCGACTAATGAACGAGGCATGATTCAGTACCGTTTCGACCGAGGAAAGGGAGCTTGATAACGTACGAGAATGGTAACGAGAGTTGGGTGTGCAGGACCGTAGGATACGTTCCACAGCTTGACTGCGTGCATCGATAGTTTGAGTCCTAGGTCGACGTTTCCGGCAGCTTGCTCGAGGAGACCGAGATCGGCGTATTGCTGAACTGCTTCGTGCGAGTCGATTCCGCTGGTACGCTCGCAGATGATGATCGATTGTCGAACCATGCGGACGGCTTGCTGAAGGTAAGACTCGGCTTCGGAACGAGCAGCTTCGACGTTGGGAAGGAGCATGTCGCGAATTTGCTTCTCGCGTTCTTCTTCGTCTGGCTCTCCGGTTTTGGGAACACTTGCGAGCTCCTTCAAGGCTTGTTCGGCGAGTTCGTGACGATTGACCGAGGCGAGGATACGTTGAGACAAACTGTGCCAGACTAGAGCCAGAAAAAGGTTAGCTACACGTTTGACTGACGAATCTAGGGCTGACTCGAATCGACATACCGAGACCGAGCGCGTGATACTTGCTTGCCGCTTCAGGGTGAACAGCTCCGAAGACTTGTTCGCAAAGGTGAAGTGCTTCGTTGGAAATTTGTTCTCCAGCTTCGACGTAGCCATCGCTGAGCAAGCGAGAGCCTTGGGCGAACCGTTCGTCGACGAGGGTACTCTGGGAAAGATACGAGAACGTCAATAACACGAAACGAAGAGCGCGTGAAAGCGGTAGAGAAAGTAAGCTTACTTTGAATATCGTAGACTTGACAACCGGCATGATGTTGAGAACGTCGTCGGAAGTGAAGGTCATTGTCGGTAGTTCGACTTTGGCATCGTGTACTCCGTTGACAGCAGCTTTACCGGACTTCTTCTTGTTCTTCTTCTTCGAGGCAAGGGTAGCGTCGGTGTTCTGAGGTTGCGAGCGCTTGTTCGAGCTGACTTGGGCAGTTTCGGTCGAACCAGCGGAAGAGGACGACTCGAAGCTGTAAGCGCGAGCGACGAGCTGAATTCCGACTCGGAGGCATAGCTCGCGAGCAGTCTTGTTCTTGAGCATCTCCGTTTCGATCCAGTTTTCGGGGAGGGTGTAGCGGAAGCGGGAGCCGATCTCCTTGATCAGTTCGTTGCGAAGGGAGGAAGGTGAAAGAGAAGTCCAGGATCGAGTGATGTCCTGATTCGGGAGGAAGGGAGTTTCGGCGACGGGGGAAGCGTTCAAAGATGCACCAAGGAGGCAGTTGAGGAAGTGGGAGACGATGTAGGGGTGATCGAAGGTACCCGACGAACGAAGGAGGCGATTCAGCGAGTGCTTTGCAGCCCGAATGACCATCTCGGAACGGAGAGTATGCTATCAAATGTGCGAAAGCAGTCAATTCACTTGAGATTATACAGGCATCAAGAGGAGTGGAGCTTACCTTGAGTAGTTCGAGAGAATGGTGTGCTTCGTTCTTGCTAGTTCCAGTCCCGAAATCGAATTCGTTGCTCTCCTTCTCGATCTTCTCAGCGAGGAAACCGATGTAGCGCATGTTGATACCTTTTCGGTGAAGGACCTTGGTGAGGAGGAAACCATCGGTGACGGCCAAAGTACCGGAACCGGCATCGATGAGGAACTCCTTGAGGACAACTTCACGAAGGTATCGACTTGCGAGACGAACGTTCTTGGTAGAGTCGTCTTCCTCGTCGTAGATCTTGACTGACTCGCCAGTCTCCTTCGAGGGTTTGCGCTCGACGAAAGCATCGGGATTGAAGTTGAGAATGAAGTCGTCGGCGTTGATAATCGAAGTTGTGGGACCAGTGGAAGTACCGTCGTCCTTCGCGACACCCGTCTCTTCCTTCTTCTCGTCACCATCCTTGGCGTCCGACGCAGCCTCCTTCAGCTCTGCTTCGACCGACTTCGAATCCTTCTCGATCTTCGCCCGAGTCTTTTCGACTTGTTCCTCAAGCCATGGTTGAAGCTTCGATTCGCGGTAGAGCTCGAGGAGCTCTGGTCGGAGGAGAACGAGGCGATGAGGGTAGGCGTCTGATCGTTCGGCGTTCGAGATGTTCTGCTCGCGGAATTCAACGTCGACGCAGTGTAAACGGACTATGACAATCGTTGCGGAGGATTTCGTCAGTCGTGGGTCCGGCAGAGGAGTCGTATTAGAGCAAGAGCAAGAGAGACGTACAGCAATCGATGAAGTAGCTTCGACCATCAGGAGCAGCGATACCGTGCATATCACTCGAGGTGTAAAGTTTGACCTCCTTTCCTTCTCGGTCTCGAACAATGTGCTCGGCGAAGCGCATCTTCTTCGCAACCTTCTTCGCCAGCTTCTCGTGGAAGTAAGCAGCGTTGCGGATCTTGGCATCGGGATCTTCGGGGTCAGAAGCGCCATAAACGATTCGGAATGAGGAAGTGGGAGGGTAGTCGTCCTTGTTGGGCGTGTCCTCGGAAGGGAAGGGTTTGTCGGCATCGAGAGCCTTCTGAGCTTGTTCGGACGCTGATTGATCGCCATTGGGATAAACTTGAGCAGGTTTCGGAGAAGGTTTCTTGCCGGTCAACTTCTCCTCCTCCTTCGCTGCGGTCTCGTCTACCTCATCGCGTGCAGCCTTGAAGAGACCCGGAATAAGTGTCTGAACGATCCACCGAGCTCCTTGGTAGTCGACGAGGACTGTTTGCATCATGCTGAGTCCATCGACATCGAGACGTTCGAGAACCTCGATACCCTTCAAGTCTTTGCCTGCAGCGTAGCGACTCGCCTCGCTTCCTCCGAGACCATTCGTGTAGAGGCCGGTCGAATCCTCAGCCTTGGTGAAGAGTAGGTTGTTGTGAATGAAGGTGTGAGCCGAGACTGGTTCGTTGGGGTTGAGAGGAGGAACATCGCCACGAGCGATCTGCATCGCACCACGAGTGGCAGCGAGGACGAAATCGGTCTGGGTGCGAGAGATGAGTCGCTCCCGGAGCAATCTTTGATCCTCGTCGTTCTTGGGAAGATCGTAGAATTGGCCGAAATCGTCGTTCCAGTCGCGCGAGCTAGGGAGTTGATCGGCAGTGGTCGAACCGGTGAGGAGGTAGGCAGCTTGGGTTCGGAATGGATCAGCAGCGTGAATCGGAGTAGGGATGAGGTAGGGAGCGGCGGGAAGAGTGTTGGTGATGGCGAGCGAAGCAACGAGATCGGATTGTGAGAGTTCAGGTCGAACGACTTTGGAGATGAGACTGGTCAAGTTCTTGCGGAAAGAAGGTGAGATGTCGGAGAGGAGTTCGAAGAGAGATTGATAGGGTCCTTGGTGCACTCCTTTCGGCAGCACTGAACGAGGTGAAGGGTCGTAGTTGGATCCGGTCGTCTTTGAGATCCAGAATCCAGCGGTTGAACCAGTGAGAGTGAAGTTTTCGCTTTCAAGGGTAGAGATCGTGATATAGACGAGATCGCCTCTGAGACGACGTTGATGAGGAGGAGGTGACCAGGGAGAGATGCCGAGAGATTTGATACAAGGAGAAGTAGCGGCGGTCGAGGCAGCGGGAGTGAGGTATTCGAGGTAGTTTGCGTTTTTGAGCTCTTCGATAGTGAAGTTGGTGAAAGCGTGAGTTGAAGTTCCGGCCGCAGGATCAACGAGGGTAGTCGATTCTGTAGCGTCCGATGACGAAGGGCTTGTCTTCTTGGTCGCTTTACTCTTCTTCCCTTTTCCGTTCGAATCTGCAGAAGCGCAAGTCGAGCGAGCATCAGTTCTCAATACAAGACCATCATCGGCGAGGAAGACTAACCCTCATCAACTTGTTCTCCGTCGACGTCGTTCGACTCTGATGTAGCTGACTGCTCGCCTCGAACCTTCGAATAAAGCGAGATACCAGGAGCGATGGCGAGACTGGTGGGGTCGTAGGTGCAAGTTGTCGAAGCGAGAGTTGGTAGGTTGGAGAAGAGTACATCGCGAACCTTGAGCACATGCTGGTGCATCGAAAGAGGAGAGAATGCGGCTGTTTATTCCCGAACTCTCAGTAATCAAAACGGATAAAAAGGAAGCGTTAAGCGTCGGAACTCACTGAACGCGACCTTCAACCCCTTCTTCCTGGTCCCCCAGAACTCAGGTTCTCCTCCAAATACTGCTGACAAGTCTGCCAGATCGCCGAGAACTCCTTCGCTCGTCAAAGCCCATTGCTTCGGATCCACCTCTCCAACACTGTCCTTCGCTGGAGGAGGTGTCAATGTCTTCCATTCGCCGTACTGCTTGACTACCTCATCTTGACTGCTCTCTCCTTCCTTTCCAGCTTCCTTCTCTTTCGAATCAGTCTTGGTTTGATCGACGATTTCCTCGGCATATACAGGGGCGAGGGAGAAGGAACCGAGCCAGAAACCTTCGGGCGCTTCGACGATGATGTTCTTCAAGTCGGAGACGAGATCGGTGAGAGCAGAGGTGAAGGGAAGTTGAAGGAATCCATCTGAACTCTTCGAAGCGGGAGATTCGGCAAGGTTGAGGAAGGTCTGGGGAGGAATCAGGAGGGTGACATCGATTGCTGAGCTAGAAGCTTCTTCGACTGCCGAACAGCGGGAAGATGGTGTAGTGATGGATGAAGCGATGGTGAGAAGAAACGAGCAAGAGGTGAAAAGTTGTCAACATCGAACGAGTCAGCTGTACCGTTCTTGCAAAGCGTAAAAAGTCTTTACGAGATGGCTTACCTTGTTCGGTCTGCTCAGTGATGCCCTCTTCGACCGTTTGAGGCTGCTTTGCCTCGGTTTCAGCGGACGACATCTCTGTATGATTCGTGTAGCTCGTCCTAGCTGGTGAACACCAAGATCGAGTAGTCGTATGAGGCTAGTGAGAGCTCTAGTCGGTCAGGAGCGGCCTCAAGATTAGCGAGGAGTTGTGAGTGAAAGAGATGAAATTTGGCTCTCGCGGCACAGAACGGAAGTTGACAATTTCGGTTGATTCCACTTGCAGCGAGCGAATAATAGCTCTCAAGACGACGATATCGTACTCTGAGTGAACGGTACTCGCTGCGGCCAAGTTTACGAAAACTGGAAAACTGAAAAATCCAAATCTTCGTTTCATTCGTTCCTCTCCTGAGACCTGAGCTGTTCACTCGCGATTACGTTCACCTAGACAAATATTCCATCACTTGTGCTGAGCCTTCAACTTGGCGATCTCTGCTCTACTCAAGAAGGGCAAGAGTTCGGGGGGTACATCAAGATTCGTGTCTCCATCTTCACCTCCCGCAACGAAATCACCACGGTTGTACGAAGGAGGTATGTTGTATCCAGATCCACGATTCATGACGGGACTCGTACTTCTACGACCTGTGTTGCGTGCTCCGATAGGTTTCGGGCGCGGCTGTAGAACCTCTTGTTCCTCCATGAAATCGTCGATCGGGATAAGCGTTGGTGTGGAAGTTGCTTGGGAACGATTCGAGAGACGGAAAGCGGTGGCTTGTTGGTGAAGGGAGATTTGGGATTCGAGAGAGCGCGAGAGAGTCGAGAGTCGATCAAGGCGGCGAGTCTGCGAACAAAGAGTCAACGAACAATCTCGACCAGTCTCAGTCCCCTCGGTGTGTGTAAACGATTGGTCGCTGAGAAGAATAACGCACCAGTACAGCCTTTTCCACCTGAAAGTCCGCTTCTCTCACTTTCTGCCATCCAGTGTGCCTTTCGCACTTCTTCCTCGTCTGTAGACAGACTCCATCGAGCATCTCGAGTGCCAGGTTGAGTACTTGTTGATCATCCCCTCGTTCCTTCGCTTCCAAGATCCTCTTGCCTCCTTCCTCCTCCCCTTCTTCGCCTCCTCGATCCTGACCTATCGACACAGACTCGACCCAATCCCTCCAGGTTTGTTCATCGTAAACGAGACGAACATCCAATCCACACTGAGCCTCAGGCAAGCTCGTCGCTGCGACTGGACCTTTCTTCTTTCCGCCCTTTCCTTTCTTCTTTCCACCTCTCTTCGCTCCTGTTGGCTTCGCTTCAATCGTTGTTCCACTTCCTCCTCCTCCGGCAACGCTGATACCCGCACTGTTGAGCTCGTCCGCCGTCGCCTGACACAGCGCCTCCCACCGCTTTATCGCAATCTTCAAGTAAAGTAACCTCTTTTCCACCATCGAAATCGCCGACAACAATCCAGCTCGACGAGAGTTGGTTTCTTCCAATTTGTCTTGTAACCTCGAAAGTGTACGAGAGTCCTCGGCAGATTGTCGGTGGAGCAGAGATTCTTCCGAAACCGTCGACGGGAATCTTGTTGCTTCGACGACTTTCGCTTCGGTCCTCCGTGCTCCTTCGACTCTTCCCCAGAATGCGCTCGGATCCGTTCCATTTGCAAGCTTGAGAAGTTCCAATCGAGCTGAGACGACGCTGATCCCACAGTAGTCGGAACAGTATTTTGAGAGAGCGACAGCGGGCTTTTGACAAGTTGGTCGCGAGCAAGCTTCGAGCCACGTTGTTCGTTGATGATACTCTGTGAAAGTCATCGTTTGTGTCAGACTGAAATGATCGCGAGCGCTTCGAGAGTTTAAGACGTACTGGCTTGACAAGGAGGGCAGAAAAACTGATCGACGAGTTCGACACTGTCGTCTCGAATACCGACACAATCGATGTGGTACCACTCCTCGCAGCTGAGGAAAAAGTACAGGGTCAAATCAGTCCAGCAATCGTGCGAAAGATCAGTCGGAAGACAAACCGATCACAAGCAATCATCATTCGCTGTTTCCGATACGACATGGTCAGGACCGCTTCGAGATACGAGCGAAAGAACGTCACGCACCTCTGGGTCATAAAGCTCTCGACACACACAATACAGCCTATCGTCTGATTCTTCCCGCTCCTCTTCTTCAGTTCTCGCTCTGCTCTTGCCCTTTGCAGCGAGAGTTGCCGCTCTCCTCGCTTGAACCCTCTTCCTGGCAGCGTCTTCGTCTTCATCGTCCTCAGAATCGGTCAAAGGAGCTCCACCGGGACCGATTCTAGGTGAAACGTAGTTCTGGAAAGCGGGGGAAAGGGAGGAAATCATCGAGGGAACGAGTGCGGATTTGAGGTGTGACGTTGTGAGGGGTTTCAAGGGTTTCTGAGGTTCATCGAATTCGATCTTGTGAGGCTTGACGAGTGATCTCCGTTCCTCTTGGTCGTCGAGTTCCTGCGAGTCGAAACGCACTTCGTTCGAAAGCGTAGAAGGACCGGGGGAAGGCGCTGGCGAAGAGTGATTGGAAGCCGCAAGGAGAGCATTCCGTTTCGATTTGCTTGCTCCTTTCGGTTTGGATGTTCGAGCGGCAGAAGGCTATGGGAGAGCGAGATGGTGAGCGGAATTCAGATTCGAGAGCTAGCCGGATACAAACCTTCACAGCGCTAGACATATCACTCCCTTCAGCTTGACCATCTACGTCCCCTTTCGCCTTCCCTTTCACCTTCCCTTTCCCTTTAGGTTTCGCACTTTTCTGCGGTTTCTCATCATCTGCTTCCGAAGCGGCCTCCGTCGTTGAGAAAGTTGGAGGAGGTATAGGAAGGTGGGATACTGCTTGTTGAGAATGCTGAAAGGGAGAGAAGGCGTAGGGAGGAAGGGCTTGGTGAGGTGAAGTAGAAGTTTGTGGAGGCAAAGAGGAGTGAGGAAATGGATGATACTGAGGATATTGAGGGTACTGGGGGAAGTGAGGATAGACAGGAGGTTGAATCGTGTTCTGAGGATGCTGGTAGAGGTCCTGACTACCCATGAAAGCGGTTGCATCGATAGGAAATTGATGATCTGCCATCAACCCTTCATTCGTCCCAGTGTACGCCGTTCCCTCTCCATCCGAATCACCGATAAACTCGCTTGGAGTTGAAAAGAATGCGGGTGAACCGCCAGCTGGAGTCATGTTCTGTTCCGAGTTGAGGTAATCGAAACTCATTCTAGTTGAAGGTTGAGGCTCTGTAGTCGATTCCGGGGCTGCATTCGGCTCGTCGTGATTGAGTAGGCTCGAGAAGTTCATGGTAGCGGTCCACCGACGCGTTATCTCGCGTCGGAGTGGAAGTTTGGAGGAAGAGGGGAAGAGAGAAAGCAACAAGTCGACCTCTCGAGTTACTCGCTTCGATCCAAGATTTCGATAGGACACTCTTTTGTTTGGCTGGTACACGAGAAGCAGATATGATAGGAAAGGTGATTGCAGTAAGAGAACGAAGAACAAAAAATACGGAATCAAGTAAAACCTCCTTCTCCTCGTCGACTCGTCGCTCCTGACTG